>OMLO01000957.1_pt1 | contig 21050 bp, 5 predicted proteins | sample 1674811 | NCBI WGS metagenome assembly OMLO01 (sample SAMN06265003, study PRJEB25207) | coral metagenome | isolation source: Coral host | place: Mexico:La Bocana,Puerto Morelos, Mexico | collected 2008-11-13 | reverse complement strand
TGCACGTTTGAAGTCGCGCTACAATGCTTTGCATTTGGCGACTAGTTTTTAGCACTTAGTCGCCAAGTGGCGACTTAAGGATTTTTTTAATTTCGAGCCCTGATAAGCTTTCTGTGAACTGGAGAAATTAGTCTGTAACCAGCTCAAATATGGTAAAGGATAAAGTCTGAGCCAAGTGGCTCATCAGGCCAGACCTTATCCCTGGTTTTTGTAGCATAAAGCAACTAGGAGTATTTCTACTGTCTCCTGGATGGGATGCTAGTCCATTGTAGGGTTACCCCAGAGCATTAAATTTACCAGTTCCCATTTATGCACCTGGGTAAAGAGAGGCACTGTAAGAGTTAAGTGTCTTGCCCAAGAATATTAACACAATGTCCCTGAAGGGGTTCAAACCCAGACCTCTTGATCCAGACCTCTTGATCGAGCTAACCAGTTCACACCTTCACAGCTCAAATCTGATATACTGTATGGTATATCCCTAGATAATGTTCGTTAAAGATGTGTTACAGGGTCCGTAGAAGCCCAAGTAAGTAATAGTAAATTGAATTGTAGCCTGACAAAGAAATTTTTTTTCTTGTCAACAGGTGTATAAAGCATGGGTCAATTGCTGTTTAGCTCAAACTGGTGATAATACAACAGTTAGTGATCTGGCTGAGGATTTGAAGGATGGTGTTGTACTGTGTCAATTGATCAAGTCAACCACAGGACATGACATAACTCAATACCAGCTGGTAAATGAGGAAGTATCACAGGGGGACTTCTATAAAAATAAGGACAGGGGGTGTTCATCATTCCCTTTAGGGATATTTAGCCTCAAAAGGTCCACAGTGGTAGCTTTTGTGGTACCTTTTAAGGTAAAATGTGACAGGAGATAATGTGTTTTAGTATCACCCAACTAGTCTAGTGGACTAATGCAAATCCTGCATTTTGATTGGCTATGCAACTAGAGGACTATTAGCAATAGTCATGGAGTAGCAAAATTCTTTCATTTATTCCCCCAGAAAAACCTTTCTTCAACTTGCATTTGCTAACTTTATTATTGCCTGTCTGTCCGACTAGTTTGGTGACACTAAAACAATTAGACCCTTCGCCCTCAAGAGTCACAGGTCAATAGCCCATTTGGCTTCGCCTCATGGGCTATTGACCCGTAGCCCTCGCGGGCTGTGGGTCTAATTGTTAAATAGAATTGGTGCCTCTTAGGGGTGAAAAATGTTTCAAGCCACGCTCAAAAAACAGGATCTTGGCTCCTCTTGGGGGTTTCTGTTCAAAATTGCCGATGAGCACCCCTGTTCTTTTGTATATTAGAGCTCTCCCAGTAGAAGTATGTTATACAATGTCATGTAATGACTATCAATTAAAAGTTTTTTCATAATTTTAGAATTTTCTTTTTATTTGGAGAAGATGTTTGTAAGTGTATTTCTAAATCTAAAAGTAACATTTAAAAGCAAACAAAAAGCAATAAATAGAAACCAGGCTTAATCCTATTTGTTACAGATACAAGATGTGTCACAGGTGACTCAGACAGTACAATATGTTATTGATTACATGAGGGGAAAAGGAATCAATGTTGGCTGTCATGTACAAGGTAGTCATACATTTAAATAGTTATCTATGATAATGATTAAATGTAAATCCATAACTAATACCCCATCCCAGGACTGTCATTAAGTTTCTATTCATCTTTAGCCATGATTTTCACACCATAGCACAATGGTTGTAAACTTTATGGTTGGATTGTGTCAACAAATTCACCTATATTGTACTAAGCCATGGCAGGTATTATGGGTTACTGACTTGTCAACAACCCTTCTTTTTTTGTGTGTTTTTTTTTTAGCTGATTTATCTTAGGTTTGACATGTGATTATAACATACCGGGGTATTGGAAAAGTGTCAGTGAAAGCAATCATTGCTTGCTATGACACAGATTGTTTACTAGATTTTACTTAACAGTAATTGGTAAAATGTATTTTTCAGACATTACCAGTGGGAAACTCAAATTCATCTTGGATATCTTGTGGCTGATCATCTTGCATTTTGAAATTCACAGTTCAAGTAAGTTTTCTTGCATGAACTAAATTATTGTCAAATTTATTTACCCGTAGAATATATCTTGCCTTGGGCTTCATAAAAGGCTGGACACTGGACAATTTAAACGTCTGTGGGGACGATTTGGGCCCGCTGGTTTGAACATCTAGTGAATGTTTTTGTTACAAATATAATTATTAACAGTGAGATCAAATTGTTTTGCCTGTCTGTGAAAACAAGTTGCCCTCCTGCTGAAAATGTTAATGAAACCCCTGTAAATAATTACAATAACTTCCGATAATGAACTCATTCATTCACCCTTGGCAGGAATGCTTGAAATGAGCTGTTTTGATTGTAGTGCATGAAAGAAAAATAGACCAGCAGGAAATAAGGAAGCTAGTATGATTGTGACAGACATTTAAACTGATATTTGTGTTAGGCTCTGAAAAACAAACACAGGACTTAAGTAAGGTATATAATTTTGTTTTGCATGGATTTATAGAACTATTTTCTGGGCCAATATAGTTTTATGCAAGGATATAAACTGCAACACGGGTTACATGTATGTAAATGGTACAGGGTTTATGCTATACATTGTAAAGAAATCATAACACACAAACAACAATTGTCTCTGTTTGGTTCTTTTGTTACTGTTAATCGTTAGACCGTGCTGCCTATCAGAGGACAGTGAATCTAGGCAAAAGATTTCTCCTGGAGTGGTGCTGTACTGAAATACCGAACACAGCAATTGATCCAAGGGGACCATTCCTGGATTTGTGAGTTGAGACCATGAAAATGAAACTTTTCTTGCAGAAAGTACAGATCAAAGCTAGTTTTGATTGACAATGTTTACAGGAAGCAGCTGTGAACATATGAACACTGGTTAATAAAGGATTTATTATATGGCTTTCAGGGGAGATTTTTCAGGTAGTCCCAAGTGGGCAAGATAGCTCCATCTTACCCGCTCAGGTAGCAAATCAGTGTGCAGGATTTCATTCACCTTGCCTGCTCACGGGAATAGCCATATAACAAAATTGCATAATTTTACTTTAAAGCAGCCAAAGCACCCAAATTTTTTTTTATGAGCAATGGAACTTTTGTCAGTGTGTCAGTGACACTGTTGTTATTTGTGACAGTAGCGAAATGATGTGTACAAGCTAACTGACACCTACAATGTGCATGTACAAAATATATTAGTCTTTTCACCTTCTTAGCCTGCAGGATGGTGTGTTACTTACCAAGCTCATTACTAAATACTGTCCAGTTGATGGAATCAATCCAACTGATTTACAGGTTATTACATTGTTTTCAGTTTTAAAATCAAAATAGGTATTTGTTTCATATATCTGGTCGGATAGGGAGGCTCTATTAGGGGTTTTGGGATACAGGATATGGGATATGAGATATTGAAATCAGATAAAATGGGTTATTGAGTAAGAAAATAATAATAATTTTTGCAATTTGATTAATTAATGGGATGTGGGAAGTTTAGGTCAGAAATTAATGGGTTGTGCGATGTTCAGACTTCCCCCCCCCTCCCCTAAGATACCTTGATAGGGGCTTGGGTTAAATTACTGCATCCGGCCTCCCATATTTCCACCACTATAACTCTCAGCATTCTGCACCCACTTCTTCCCTCCCTCTCCTCTGTGACCACTTCTAATGCACTGTTTGGGGCAAAACTGAAAATAGAAATGTAATTAGAAGTTAACAAAGTAACCCTTTCTATATAAATAAAAATTATGTGCCCTCTGCAACATGTATTCATGTAAATAAATGTTTCTTTTGAAAAGGTGGTAGACAAAGGCTCATTTATCAAGGTTTTGAAAGTTGCTGAAGACCGGCTTGGAATTCCAAGCAAAATTCTAAGGTACAGTAATAATTTCTAGCAGTTGTTTGTTGAAAGTTAAGTTGAAGTGGGCGTACATTGAGTAAATACCAAAGAAAACAACAACTAAATTGAAATTAAAAGCGGGGAATGAACGCTCGCGGGAGCGGACCGGTAACAAGTGGGAAAAAAAAGCTACTTTTACAGGATAAATTCTCTTCGCTTGAGCTAATTACCTGTTGAACCTGGTAACCCCTGTTATGTTCTCTGCCTTTAGTCGTCTCAAAGCCGCCTCAAATTCAAGTTCTCGAGCTTTGCGGTGTTAGCTCGATGAATAGTATTTTTCAGTATTTTTCTGATCGAGAGCAAACTGTCGCTGGAGCACTTGCAGTGACAGAGCATTTACGTGTTTCATAATTCGCGCCAAAAATTGGCGGGTACCCGCTTTAGCCTCGCTTTCATGCCAACAAATATGTCGACGCAGGGTCCGTTTAGCCAAACGGCGAAAGTCCTTAGAGATTGCTGGATGCACTGATAGTTATAATTTGTAATCGATAGTTCGTCGGGAATTCTGGACGACAACACATTTGACGAGTATGCGGTGATCATTTACATGGCCGTCTTGAGAAAAATGGTAAGTACGTTTATTACAAATGATACGTTGGTTCGGAAATAGACGGATTTGGAAATAGTTTATTAACTAAGAGGAAGTAAAAGTAATTGCAAGGAAAGGCCGGGGGCTTGCAGCCGAATAACGGAGTTCAGATCAGAGAGTAAAAAGAAACGTGATCCATTCCAGTACGCGCACATGTATATTTGCATCAGTATTTACAACCCAAGGAAAGTTATGCCTCACCGGAAGAAAATAGATACAGCGTGCCTTTTGTTCGGTTCAGTTGTTCTAACCCTTGCTTTGGGATTCACACTCACACCACCACGCGCCGTGGATTTCATCAGAGTCTCTGTTTACTGAAAACAAAGTTGTATTTTAGGCCAAGCTGTTTCTGTTGTGGCAAATGTAAGTCGGTTTTTGGACACTAATTTTTACTGCAGAGACTGTGTACTATATATAGGGTTCATGTTTCGTGATGTAAGGAATGAGCAGTGGTCTTTGATTTATCTTCTTCAAGGTATGTTTTCTTGCACTCTCGCTAATTCTCCTTGCGTCATCTAGAATTCCACCCTTTTCTCTAACAAAAAGAATTTTTTGTTTAATCTTTCATATATTTGAACAACGGTAAATCTGGCGATCACACAGTGGTCAAGATTCTGTGTTAATTTCTAATATATGTATTTTTTAACTCTTGTTTACAGCGATCATCTTTTAATACTCATTTTCTTATGCTTAATATACAGTAAATTGAACTTCCAGCCGGTTTAGTTCTGTTTTAGTCGTAGTCTTGATTCACAAATGATCCCTGGTCGTTTGTAGCTACAATAGTGCGACCTTGCGTAACTCTTGTATTTTAATTCCTTAGATCTCTAAAGTGAAAGGCGAGGAACCTATCAAAGGAGGAGTAAAAACAGAACCCTCTCCGTCCAAACCGAGAACCCAGGCAGAAAGTTTACAAAATTACTCTCCAAGCAAATTTCCACACAACAAGACTTCGTTGGGTGACGCATCTTGTAAGTATACTCAGAAATGTCTTGTCTGTGCACTATTCCTCAACGATTGTCTGTAGCCCTCACTTACCGTAATGATTCGATTGAGCACTGTCCTTCCAATAGGCGCCCCCTCCTAACAAGCGCTCTCCATTAAGTGATGTTGTTTCATAAGGCTTAATACCAAAAGCACCAGGCGCAAACGATCAAAGTAGCCGGTGACTTGCGTCGGGCGCCGGCTACTTTTGAAAACCCTGGTTAAGCACCCGTACATTCTTTTCTTTTTATAAATTAAAATATATTTATAAAATGTGTTTAAAATACATATTTTAGGCCGTGTTAAAGCGCTTCCAGCGACATTTTGCTTCACTGTTTTCCTCTTGTTACATTCTCGCACAATCCCTTGCATTTAAACTTATGTGTCTCCAGTATCGTATAACGAAGCTCACGTAATGAGCTTGAGGTACCTGTGAGACAACACTATGCTGTATAGTGACTGACTATCTTGTCTTGAATGTCTATAGTATCTCCTGCGTCATTGAGGAATCTTGTTGATCAACATACAAAGTCTCATGCAGCAATTCAAGTGAGTTGTGTGTAGCTTAATACAGGATGCGATTTATTACAACCCTAGCACGTGACCTTGTCAAAAATGTCTCTGGTTATGCCCGAGGTTATTCAAAAAGCCTATTCCTTTTAAGGTTGGATACAGATGTAGCTGCGATTTGTACAGAAAAAGTTAAACGCACCTTTAATTTCGACTACCAGTTTTCAAATGACTACAGATTAAATAAGAATACGCCAGAGAGGACCTGTATCAAACAACGTCGCACTGCATTCTGGTATAATTTTGTATCCAACCATTGCTACAGAGTGTGCTAAAAATAGGTAGCACTGTATTACTATTTATGGGCCCTTTTCTTAAAAGGGTGCAAATTTAAAATTCTTTAACTCGTTCGACATTAAAAATTCTTTTGAATCATGAACTCAAAAATGAAGTCAGTCAGACTTATTTCTATACTAACATAAGAATTTATGAAGTGAAGCCATATAAGAAAGGGTTTGTTGGAATTGTGGCGTGTTTAAAAACAGTTGCCCTTATTCCAATATGATCACTTTTCCGAAGAGGGCCTCTTGAAAGGGCGGTGATGTCTTGAGAGTGGGGCCTGATTTTGATATTACTATACAACTGTAAATATTAACAGGCGTGTTCGCAAACCAAAGGCCATCTGTTAAAGGATTTTGCAATTTATGTATGGCGCACTGCTGAGCATGCAAGAATTAGGTTTTGTTTCACAATACATGGCCACAGGGTATGTACACGATCTAAACATCAATTTTACGGTCATTTTTCCTGAACAAACAGCCAAGGCTATTTTGTTCACGTACAAAGAAAAGAAGCCTTTTTGTACTTTTGTTTTTTTCACCTTTAAATCCGTTTTTGCTTACATCTCCGAAGATATTTTGCAACGAGACTTCGGAGCTTTACAAAGCTTTACAAAGCGAATCTTGTTTAAGGTCCGTTTCAGCAGAACTCAGAATTGTTTATTTCAAATCCTTTGTCATTTCTAGAAAGCTGTTAACATCCATATTTTATCGAAGGAACTCGTTGTGTCTAGTTAAGACGTGACTTTTGCTTCACCCGTTGTGTACTCTGCTCACGTTTTACTTATCTCTTGCCACGCACGATTTATCTTGTGGTCACTCCCTTATCCCAATAACCGCTGATGAAACGAATTCATTCCTGCAAGTTATGGTTATTTCTAGAAATCGTATGCAAAACACTTTCGCAATCCTCGAATCTTTGTTTACGTATACTTCTTGCTGTCTCATTTCATTCCTAGACAAAATATTTACATAAAATTCCTAAAATGTCCGGTTGGAAGCCCATTTTCTCTCAATGTGAACATGAAGTGATAACTTTAAATTTCTGTCTACGTATTGCTTTGCGTTTTAAGTCACGTTTTTGCTGTCAGTTTTCTAAATTATTATCGTACCATTGCATTTGAATAGATAAAGCTTGCCTTTGTTCTGTCTTTGAATCGCATGGCTGGTAAACCGTCCCGATTTCAATACATTTGTACACCAGCCATTCTTCACTGTTTGTGCGTCACGACGCAAGTAAACTTCTTATTTTGTATGTGTTCAGTCACAATTATCGGATTCGTGGTTTTCCTTTTTCTCTTGCTGTGAATTTGCAAATTCCAGGTAGGCGATGAATAAACTTTATTAAATTGGTCACTTTTTGGCAAACCTGCTTTGGAAAATTAACTGCCTTTTCATGCATCATTAATAGCAGCAAGTTCTGCTCAGATTTGTCGAAAGAGGTTGATGTAGAATTTATGATTTAGCTTTGAAATGCTTCCAGTCAGTTTCGAATATGCGCGACAGCTAATTGCGCGTGTACATTCCCGACTTTAAGTATATAATTTCATTCACTTGACTTCCACTGACCAATATTGACGTTTAGAGCTGCAAAGAGATGATATTTGCCTTTTCAATCAATATCGCTTAGCTATTCACGCGACAGTAAAAAATCGAATTATCGAATTGAGATAGATTTCCTTCCTGAGTTTGTCGTTTAATGGAACCCCGTTTGAAAAAGAGCCTTTTGCTTAACAATCATTTTGTGACACCATTATTAAACACAACTTCGTTTCTCTTAAACTACTCGCACGAATTATATCATGACTTTGAACATTTGTGACCCCATATCAACTTGATTTGTGTTTTTAAGCAAGTATACATTTGGCTACCAATATAACGTAACATAGGTGTGAAGTGTTTCCACTATTTAAGTTAGCCCCCATGCAATGGGATTCTAAATATATTCTGTTTCCTTCGCGAAGGCTTTACAAGAACGTATTCAATCCGTGAGACAACTGGCGTCAACTCCAAAGCTACAGAAGGTATTTATGAATCTGACTTGCCGTATTTGTAAATTCTTTATATATAATACTTTCTTAAATTTCAACGTGAGATACTGATAATTAGGATAATTATGTTAACTTAAATTCTTTTTGCCACGTATAAATTGTAAGCGAATATTCAGTGTCTTCAATTCTTTTGACATTTATAACTGTCTTCATTGCAACCATTCTGTTGAAATTTTCTTTTGGCTCGATTTGCTGTCGATTCATTGAGCGGGAGTTCCTATCAGATACGTGTTCGAAGACACGCCAAAATAACTGCTGTACTGATTTTCCCATGAACTGTCGACCCCGCATTGAAATAATGAAACCACAATAGCAGTTCTTACCTGAGAAGAATTTGGGTTTTTAATTGTTTATATTCACGTTAAGAGAAAAAAATGTTAAATTTTTAACCCAAGCAATTGCTTGAAACAGTGCGTGGAAATATTGCAGATTGTTTCGTTTCTACTGTCGCAATTAGCTTTGAGTGAAACGTTTCTTCATATCTTATGTTTTTTTTAATTTAAGCGAGCTTTAAGTTTACTTGGCACAGTTTACAAACTGTACTTTTTCTCCTCGCGTTTATTGCAGTCGCTGTGGAGAAAAACGTGTATGAGATACATTTTTCATGTCAAATTAGTTTTTGAACTAAAATGTGAAACGTGAAAATGAACATAAATGCAAAACTGTGATCGTAAACACGGTTTAAAGATTAGTCGGAATCAGCGGACGCATTATTGAGAGCAGTATTGTGCTCCACAATAGTTAATTGAATATCCGTTATTTTTCATGGGCTTATCTAATAACGTAATCTTTATGTTGTTAATCTTTTCCTTTGATTCTTTCTTGAAACTACCGTAAGACCATTTATTCTGAATTTTTCTTCGTTGATTTGAAGTATTTAACCTTGCGCTCCTGTTGAACTCTCTAAGCATTGTTTAGCCACTCCCGACTTACGTAGAAATTGCGGTGTCTTGTGATTGTGATTGACATATTTCAGTGATTTCAATCGTTCACGATTTTGAACCGGACGGAAATACGACAAGCTACACCAAAGTGACTAATTACTAGTTACAGAACAAGACTGAAAATTTGCGAAACAAAGCAAAGCAATTTCTAGTGGTAGCTACGTGCGTCACCGTGAAGTTGATAAAATAAAATAATCACCCTAGCAACTGAGCTGATATAAAGAACGTTAGTCCTGCGTCGAAGCAAAAAACAATGCAAAAAAAGTCACGAAAGGAAAGTAATAGCAATTCTAAAATTCATTTTATTCCCTTTAGTTCTTAACGAATTTAAGGAAACTTACATAACATATTTGCTTCTACGTTGGCATCCTTTTTTACCGGCCAGAAATTCATTTTTCTATTTTAGAAACTTCCGGAAGGCCTATTAGTAAAGAACATGGCGCCTACCCTCGCTGAGGGAATTTCCTCGCCCACAACGCCAGTCGCTGTTTCCAGCAAAACAAAAGAAAGCTTTCCTATTGAGGTTATTCCGACAGATCACAACGACAATTTCCTTGCGGTGAATGGCGACGAGCTTTTTATTGAACCCCGCGAGTCTGGTAGCTCTGCTTCTGAAGAACTTTACACAAGTGTCGACAAACAATTTTTGGAGTTAATGTTGGATGCCGTGCAAAGAGGATTTATGCCTCCTGAGCTGGTAACAGCAAAAACGTGGCTTAACACAGATGGAGCGGACGTAGACTTGAATGATTCAGTACGAGTTGCAGATGTTGGTGAACCTTCATCTGTTGCTGTTACAGGTGAGGCTAATGATGCAGAAGAGTCGTTGAAAAATGAAGACAGTACTAAATTAAGAAAAATGGAAGAAGATGCCGATATAGAAGACCAAAAAATAACATCTCTGGCAACCATTGCCGAGCCTATGCACGTTACAGAAGAACTTACTTTGGCAAACGGTCCGCCTAGCCATCTTCCTGAAGAAAATTTAAAGAAAAGCGCTAACCCAACGTTGGCAAGCAATGGAACACTGCATATTGCAGAAAAAGCAGTTGTGAGGAACGGCGAAACAATGCAGGTTGCAACGGAATCATTGGCAAAGGGTGCGCTAATGGATGCTGCAAATAGTCCAACATCGGAAAACGTTGGAGCAACATTGTCAAGCGACGAACCAATGCTTGTTAAAGATAGCAACGAGCATGCTTCTGATGCAACAGAGTCGGGAGCCTCAACACCCAACAAGAAAGTTCAATTTCTTGGCCTTGATACTGTTTTTGGTGACAAGTCAAGCACTCCAGACCATCATTTTGATGTTTCAATCTCACCCGAACATGTGTCACACAAAGAACCCGGAACTGTATTAACTGAAACCGGACAACAGAGTATTGAATCCTCGCCTAAAGCAACGGTAACTTGGGCGACGCTAGATTCGCCATCTAGACCTGCGAGAGTGTCTGGAAATGAGAATTCTTTTGCGAAGGGTCTCTCTAGTTCTGCGGATGGACTTTACAGGTTTCAAACTGCACTTTACGGCAAGGAAGGAGACGAGAAATCAGATGGAGAATTGGACGATCCTTTTATGATGTACTTGAACTCAATAGAGCAAACGGCTTTAAAGTTCAAACTGCAGGTGGAGCAGGCTAAAGTGGATACTTTGGAAACGCTAAAAGTAAAGTTGGAGCGCGCTTATGAGGGTACCCCACTTGAAGAAATCCCGCTGAAATTCCAGGAAAAACTCCAGGAAACGATCGCTCAAATCGCCTCCGATGAAGTGTTGAAAAAATATGAGGCACTCGTGTCCCAAGATGAAGCAATGACTGAAGAGGAAAATCAGATACTGGAGTGCATGCGGAACGAACTTGACTCGGTGGCTTGCGAGAACTTTGAGCTTCATCAACAACTTGAATTGTTGAAAGATTATGAGAAGAGATATTATGACCTGAAAGAAAAGTTTGATAATCTCGACGACGGAATGTTGACAATCAGAAACGAGTATGAAAGGAAGAACGGTGAGAGCGAATTTCTCTCGGAAAGAGTCGAGTCTCTTGAGAAAAGCATCGTGAACTTACGTGTCGAGTACAATGACGAAATCAAGGATTTACAAGACGAGAATCTCCAATTACAGAGGGCATGTTTTGAGCTGGAGAACAGAAATAAGATTTTAGAAGACCATCTTGCAGCTGGTGATGGCGAATCGTGTGAGAGCCGGGCGGAAGAGAGGGAGGAAGAACGAGACAGATTTGTTGCCAACCAGGAGTTTGAAATGCTGCAGTTACGACTCGAGGAATCCGAGAGACAAAACAAAGCGCTAAAAGCGGCATCTCAAGCGGATCAAGCCATGATTCAATGCATAGAAGACAAGAAGGAGGAACTCGAGAAAGTCATTGCTAAGGCCCAAGACGAACATAGCAATGTGCTGCTAGAACTGCACGAAGCACAGCGACAGATTTCGTCAGACAGAGTGAAGCTGTCTAGCTACCAAGAAGAGACAGATGCGTTGAGACGAGAGAATAAATTGTTGAAATCCAGTTTGGAGATTGCGCAGAACGAGTTGGAATATCACATTGAGAAACGAGGCGAGAAAAACGAACCTTGGAAGAGCAACAAAAAAATGATCTGGCGAGAGATTCGCGAGCTCGAGAAGATACTTAAAGATGTCCACCGTGAGAAAAGGAACTTGGAAAAGAAATATGTAAATTTTAAGCAGGAAAATGACCAACTGACTGGTTCACTGTCTTTGCATAGTTATTCATCAGCCGAGAATTCACCAGAGAAGGAACAAGTTACGGATCCTGGCGAAAGCGGACTAAAGAGCAAATCGTGGCATAGTTCTACTGAATTGGAAAAAAGCAAAGCTACCGTTGGTGACGATGAGAGCTTTTCGTCTCCACCTCGTAAAGTGAAAAGCTGGTTGGAAGGCCTTGATCCAACGAATGGCGTTGTAAAGAATGAAGGTCAAATTGACATGAACTCAAAAGAGAGGACGCCAGTTCTTCCTGAAAGGTACTGCTAGTACGAATTTGTCTTTGGTAAGACACCCATAATTAGAATAAAGTCAAATTTCGAACTTCGAGATCACAGGTTGTATTGAACTGAAAAAGACAACAATCTGTAAGTCTGCCTCCGTAACACTGAATTTAAAGTGAAAGATAATTGTCCAAAAGGGTAATTGCAGAGTGCTAGTCATTTACTCTCGTATGTATGTCTAAATATGGTGAACCTGGTAGCCGCGCGTTAAAAATGGCGAGAAAGTTATTAATTTTTACTGCTTCTTATTAAGCCGAAGGACAGGTCAATAAAACACTTGGTAATGTTTTTTTTCTGCCTTCCAGGTCCCCCGTTAACAGGTTATCGAGCAAGTCGGAAGCGAGGTTGGGAAGTCCAAGCAAGGAAGAAAATGGATTTTGCAGCGAGGTAAGGAAGGAATAGCTCGGGTTCCCAGTCTCCCTCATCATCCCGGTTTGGGGCTGGTAATGATTCTGAGACTGGCGCCCGGCGACGTCAATCACACTACACATGGGTTGGGTTTTGTTGTTGTTGTGGTTGTTGGGTTACTGTGATCTCAACGATCTTTTTCTCAATGAAGAACGGGAAAATTTGTTGAGAAGTTATTAGTCTGAATGAATGAGTGAGAAGGACGGCTGTAAGTGAAGGCTAGAAACCGCTGCTAGATCTGACATTTTATATTGATTTGGCCAGGGAAATTTCACTTTCATCAGGGAAAAGTGGGAATGTGGTAACCATGCTAACCACTTCGTTTTTTAACTGCTGCTGTTTATTTTTCTCAGCTAGAGGAACTTCGCCATCATGTTGGAAGCTTAGAAGCAGAGAAAGCCGCCATTGTGAAGGAACTCAGTTCACTGCGATTCAGCAGAATTACTAGATAACAAACTAAAAACAGCTTGGCTGTCACCATAGGAACGACTGTCTGCTTACTTGCGGCAGGAGATGGGCCAACGTCCTGCGGTGCCAACGTCCGGCAGGGGATAGGCGACTTCCGCGAAATCCAAGTTCAACACCAAAATTTTCCTCGTGGGTAACCACTCATATTTTCAGTGCAGATCGGTCGGGCTGTGAAACTGTTTGCCAAAAGCAAAGTACATATGGACAAACTGTTGAACTGTTTTATATATTTTCTCTATTTAATTTCACTCCAGTGAAAATCAGCAAAAATTCCCGACCGTACCTTGTGCCCGGGGGGGGGGGGGGGGGGAACCCCAATATAAAGATGAAGGGTGTGCTCGTTGTACCTTTGAAGTTAAAAACGCAGTTTTGGAACTTCGTAGTGTGTTCAGCCCACAACGTCCACGGGGGGGGCATTGGTGCTACTTTTTAGGGTATTGAGCCGAAAAAAGTAAGGCAGGAGATCTGTTGTCAGTTTAGAACTGGTTCCTCTTAGGGGTGAAGAAATTTCAAGCTACGCTCATAAAACAGGAGAATGGTACCTCTTATTGGAGGTTTTTTTTCGACATTTTCAACTAGCACCCTCAGTCCTTTTTATATGGGAGTCCTCCCCCCGGGCCTTGTGTAAGATTCCGCAACAATGAAAATGCACCTCAATGCATCACTCCTTACACTCTCATAGAATTTAACATTCATGTTATTAAGTTATTTAAAAATTAAGTTTTAATAATTATATTGAGAGTGCTGCCCCAGAGCTGATTTTCTAGGTTGTTTTGGTAGTGCGATTATTTTTGCTCCTGATGGAAAAATGCATCAAGAATTACTAGTATGAAAAATTGAAATTGTACAGTTTTAAGGGATTTACGAATGTTCTAAAACTTTGATTGTTTCTTTTTGAAAGTAAATAACTTTGATAACTTTGAAACATAGCAACGAACATAACCTTGAAATAATAGGCTGAAATATTAGCTGGATTGAAGAAAAGAAATACTAGCAAGGGTTTCGACAAGGTTATAAAATATTTGATACTTGTAACTTTTCAAAGTTTGACAGCTTGAGATAACTCACCATTTTTTAAGGATTCTTTATACGGTATTAGAATTGTTTTTAATTTATAAAGTACTTTCAAGTTGGCTAGGTGTATTTTTTTAAGTTTCGTACAGTCACTGATACGTAAAGTATCTGTAGATTAATTTTTTATTGTCTCTAGTGCCAATGTAAATAAAAAAAAACGTAATAAATAAGTGAACGAAAATCTATTAAGACTTTTCAATGTCCAATGAATTACAGTCAAACCTCCGGTTCCACCTCTCCTCAGCGACCATTTTTACAAAATACAAAAAGTTTCCGAGTAAAATCACTGTATAGTCGAGCCTCCTGTAAGCGACCACCCAAAATGTCAAGTGGAAGTAGTCGCTTAAGGGAGGTGGTCGCTTACGAGAGCTTAGACCATAATAGATCCAAATTTTTCCTCATTAGAATATGATAAGTGCCGAGATGTAAAAGTCAATTTCGAGAAAAAAATCCGATTCTTCCCTTTGAGGAGAGTTTCTTGCACTAGCCAGAAATACGATAATGTTACCACAACTTATCCATTCTTCGCTCCATTATTTGTCAACTAGTCGCTTACGAGAGGTTAAAAGCAAAGGAAACTTTCAAATTTTAACTATAAAAGTGGTCCCGGTCGCTTACGAGAGGTGGTCGCTTACAAGAGGTTCCAAATATGGTGATTTGACTTGTAAACTTTTGGTCTTTTGCAAAAATGGTCGCTGAGGAGGGGTGGTCGCAACTGAGGGTTCGACTGTATTTGGAACCTTCCATTATGGTCTAAACTCTCGTAAGCGACCACCTCCCTTAGAGACCAGCTCCACTTGACATTTTGGGTGGTCGCTTATGGGAGGCTCGACTGTACCTCAAAAATGTACTCAACTACTGCGATTTCTGTGTGTATACCTCATATAAAAAAACGATCTGTCCCTCTTTATGGCTGTACTTTGAATTGCTATACCCCCAAATGAAGTAAGTGTTAAGCATTATGCTGAAATCAGGATTCTAAAGATTGGAAAATTAAACGCTGAAGATTCGGCTTATATGTTAAACAAACGAAAGTGGGTTAACAAAGGCAACAAGTTGTGTTTTATCTTGGCTGATCGTCATTTAAATCTGGGTTCTTCTTGGGGAATGTGGCGTGTCGATATCACTCCAAGAGTGGTAATGGTCATGCTAACTGCGTGCAGGGCAAGTTAACGAGAAAGTTTAAAACATTTTCAAACAATCAGCATTTGCTCTAAGAGGTCTTTTTAAATACTTTTGTGCGTCTGTCTGTGTTCTTTTTCTACTGAACGGCTATGGAGTTCGATTCTAGGGCGCTTTGCATTCAACCCAAAATTCCAGAAAGCATTAGCACAATAAATTGTAAAGGAAATTCTCGGTGAAAAATTTTTTTTAAAACATTTAGGTGACCTATTAACCGAAAATTCCGGAAAATGCAGTTTTAATCGCTACTCGAAATTTTGGCTAAAGCAGAAAAAGTTCGAGGATTCAATTTGCCTGAAAGTAAATCACCCATGGGGGAAAAGGGTTGAGATTTCATTAACGTTTTTACGTTTTATTGTGATTATTTAATGTATGTGTGGTAATTACAAGTCCTCTTGGAGGGCTCTGTTTGTGTGGTAATGTTGGACGTAACACAACACGTTTTGTTCACACTGGGACAGTGTTCGACAATAAATGAATTTCGCCAGTACAATAATCTTAATAACTACAACTGCAGCGTATCTGTATGATTTGTAATTTTTTATTCATCACAAACAAACTTCAGAGGCAAAATGTTTAACAGTAGTTCACTGATCATCAAATATCTGCTTGTTCCACATTCCTTCATATTTTGCAACTGGGAAAAGCAAAACAAAAAATCAAGTTGACAATCAAATATTATAGATATAACAGTCACTATATGATGCTTAACTTGTAATATGCTTAATTACGCTTGTACACACAGGGGAGTGAGTCTCCCAGTAATGACGAGGAAACAGATTAGGTTATCAACGGGCGCATATCAAAAGTTAGGCTCTTCCTTGGTGTAGAAGACAGAGTCGATGTAAAGCAACAGGGAACAAAACGGCATAAGAACGAGGAAAACAAGATTTGTGAGGCGGTGTTCTATTGTAAGAAAATTAGGTTTTATCAACTGGGTTGATAATGTGAATTGGCCATTGTAAAGAGATTTGAATGCTGACGTTTAGAGACTTTAACCCTTCGACGGAGTTAATTTTTTTCTATTATTTTATAATTTTATCAGTAGATATCATCGTTGTTGTTATTATATTCTATTGTGACGTGTCCTGTGTCTTCTACACTAAGGAGCCTTAAGTTCACGTTCAGTATTACCTGACAATGTGCCCCGTGCAGTGACGTCAAGCTTAGTTTCAAAAGATGCCAGGCATCCAAGCCCCTGACAGGTTCCAAACTGACACACGCCTTTCAGGTCGCCTTTAGTGCACCCCAAAGCGATATCCTCTGCCGTTTTCGGATCTATACAACCTCGCATGAAGTAGTCGGTAGCACCATACGTCTGTTTCCTGACAAAGCACCTGGTTTCCCACTGCTGGCATGTCCGGGTCTTAATGTTCATGTCACAGTGTTTCAGCGACTTGGTACTGTCACAATAAGGACACACTGAAAAAAAAAAAACGTTGAGAAAGGGATAAATGAATAGACATATAGCTTTTAAGAATATAAGTCCGATTTGTTATTGTATATACGGACTTAAAAAAGGATGTAGAAAAAAGAAAAAAATGGTTCAAAGGAGTAAAAGAAGGAGTTAAAAGATGACCTTAAGTTGCAGACTGCTAAGCCATTTTGAGCCAAGGAAGTGAACCTGAATAGGCCGCATAAAAACCTAGTGTTTCTATTACAAATGCCGTCACAGGACATTTAACGTGTAAAATAGTTGTTTGGTGAATATTACAGTTAGCTACATTTGGATAGTACGTGTTAGAAAAGCACTAGAGAACTTTTACTGCGTTGCCTTCGAGATAAATCGAGAGATCGAGCAGATCTTAATTTGTAAATGTTGGACAAATAACAGCAAAGAAAACGATAAAAATAGTGTTTGTTTATGAAATATTTTTGTATACCTAAAACCCCACCACTGAGAGCCCCGCAAAGAAATTTAATTCCAGATAAAATCCAGGGGCTTTTTTTCCGCAAGATATACGAAATCAGTACACATTCCTTCCATCACCCCTCGATTTTCCTAGCATAACATACTGTATACTAACATGTGGCCTGAACTAGAAAAAACCCTGCCAGTATACCTCCTGTTTCACACAGTATATAAATTGTTTATTGTCATGTATGCTAACACAATCTTGCCAAAAGTGTATAAGATCCTGGTATATTTCTCGGCCAACCCGAAATATACTGATTATATGGCCTCATTCTTATGCATGTCTTATACGAACATTTTTACCATAATTAAATTAATGCGCGCGCTCTGATTGGTCAATTAGCTATGTTTTTTTGTGCCGGTAAACCCATGGAAATTTCGCGTGTCTTCTGAATTATTGTATAAAAGCAATAGACCACACGTTTTTATGGTTTATAGGCGGATAAACCACTTGTGATGTTGGATGAACACTCGAAGAATTCGTAAATCACTCCTCTAGTGGCTATAGTAATTTACAAATTCTTCTCGTGTTCTTCCAACATCCTGAGTGGTTTATCAGCCTATAAACCATAGAAACTTGTGGTCTATTGCTTAAATATACTGACTGTGTACGACCGGAGGAAGGGTCCTTTACAGAACAATTTACGCAGTATAAATCAATAATTCCTTAAAAAACTTAGGCAAATGCAGGCACAAAAAAAACAGAGTTTCTTTCTAACAAAAAGTCCGAGTGAGCGCAAATACACGTCTAGTCTTTTAGATGAACGGCTGGAAATTGAAAAACTCGTACCCGTACGTTGTGTTGCCATTAGAGAAAAATATACAACATCAAAAGAAATGGCGACCGAGCTCAATGAAATTTGTTTTCTTTACTAGTCAAAACTTCAACCAACCCGCTCGCTACTTGTCTTAAATTTGGTTTGGTAAACTTCACTACAATGTAAATAGGCTTCAAGTCGGAATGCTGGCAATCACCGCACCTTTACAGATAGGAACTATTTTCGCTTTCCATGTTTCATTCTAAACCAAATAGCATATGGTGTCCCGAAAAAGTATGTTTTTTAGAATGTTTTTTTTAGAAAAAAATGCACTTTTTTGGTCTAGGGAAATTCGGTGCTTTGGGCCCCAGCCCCCTCTTGTTTTCTCTTATATGGGCTATATAGGTTTGTGCGATCCTAAAGGGTTTGATTTTTCAGCCGTTTTGGTCATAAATAGGGTATGGTTCTTACACTCTTGGTTTGAATTTTGGGTATCTGTTTTAGGAAAAGCTTCTTTTTCGCCAAAATCGATGAGACCATCAGGAAAAGCCCTTCACGATGACTTTAGCATTGTTCTGAACTGAAGAACTAAGATGCAAGGTAGGTCTGAAACAGGGTATTGATTTAAGGGTCAGGTCATAAATAGAGTACCGAACCTCTTGTTAGATCATGAATAGGGTAGAAAAAAATCGCAGATTTTGGTTATAAATAGTGTTAGTGTTTTGGGAAGCGTGCCCAGCAAACCCCACCCAATTTTTATCTGAGTATCCCCTCCCGGGCTTTGTGCTCTTACAGCCACACGTTATTTTTAGTCTACTGACCTCAAACATGCATTATATTTAATTTTCTTAAAGAACATGGTAAAACTTTTATTTACAATTTTTAGCACTTACCTGGAAACTCCGCTTTGCAACGAGGTTTGTCACACCCTGCCAAACTAGTCGTACAGTTCACACCTTGAGCAGTACGCACACGGCAACTTTCTACAAACGAGTCGAGTTTTTCTTTGGGGAGGCAAGTACGTCTGAATGTCGATTCATACTTGACCACTGCACATGTTGAATTAGCTTTCTCGCATTCCATGTATGTGATATTTTTATCGCAATCTGCTGCTGCATTTTCGCCTTCAGCCCGACAAAACGGACACTCTACAAACAAACAACAGAAAACAGACTGAGAGGTTATACACGTATTCTCTTGAGGCTCACTAAAACGGCTGATTAATGATTGTAGAGAGCATATTTTTATTTCAGCGATCGCATAGTTTTAAGCGACCAATTTCTACCAAAACGGTTATTATTTCCTGGGGTAAATTTTGTCTTTTATTTCTCTTGAAAGGTGCATATGAGTCGAGGTATTTTGGTCATGTACGAAACAATAAATAAAACATGAAGAAAACCAGAAAATTGTAGTTTAATAAGACAGATAAACAGCAAAGAAATAATAATAAACCATAAAGGGACAAGTATGATTAAGGATGAAGATTAGCACGGATTACAAACGACGAAAGTGAAAAATTTAGGCTTAACTTTTTCAAGATGTAGAACCTTGACGTAGTTCTTTCAGTATTGTTGTTGGTGCTTTGGGCAACGACTTATCGGAAGTAAAACAAACAGTTACCAGCATAAAGCTTTGACGACAAAACATAACTTGTTGCAGTTTAGCTGGTGTATACATTAGCATGTAATAATTCCTTAATGAAACTAAAAGCTTCACAAGAAAGCGGTATTGTCACGCGATCTCTCTTTTGAGAAGATCTGCGCTAGATCCAAGAACAGTACTTACGTACCTAAAGGAATCTCGGCTTTGCATTTCGGCTCCTTGCACTTCGCTTTTCTGCAGGTTTTAGATCTTTTGCAGTTTTCCAGATTCGTTTCGTAATTGCTTTCGTCAGAGCAATCACGAAGAAACCTTCCAAAGGTATAGAGGGTGGAGACGCATATTGGGTTCTCTTGAGTACAATTTTTATACGTGATCTTCTCGTCACACTCAACTCTGGCGTTAGGTCCTCGGGCATTACAAACTGGGCACTGGAAATCCCCGACTGTAAATGAAACATGTAAGTTAAGGTTAGAACGTAACGCAACATTGTACAACGGAATATCCCCAGTCAGGGCTCTAAACAGGACCACTCGATCCAGAGACATGCGCATAAACCATAAGGTCGTGGTGTCTTACATGAAAGTGGGTCGGTCTTGGCTGGTCGTCATTTAAATCTGGGTTCTTCTTGGGGAATGTGGCGTGTCGATATCACTCCAAGAGTGGTAATGGCCACGCTAACTGCGTGCAGGGCCAGTTAACGAAGAAAGGTTAAAACATTTTCAAACAATCAGCATTTGCTCTAAGAGGTCTTTTTAAATTCTTTTGTGCGTTTGTCTGTGTTCTGTTTCTACTGAACGGCTATGGAGTTCGATTCTAGGGCGCTTTGCATTCAACCCCGCCAAAATTCCAGAAAGCATTAGCACAATAAATTGTAAAGGAAATTCTCGATGAAAAATTTTTGAAACATTTAGGTGACCTATTGACCGAAAATTCCGGAAAATGCAGTACCAATCGCTACTAGAAATTTCGGTCAAAGCAGAAATAGTTCGAGGATTCAATTTTACCTGAAAGTAAATCACCTATGGGAAAAAAAGGGTTACGTTTTATTGTGATTATTGGTAATTACAGTTCTCTTGGAGGGCTCTGTTTGTGTAGTAATCATGATGTTGGATGTAACAGAACACGTTTTGTTCACACTGGGACTGTTCGACAATACATGAATTTAGGCAGTACAATAATCTTAATAACTAGAACTGCAGTGTATGGTTCCCGGGGGGGTACTCCCTTATATGGGCTATATAGGTATGTGCGGCCCCAAAGGGTATGGTTTTTCAGCCGTTTTGG
>OMLO01000956.1_pt1 | contig 21053 bp, 17 predicted proteins | sample 1674811 | NCBI WGS metagenome assembly OMLO01 (sample SAMN06265003, study PRJEB25207) | coral metagenome | isolation source: Coral host | place: Mexico:La Bocana,Puerto Morelos, Mexico | collected 2008-11-13 | reverse complement strand
TATATCCCTTACCATCCATGCATGGTATATTTACCTACATTTGGTTGATTTTTTATGGTAAATGTAGGTAGATATACCATACATGGATGCTATGGGTATACTCACAATGGTTATTTTTTCCACCATTTCACTCAGTCCAGTCCTGGGGGATATTTCATCCACCAAGGATCGGATGCCTGGGAGTGTTGTATATTAAAAAAACACATAAAAACGGACCATACTCCTAAGAAGCATCTTTTTCGAAAGTACCATGCCCTAAGGATCCGTTATATATATATACCCTGAGAGTCTAGGACTAGACTTTGTTTGGTCTTTTCTCAACGACTAAACATTGCCTGCTCGACCAAACTTTGCCCCTGTCAGGTATGAGTATAATAAGCCCACGGGCACAGTGGCTCAAAACTTGGGCCCATAGCGGGTGATTGGAGGTTTGGTAATAGTGGCAACTTAAGATATCTTAAGATCACTTGATTTTACCAGAAAATGTTTTTGATAATAAAGGAAAACTAGAAAAAAAACAAAAAACATTCACTTAAACAGCTATCCCGATACCCAATGACGTGCCATGGTCTGGATTTGCATGGCCTTTTGTTGCATCTCGACCGCACACAACCCTCCCCATGAGAAGAAAAAACTAATGATCAACTGGTCAGAGTTAATTTTTACTATATTATCTATGGATCTATCTATGTTGTTTGTGCTTCTATGTCTGCACGTAGTTGTCTAAGGACCCAATAGTTTCTCAGCCATCCTTAGACCAGTGTCGCTGGCTCTCACGGCCCAAGGTATGGAAATTGGGAAATGCAATGAAGAGAGCCCTTTTTTTGAGTGGGGGACCCAGCGGCTTGTGGGTAGTACTTTAGAGGAATGAAATTATTAATTACATTACATAGATCGATTCGAATAATACAAATGAATTGGGATAGCATTATTAATGCGGTTAGTTAGCCTCATTGACCGTCTTGCATGGATGTGTGCATGTTTGCCCTCCATACACTTGCATGTATATGAGTGCATATGGGTGCACGCACGGATCCAATCAATTTGTGTTCCTTGTTTGTTTTGCTCGAGCTTTTTTGTCTCTTTTTCGCGTCTTAGGCGATTCGAGCTTGATCAACTTTGGCTCGGACGATGAGGCACCAGTGCCTAAGAGGCACTGCAAAGGTGCCACCCGCCCTGCTGAGTTTGGAAGTTTCACAAAGTAAATAATATTTGTGGGGTTGCGGGTTTTTGAATATTTTCCATCGATCGATGAACATCTAATTATAATAATTATATTAAATCGATCATGCGGAAAATATCCAAAAGCCTGCAGCCCAAAAAATAAAGGTGTGTTTTCCTTTGGCTTTGGGGTCCATCCAGTATGACATGGCAAAGGAAAAATAAAACATGGCCGATATATGGATGGGTCATGTGGTTTTAGGCTCAAAAAAGGTTGCTAAGCCTCTTTCTGATTTCCGATGCCAACCCGTAAGTCCAGAATGTCTCCTCATCGGGTGGCACTTCTTGAGGCAACTATCAAAATGGATTGTGTAGTCTGCGTTTTGTTTTTCATTTTTTTCAGTGGTGATGAAATCCTATTAAAATTAAAAAGTGCTTCTGCCATCAGGAGTTTTATGGAGATATCCTCACGAAGGAGTACATTGCTGAACGTCGGAAAGGTATCAAGCAGGAAAACGGCAAGGGACATGTCAGAAACTTAGGCTACAGGAGTATATATAATATAATGATGATTAATAGATATCATGATTGCACCAATCAATTTTTCTTTGTGCAAATTGAATAGCTTGTGGCCAAAGGTCTTTACCATGGTCCATATCAATGGTACGAAGATCACTGAGACAGAGGCCATGCAAATGTTACAACGTCGTTTTGATTGGGGCCAAAAGTCATTCATCAATAAAACATTGAACAATAAAACATCATCAAGTGTAACGACCGTTGCAGGCCAAGAAGGATGTGAACTTTGACTTCATGGTGCCCTATTTGGCGCAATTCGCAGGCGATTTGCCTACTCAGGCTGAAATCCAGGTACGGAGTGGGATGATGCAGGTGTATAGATCGAATATGATCGAATCAACTGCAGTGTATGTTCACATTAAGATGGTTTAGATACATCATAATTTATTTTTTATCGCTGTACTCGGCCAGACCGTGCTGACGAAGATGTCGAAGGAAAAAAAGTTGAATGACTTTGATACGTACGAAAAGCACGAGGCGGCCAAAACAACAAGTATCATTTCTGAGTCCTTCAAAGATTTTGTTTTCGATTAGTTGATATTTGGTATCATCCTGGCGCAAATCCCAATGATGTCAGGCATGGGCCCTCATTGAAGGGGGACTTCAAAGGTCCCTAGGAAGTTACATTTGCAATCGCACTGGCCGTACACGCCTGGCACGGTCAGGCCCCTAGGTACTATAACATATTTGGGTTGGATCTCCTGTTTCAAAAAAGTTTGGTGTTTCCCACTCTTCTTCGATAAGGCCCGGGAATGATCGTGTCATGCAGCTTAAGCAATTGGTTTTGCAACGATGGGAGGACTGGGCTGTGGTAGAACCCTAACCTGCAAACCCATTCCCTGCCAGTCTAGTATCATTGCCAGGAGCGAGGATTGCTGGATGACCAGGGGAAGAAGATCCCAACTCCAGGTCGATCTCATGACAACTTGGAGCCTGATGAGGCAGCTGTGGCGGGATATCTGATAAAAGGATGATTCTAGATCTATATATATCTCTCTTTATGATCTAGATCTGCTGTAAAAAATATGTTGGAGCCAAATTGTTTTTTGATATAGATCGATCTGGAAAAAATCAAGAAGAAGAAAACAATACATGCGAACACTAATATTATAGAGTTTGTGCGCCCATAGGCACCATAAGGTTTGCAACTTCATCATGACAAAAAAACATTCACTTTCATTCCCATGACTCATGGTGTGTGAAAATCAAATCAAAACAGGCTAAAGGGCGCAAGAAAAGGACCAAAAAAGAAACTGAAGGAAGAACCCAAGAAGAACAAGATACCCAACGGGAGTTTGATACACAAGTGATCCCTGACACCCAACCCGATCCACGCATCAGCGAGGAAGAAGATGATGAAAATGATCAGCTTGGATCTGATGATGAAGATGCTGAAATTGTTAGTCTGGGTGGTCATGAGCAATACCATGAATCGCTGTATGGGATGCCAACTCCAGTGAAACCTGAAAAGCCCCCAGCCCCATCGTCACCAGTTGGAGCTGATGTTTCTAAGTCACCCATGGCTGAAATTCAAAGTGATGATGGAGAAGTTGAAGAGGAAAAGGTTAAAGAAAAGACTGGACAGGCATTCAAGGACCTACCATATTATGGCTTGGTATGCATGTGTTACTTGTGAAGGATGTGTATATTAGTACAGTAGTACGTACTAGCTTAAATATTGACACTTATAACCTAGCTTACAAAACAATCCTCTTAAGACTTTCTCTGAGCGAGGACCGCGCACCGCTCACAAAGAACATTGCTGAGCTTCCAAACAGCTCGCTCCAATCTCAAGTGCAGACAGATATCGATGCTATGAAGCGTAGCAACAGTGATTCTGTGGAAGACCTTTTGGAGGCGTGTTTTCTCTAAATACTTTCTATATTATTATGCGCAATTGATATTAGATCATTTTGGTTGATCGAATGGGTATGTTTGAAAATATGTCTGGACTGTGTCATTGCATTTGCCTTTGACACCACTAGCATCATTAGGTCTACTGTAAATGACTGCATGTGTGTAACCAAGCGTAATAATGATCAATTTATTTGCCTAGATTTCCTTGTAGGCGCAAAAGAAAGTGAGGCAGGCAGCGCGAGCGCTAGCAGAGGAGGAGGAGGATCCTGACAGGAAGTATAAGGATGAAGAGGATGGTGAAGAGGGTGGGAACACTCGCAAGAGGAACACCAAAGGAAAAGGAAGAGGAAGAGGAAAAGGGAAAGGAAAGGGAAAAGGAAAAGGAAAAGCAAAAGGAGCTAAGGCTGAGAAAGTACAAGAAGTTGGATCCAAACGCAAGCGTGATGCAGGAAAGGACGATGAAGTAGAAGTAGAAGAACCGAAGACTGAGAATCCCCCCTTAGAGGTTACCCCCCAAAAGCAGCCTGTGAAAGCGAAGGCGAAAGCTAAGTCAAAGAAAACACCTTTGAAAGGGCGATCTCCCAAGGTGATCCAAAAGCTTCAGTCCCGGGCACAGAAGACTTCGGAATCGGAAGTTTCAACGCAAGCTACTCTGCCCACCCGCCAGGACAAATTCTAGTAATTGCAACGGGTGGTATTTGTTTTAAAGGTCACATGCAAACATATGCAAATTGTAAAGTATAGTACATAGTACGTGTGTGCATCTGCGCTGTAGGAACAAAATGCTCATCTACTTGGCAAGAGCGCGCCTGTGATGTATCTCTTCAGCCCACCAGAGGACTTTGCAACCAAGAAGTGATATCCTTAGAAAAAAAAGTTATGGTAGAAAATTCAGCTGACTGTTCGAAATAGAACCCATGGATTTATCGTTGGGATATCTCATCTCTCTCTCTCTCCCTTGGGAAGTTGTGCTGCATTGATGTTACATGAGATAATTTGAAATTTAAAGCAGTTTGTGGAAATCAATCTAAGGAGTTTTACGGTGAGAAACCCCAATCAAAGTGAAGCTCCTGATGGATTGAAGTCTTGTTCGATCGGCGTTATGCCAGAACCTGAGACAATTGTTGTTTGGGTTAATTTAGTTTTCAAATGTGAACCACCGATCTTTCCCCATTACACCTCAGATTTGTTGCCAAGGATGGATCGCTACGCTGGGTTTTATGTTTATGATGTCCCGAGCGACCGCATTCCATTTGTGGGTCAGGTTTTTGGAACAACACTGGTCGTGTTTCGGCTAAAAAAAAAAATGGTTTGTTCCAGCCCATTTGTCAATAACCCGTAAACCAAGTCACCAGTCTTTTTCTCTTGCCATCCAACCGTCGCCTAGGCCAACAAAAAGGATGGTGTGAGTGTGGCATGGGCCACGCATGGCGGACCCGCAGATGCGTGGGGCAGCAAAGTTTTGGGATGGTGTAGGTGAATCTTGATTTACCCAATGGACATGACATATAATCATATAATATATATAATATATATATATATATATATCGATTGTTCCACATCTTAGTAGTGTGTGGCCTATGTGGAAGATCGCCATCCAATTGGCAGGATGGATCAAAATTGGTTCATCTGAGGAGTCGGATGATCAAGCCTGAGTGATCTCGATCACTGTAGATTTGGAGCAGGGGTGATTTTGAACATGTAATCATGGTGCCAATTTACAGTTCCCAAGAGTACAATGTTTCCTACCTAAATTCATGAAGTTAGGTCAATAGATAATATATATAAATGTTACGCTATTTTTTTTTTTGATACCGGGTGGCTATTCGAGCATCATGATATGTATGATGGCATTGGGGTGCCATGTGAGTAGCACTTAGGGCGATAGAAGCTTCCGTCCTATTTCGCTACAAACATCTTTACTTCAAGTGGCAAAAATTGTGAAGGTTGTGCATGTGACATGTGCAAGTCAGCTTTGGCAGGCAAGCAGTGATGGTGGGTTTGGAAAACATGGCATTATGCAGGATGGCATGTGGGAAGAATGACATTTCACTAACCTCAGCCCTTCTTGATCAAAATTGGTCCCTGATTAGTACCGGTCGCAAAGATTTGCTGGGTCTGTTTTACTAGATATGCCAGTGGCCAACCCGAAGTGGCGGTCTTCACCATTGGTGATGAGCCCACGAGCAACCATGATGCTACTGATGTTAGGGTGCCCTGTGATTCTGTGGCTTTGATGCAAATTAAGTTGCTATGTTGATAAATCTTTATATTCTCGAGTTAGCCCAATCTTTTGGATCCCATCCTGCTCAACCAACTCGATTCTGACAGGCTACATGCAGCAGACTTTGTCTGCCAGACCACAGTTGCAGCAGAAAAAAACCGCAGAGCCAGGAACTCAGAGTCGACCTGGGTGAGACAAAAAATGAAACAACACTGAATTCAAAGGTTGTACTTGTCTAAGTTTGAACTAGTTGTAGCCACAATTGACCTTAGCTCCATTAAAAGGTAAAACGTGTGGCAATGATGGTCTTTGGCATTTTGCTTGATGGTTTTCATATATCCTAGCTTTTACTGTAGAATCTGGACATCGTGGACATCTTTGCTGGGAAGTGCGCTGTCAAAGAAGGTTTCTGTGCGGGCCCTGTCGATCGTGGGAGGACTAAACTTAATGTACTAAATTCAAAGATCGATATATGGATGTTTCCGAAAATAGTGGTACCCCAAATCATCCATCTTAATAGGGTTTTCCTTCATAAACCATCCATTTTGGGGTATCCCTATTTTTGGAAACACCCATATCGGCCTAGGCCTAATGTATAAAAGAATCAGATTAATAGCCAAGATGGTCATGATGAGTCTGGACTCGCTGAGTTTCGCTGTATTCTGACCTATCATGTTGACAGTTCAACCGACAATCTACTAGACAGGGCATTACATGCATCTAATAGCAGTATTAAAAATGCATGTGCTCCTTTAGGCATTTAAGATATCAAAGCCATAAACGTGAATCACCACAAGGGTTGCCCCCTAAGGATTACCAAATATAAATAACCGCAAGGGTTGACCCCTAAGGTTTTTTAAGGGAATCACCTCACGAGGCCTTTGTAGAGTTTATAGCTTTGCCTGCAATGCTGCCAAGGCCACATGGGAGCCAACGGGTCGTTTCCCCAGATTTGGGGCTGCAGTTTGCAGGCATGTGGTTCCTTAGATATCGATGAAAACGGTATCGTCAGTTGAAAACATTCCCCAGGGAAGCCTTTGAGAAGGAGCTCAACCCAATTGTGGGTGACATTCTTTCTACGATACTCGGCGGTATCAATTGGATTGTATACTTGCATAACGAGCAGCGTGGAAATTGGAGAGATCTAGATCGTAAATAGTTTCTATATATATATATACCTGCATAGTTCATTTGACCTGATTCCCCCTTCAAACATTTTTTAACCATCGAGACAAACCAACTTGACCCTCTCTAGATCTGGCTCAGGAGAGGTTTTCTTCGACTATTGCAGCAAACTTTGCGGGGCAAGGAGGACTCGCTTTTACACGCGGGTCCTCCTTGCTCGACGTGGGTGTGGGTGAACCGCTTTACCAGCGGTCGGAGCAAGGAGGAGCCACAAGGCAATCTTAAGCAACCTAGTGTAGCTGAATCAAATAAGTTCCTTGTTTGGTTTCAGAAAAAAATGATGTTTGTTTTGAAATGCTGCTGCAGTTTGAAAAATCTTGCTGTATAGGATGTAATGGATATAGGACCCCATTCCCCAAACCAGTGTCAGCGTAAAAGAGAATCCAAGGATAACGATGCGACTGGTGCTGATCTTGATGATTGCATTATCAAGATGCTGCCACGTGCTAATTGAGCAGCCAAGATCGTCATTAATGCCACACTTTGGGCCATTTATCTCGCTGGCTCAGCACTTGTTGAATAAATTTGGTTTGGAGTGGTCCAAAACGAATATGTACGAGCCTCAACGTATCTTGGAACATGTGATGTTGCCAGTTATATTCCCACATACTATAATGATACATGGCCACTACAGAACCTAGGTGGATGGCAAGTTGGGGGGCTAAGTCCCCCAAACCAACAACTTTATTCGGCGTAGCGCCAGGCCCCTAGGTGTTGAGAACATATCCATGGAAATAGTGTTGGATAAAAAAACATCAAACATACCGAAATTAAGCCAAGTTGGCGTTGCTCCAAACTCAAGGCCGTGGGCATACCTGATGTATCGCAAGCTGACAAAGCAAGCACGAGAAAGGCTCACACGGAAGCTTGCGAGGAAAGGTCATAAGTTGGTGAAAGTGTATCAAGATCAGCGGGGTCAACGAAGGGTGTCAGAGTCTGAGGTTTAGAATCAATAAAGTGCAACAATATGTTGTTTATTTGGTTTGGCTGTATCATGCGTGGGTTTGTAAATTTGAATATGCTGGTTATGTTCATACTCAGGCAAGGAACGAAAGCTCTAAAGGCATCGCAAGTGTATACCAAAAGATATGGGAAACAAATTGCCAGACTACATTTGGAGCACATTGTGCCCCGGCATTTACATCAAGTGCATAGTTTGAATTTACACCTCATAAATTTCTATAATATTTACCTTCATGCTACCTAGGCAAAACATCCTGGGCTGCTTCGACAAGCCATGATGAAGGGAACGGTCAAGCCAACTGCAAAAAATATGCAACAGCTACTCCGGTCAGTCCCCTGGTTCAATGTGTTGTTGGACATACCGTGGTACCAAACAAGATAATAAAAAATCACAAAACAGGGTAACCAATAGACCCAAGTTTTGAGCCACTGTGCCATTGGGCTTATTATACTCGCATGGCTTAGATGGCAAAGTTTGGTCGAGCAAGGCAAGTTTAGTCGCTGACAAAAAATAGAAATATATTTTTTAGATATCACATTAATTTCATTATAACCATTATTTTATTTTATCATATTACGCTTAGCCTATATACTTGTAGTACCCTTATCCATGGTCCAGATTTCCAAACATGCCTTTTCTTTGCCAAGGCCCCACATCCAAAGGAGTGGGAAATGGCCAACTTGAAGCCGATCCAGGATTTCCTCAAAGAGCAGCGTGATGCGGGGAACTATCGACCGGTTATCCCATATGGATTGGATGACTAGTTTAAGTACCCTTTGTTTTATTTCTCTTAATTCCGGAGATGTTTGGAAGGTTAATCACCAAAAGGTTGGTTGAAATATGATTGAATCAAAAAAAGACCATACCCAATCACTTTCCAATATACAGTGGTATGATAAACATAGTTTGAGCAGGGGAGGCCTTCCAACATGGGAAATTCGTGCAGTTCCAACTGTTGGAGTACCAGCAATCGTCAAACAACGGGAAAAAAAGAATCAGAAGTCATCAAACATCTTTTTGCAACATGGGGTACCGTGGTCATACCGTGGTCACACCGTGGAAAGACTAAACATTACCGTGGAAACGCTAAACTTTGCCGTGGAAAGACCGTGGTTTGCCACCCCCCAAAAAGCAGTCAAAATCTGAAAAAAACAATTTAAATTGGTGTTTCCCAGAATATGCCTGTTTGTTTATCGTTTGTTTCAAAAAATAGAAGTCAGCAGGAATGGCATGTGTCAGTTTAACTACTAAATCTTTGTTGGGTGATTCTGCATGTTTGGGGTAGCCAATCGTGGCTCCTGTCGGTGTGGTGGCCTTAGGGTTTCGCGGCCATGGTCAAAAACACTTTCAGGAAGGATTGTGCGGATCCAATCCAACAGGCATTACTAAAAGCTCGCCAACGGTCTATGCGGGTTGGTCATAAACCAGAATGCCGAGCTGAAGGATGGGTGGATGATGGGGGTGAGGGTTTCTGTTCCCCAGGCCCAGGGTGTGTTTTTGTCTTCAGTTTCTGTTTTGTTTGATCGAGCTCCCCTTCAAAAAAAAATAAGTTTTTCATCGGTGACATAAAGCTGCTAACAGAGCCATTCCAAAAAGAAACATTGGTACATGAACCAAAAAGGGTTGAAGTGGTACTTGGGATTAAGTTCAGTATTACAATAATATATATAAATAATATTTAATGAACTTAATCCCAAGTACCACTTCAACCCTTAGAGATATTGACCAATAAAACAGTGAACAATGCATGCATAATAAATGATAGAATATATTGAGAGGGAATGTATGAAACGAAATCGAGAAGTATGGAAACACGTCCAGGCAGTGATCACGAGGCAGCTATGGCAGCTATGCGTGAAGAGCAGGATCGAATTGCACAGGCAGAGACGCAAGCAGCAGTTTTGGAGCTTGGGGGTAGTAAGGATTCACAGGATACTTTGATTGTGGGGCATGGCACGCCTGTATATGAAGTACCTGATCCTGATTCAAAACAAAGACCAAAGCTGAGACGATCATCAGTGCCTGATGAGAAGGCAGGACCTCCAAAAGGCGCTGATGAGGTGAAACCTGGAAAACCTGCAGCAGTCAAGGCTAAGGCTAAGTCTAGTGCAAAGAATCAAGTGAAAGAGACAGGAAGTAAAAAGCTACCAGAGGACGGCGAAGATAAGGCAGGTGAAGTAAAAGATACTAAGGTAGTTCCAAAGGAAGCAAAGGGTGATGGCAAAGGTCCCAAGAAAAGTGAAGCTGAAGCAAAGAAAAGGACAAAGAAACCTGAGAAACCTGAAACTACCAAGGAGTCGAAGGTAGCAGACAAAAGCAAAGCAGTGGACGCACAGAAGGTGGGAAATAGGTAACTACATTAAAAGATTAAATTATAAACCATGACATGTTCAAATTTGTGTATGGATGATTTGTGATACATCTTAAAATCTTAACGTGACAAAGTTTCTGCAGGAGAAGGAAAAGAAAGATCCCGTTGCCCGTTCTTTAGATGGTGAGTTTGAGAAGTGTGGGGAACAACCGCCGCCACCCGATGTAACACCACCAGTTGTCCCAACTGCAGTTGTGGAAAGCCCGCTTTCACAAGTATCCAGACAGTCTTCGTTTGCAGGAGTTCAGGACATGTTGAATAGAGCATCTACTGGTGATGTTGGGATCTCACCACCAATTCCTGGGATCAAACCAGCAGTTGCTACTTATGGGATCACACCACCAACAACAGTGCCTGAAGTTCCTGCTCCCTCTTCCCCAACACCCAGCACCGTGCATGGGGGAAGAACTGGTGCCCAGAAAGAACTTCACAACAGAAGGATGCGATTTTACCGAAGTTTGGACAGTAAGGGGCTGAGTCCAGAGGTTGGTTTCACTAAATTTTAGTACTTCCACCAAGTAATTTCCTACCATGGGTGGTCTAGCTTTATAAAGGTCTGAAGACACCTCCTGAAGTTCGCTCCATGGCGGCCAATGCCCGAGGTTGTAACTTGACTTTGAAATTGAAAACCTACCATCCCCATTACTCCCATGATATGGCCATTGAAAACAAAGATAATTTTCCATACATATCATCAGGACAGAATTTCGACTTTTTAATTTATGCATATTGTGTATTCCAGTGATCTTGAAGTATGCCCAACCGGCACAGAGTTATATAATATAAATGCAGATTTCACTATGTTGAGTACCTAGCTGTGTGTTCCAACAAACCAACGAAGGTTCCAACAAAGCTGAAATGTTCCAAGTGCTCTACGAAAACTGGATTGCGGCCAACGGCAAATGGGATCAGTCTCAGATTGTTGTGCAATGCCGGTCGACGGTGAAGGGATCAAAAACAGGAGCTAGACGTTGGATGCTAAGGTCAGATATAGTATCCAAATATGGGTCAGAGAGTGTGGCAAATGACATAATCAATGCCAAGTTGAATGATCCCATGCTCAAACAAACTTGTGTCAGAGACCATCCTGACCTGCCTGGCAGGAGTGACCTTCAGCTTTTTTTATGTTGGGATTCCTCGCATGAATGCGATACTGAGGATACTGTAGTAGAGCAGATGTTTACCATGAGCCAAAAACATGATCTACGTGAGAGCCAAGGAAAAAAAACAAGGGACATGGACATGACAAGAAACGAAAACGGTCCACGTCGTCTAGCTCTTCTGTGAATACTACTTCTATGTCAATCAGTTCGGATTCTGATAGTGACAGTGATGATTCTTCAAGCTCGGGAGCCAAGAAAAAATCCAAAAAGTCAAAGAACAACAAGAAAGCAAAGAAGGGAAAGGATGCAGGAAAGAAAGTGAAGAAGACAAAGGAGGACAAGAAGGGTAAGAAGGAAAGAAAGGACAAAGATAAGGAGAAAGATGCAGAGAAGGAGAAAGAAAGGACCGCTGCTGAAGAGGAAAAGAAAAGGTTGAAAGAAAAGAAAGCAGCTGAGAAAGAAGCAGAGAAACAACGTAAGAAAGAGGAAAGGGAGGAGAAACAAAAGAAAGATAAGGAAAAAATGATATCAGGGCAAAGGGACGCAAGGCACATTATTGAGTATATAGTAGGCCATTGGCATGTTATTGATTTTTTTCACGAATGAAGTTTATATTGATTATTAAAATACAGTTTTTTTCCATTCGTGAAAAAATGCAATAACATAACTCAGTCCATCTAACAAAACACAAAGTGACCCATGATACCACACCCCACCATCCTCGGTATTCTTGGCAAGGCTCTCAGCAGGGTTTCGACCACTCTTGCAGATATCGTGAAAAGGGAAGGCGAGATCTCGCAAATGCACCTTGGATGCATTCGTGATGGTGTTTGAAACAGCGTGATTTCAGTGCCACTGAAACATCATACGTGACTTCGTTAGAAAGGATCTTTGAGTTTTGGTTTTCAAACGATTTGCCAAGGATGCGATGATCTATGTTGACTTGTGTTTTAGTTCGTTATCGATCATTGATGGGGTATGCTTACCGTTTGTTCTTTTGCAGGGCATAGGTCAATCAACTCAACCGACTTCTTTTATCAGTCAACTTGAAGAATGGTTACTGGAATCATTTCGGTTGACAAGGAATACAACTTTACAACCTTCACTTTATTCATGAAACCTGACTGCAACTGCTTAGGTCTGCAGGATTTCAAGGTGCTGCCCAAGATAGCATCAACAAGTTGAAGGGACCAATTCTTCAAGCACGTGATTTGCTCTTGCCAGCATGTGACCGGGATGAGGCCAAGGAAAACTTGAATGCTGATATATGTATCTTGAAATAACCCTGGTTTCAAGGCAATGCTTACCAAAGTTGTTTGCAAACCACGCGGAAAAGGGTTTTCCCCTAAGGATCTTTAAGTGAATCGACCCCTAAGAGTTTTTTGAAAGAAAGTCAAAACGATTAAGTTGTAGTATGACATGATGTTAATATGACTTGGATCGCTTCCCTTAATATTTGATATCGACCGTATATAACCAGAAAATAAACATCATCAAAGCCGATATATGTTGAATTGACCTTTGATTACATTTTTATTTGAATAAATGGTTGTTACTGCATCAGCAGGGGTACAACAAATGTCACCTTAAGCAACTTCAAGTCCCTCTGCTCACCCACATATCATATCATCAGTTACCTTCGCAGGTGGACAAGATTCCGGATCTGGCACAGCAGTGCACTGATGCCTGTGATGCTTTCAAAGCCGAAAGGGATGCTGGTCGGTTGGGTTGAGCCACCCAATAGAGGTGGTGTGTTTTGGGGATATCCTATGATATGCTGATGGCGGTGTGGTTCGGTGACCAAGAAACTATCATTTAAGATTGTTCTGTTTTTCATGTTTTTGGTTGATCTTTTGATGGTTGATTGAGATCTTGTGCAGTTCATTGGCTGCTGTATATGTAGCTAGGAAAAAACACTTGATGAAATTGAACTGTTTTTTTCTCATGGCTGATGGACACTGCTAGCATATCATGCTACTTTTGATGGTCTCGATCTGGCTATGATGCATAGCCGCTCAACAATTTACCAAGATGATTAGTGATTAGTTGTGATCCTTGTGCGCTTTACGTACAGGGCTGCCATGCCTCACTTGATTGGAGAGGTGTTACAAGCATAAGCTTCACGTGCTGTGGCAAACAAACAATGCACATTGCAAATTTTTTGACCGCACATGTTTGATTTCAATTTGCTTGGATCAGTTTTCTTCATCAGTGTGATCTCAACATAGCTCAAAAACATTTGATACATTTCGCTTTCAAAACCTAAAAGAACATACCTTTTTTCTTATATTAGATCGATCTAGATATTATTTCTTTGATATTGAAGCCCCCTCGCAGGTGTACAGGAAGGTGCCTCTGTGGCCCTCAACGCTCTTCATGAGGTAGCATCAGGAGTTCCTCGGCTTATGAAACTTTGGATATCCAAGTCAGAGTTTTTACTGGTTTATCCCACATTTCCACCCGTAAAAAACCAAGGTTTCCAGTATCGCACGAGCTATGAATGGACTCAGAAGTCATGTGGAGGACCTTTGGAATTCAATTTGGCGTTGTGATTTCAACTGACCAATTTCAAATGCTGACTCAGTATTAACCCCCCAAAAGAAGGATTGATTTTTCGTGACTTATCATCTCAAAGATCAAAATGATGGCCAACCAAATCATCAACATCAAAAAAACAGAGAAATAGTAAATAGGTCCAAGAATATTCAAATCCCTATATAGTGATCTAAGGAAAGTGGGTCTTCAGGAAGTCATCCAGCAAGTTTTCGCCTGGGGTCCTATTCACTCTGGAACCATGCCAGAGATTTCTGGTCATTCTGTCGAGTGCCTATTGTAACTTGGCTCGCTCAAGTGGAGGTGGCCATGCTGACACTTTACATCAGTCTGTAAACCAATGATGAAAAGATATAGGAGTTTTTTTATGATATAATGATTTCGTGGCCAAGGAAACTGCTACAGTTATGGCACCAATCCGTGCTCCAAAAGAACCTTGTGGCTATGAGATAGTGGAGCTGAAGATTCTGGAACCATTTTCAGTTGTAAAATACATGTTTTGTGAAGCTGGATTGAAACTTGACCCCAGAACCGTTCGAGAGTTTTGGGAACATCATGTTTCTGTTGGATCTCCCTGGGTTTCAAACAGCAAAGCGGCCATTGAAAAAGTTCACATACCACTTGGACTATTTGGTGACGCTGCCAAAGTACGGCAGTTATCGTTCAACAAATCGCAAAAGATTTTGGGTATATATCTCAATGCGCCCCTTTGGCGCCCCAGAAGTTGTCGAGCTTCGAGGTGGCTGATCTTTTCGATACGTGAAGATTTATTGTTCAAACACGAAACATTGAACAAAATATATCATCATGTGACTTGGAGCCTCAACTGTTTGTACGAAGACAAGTACCCCTCAAGTGGCCCCAATGGGGAAGAATTGGTAGGAAAACAAAAGGATCGCGCTGGGCAATCGATCTGCGGTGGGCTGAAATTCAGTGTTACTGAGATACGTGGTGACTGGCTCTACCATAAACAGGTATTTAGATTTCGATCTAGCTGGAAAGGAGGCGCAAACCTACCAGTATGCTGGCAATGCCCTGCTATGGGTTCAGGGGTCGATCGATACTATCATGTTGATGCAAGCTCCCCGCTCTGGTCAAAACAGTACAACTTGATACAATTTTTGGTCCAGCAGTTGCCTGAAACCGAGGTATGTGTCGAGACAATAGACCAGTATACTTTGTAAGTTTTGCGTTTCCCGTTTCCCCTACATCGCGATTCAAAATCATGGCTCTTTTGAAATTTGGACATCCTACTCCAAAAGCAAATAGCTCACATGGAAATCTTTTTATATCGATCTAAGGTCCTTTGATTTGTCTGCGGGACTTCCACCCAATGGTTCTGAAGTGGTGCGCCATGCATACCGTAAATATTGGTTTATGCTACGGATGCAATGGCTGTGCATTGAAACCTGCTTTCAAACTAAACAACACTGACCTCATCCATTGATGCGTAAATCACTGCATGTGTAGGCCGGTACTATAGGGGTATATAAATAAGGCTTCTTAAGAACTATAGATTTTATCATGCATATATATCGTAATAGACTTGGAGTTTTTGAGCTAGAGTGTAAAGTGTAAATTCAAGTTCCCAAAGTGACCATCTAAAAAGATTGGACTAAGGATGACTCTGGTGGAGAACGGATACTGTGGACCGATTGGCAATTCAATTCAACAGCGGTTTGATGTTGCCTACAAGCGCTTCACTGCGTTCTGCAAATCAAACAAAATTTCCTGCAGCCAGCCACCATTTACTGAAAAGATGGCGTTGGAGCCATGTTTTCCCGCACAAATCTCAAAGTACACGTGTGATGTTTTTGGGAACAAAGAGAATGCACCATTGTGCTTGCATGTGGATGTTCATCTGAGTCTTGATTTGTGTAGATCGATATTTCTCATTAATGCGCTGGCCAGGTGCTGAAAAAAGATGGTGAAGTTCTATTCACAGCCAAAGCATACAACAACAGGTGTATCACAGAATGGCTGGCCTTTGAACTTCTGCAAGCTACCCAAGATATCAAAGATGATCGCATCCCTGCAATGTCTGTTTGCCTGACCCTTGCTTTTAATTTTTCCGGGTGAATGAAATAATCACAGAATTTCGACATGGATGGGTATTAAGTCAAGTTGTGGGTGGGCTGCTGACTTAGGAGCTCACTAGCAAGGTGGTTTGGGCTAGTTGAACGTGCAGGTCGCTACTTGACGCTTGCTGCAAAAACATTGCTTTTGTTGTGCATGAATGTATGCGCATACAGACTTTTGATTTCCAGCATGTCCAAATGTCTTCCCAAGTTCATTTAGATCTTTTGCATGGCTTCAGGACAACTGCTCAAGCGCAGTCAATTTATGACGAAGGTATGCGATTTTGCAGTGCACATTTGCTGTTGGCAACAAAATCATTCGAGCAACTCAACAACAAAGTGTGATATGTTTGTGCTTGTCATATCATCAAGGTTTGTACTGTTAGTGGTGTTTTTGTTTTTTCTTGATTGTACCAACTATGTTTGCAAAGGCGTGGGAAACTACATTTCATCATTCGCCCGAAGTTACATGTGCCTGGGTTTTAAAAACAAATCAAACTTGCACGCAATGTGGCCTTTCACACATGAAAACATTACCGCAAATAGTGAGGCGTTTGGTCACTTATGCTACCAGATGTTGCATTTCAGTACCTGGCCTGCACTACAGTACTTGGGCTACTTATGTAAATATATTTTCCTAGATCCTAACTTGCCCATTTTCCCGTTTGAGATTTCCCCTTTTCATTCCCTTCGTAGCCAAGGAGCCAACGTGAGGCATGAGCACTGCTTCTTGGACGAGGATGCCATGCTATGGCTGAAGCGATGCATGGCTTGCAAACGGTTACAGTCATTTGATTTTTTGATGTCTATCTTCAAGAACCATAGTGATTAATAAACATCTTGTAATATATCTTTTATTAAAATAATAATGTTATATAATATACCCTGGACGTCAAAGACCACACAACTTATAATCTTTGTTTGGATTTGGTTGGCAATGTCACCTAAGAAACAGCGCTACGTGCACATCCATCCCATCAGAGAAGTTGGGTACTGAAGGCTTCAAAATTAAGGACATTTTTTTCAAACCAAAACTCTGCAGCATGTTCCATGTAGGAACTTCTCTGTGCTGTTTTTTTGCTGCACATGTAGCATCAATTCTGTTTGGGTGGTTTGTGCTACTTGTTTCGGTTATTCGGCAGGATGTTGAGTGCCAAATTCAAAATGTCCCAGCTTCTAGGCTGCAAAAGACTTTTCAAAAATGACCCATGACCACAGCCAAAACAGGCCAACCAACTATTTTCTAATCTTGTGGTAGTTGAATTGTATTTACTAAACCAGCTGAGGCTGAATGCATCTGCAAGCGGCCGGCGATAAGATGATGGGTGGAAAAATTGATAGCGTTATGCTGCACAGGGTAGATCTTTTAGATCTTTTAGTGAGATGTGACATTCTTTTTTTGGTACTGATCAAATGTTTGGTCATCAATCAATTCTTTTTACCTCATTCTTCTTCCATGGAATCCATAGAGTGGTCAGGCGTGGTTGCGCGTGGTTGGGATGGGTCTTTTTTGATGATGGCGAAGTCATGTCTTGATGGCGAAGTCATGGCTTTCTAACAACGACTAGGCTTAGTATAGTCTTTTGACGTCCAGGGTATATGTTATATAGTTATGTCCTTTCAGAAAAGCATGGGATTTAACCCTCACGAATCAACCCGAAAACAAGCTGCGACAAAAATTGGGGATGTGACTCGACCTACGATTTCTCCGACACGAATTTTTCGTAGGATGGAAACCTGGATGGCCCTTTGGGAAGGGACATCCCAGGGTATGCCACCTACCACCTTCTACTTGGAGTGGGTGGACCCATGGAAGTGATCGTAACGGTAACGATCGTGATCGTAATCGTTGGGGTTATAACTCACCTATTGAGGGGACGACTTACAACCTACCTGAAACCCAAATGGGGCCCCTTGTTTTGCTTGAAGTTTGGGCCTTGTTTTGGAGGGTTCAACCCCCAAAATAGAGGACGTTCACAGGTTCCAGGTACTTATATTGGGGTGAAAAACATTTTTTTGACTTCTATGAGATGTTTTCTGGGTGTGGTTCTCTGTACAAGTCTTTCCGTGGTCATGGCTACGTCTCGCAGTGGTATGATAAACTTCAACGCGGTGCCGTAAATGATTTGTCAGCTCTGGGCGGTCTCATAGTGGCTATACGTGATACACTATGTATCAGGGCTGGAGGTTTACTCCATGGTGGGCATCCTTGTTACGGGTTTGTCTTCATGTCGTCCGGCGCACATTGGAGACATCTATGCATTATGGGGCACCCAGGCCAGCCCATGGTCGACACTTCAAATCTTCTGGTAGCGCGCTTCAGCCTTATCCTGCTGCTGTGCATAGCCATCAAGGTACATTTCACAGTTGAACAGCCTTCATCCAGCAAGCTGGTCTATATTCCATATATTCAGCATCTCCTGGAAGCCTTGAGGAATGGAGTTCATTTCAAACGTTTTTGGATGGGACTATACGGTCATGCTTGTCCAAAGCCGTCGTGGTGATCTATCTTCGAAAATGTTACTAAGTACCATTCATGGACAATCCCAGGTAGGGAAACCCAACCCCACTTGACCCAACCTTCACCGACCAACCTTCACCGAAGACGACCTTCATCATCCCCTGGGGATCCGCCGAAACGCCTTGCGTTGGAGTTTTTTTCTAAGGATGGAAACCTGGGATCCGGACAGCTGGCCGAAGCGCAAGGAGGGCCGAGTTTCGGAAAAAAAAACGTCGTTTTTTGGTGGCCTTATATAGGGAAAACACATGGGGAAAAAAACCGGGGGATTTTTTTTTTTCGAAATCTTTCCGGGGTTGAAGGGAAATTTTCTTTGATTACTTTTGGGGTGTGCCGAATCGATGCTGAATGGATCTGAAGGAAAAAATATACGGAATCTGAAGGCTTAAATACGGTTGTTATGTTGATGGTTCAGAAATCCGGCAAACCACCCGGGACCTGGGATGAAAAGAATCTTAGAAAGAATGGGATAAACTACCTATCAACTGGTGCAGGATTTCTTCCTGGCAACGGTGAGTGGGACCACCAAGCCGGAGCCCGAAAGAACAATCGAGTGTTATCCTCATCCACCGACAAGTTGAGCATCGTAGAGGCTGCTGCCTCTAATGGCTATGAGGCGAGAATATGGGACAATCAGCGCCAACTTCTTCTCAAACAGGGGCCTGAAGATGTTGTCTTTCTCCTTATGAACACCATTGAGGAGATGTCTCGCAGGGGAACGCTTGAAACTGAAATTCCAGAGGAATTCCCAGGAGGACCAGTGTATGAGACAATGGCAAATGATGGATCTGTGTATTGGCCCATAGACACAAGCAGCCTCGATTACAAGAGCTACAACGAACATGAGGAACATTACGAACTGCAACTGCTCGCCATAGTGCTCGGTAAATCGGCATTTGTACTATATTCTTGAGGTATGGGCCATCATGGCAAAAGAATTGGTGATTCCTTGGACAATCTGTCACTATCATTCGTCGGGTTTAAGTGCATGAAGTGGATTTACAGCCCCAACTACAAGGGCACAAACCGTCATCATGCTTTGGGGAAAACTTAAGCGTAAGCTCCCCATAATGCTATACGAGTTAAAGGCCCCTGAAAAATGATAGGAGAAAGCAGATGAGCCCGGCTTCCTTTTTGTTGGGGTAACTTTTGAGGGGCGGAACTTCGTCATTTTGTAACATTCTATGACGTTATCATTTCTCCTCCCGTGATGGCGTCCCAACTAGACTCTAGACTCGACACCGAAAAAACATCGTTGGACCTCTTTTTGGCGAGGTGTTACTTTTTGGAGAGGGAAGTTTTTCCACACACCTAAAGTTTGAGTTTTTTTGGCCAAAAAAAAATCCACCCGTGGAAGAGGAGATTCTGAGATGCTTGTTTTTGGTCTCGGTCAAAACTACAGAACAACTTTGGATACCTAAAGCTTCCAGTTTGCAAATTCTGAGTGCAAAATGGTTAGTACTCTCAGAGGACCAGGGCACGACCAGTACAGTACGTAGACGGGTTTCATATCATAAGAACTCACGTTTTCCTTCATTTTTTAGGGGTTATTTTTGGGCTTAAGACCTGCATTTTTGATGGTTTGGGGGTCACTTTCAGGATGGTAAAATCACCCCCAATGATGTTGTTCTGACCCTCTAAGCATAGACATACTAGTACAAATACTTAAATACCTGATACTTAGGTGTTTGAGGTGTACCTTGTAGGGCTTCAACTATACCTCTATTTATATATATAGAATATTCAAAACGGTGCGTTTTAGCCGATGTTTTGGGCCCGCCAAGTGGGACTGAAAGGCGCAAACTCCCTGAAACTAATAGCCAGTTTGCCCCCATGAAAATCATCTCTGGGCGCAGCTCCCAAAAAAAAGGAGGTTTTTTCAACTTCAACCTTTCCCATGCATTGGATCGATCCCATGGGGACGTAATTTTTTTTGTATATTTACCGATCCATGAATCATTCAACCCATCAAACAAATCAACTTTAAAATGTAGCATTTCAAAACCATCAGAAAAATCAACTAAATGGCTGTAGGTAAATATACCACAAACGTCCCATGGCAATCCCTATGGGATTTTTGCACTTTCAGACAGGCAACGGAAGGCCGCTGTTAGTTGGGACCCTGGGTCCCGATATGGTCAATATTTCATGCGGGTAACCACCTCCTGCCAGGACTTGCGACAAAGTGGCACCAAGCAGGTAGTGGGGGTTTTTGGATTGGTAAATAGTAGTCACGTGGTCTACAAATGCAGGCCATGTTGTTTTAGGTTCAAATAATATGTACCTAGTACATTTATATGATTGTTGTTTTAGTTTCATTAGTAGCTAATTATACTAAAGGTCCCATGAATCCTTTGGCATATTGGGCAGCTTCCCATTTGCAAAAAAACAAGATGCAACGAACGTCGCATGAGATGTTGCTTTCTGTCGCTGGCGAACACTTGGATGTCCCAGGAAATT
>OMLO01000955.1_pt1 | contig 21062 bp, 13 predicted proteins | sample 1674811 | NCBI WGS metagenome assembly OMLO01 (sample SAMN06265003, study PRJEB25207) | coral metagenome | isolation source: Coral host | place: Mexico:La Bocana,Puerto Morelos, Mexico | collected 2008-11-13 | reverse complement strand
AGTGCACTGATAAAGGAACAAGATGCTGTACATGACGCCAAAACAAGAAGATACAAGATACAAGATGCAATGATTGATTTGCTTTATCCCTCTACTGTTGAACCTGTTCATTTTCCTTTGCCTTGTCGATGACTCAATGTACAATGCGGTTGTATTTCCTGGTATGGGAACTATCAAGCTAGGAGAAACGAGGTTTGTTCCAACCAGACACTGAAGTTCTTTCAACAATGTGACGTGATAAAACTGTATGACCACTCCTGGTTCATCCTATCTCAAAGGTGTCTTCTGAAGGGGGGGGGATAATAGCCATAAGACTTGCAGTAAGGGGTAGCCTTGATATGCTTCCAACTGCTGGTTTCCCCCCAAGGACTTCATGGTGGTCCAGGTGCTCCGCAAGGCGCCATTTTGAAGCATGGCCTTGCGGAATGGCAGATGCGTTGTGGAAAGGACCATGTCAACAAAGTGGAGAGCTACAGGAGAGACACCTCCCCCGCGGCCCAGAGTCAAGTGATAGTTTCTTGAAGGTGACCTTTTAAAAACACCTCAACTGATAGTCCCCTTGAAAGGTGTCACGTATGGATTTCAGGATGACTTTGGTTTGAAGGTTATATACAATGTAAATTTTGTTTTTCGGAGATCTTTTTGTAAAGTGGTGCTTCCAAAAAATGCACAGGTAGGCCTTGTAAAGTGGTGGAGAGAACTTAGGGATGCTGGAGATGGAGATCAGTGGACTTGTCGCCGTAGCAGTGGGGAGTATCTCTGATTAATTTGCTTCTACGCAACACTGCGTGAGTTGCATAGGTTTCTCCGTCTTTGATATTGCGAAGCCGTTCACACGTATAATATAATGTATATGTAAACATATATACATATTTATATACATATCATAATATACTTATTATACTTCAGGGGATTCACATATGTAATATATCAACATCTTATGTCTCTATGATGTTTTATGGTTCAATTTTGTTATGAACATGAAATGGTATTACGAGTAGTACTTATGTCCAAAACATATCCACACTAGATCCAATCGGTCAACTGATTACCGGTTTCAAGCTGTCGAGTAGGACATTGGAGCAATGTCAACTTCAGTATGGTCCTAGCTTTGCTACCATCCTTTCATGGTCTTCAACTGGCTACTTGGAACAAAGTTCTTGGATGGTGCTTGGAGCTAGATGGGTTATATCTAGCTAGTTATGTATAATATATTTACTTTACACACTATATATACATATACATATATACATAATATATATATATATTCATATTTACATGTGTATATATATATATATTTATTGTGAAATCATTCCTGTTTGAGATGTCCTTGGGTTGGTCACAACCATAATCACCTTCTTTACGCAGCCGGGGGTCATTTGGGGTCAAGTCCCCTTTGTGTGGAGCGGTGGGTTAGGCTTGTGCCGTGGATTTCGTGCCATACTGGCTTCGGAGTGGTCATTGGAAAAAGGTGCAGCGGTGCTGCTGATTCGACAGGGTCGACTTCATCTTTTGCAGTCTTTGGTTCGCTGTCATTGCAGGTTTGTAATTGGTAGCGGAGCAGTGGCGCTCCAAGAGGGGCCAAGGGGTTGGTGATGTCAGAAAGTGGGACTTCTGCCACCACGCAATCCAATGAAGGCATCTCGAATCAACTAGCCATTCTCGTGCCCAGCTTCGACCCATCGGTGGATAGCGTTGAAATCTGGGCCAGCAAAATTGAATTGTTGACAAAGGCTTGGCCGACGGGAAAGTTAGTGGAACTTGCAACTCGCATTGTCCTCAACTGCAAGGGAACGGCCTACCAGAAGCTTCAACTTCATGCTGCGGAGATACTGGTTAATGATCTGAAAGGGATCAGGCGGATCGTTGAATTAGTTGGTGGGGCATGGGGCCAAGTGCCTCTTGAGAAGACCTATGAGCTGATTGAAAAAGCGTTCTTTCGCTGCTCACAGAAGTCAGACGAACTTAGTGACTCCTACCTCAGCCGTTGTGACGTCATTTGGTCTGATCTCCTCATGCGCAACATCGACATGCAGCAGGTGCAAGCTTGTGATGATAAAAAACGAGTGATCGTAGAGTCAGGTGCAGAGTCTTCAGGAAAGTTAGATGTCAAGAGAGTTTCTCAGGCCATTCGTATGCTTGGGTCAGGATTTTTCCAAGAGTACACGAGTGGACGAAAGGACAAGCAACTGAAGACATACGATCACACTGCATTTTCGATTGAAGAGGTCATGGACGAGACGGACACGGAGGCTTACTGGGTGACTGAGGACAGTCTTGACGAGGACCTGCTAGAGACACTAGCTGCCCAGGAGGATGAGGACGCGTCTCTGATCTTACAATTCGAAGAAGCAGTTGTCGACAATTTACAGCAGGATCCAGAATTGTCGGCATATTTCAGCACGTACCAGGAAGCCCGACGAAGGCTTTCAGAGAAGGTTAAAACCAGAGGCTTTTGGCCGATTCGCAAAGGAGAAAAAGGCAAGTCGTTTGGGAAGGGCAAAAGCAAAGGAAAATTTCCACGCAGCTTGTCGAGCCGCATCGCATCGTCTTTCTGCCGCAACTGCGGGAAGAAGGGGCACTGGAAAAATGAGTGCCCGGAACGCAATCGTGATGGTGTCAAATCTAGCAGTTCAGCAGCTTCTATCCCGACATCCTTTGCCTATGCTTCGGAAGTACCACCTGAACTTCAGCAGATTCCCACGATGACGGATGCAGAGCCTTTGTTGAATGTTGTTAGTGTAGATTGTTTATTTGGTTTAGGGGACACGGATAAATCACCCAGAGCATTAGGACATCAAAGTTGCCACCAGGGTTTCCACAATCGCCTCAGGAAGTCGCTTCAGCAGTTGGTTCGTCGGAATGGCAGATCCCCCCATGAAATGCATGAGCCCATCGTACCAGCACCATGCGATAGTGATATCCCGGCAGATTGTTTATTTGTGTCAACAGGTACACAAGGCGTTGTCGACCTGGGAGCCTCCCAAACAGTGATAGGCAGTGCACAAGTTCCAGAACTGTTGCAACAATTACCACCAGGAGTTGGCTCCCAGATTCGTCGAGTGAATTGCAACTTAGTTTTTAGATTTGGCAATCAGCAGACATTGGCAAGTCATCATGCATTGATGGTTCCTCTCAAAGATCAGTGGTTTCGCATTGCAGTCGTACCCGGTAGAACTCCATTTCTACTATCAAGTAGTTTTCTAAGGTATACCCTTCAGGCTATCATTGATACTGAACAGAACACCCTCTACAGCAAACGACTGAAGAGACATATTCCTCTGGAAGTGACCAGCAAGAACCTCTATTTAATGAACCTGAATACCTTATGGGAAGATGGAGATTCACACCTAACTAAGGGAAGGAACGATCAAGACATCAATTTGACCGTGAGTGATTGTGCCATGTCCGATGTGTCTGGAAAACATGTTGAGAAGGTTAGCTTTGGGAAAGGGGAAAATAAACCTGAAGAAAATCTAATTCAGCATAGAGAAAACCAAAAGACAGAAGAAACACAAGAGCCGAGAGTGTCATCTGAGAAATCATATCAACATAAAGAAGTCGTTTGTCCATCACAGTCAGCAGTGGATCAAGAGAACTCGTGTGTGAATCCGATCTTTCAAAACACCTGTGATCGCCACCATGTCGAATGTGACTCAACGTCTTCAGCAGCTTCGTCGCCAACAGAAGGCATCACAGGACAGTGTGACGGCCGAAGATGTGAAGAAGATGACGCTGGAGGAGTTGAGCAAGGAAGAGATCACGTTTGGCAAGACACATGTCGGAACCCCATTTCCAGAGATGTTCCTGAATCACGGCTACACGGACTGGTTTGTGGGAACGTATCACGATTCCCCGAAGCCGGCTCACATGAAGTACGTGCGCTATGTGGAACTTCGATTGGACCAGGAACTGCAAACTGGTCATCCGAGCACCTCGGAAACGGTTCCAAAGGCAAAGAGCAAAGCTGCCAGTGGTCCGAAGACAGAAGGACCGATCTCACGAAAGCCAGTGGATTGGCAGGAACAGTGGGATCAAGTGGTGCCAGTGGAGGACATCGACGAGGAGTTCGAGATGCTGCCACAGGTGCAAATGCTCCAGTTGGGAGAACAAGTTCACTACATGCGGGAGGAGAACAAGAATCTCAACCAACGTGTGAGCAAGATGGAAGGCAATGTCGAGGAGATTCTGCAGCACCTTCGTCAGATGTCCATCAAGAAGGAGCCATGAAGTCTGGGTTCAGTGAGACTGATGAAACGAGTTCCAGTGACGATATCCTTCTCACCCACGAACTTGACTGGGACTTTGAACATCCATCGAACCATCCATCCAAGACATTTCAAAGCAAGTGTGTGTTACTGATTCGTCAAATGAATAAGGAACTCAAAGAGATCAGTCAAGAAATTGATCAGGGTCGCTTTCAAGGAAAGGTGTCAAGGGCAGATTTGTTCGAGATCATGTGTCATGATCAGAGCGAACTCGTTGCGCAGTGTTCCCGTCTCGGTGGTGTGGCATTCCGCTTTGGGTTGAAAGAAGGAGATTTGTCTACGTCAAATGGTCGCAGGGAGTTGTTTCGTCAATTGTGCATTCGTCAACCTACCCATATTTGGTATAGCCCAAAATGTGGTCCTTGGAGTATGTGGAGTAACTTCAATATGAATAGATCATTAGATAGTGAACAGAAGATACTTCAAGAAAGGGAAGAATCACTATGGCAGATTAGCTTAGCAGTAGTTTTGTTCAGGTTTCAGCAAATTCGTGAGCATCACTTTCACATGGAACAACCCCAAGGATCAGCAATGTGGAAAGTACCTACTCTAGAAGAGATCCATCAACAAACGGAACGATGTGTGTTTGACTTGTGTCGAGTAGGTTCCCTCAAAGACCCAGCATCAGGAAAGCCAATCCGCAAGAGACTCACGATATGCACGACGTCCGAACTGATGATCCAAGAGCTAAATGGGAAATACTGTCTGAGAAACCATGATCACCAACAAATATTTGGGAGTACCAAGTGGAAGGGGAAAACCATCAAGAGATCTGAATTTAGTGAACATTATCCCCCCAAATTTGGAAGACAGTTAGCCAAGATTATTTTGAAAGAAAAATCATGGTCATATCCAGTGTATGTACAACAAGAAGGGGAACATCCTACCAAGAGAAGAAGACTTTTGCAGAAACTCAGCCCAGCCGAAATCGTCAGTCGTTTTGCGAGCATCAATTGGCAAACAGCAATGCAGTGTGCAGACAAGACTGCTCCTCGGGTAGGAACACTAGTAGTTGAGGATGGTACGTTGTTCAATATGGTTCAATCTCTATGTCCCAACTATGATGTGTCCCATTTAGTACTCTGTAGGGGAACGGATAGAAGTGTAGGACCCAATAAACGCATGCATCCTGGGACCGCACCACTTCGTAAGTTTGTTTGCATTCGACGTAGATTTGAAGATGTCCAAGTTGATTCGGAGTGGGAACCATGGGAACGTTTGTCGTATAATGCTTTGAGGAGGAAAACACATGCTGCCCGAGTTGGGATGACAATCTTTGCACGTGCGAAGCTGGTGTCCGATGCAGATCGTTCAAGCAGTGTCCGAAATGACCGACTCGAACCCGAGATCGGTAGTGAACCTCCCCAAAAACGTGTGAGAACCGATGTTCCCGAGCCACTTACCGAGGTTGGTCCCGAAACTACTCAGCCGAGACAGCCGATGACTGAAGATACCAGCAATTCAGAATTTCGTGAACATGTAGATCTAATTGCCCAAAAACATGGACCAAAGTTCTTAGCATTAGATCAAGAAACCCAGAAGTGGCTGTTGAAGATTCATAGGAATATGGGGCACCCGGGAAATCAAAAATTGATGAACTTTTGTCGGCAAATCCATTGTCCAGAAAGTGTGATACAGCGAGTGGCCGATCTCAAGTGTTCCACCTGTTTGGAGAACAAATCTCCAAGCATTGCGAGGCCCAGTGCGATTCACGAATCTCAAGACTTTGGCGACGTCGTTTCAATGGACGGTGTAAGTTGGAAGAATCAAAAGGGGCAACACTTTCACTTTTACCATCTTGTTGATCAGAGCACGTCATTCCAGACAGCCATTGTATCCCCAAGTCGTACTAGTGAACATGCATGTGCGGCAATTATCCAAGCATGGATTAGTTGGGCAGGGGCTCCAAGTATTTTAGTTACTGATGCAGCGACCGAATTTACTTCTGACGAGTTTGCCACATTCCTACAACGTTTCAACATACACAGCAAAGTCATCGCAGCAGAAGCACATTGGCAAAATTCGAGAGCAGAACGTCATGGAGGAATTCTTCAAGAAATCATAACTAAAATGGATATGGAAGAGAGCATTGATAGCTATGAGAAACTCACACAAGCACTTGCATACGCAACACATACCAAGAACCAGTGGAGTCGTCATAGAGGTTATCCACCAGAATTGTTGGTACTAGGAAAAGGAGTAGCCATCCATGCATCCAACATCAATGACTCAAAGATGGCAGCCCATTCGTTAGCTCTTAGTGATAGCACCGAGGGTCAACGTTTTAGGGAAGAACTCAGTTGTCGTGAAAGAGCCCGAAGAGCCTATGCTAGCGTAGATAATGACCAAAGTTTGAGACGAGCGCTAGTGCATCGAAGTCGTCCACACCGTGGAAATTACCAGAAAGGTGAACCAGTGATGGTGTGGCGAAAGCGAGGAGAGTCTGATGGACACTGGCAGGGACCCATGACAGTTGTAATTCAAGAAAGCCACCAAGTCGTTTGGGTCACGATGCTAAACAAATTGTATCGTGTTGCACCAGAACATATTCGTCCATTATCAGCCACTGAAGAGACACAGCATAAGGATGTAAAACCTACTGTAGTGTCCATTATCCCAAATAGTGGTGGAACCCAATATCATGATTTGATACCACAGCAAGCACAGCAAGCATCAGGTGAACAGGCAGCTGGAAATCCTGGACAACAAACAGGAAACCATGATAATCCACCTGGGGTAACCAACATTAATCCAGAGAATGATCAACCTGATCAGGAACCGAGTGTGAGTGAGACTCCACCACAAGTGCCATCAGAATCTGGAATCTCGACACCAGTAGCCCAGTCTGGATCTGCAACTGCCGGGGTACCAGCTGAACAGGTACCCATCCCAGGTTCCGACGAGGAAGATGGTTTGTTTCAAGAAGCTGAAATGTGTTTTCATGTCGAAACTGATCAAAAATGGGAATTTGAAATATTGCTTTCGGAACATGATATCCAAAACTGGAGGCATGAAGATGAACCTCACGAGTGTGCATTTCTCGTATCCGCAGCTAAGAAACAGAGGTCCGAAGTAAAGCTTTCCACGTTGAGTAGTGAAGAGACAACTGTTTGAAAAGGCTAAGGGTCAAGAAATAGATAGTTGGATATCCACGGGAACAATAGCCAAAATACTTCGTCACCAGATTCCACTAGAGAATATCATGAGGTGTAGATGGATTCTAACCTGGAAAAATCTGGATGAAGAAGAAAGTAAAGCCACAGGGAGTCATAGAAAACCAAAAGCAAGATTAGTGGTATTAGGATATGAAGATCCACAGATAGATAGTATTCCCAGGGATTCACCAACCATGTCCAAACTATCTCGCATGTTTGTGTTGCAGACAGCCGCATCTCAAAAGTGGACCATCGAAAGTTTTGACATCAAAACAGCCTTTCTTCGTGGTACCGATCTTTCCCAAGAGCGTAAGTTGGCCATTGAACCCCCAAAGGAAATGAGGGATAGACTCAAGTTACGGGATGGAGAGGTCTTGCAACTGTTGAAAGGGGCATATGGACGTGTTGACGCACCTTACCTTTGGTTTGTGGAACTCAAAAGTGGTTTGGAACAGCTGGGATTCACGCAGTGCCCGTTCGATCCATGTCTATTTGCATTGACAATTCATGGAGAAACTCACGGCTTGATAGGTATTCATGTGGACGACGGTTTGTGTTGTGGTTCAAAGTTGTTCCAACAGAAACTTATTGAACTGGAAAAGAGATTTCCTTTTGGTAGTCGAAAGAAACAGCAATTTGTGTTCACGGGTCTTCAAATTTCACAGAAAGCCGATTATTCGATTCATGTAGATCAAGAACAATATGTCAAAGACATTCAACCAATCACTATTGGTAAGACCCGAAGACAACAGAGTGAAGAAGCTGTAAGTGAAGAAGAGAGACAGTCACTGAGAGCCGTTATTGGAAGTCTTCAGTATGCATCAACAAATACCCGACCAGACCTCGGAAGTCGGTTAGGATGGCTTCAAAGCCAAATTAACAGGGCCAAAGTTAGTACCTTGTTAGATGCTAATCGGGTGTTGCATGAAGCCAAAGAACATTCATCAGTAAGATTGATTGTCCATCCAATTCCCATTGACGATATTCGTTTTGTGGCATTCTCAGATGCATCGTTTGCTTCAGAAAAGTGTCATGACTCACATCAAGGGATGATCATAATGGCAGCACAGAAACAAATAGGAGACAATCGTAGCAGTGTGATTAATCCTATTGTTTGGCATTCCCGAAAGATCCAAAAGGTAGCTGTAAGCACATTATCGGCAGAAGCTATGGCATTAGCTGGTGCAGTTGATAGTCTTTCTTGGGTTAGGTTATTTTGGGCGTGGTTACGAAACACAAGTTGTCCATGGAAGGATCCTGACATGTTACTTCCTAAACTGCCACCTGCATTTTCAGCCATTCCTCATGTAACCAAAGAAGAACCCTTACCTTCAGCCAGAGGATTAGAACCTTTCTTACAGAAGTTACCCAAAGAGAATTCCTCAATCATCACCACAGACTGTAAATCACTTTATGACTTAGTTAGCCGGACGGCAACTCCTGCTTGTCAGGAATTTCGCACAGTGTTACAGGCGAAGTTGATAAAGGAACATTTACAGAACGGTATACATATCCGATGGGTGCCTTCAGGTGCACAGATTGCTGACGCTTTGACGAAGATTATGGACAGTACTGTACTTCGTGAGTGTTTGAAGGTCGGGCAATACAGCCTACATGACGAAGCCGAGATTCTCCGAAGTCGTGCCGATAGCCGTACTCGGGTGAAATGGCTCCACCACCAAAAGGAGGCTTGACAGGGGTCGAAATAACTAGAAAAGCCAAGTCGTCTAGTTATCAGGGGCAAATGATTTTCATCTCAAACATCAAAAATAGAAATATAAGGAATGTGAAATCATTCCTGTTTGAGATGTCCTTGGGTTGGTCACAACCATAATCACCTTCTTTACGCAGCCGGGGGTCATTTGGGGTCAAGTCCCCTTTGTGTGGAGCGGTGGGTTAGGCTTGTGCCGTGGATTTCGTGCCATACTGGCTTCGGAGTGGTCATTGGAAAAAGGTGCAGCGGTGCTGCTGATTCGACAGGGTCGACTTCATCTTTTGCAGTCTTTGGTTCGCTGTCATTGCAGGTTTGTAAATTTATTTATATATATATATATATTCATATTTACATATGCATATATCTATTGGACCGGGGTCTCACTATTCCTGATTGCAGTGGGCTATGACACTTCACATTGCCCAATTCAAAAGATTCATAGAGGTCATTGGTACTGGGTGATGGTTCAAAGTTGAGGCATCACGGTATATTGTAATCTCCTTCAGCTTGATTGTCGGTACACATTTCAATCCGATGACGCTGCCACATCAAGATTACACCAGCAGGTTTCGGTTGACAGCAGGTTGGCAAGGGTGTGCGATTGCGCTATTTTGCTTCTAGAAGTTTCCCCAAGCTCCCCCCCAAAAAAAGGGCAAGCACGTTGATTTTATGGTTTCGTACAAGACTGTTATCCAACTTATCCACACATACACGGATTAGGAAACAAATAGAAATTCCCACCTTCAACACATCCAGTTCATTCCCCCCAGTTCTTCCGAAAAGAAACCGGGGTACAATCGATTGTTCTCCTACAGGTGAGCATGCTATAGCCCAGCTTAGCTTGGCGGAAGCTGAAGCATGGGAACATTCATTGCAGTTAGTTCATCCAGGGATTTTTGATGGTGCCTTGCAACTCTTGATCTTGGTGCACGTAGCCAAGTATGGAAAGGCACAATGCCTGCTGCCCTTCTGTGTGGACGAATGTATGATTGCCACACAGCCAGGAAGCAAAGGACAGCCGGATTGAGGGGATGGAAGATGTTGGGTTGAGCTCACAGAATATTTTTGATGAGCGTTTTCATAATGAAAATTGGATGGTATTGGTATGCACACTGGGGGGGAATCATGTTGGTGAAGTGATGATATAATTACCCCCCCAAACAGTTGGGAAGTAGGGAAAAACTCCCCAATCTCTTCTCAACATGACTCTCAGAGTACCTATTTTCAACATGGGCATTTTTTTTTGTGAAATCAAGACCTAATATGGACAGTCGTTCACGAATCCTGCTGTGATTTGGGGTGATTTTTTCATCATGGTCTCCAGAATTCGGGAAGCCCCAAAAAAACCCACATTTTTGGATAGATATTTGATGGATAAAAACATACCCATGAATCAAGAATCAGTTGTTGAATTGTATGATTTGTTTTTTTTGCATTAAATCAATTAGAATCAATCAAATACTGTAGATGAATTTGTTGTTAAGAAGTCATGTTTGCTCTAGTGTTGTAGATTTTTCCTGCATCAAACCTCCTGGGTCCCAGGAGAATGCTGGGCAACTTTACAAATCACCAGCAGTTCATCCACTTCCATGGTTGGAAATGTGGAGATTTCCAGTGATGGAATGCTGTTGGTTCGACTCACTGGTATTCACATGCGATCTTCATCACAAGTACAAAATGGTGCACCAGAGGATGTCGATGACAATGTTACATATGATGTCATTTGGGAGTCATCAACGGTCACATCAAATGGAGAAAATGGACATGATCTCAAGCATCAGAAGGTATTGTTGTGTTGCCATGAAGATCGTGCCATAGATGTGCAACGTATCATCCCATGGGAGAACTGTCGCTGTGTAGACATCAAGGAGGCCGAAGAGAAAGGTTCCGGTGAATGATTCGAAGATGTTATCCAGGTGGGCGCCAGGGGTGATGCATATGGTGGCACTGGCATTGAAGTCAAAGATCTACAATGTCACGGGGCATTTAAGGGCGATGTCGTGGAAAGAACATGTAGATCATCAACATTATCCTTTCAGGAGAGATTGTCAAATTTGCCAGGAGTCCCTCCAAAGGGACTTACCACACCGTAAAGTGAAACATCCTCTGTGTGGTGTACTTTCAGCAGATACCACAGGCCCATTTCATGTTGCTTCCGATGTGGTTTGTAAGGCAAAATGCATTTTGGTGGCAACTCTTACTTGGATGATCCTTAAGAATTCGTCGTTAAAGGAGCCTGAAGATTCCACAGAGCCACTTCCTCCTGAAGCACCGATCATCGAAATCGAATGCCATCAACCTGAAGAAGCCGAGCAGCACTCTCCAGGTGACCTTCTACAACTTTTTGAGGATGAGCCAGAGACCAAAGACCATAGCCATTTAGCTGGAGCACTGGGCAACGGGGAGGAGCCAACCCGGGACTCCGGCGAAGATGGCGAAGTGGTCTTAGAAGAAGGTCAACCTGAAGATTTGCCTGAAGGTTTCGAGATCAGAACTTACAGGATGGCGGTTCCAATGTCGTCCAAGGCTTCAGGAGAAGTGACAAAGACGGTGCTGGAGGTCTACTTGAGATTGAAGGCTGATGGTTTTGTGGTGTCACGTTTTCATACCGACAGGGGAAGAGAATTTTCAAATCAGCTGAGGAGGTGGTTTGTAACAAGAGGAATCCTTTGTACTCGAACTGCCGGTGACAATCCACAAGCGAATGGCCGGTCCGAAGTGGCAGTTCAGAACATCAAGACTTTGATAAGACGTGCCTTGCTTCAGGCTGGTGCAGGTCCGGAACAATGGCCGTGGGCACTTCGACACATCAATGAACGGCTGAGAGATTACCGTTTGGAGAAAAGAGTCAATTTTCCCAACTTCATGCAGAAGGTGATTGTGAACAAGCGGACCTGGAAGAATCGTCAGTTTGAAGCTGTGAAGGAGGAAGTTTTCTACCTTTGTCCTGCTTGGTTTGATCACGGCCACTGGGTGAGGAAAGAAGGGGAGAATCCTATGGTGACCCGCTATGTCCTGCAGAAGCTTGAGACCCCACCGACTGAGGCCCATTGGATTGCGCTTGAGAAACAGTCGATGGATCAAGTTACTATACGGAGAAGGATCAGGGGGAAGACCACCATAAGGAAGGCAGTTCGAAGTGAAGAACAAGATGAAGAAGAACAGGAGGCCTGGGGGTATGAGAAGTCACGTATCCTCAAGGTAGTAGAAGAAGAAATGATGCATATGGTCCACGATGAACCAGAGATTGCGGTCGCTGGTGTTCAAACGTTGGCGAAGCTCAAGAAGTTAGCGTCGTCAGAAACAGAAGAAGAAGAAGTACTACAAACAAGGATCATCTCGCCAGAGGAGGTGAATCAGCAGTGGAGTGAGTGGCTTCAACCAGCCACTGATGAAGTGAGATCTATGTTGGAGGAGAAGCAGGCCTTGAAGCCTGTAAGTCGAGAAGAGCTTCAAAAGATCCAGAAGAGAGCAGAGGAGAGGAATCAACGAGTCGAACTGATTCCTTCAAAGCTGGTCTACACCAAGAAGCCACCCCCACCACCGAAAGGCCATAAAAACAAGGTTCGCTGGGTGGTTTGTGGCAACTTTGAATCAAAAAGAGATGATGAAGAAAACTACAGTGGTGGTGCTGATGCAGCTTCGTTTCGGATCATGGTTCACTTTGCTTCAAAGAGGCAGTGGTCCGGAGCGAGTGTTGACGTTCGCACAGCTTTCCTGAACGCCAACATGAATCAGCAGGAGAGTGATGACTTGGTCTTTGTGAAGCCGCCACATCAATTGGTCGACAAGGGGCTTCTACAAGGCAGTGTGGTGTATGAACCGATGAAGGCTGTCTACGGCTTTAGGAGATCACCACGTCTGTGGGGTCTTTGCAGAGATGAAACGCTGAAGACCATGGAGGTGGAAGTGAAAATTGGTGGTGGAACTACTCATCTGATTCTACAGCCGTTGGAATCAGAGCCAAACCTCTGGATGATTCGAGAACGTCGAGGTGAAGATGAACAATCCGATTCTGTGATCCACGGGATGCTGATGACTTACGTGGATGACATTTTCATCGTCGGCGTGGAGGCGGTTGTGAAGGAAGTTTTGTCATCAATCCAAAGGACATGGACCACATCACCACCAGAGGAGGTGTCAGATACACCAATCAAGTTTCTTGGAATGGAGGTCTCCAAGTGCTACAATGAGAATCTTCAACGAGAGGTTTGGAGAGTCACCCAAGAATCCTACTTGAAGGATTTGCTTGAGAAGGAGGAAGACCTGAAGGTGAGGATGATTCCTATTACAAGGGATCAAGCAGCGTGGTCGATGCCAGAGGCTGAGCCAACAGTTGAGTTGGTTCGACTTGCTCAACGGGAAGTTGGATCTTTACTATGGTTGGTTACAAGAACACGGCCGGACATCATGTTCTCTGTAGCGAAGCTTAGCAGTCTGGTGACAAGGGACCCAAGAAAGAGTCTTCAAATTTCCAACCAGATCAAAGGCTACATCCGAGGAACGATCTATGATGGACTGGAGTTTGCTGCATCGTCTGAAGAGGAGGACGTGATCAATGCGTTTTCTGATGCATCTTTTGCCCCGGAGGGCGACTACTCCCATGGATGTGCAGCGGTGCTACTTCAGCATTCTCCAATACAGGTTAACCTGTGGCAACACTTTCGACGGCCGAAAGTGAACTGTTGGAGGTGGTCGAAACTATGACTATGGGAGAATCAATCTTTGTCGTAGTCAATGAGATCAACCCTGGCATTTCTCGGGTTGCATGGTGTGACTCGCAAGCGGCGGTTTCTATACTGTCGAATGAAGGTGGTAGCTGGCGTACGAGGCATTTGAGAGTCAGAGCTTCTTATGCTAGGGCTACCATCAAAGAAGGAAACTGGCTACTTCATCACTTGGCTGGAGCTCAGATGGTGGCTGACATTGGGACCAAAGTTCTCACTGCGGCGAGGATGGAGTTTCTCAAGAACCTCTTGGGAATGAAGGGAGGCTTTCATCGAGAACTACAAGAACAAAAGAACAAAAAGGAGAATGAGAGCTCATCAGATGGAATTGACCCCAATCTGATTCTTCAAGCCGTTAGAGTGTTGGCGATTGCAGCTATGTTGGAATCGGCTGATGCTACAAGAGAGAATGAAAAGAACTTCACCAACGAAAAGAGAGAAGAAGAGGAATCTGAAGTGGAACTTCGGTGGTTTCTCTATGGCTACACCATTTTGGTGGTTGTTTTGACGATGTTGGTGAGGAAGTTTTTCAGGTGGTTTGAACCACAGATTTCAGAAGGGCTTCAAGTTTTTGCTGATTGGCTTGGCCGAGGAAGTCTGCCAGTAACACCAACCAGTGTTAGCGATGACAGGCCTATTACCAAAGAAGAATTTCAAGATTTTCCACTATCTCATGAAGAAGGGCATGGTTGTAGGGGAGCTCTACCACAAGATCAAAAAGTTCGTCAAGTACCCCAACAACTTTCAGACCTACCCCAAGGAGATGGTTTAAAAGAAGGGCATAGTCACGTAGCATCAAGGGATAGCTCTAGTGTTTCGGAGAACCAGAACTCCTCCGCAGAGAAGCAGGGTCAACCAAAACCAAATGAGGTGTCATCGTCGTCGAGTATGATGATCAACATCGGCGGCATCAATTTGGAGTTTGGCGATGGTAGGCGAGTGTTTCGACCGATGGTTACACGTCGGGGAACCGTTTACCATACTGATGTCAACTGCAAGTATCTAAAGGCGAGGGGAACTGGAAGGCACTTTGAGGCCCAACTATGTGAGAAGTGCTCGTCGGTCATCCAAAATCAGGGTCGAAGTTTTCCCCAAAAAGGGGATATTTTGAATGGGAACCCACTTAGTTTGGCAAGGGGAACCATGATTTACCATGTTGATGACGGTTGCAATTTTCGTGGTCCGCTGCAAGCCTTGACCCATTGCACAGTCTTTTCAAAGAAGTAGAAACTTAAAAGCAGTTTGGGCCTTCGAGTACATAAATCATCCCTTACCCCCATGAACCTTTTGATCCTTGTCGGAACAAAAGAAGGGGAGTGCTAGAGGTAAGGGGTGTTGAAAGTTGGCCATAGAAACTATCCATGACAGTGGAAGTATCAATTCTTTCGCTTGATCGAAGCTGCTTTTTTGGACTCGAGAAAAAGGATTGACCGACCTACGGATTAGTAGGTTATGAGCCCAACGTTTGGGTTTTAGTGCCATGGAAAGGAGAAGGGCTAGGTCTTTGGATGGGTCTAGCATTCCTGTGCCTGAAACCCCAATTCAATCTTCGATGAATGGACAAAATGATGATAGTGGTTTGGAATTGATAGGCCAAGAAGTGGTGATACACCGAACAATTCACCAACAATCTGGTCAAAATCCACCAACCGCCCCGCCATTTGATGCTTTGGTGACGCCGACTAGACCAACTACAAGGTCGGTGAATAGTGCTTTGGCTGAGGGTTCAAACCAAGGAGGTTTGAGTGGGAATGGTGGGACTGCATCTGAGATGCAAATGGTGAGATCGTATCCGAAGGGTACCCCGATGTCTAGTGAGATTCAAAGGATGCCATATCCAAAGGGATCACCAATGAGTTATGGTCCTGTAGGTAGCGCTGGGGCACAATCACAGCAACTGCCATTGTTTGATCAAGATCAACTTCGTAGACTACATGATTTGCAAAATGAGGCCCCCCAACTTTACCAAGAAAGAATTGCTAGGCCTTCGTTTCTGCAAGCGGAAGAGGGCCGTTGGAGTGCTTTAGGGATGGGTGTTTTTCCTTCCTTTCCCATTACACCTGAAGTACGAGAAGAGTTGAAGAAGCATGAGGAAAGTCTGATGAGCCAGGTGGAGTTGCTCAAGCAGCAAGCTCAACAGTTGGCTCAGCAGAACCAGGCCTTGAGAGAGATCAACAAACCTCTCAAGGAAGAGAATGAATTGTTGAAGCTGAGACTGAGTCTTTTTGATGTGGCTCCTGGAACACCAGTTTTTGCCACGCCAAACACTTCTCTGGAACGAGATCAAGGCAGAGCAGGACCTGATGCTACTGGCACTGTCGGGTTCGAGACTCCAAAGAATGTCAAGGTCGTCGGGAATGACTTGGCGACTGAGTATAAGGCGGTGTCACAGAATGTCAACGCTTCTGAGAATGTCAACGCTTCTGAGAATGTCAACGCTTCTGAGAATGTCAACGCTTCTGAGAATGTCAACGCTTTTGAGAATGACGAGGCTTTTGAAGAGTCGGAGGTCTTTGAGAATAAGGACATTCCTGAGGGTGACGACGTTCCAAAGTATGTCGAGGGCAAGCGGTCTCACTACAAGACTGAAGAGAACTATGGCAACACTCGTGGTGGAAAGAGAGCTGAGCCAGGCTCTTCATCGGCTGGAGAATCAAGCCGTCAACAAGGAGAAATGCTGCAACTGATGGCAAAGATGATGGATGGCATGAACAGCCTTCAGAAGCAAATCTTAGATGGTAAGGACAATGAGGCTGAGAACGTCAGGAGCAACTTGGAACTCCCGAAATTACCAGAATGGACATCGACTTCTGGTCCGGTAGACCTATCGGACTGGCTGTGCGTCATTGAGCCGTTGATGGCTGATCTTTCGAACAGTTCTTCAGAGTGGTGGACAAGCTCACAAAAGAGGCTCAGCTTTGGTATGAGGAACATCTTCGTCTACAACCACTGGACAGGGTGTCACATGATCCGAAGCCTTCAGCCCAACTCTCACAACAGAAATGGGTTCGCCTTGAACGACGAGCCAGCAGCATGCTTCTGATGTCAGTGCAGCAAGCCCTTCGTGAAGAATTGGTTTCGACAAAAAGAGTCTCAGCACTGTCTATCATTTGCCATCTTTATCAACCAGGTGGACTTGGAGAAAAAGAAATGATACTACGGCAATTAGAATCGCCGGCTGAACCAACCACCTTGGCAGAGTCACTACAAGGTCTTCGCAAATGGACAAGATGGAGAGCCCGAGCAATGGACCTTGGAGTTTGGGAACCTGACCCGTTTCTCTTGCTCAAAGGCCTCAATAGATTGACAAAGCGAATCTTGGAGCAGCACAGAGATCTTTCCTTTAGAATCTCACTGGCCCGTTCCACTCTTCAAGTTGACAGCACACCCACTTCGAGATCCGTGACCTCTTTCGCACTCCACTTGATAGCCGAGATTGAACAGGTGGTGTATCATGAATCACAACCCTCGAGGAAGTCGGCTGCAACCACTGCGAAGGAAAAGGCAATGAGAGCAAAGAAGTTTGAGGCCGAAGAGGACAAGGGGAGAGGAAAGGGAAGAGAATGGGATGGATCCACAGCTGAAGCTCCAAAGTGCAAGTACTATCTGACTCAAGGTGGATGTAAGAAGGGCAGAGACTGTCGTTTTTCTCATGACCAAAAAGATGATCAACATTTTGCTACATTTGTGGAAGCAGTGAACATCTGGTTCCAGGATGTCCGAGGAAGAAGAGTTCGTCACCACCTAAGGCGTTGAAAGCTGAGGTTGCTGAGGAACAAGAGAAAGAAAAAATTGGACAGTCGAGCTCTTCTACCACTGAGGAGAAACCACAAGATCCAACGGTGAAAGATTTGTTGGAAGAAGCCACAAAGGTTTTGAAGTCGATGAGTTCGTCGTCCACTACAACTATGAAGCCGGTTGCAAGTTCATCTGGAGGTCAACGGGAACAGGTGATGGAAAACCTTCAAAGGCAACTTGATCAACTACGAGCATCACAATCAACTTCATTGAAGGTTCTGAAGCTGAGTCGTCTTGCAAAAGGCACTCTGATGGGACTCATCGATAGTGGTGCAACTCATGCTCTACGTCCTCTACATCCGATGGAGGACAAGTCAAAAATGACACCAGTTGAGGTGACATTGGCTGATGGGAATAAGAAAAGGCTGATGATGACTAGAGAAGGAACAATGGTGACGGAGTCACTGGAAGTCGAACCAATCATTCCTATGGGCATTTTGACTTCGAGGCTTGGATGTGAAGTAGTTTGGACTGGAGATCAAATTGCTGTTCGACATCCAGTACGTGGAGAACTTGAGGTCACTTGCTTAGATGGATGCCCTATGATCAAGCGATCACTGGCCTTGGAATTGATAGAAGAATCTGAGAAGTGTGAAGGAAGTCCGAGCCTTTGCAATCTTACAGCTGGAAGAGAACAACTGTGGTTGCAACAACTGGTGAACTCCCATCCGGTTCTTCGTCAATTACCAGAGCACATCAAGAAGTCGTTGACAACTGGCATCGGTGAATGGAAGGACCTTCCGCTGAACAAGCGTCTGAGAAAGAGATTTAGACGCGACGGCTTTACGGTTCATTTGTTTGCTGGAAAGGATGAAGGTCAAACCCTCAAGAAGACCTTCCAAGAGATTGGAGGGAACTCCGAAAATCTTCTGGAACTTGATCTACTGCGAGATGAAAAACACGACTTCTTGAAAGAGAATGGAACTTTTGGAGGACTGTTGCGAGCAGCCATGGACAACAAGCTGCTGGCATTACTCGGTGGACCAAATTGTCGCACACGGAGTGTTTTGAGACATCGACCGATCGAAGGACAACCAGACTGTCCGAAGCCAGTAAGGTCATGGAAGGACAATCAAATTTATGGACTTCATCACCTTGACCCTGAAGAAAGAAGGAAGGTGGAGGAGGATGATGTGATGTGTTGGAGGATGATCTTCGTCTTCATGGTGGCCTACTCCCTGAAGCTCCAAGAAGAACAGTTTCTGAAGCACAATTTTTGGCAGACCAATTTCTTGTCTGGCAGCCTTGTTTCTGGTCTTCCAAATTTTTGTATCATTTTTACCAGAGCAGCCCTAAAACTGGTCTGCTCAGCAGCCCTGAATCTGGTCTGCTAGCAGCCTTGTTTTTGGTCTTCCTAGCAGACCTGTTTTTGGTCTGCCAAATCCTTTGCAAACATCACCTTTGTTTTACAAATGTATGATTTCCATGTATTTTGTGAATTTGGAAGAGCTTGGACCTGAAAAGAGTTGGCCTGAGCAAGGCCCAGTAAAGCACAAATTCTGCACAATGACAATTGTGCTCATGGGGGCCCATGAATTTTGTTTCACTGTGAAGCATTTTGGCCCAAGAAATGAGTTCTAGTTGTGAAGACCCAGATTTCTTTTGTGTTTGCATTCCAGCCATCTTTGTGAAACTCTTTTTAATTCTTCTGGGGAGCTTTCTGGTGGGCTGCATACTGCCCAAGTACTGGCAGCTGTTCTGTGATTGGCTGTGCTCTCTTCAACAAAGAGAGGAGCAGGAGAGCTCTGAAGAGTTCTACAGCAGCTGATGTTGGTCACCTCGTCAAGGACCAAAAGGTCTGGACCAGCACCTTCATTGCCTGTGGAAGGCAGTGAAGAGTTGAGTGTTTCAAGATTGGCAGCTGTACTGAGAGGTTCTTTTCCACAAGGTTTGGATGAAGGTCAGTGGCAAGGAGATGAAGAAAAACTTGGCCCAATCCATGTCAACTTCTTGAAGACCTACTGGCAGAATGATGCTATGCCCTTGCCCTTTGCCAGAAAAGCATGGCAGCAGGCCTTTCCTAGCTGTGGGAAAGGGCAGATCAACAGCATTGTTGGTAAGATTGCTGATTTGAAGAAATATGTGACAAAGAAGAAACACAACTCCAAAACTGGTGTTTTGATGCCAGCTTGGGTGAAAGACTTGCTGCCTTACTTGCAGACAAGGGCACCATCTGCAGTTTCAAGTGGGTCAGCAGTGGCCAGCCTGAAGAAGGCTAAAGCTGAGGATGCACCAAAAGCTGAAGGATCAAGGCCATCCAGAGTTTCAAACACTGGGTCAGCAATGGCCACCCTGAAGAAGGCTAAAAGTTGAGTATGCACCTACTGGACTGGCAAGTGCTGAAGCTGGAGGACCAGAGCAAAGTTCTGAGGCAGAAGAGTTCGATGATGGGAAAAGCATTTTGACTGTGTCCAGTTCAGCTGCACCCAGCACAGCAGTGATGAGTTTGGCAAGTGGGAGCACAACAAAAAGACCTTCCATGAATGTTGACAAAAAGCCTGCTGCAAGGACAGTGAAAAAGAAGCCTGCATGTATCCAAGGCTTGAAAAGAAACAGCTGGAAAGCCAGCCCCAGCTTTGGATGGGTGAAGGCAACTTTTGCCAGCCAAAAATCATACATACAGTACAAGGCCAGCTTGGGTGACAAGATGCAATTGCTTGTCAATTGCCAAGGTAATTTTGACCATGCTGATGTCACCAGGAATCTGCTCGATTTGGTGACTGCAAAGTCTGGCCTGAACAAGGCCATGGTGTTGGAAGAAAGGAACAAGTTGCTGGCAAAGTGAATGGGCTGGAAACAGCTTGCCTGAACAAGGCAATGAATGGTTTTGCTGCTGCAACTGGACTGGCTACTGCCTGTAGTGGTCAAAAAATGAAAGCTGATGTGGAATTGCATTTTGGGGTTGAGTTTGAGCCTGTGACTTTGTTGGTTTCAAAGTTTTGGGGGTTTTGACCTGGGGCATGCATGTGGACCTGAGAGCTGCAAGTGTGAGAATTGGAGCCTTTGAAGATTCCATTTTTTTCAAGAAATCATTGAAAACAGCTACTGGGGAATGGTTTGGCATGTTGCACTAGTTGGCTGAACTGGATGTGTGTCTGCAGCCTGTTGTTGCTCAAGCTTCACTTGCTTTTTGTCTCTGTACCTTTTGGTCAGTGATGGCCGGCCTGGGCAAGGCCTTTTTGTTGTTGCTTCTGTGTGGCTTGTCTGCTGCTTGGCCATGGACACCTGCATTTTTTTGGAATGGGATATGGTATAGGCAGCACTTGCCTTCTGGATGGTGGGGAGAACTGTTGCCAGGAGATGGCCCTCCAAGCTCATGGGCTATGAATGTTGCAGATGCCCAGTTTTTTGAAGAGGAGTGGAACCAGCCACCACCAAACCCACCCCAAGTCCCAAGGTG
>OMLO01000954.1_pt1 | contig 21063 bp, 9 predicted proteins | sample 1674811 | NCBI WGS metagenome assembly OMLO01 (sample SAMN06265003, study PRJEB25207) | coral metagenome | isolation source: Coral host | place: Mexico:La Bocana,Puerto Morelos, Mexico | collected 2008-11-13 | reverse complement strand
CACAACTTAACCAGTTGTGAATTTAAGCCCAAAACAAAATTCAGCCTGATTCGAGCATAAGGCCTCTGCGACACTGGTGCTGTGCTCTACCAACTGGGCTATCCATCCATCTAGAAGCTGGTGACATTGTGAGTTCGTAATATACCCGTAGAAGGTGAAAAATGCTAATGCCGGCATGATATTTGAAGTTTGGGTTAGGAATCCCGTTCAGGACTGAATTTTTTCAGGCTTTAATTTCACAACTGCATGTCTCCATGTCTTTCTCCGCAGTTCAAATATATGATCTTTCAAATATTCATTTGCACAACATTGATGAGTGGCTACTAATCTTCCATGTTTTGGTACGGAGGCACTCAGCTGTTTTTCTTTGAAAATTTGCAAATGTGATTGGTTCTCCCGGTTGGTTGCTCTTCGCTAAACATGTCTCTCCGTGGTGGACGTGCTGCAAGACATGTTCACAGCTATAGAGAAACCTGCATCATAGATCGCCCTGTTCTTGCCTCGGATACAGTTCGCGATTACAGAAATGTAATAGCAAGAATGCTCTTTGCCCAGCTTCAAACATAATCTATTTTTAAGGGGAGTTGTAAGGTCGGAAACTGTAGGATTGCTTTCATTTTAGCTACTGTAATATTTGTGAGTTTTCTACACACAGCTTTCTGTCTAACACACAGGCTGATAGTAGTCGCCGTAAGCAAAGTGACCAGTTACATGTACCAGGCTGATTCCGAACATGTCAGATGATCTCGTAAGATTTAGTCAAGAGACCGTTCAAAGACTAGAGCTAAATAACATTTACCAAACAAAATCTAATGTCAAAACGAAGTTCTCCCAGGTTTACTTTACCTCATCAGTCAGACTTTGTTGTTCGGATGTCTTTGAAGATTATCGTTGACGAGTTTTCCTTAATTTCGTTGATTTTGTTGCAAAAGACTGGAGAAATCCGCGTTGTGCTTCCAATACGACGCGCACGGTGAGCTGATCGCGTGAAGCAAACGCAAAGTCAATCCGGTTAAGTCTTTCTCAGTTCCTTGGTAGACTCTCGATGGCAAGTGAAAACTTCCTTTGTCAACAAAGGCACAACCTATAGAGATTTAGTTTCGTTTTCTGCTCTGAACTGATAAAAACACAATTACCATTTTTGATTATTTTGACGAGAGAGTTAATTTGATTTTTATCTTTATACCATTTCGACAATTGTGTAGATCAAGGAGAGCAAGATACCATTAGGAGCGTTTTGATGTTTTGCATTTCCGTCTGTCATATATAATTATTATTTTTTTAATTTAGAGAAACGTTATTATGCCTGACATCAGTAACAGCCTCGACTAAACTTGGTTTCTGTGGCTCAGTTTTATAAAGCAGAAGGTAAAACATTCTCGTTCAGTAGACGAGGGCGCTCGAGCCGTTGTTAACATGTGCGTTATTGAGTTTACTTCATTGTGTTTCTTGCTTTATTTTACTAAGTTAAATATTCTAAGAGCGGTGCTAGACTTGATAAAATTAAGTGTTATTACAGACGAAAAAGTCATTCTTTTTATCGGATAATAAGTCATGATTTATCTTGCTTCAGTTATGTAAACACAGTAGAGTAAGGGTCGGCGTAATACGTGCATAGTTCAAGTTGAAACGTGTATCCTTAGAGATAACTACTGTACGACTCGTGTCCAGTCGTCTCTCAGAATCCTGTCGGCCCAGTATACCTCGACCCTCCCCCTTTTATAAGGAGAAATTATCGACTCGACAGGAAACCAGCGAGAAGACATTTAGAATGTGAAATCTTATCAACAAGTGTGACAGCGACCCTGTTTGAGGAGGGAGGGGAGCGAGTAGAGCTGGTAAACTGGGTTGAGGGTGATTTTGTCAATCGTGGTCCGAAATTGGTTTGTTTTGTCTAAGGCTTAAAATTGGGGCTTTTTGTGTTTTGGTTTTTAATTTGGAAGAAGCCAGAAGAGAATATCTATATGATCAAGTCTATTTCTCTTTCTCGGGATGTTCACAGAGCGAGGATGGTAAACAGAATAATATTATTCGAAACCAAGAGTTCTTGTGAAAAGGGATAAAGCACTATTTGCGTGCGCACCAGACATTGATTCCATGTAGGTATAGAATGATATATTAAAAGATCTTATCTAAAAATGAATGTATTCCTTTCGTAATTCACAAATAAAGCCCAGATCATTTAGGTGCATTCTTCCAAACGTGAGACAGAGCACTTTCGACGTCGACAAATATTATTTTTTTTCGTCCCAAATAGAGCAGAAGAGGTTTTTCTTCTGTCATCTCTAACGTGAACTGATGGGTGATTTCTTCTTAGTTAGATCATGGCTACCTTTTGTTGCGGGCCAGGTTCATTCAACACGGTGGATTTCGTAGACGTGAAGTTGCGCTCGGATTTCATTGAACACAAAAGTTCCCAGAGGGCTTTGCGGTAGTCGTATTTGCCAAAAATGTACATACACGGGTTCAATAGCGACACAAGGTATCTTAACCAAATAACGACATAAATCAAAGGTATGGGAACCTCGGAGAGATCGAATCTTCGGAGACCAATGTATGGAAGCCAGCAGATTATGTAAACAAGCAACATCGCGGCGAAGATAGCAATGGCCTTCCTTTCATGTCGATTTCTACGCCTCGCGTTGTGTGAACTGGGAAGATTTTGTTGCTGAATATTACGACTCTGGCGAATTATTTCGAAAATTATGGTTCCGTAGGTGAAGCACATGAGGGCAAAAGGAAGTAAAAAAAAGAAGGAAAGAAATATGATATCATAAATAAGCTCAGCTTTTAGCGCGGCCTTGCTTAACTTCTCATGTGGGTCGTGGTGAACTGGGTCAAGCCATGTAAATTGCACCAATGCTGTAATAGCCGACATTAACCAGATAAAGAGGATGACCAGAATGCACCTGGATCGTGTAACCAGGGACGCGTAACGCAGTGAATGGACAATTGCCAGATATCTGAAAACATAAATTTACTTTGGAATTATTATATGAAGGTCAAATGGATCTGAGAGCTTGGTTGTACGGTATGGATAGTAATTTATTAAGATTAAAAAAAAAAAACAAAGACAAAATAATCAACCATAAAGAAAAAGAACGGTTAAGGATGAAGAAAATTAATACGGATTACAAACGACGAACTTGAAAAATTTAGGATAGACTTTTCAAGATGCGCAAAACGTGGCGTAGCTTCTTGAAGTTCTGGCAGAACTAAACAAGCAGCTGGCATCAAGTGGTTATGAAAAGCTTGGAGAGCCCTTCTCAGAATAATCTCCAAATACAAAAAGAAAGGCTTATGCGTCACATGGTCAGCCAACTAAATGAATGATAGCGAGAACGAGTAATTGAGAGAGTAATTGTTTGGAATAAAGTAGTGCCATTCGCTCTCTGAGGGCACCATTATTAGCGTATCTTTAATTCGATTGTAATTTTGTTAATAGTCAACGCTTGGCATGGCCTAGCCTGGTGATGGACTCCTTCTATATCAGAAAGAACGGGGTTCTCGTTGTACCTTCTAGGGGCTATTAAAGCGGTTTTAGTAACTCCACAATGATGTGTGTTCAGCCTCACGAGATCCACACCTGGAGCTTTCGCCATACCTTTTGGGGTATTGAGTCGAAAAAAATATGACGAGATAATGCCTTGTTAAAGAATTGATACCTCTTAGGGGCAAAAAAAGAAAGAAATTCAAGCCACGCTCACACAAGAAGATCTTGGTACCCCTTAGAGGTTCTTGTCAAAATTTCAGACTACCCCCCCCCCCCGTCCATTGTATATGAGAGCCCTTTCTCCGCAGGGTGGTGCTAGCCGCGTTATTTCGATTCTTAAAGTAAACTCTACCTGTCTATAACAACAGACATCAGGTGACTGACGATGGAGACTGAAATAAACCTTGCCAACTGCTCTTCCGTGAGACAAATCGCGGATTGGCGGATGATGTTACACGCTATAAAAAGAGGAATAGCAACCAGGCCTGTAAGCAAATCGGACACGGCCAGGCTGCACAGCAGCAGATTGGTCATCGATCGCAGAAATTTTTTCTTTGCAATCAAGAACAAAACCAAACCATTGACAATCACAATTAACAGAGCCAGGATAATTGCAGGAACATCCACAGCGGGGTAAAAATAACTATGATGGTTCATTTCATCGTATTCGCCATCTGCGAAAGAGAAAAATTAACTAATAACTAAAATAAGCAATTCGCTGATTCTGACTGGCTCAGCTTAGGGTTCAAATGTTGACAATAGACCCTTTGAATAAATGGCGCCTTAATTTGAATAACAATACTTATACGTACTAAGCCTCACATTCATGTAAAAAATCCTTTGTCTGGAAACACGAGTATGAGGCTAAGGATGTATAAAGTATTGTTATTCAAATTTAGGCGCATTTATGCAAAGGGTCTATTGAATCAATAAGTCACTCCCGAGTTGCCTTTTTCGTCTGTGCCAAAATGAGTCTCCGTGCGAAACCGTTCATATGAAAATGCGTTCCAATTGAATGATGTTCATTGCCATGCAAATCTCATTTTAATGTGAAATTAAGGTTTTAATAAAGACTCGTTTTGAACGAGAGGCACAAGGTAACTCGGAAATAACCTTTTCAATTAAATGAATATACTAAGCCTGTGAATAAAGTGATCTGAAGTTCAACGCGCACTGACGTGTTTCAAAACCTACAGCTTTGCTTCTTCTCAGTGGTAGAAAAATTTGGCAGAATTTCTCATAACAGCGAAGAATTTGTTTTTTTTTTATGGGGTCGAGAGCATAAGAGTGGGAAAAGATCGGAGAGAGATTAATTTAAAAGACGTGGACAAGACGACTTAATAGAGATTTAAAATTATTATATTTTACCAACATTTGATGAGGGGCCATAAACATACAACACACGTTGAATGCAAAGGTATAGTGTTTGAAATCATTTTCCCCCCGTAATTCCCGGCCCATAAATTTCTGTTCTTTCATATATAAAAGTCAGGCTATGTGTACTTGTAGGGAGTACTAAGTGCAATTTACAGAATTTCTTTCAGGGATGATAACAATAAAGATCTCAGTCGAAAGAATAAACGTGTGCAAACTTAATGATTATTCAAACCTAAATAAATGTAAAATCTGCTACTGTGTCTTGTGGTACACTTGTTTCGTGAAATAGCAAAAAAAAAAAAATTATACAAAAGGACTATTTTCTTACCTGATGATGTAAAGTTTGAATTTTCTATCTCGACAGTGATGTTTCCAAAGTGAGAGTTGTTTGTAAGGGAGAGCTTTTGATCCATTTCGTAATCGACAGCAACTTCACAGCTTCTTCTTATGGTCATTAGAAAATAGCAAAGAAGAAAGTTTAAGTAATTTGTTCGTCCAGAGAAAAAATACTTAGTTTTAATTATAAAGCACCACAGCTCACTCAGCCTCTAGAAGTGCAAAAGCATTATTAAAGAGAACGAGTATATCGTATTTTCGATAAAAATTTTGAAGTACATACTGATGTTATCGGGTCCGCTTGGTTCAGTTTACACAGCAAAGGTTGAAATGACTACGAAAAATTCAAAGAGACACATTAACCATAAGCAAAGCGACAAACAGGTGTACCTTATCATTTTTGCTATTGTTCCAGAGACTTAATGCAGGAAAAAACTGTAAACCAGTAATCTCGCGATTTGAAAGAGGTCCCTTCACTAAATTGGCATGCAAATAAAGTTGAAATAAGAGTGTCATTCATAAGTTCTTACAGTTTGGCAATTAAAATCATTGAAGCACATTTACATCCTGTTTCTATGACAACGAATCAGAAAGGCGGAAATGTTTTTAATTAAATTTGGCCATAATTTTCTGGTGTGGTTTTTTTGTGCCCATAACAAATGAGATATCATTTGAAGTTTGATTGCGAAGAAGATTCCAAAAAAGATCATTCTATCCTTGAGAATCAGCTCTTGCAGCTGGTCATTACGGACTTAGTTAATTCAGCCTGTGTAAACAATAATGAGGCAGCCTATAGACTGAAACAACTGCCGCCCACATCTAAAACCAAAACATTACTCCCAAGGTATTCTTTAACCAGTAAATGTATTCGCTAAAAAAAATGTAACAGCTTTTTTCAGGTTGTCCTAATTTCGTTGAAGCGTATGCAAGGAAAAAACAAGACGTGAAATCACTGACTGTTTCTGATAAATATCAACGAAGTCAGTCCGGTTGTTTTATTTTTATTTTTTTCATTTATAGAAAAAAAATATGACAGCCATATTTGCTATTTTACTGTTCGGATTTTCACAAACGGAAATGTCATAGCACCTTTCATGAGTTTGCCTACTTTAAATTTGTCGCGTTAGTCTGAAAAAGCCAATATTTGTGAAGTGTAAACTGCACATCCCACAATTAACACCTTAAAAAAATTATGTTTTACTGGTGCGAGAAAAATTACTTTCCGAACGTAATCAAAAGAAAAATATTAACTGATGATAAAAGGTGCACAAATGACAAGTAATTTGTTGCTTAGTCTTTAAGGCATCTGTAGTTTAATTTTAGGAAAACTCTTACTGGAATCAGATGAATAAATATATGGGTCAATCAAGATATAATTAAAAATGTTCTCCTGCGGAAACCAGGTGAGTAGATCTCTGTCATCTCTTGAGTAATTTATTAGGAAGTCAATATTTCAGAAAACTTTAACCAATGTCTCGTGTCGGGCTTCATGTCACGTGCGTTATTTCATCTTGAGTTCAAGTTAAATTTTGCGGTAGCTGGAAGCAAAGGTTATTAAAACAATACTTGGAAAAGTCTTGATAGGCAGAAAGTCTCGGGCACTTAGAACAATATGATATATCATTTATGGCAAAATCACACAATTCTTAATAATCGACACTAAGTCAAAACGTTTCTCATGTCGTCGCCGCGTTTCCGAGGTCATAATTTGCATCTTCGAGTAACGGATTTATGCACTCAATTAGCTATATCACTTTTTCCTTCCAAAAATCATCCTAAAACGCGCTCCTAAGAACTATTCAGAGATATCACCTGATGATGACACACAATGCTTTTAAAATATGGAGATATGGTTGATCACCACAGTTATACAGACAACTTAGAGCTGAAAGAAAGTTTTTCAGGCTTTAATTTCACAACGACGTAAGTTTGTGCCAGTAACTGCGATGAACCATTATATCTTTATATCTTTCTCCGCAGTTCAAATATATAATCTTTCATGTATTCATTTGCATTCTTCACCTTCTACGGGTATATTGCGAACTCGCAATGTGACCAGCTCCCAAATGGCTTGATAGCTCAGTTGGTAGAACACTGCAACTGTATCGTAGAGTGCATGGGCTGGATCCCGTTCAGGCCTTAATTTTTTTCAGGCTTTTTAAATTTCACAACTGCTTACGTTGTGCGGATAACTGCGATGAGCATATATTCATTTACAATGTTCTAAAAAGATAGCTTGAATGGTGGTTAAGAAATGAATGTTAATGATCACTCGAGCTGCATTAAGTACAATTTAAAGTCTATATTTCTTGAGCAAACGTATCGGGCATAGTAAAAACCCAACTGAATTAACTTGTCTGATCGTGTATGACAAGGCTTGACAATGCTAAAAAGTTTGGCTACTGATAGTGATGAAAAAGCTACCGGTTTAAGATATCCATTCGAAAGACCACGTATAAAATTACTTACTTAGTAAATCTTCACAGTTCGCCATCCTGTTTACTGTTGATGCTAATGATGATGTTTATGCATTTTTTTGATGACTCGATGACGGAATTAAACTTCTTCTGACTGAAAATAAAATCTCCTTCTTGATTTTATCCCTGTCTTTTACTGTACGTTTTGAGAATTTGGAGGTCTATCAGATGAAAACAGACTCCCTTAATTACTACGTGATGTTATCTACTTTCATCTCTCACGCGCATATAATGGATATCGTAGAGAGAATTTAGAGGTCAATCACTCATAGCAATTCAGTATTATGAATACAACCATGCCGAACGTCCACCTCATAGATTCGAGTTAAATAAACCGCAAAAACTTTCAAGTCGAAGAATTAAACAAGGGAATCTAACGCCGAAAACTTGAAATACCTGTTGCGGGTGACCACGATCATGTCACTGTTGCAAAACTTTTATAAAAAAAAATAAATATTACTGAAAAAAACGGTTATTCGCATTTGGTTTAACTAACTTAAGTTCCCAACACAGTTTAAGTCAACAGATGAGTTAAACTTCTTTATGGGAGCAAGGCTTCGAAACTAACAAATCAAAGTGAAGTGGACGTGATCTAGAAAAGTAAAATTAAATACGTACGTTTTTGACCTTGACATCCAAGTTATCTACTTTACAGTTATCTACCGGCCTCTCCGGTGGCGCGACCTAAGTTGAGATTAACAATAGCTGCTTCATTCTGATAAAACCAATAATTCGACAGTCATCAGTAAGTACATCATCAAACTGAATATAGAGGCAGGAAGGCTTCATGATTGGTCGAAAAAAAATCAATTTGATTTCTTGTATTTATAGAAGTGATATCCGTTTGTTCATACTCAGTTTAAATTGTAAAGTATATTCAATTTGACGTATGTTCCTTTATTAATACGGGGAAAAAACGTTCTTGAACTTCCCGACTCAGATGGAGTCATTAAAAGATGATATTGACTTTACGGGTCATAATCACTAAGCACTCGTGGTAATATTAAAATGAAACCATGACTTTGATTTTCAAAGCCGGATACAATGCACACAGAACGATAATTGACAGGATTTTGGAACTGTCGCTCTCGTTTGATCACCTACAAGAACTTTTTAGGTAGGAAACTCGACGAGAGGATTCGCGCGTTCAACAAAAAATGACGTAAACTCCCACGCGTGTACTTATCTCTTTTGTCTGCGCGCTGACGTTAGTCATTGGCAGCTGAAGACCTAAATTCGTGCTGGATGTTCACGTTCAACTCTCCCCGACCCTGATCCTCATTTTAGTTCGAGGTTTGTTAAAGACTATCGGGATAAACTCTTGTACAGTATCGGCAACTGGACCATATTAAACTTAGAAATATTGGATTATCGCAATTGTGATTGCTCAGTAAGTAATTATAACTCAACTCTTGAGTTGACAGGCTTAAAATTAAACTATAGTAGTTTATATGTTATATAGTTGACTAGAAAATGGACCATAACTAACTTGAATCAAATCTAAAGCGAGTGAAACTTGTGAACATATTGTAACCGTACGAAGACAGAATCAAACATCATGAAACGAAGTGAAAACAGCAGATTGGATTGTTCTTGTAAAGTTGTTCAACATTTTTACTACCAAGGTTCATCTTTTCCCACATTCAGCATCGTTTGTTTCAAAGCAGAAATACTAGGTGAGGAAATCATAAACATAGGTTTCCGATAATTATAGGATCATTTGAGTATTTTATCAGCCGTCTTCGACAATATAGAAAAACATGCTAATAAATCATAAAAGTAAAGTGTTCCTTTTATTTTTTCCTGATACCCGAATTAGTATGTGTTACGTGATACATTATCAAAGAAAAATTATATAGAAAGAACGGTTATATTATTTACGATTTTATATAGACACGGGTGTTTTACTGGAAAATACACATCGTAAAATTCATACAAAACTGTATCCGGGACCTGAGTGGCGTATTTTTCATATCCTCACTAGTGAAGATATCCATGACGTCATTTCCCGGCTTTTCACGGCTGTTCGTGTTTCGGTGGTTCAGTTTGTCTATGTTGTAGTTAAAAATTAAATTCCTTTGTCTCTTAATCCTTATTAGGGTTAGAAGACAAAGGAAATTGAGAATCAAATTAGGTAAAAATTATTTTTTTTTACCTGAATTTAATTTTTAACTACAACAACTATATCAATAAAAAAGAACATAACACGTTCGCTCGAAGATTTGAATTTTATGTTCTCGTGACAAGAGCGATACCTCGGTATTGTTCTTGCCAGTCTAACATAAGATTCATATCTTCTCACCACCCTGTAATATCCCCTATTTAGTCTTCTCAGTGAACTTAAGTATTTTTATATCAAAGCATATCTAGGCATCTGTTTTACCAAACCAACAGGGCCACGAATCTCTCAAGGACTCCCTCGAGCGGAAGGAGTTTACTCGTGAATGACCTGCTTGATCTAATGGCGAGGTGAAGAAGGGAAAATTACTTGAGTAATTAGCTTTATATAGTTGCTTAATGCTGACTATAGGTACCTGGTTCAACCTCCAACGCGAGAAAAATGCCTTGACATAAATTACATTATGTCTGGTCATAATGTATTTTTATTTCGTTTTCACACTTACATAATTAATTAGATTTCATTTCACTTACTGAACTGAAGACACAGATCTCTGATTCAACTTAATTAAATTGTACAAACTAATTTCCTGAAGTAGTAACTGGGACTGCCTCATAACAGAGGCAATGATAACAGGTCAATTAGCTCATGTTGTTAAATATAGCATACATTACCGTAGCGATTTGATATTATAATAATCAAGGGAATTATTCAAATAGTATTGCAGTGTGCTACAAATTCGCACACAGTGATATACTAGAATTGACACCGCAAAAGCACTATTCAATAAGTAACTGTTTATTGTAATTATTTTCAAGTTTATCTTCTACCAATTAAGGACATGATCCTCCTGCAAAAACACTTCTTGTCACGGGGCAAACCAATACTTGATGCAAGTATGGTGTAATAGATGCAGGTACATTTTTTGTAACGAGCCTTTGCTATAGGCTCACTAATGTTTCCTGTTTAAATAAAGATTGCATTACTGCATTGCATTGCGTTGCGTTGCATTCTCTTGTCTTGTCTTGTATTCTATTGGCTTTTCCATTCTCAGAGAGGCGAGGGGCTGACTGAGGCGAATAGCAAAATAGACCAAGGATAGCTAATTTACTCTCCCCCTGTCCCCAGAGTGTGATTCACGATCGGCTTCATGACCAGGATGCACTAGGAACTCAGTTGAATAACTGTCGTGGTTATTCCTTTGGAGAGGAAGTTTCCACTGCAATTTCTTTCCTTCCCCATTTGTTACCCTCCACAAACGACCAACTTTTAGTTCACCTCAACTGTCTCGCTCCTCCCTTCTTTTGAGGAGAACAGAGGATGCAGTGATATGTGACCAAGCTAGCTTTCTTGAGGGAAGGGGAGGTAGGATGGGTTTTGATAGAGACTTGTAACGAATTGGCTACATTGTCAACGTAGCCAACGAGAATTTTAATTGATTACATATAAAGCCAGAAGAATTCCAGCCGTGTTGCAGCTACGGTTGATAAGTTGTGCAATAGACCATTTTACAGTTGTCTGGGGCCCCGCTCAGTGACCTGGGCTTTGACTGGCACCGAGATGACCTTCTTTTGATACACTTCTCAATTCTTTTGCTAAGTAAAATTTGTTTTAATGCTAACTAGTTTCTACTGAAATGAGAAACGCCGAGAGGTTTGCATCAACGCAAGTTCACCTCACCTCATAGGCCACCTAGCTGAGCACACAACTGCAAAATGGCCTTTTGGGAAATACTGTCGAATAAAAAGCAACAATTTACACGTTAGTTGTCTTTAAAGACGAATGAAACGAGGAGGAACGTAACCGGGTCATGAATTTCTGTTTGGAAATGCTTATCGCCTGACGGAAGTCTCGCTTACCAAAAACATAAATACATGGGTTAAATACAGAGGTGAAAAACCTCAAGTAAAGAAATACGTACTCCACCACACTGGGAAGGTAGTAAAAGTCACTTCCCAGGTTGTGCTGCAGACGAACGGTAAAGAATGGTAGCCAGCAGATGATAAACATCAGTAGCATGACTGAAAAAATTGCCACGGCTTTCCATTCATGGTGTGTTCTTTTCTTGGTTTCTGCCCAGCCTGGAGAGCTGTACTGCTTGATGTGACGATATTGACGTAATATTTCCAGGAAAATGTCCACGTAAATGGTGGTCATGACAATAAAAGGAAGCACAACATACAACACCAACGAAGTGACGTCATAGCGAATCTCGTGCTTCATGACGTCATCGTTTTCTTCCTCAAGATCGTCGCGGTTGTAGTCAATCCAAGCGAGCTGTATCAGGGACGCAAATATTGAAGAACTCCAAATTAAGACTGAAGTTATCAAAACTCTCTTCTTTGTTACCAAGGCATTGTAACGAAGAGAGTGTTTAATACCGATGTGCCGGTCCACCGTGATCATGAGTAAATGTGACACAGTGGACACAGACGTAAATCTCAAGGCCAGTTGCGAAGGGACACAGATCGAGGTTTGTCTGATGATATCACAACTCACGTGCAGCGGAATGCTTATTAACCCCGTCAGGAGGTCCGATAAGGCCAGGCTGCACAGTAATAGATTCATGTTTGATTGAAGGTTTGGGCGAGTTTTCACCAAGTATAGAACCCAACCGTTTAATCCAATGATGACCAATGCAAACACGAGAGGTGGCACGTGGTACGTAGGGTCGAACACTCCTGCAAACTCATCAGTCTCATTTCCCATCATATCGATATCGGAGAAATTTTGATCCTCCATCGAAGCAGCAGTAAATCCTTGGTAGTATTTTGAGATCTGTTCCAGTAAAAATGGTATTTTAGTAACATGACTTCATCTTACACCAGCTACAATTTAACATTGACATTTTTGGTGTCAATAAGCTCACTGTGATAAAAGCGCTAATTAGCATTCACTCATGCGTGATGCGTGATGCGTGATGCGTGATGTGGGTAAAACGAAGCGCGTAACGTCTGGAAAGATAAAGGAAAAGTCTATAGAGTGTTTTTACTTGACCTCACGGAAGTCACCTTGGTGTTAACAAAAATTGGAACGGCGGCCATGTGGATGTACCAAACATATCCTGTGGGAGTTGAATTCTTTTCTTACGTAAAAACTTGCAAAAAATTTGCATGTGACTGTGTTGGCCACGTAAGTAAAACGTCCTATAGGTCAAAAGTCAATAAGGCCACTTTTACCCTGTTTTGGGTTGTTTCACGACTCATTTCATTCAAATCTGCGAGGTTTGAATAATAATTCTTCATTTATTTTTCTCTATCTGAAGTTTTACGCATAACCTTAGATCGCATCAATACCGGGTTGTTGTTTAGGTACTGAAATGTGATATCTACTAGCTGTCGATCTAGTATCTAGTTAAAAATATTTGTTATCACATCTTAAGTGTGGATCCACATACAAGATCATATAAGGGTATTGATTTACTGTTGATCTATAGCTATATTGTTTAATTTGCTTATCGCTAATTCACATCCATCCATCGTTTATTTACAAAGATCTCAAACGTTTTTCAGACCGGGTAGTTATCGAGCTTCTATTTAATGACGAATCCCTTGCCAGGCAATACTCAACAGGCGCCATCAGTTTATCGATTTTCCAAAACGTCAGAATGACTCAAAAATAATTAGATTCGATAAAACAATACTAAAGTTCAAGCAATTAAATTAAATTAAACTCAATTTAACTTTTCTGTTAAATTTGTATGGTATAAGTGAAGGAAATTTGAGAACTGAAGAACATTTCTGCGAGCAAAATGCGGTTGTCGCGGATACATTGTATTTAGAGTAAATTATCATGTCATTCCAAGATTGATCCTAGATGAATTTCAGATACATTAGTTAAAGTTCCGCCTGCAGCTTTTACAAAAAACTACAGAAAACTGTAAACGGTTTAAAGTCCTCGCTGGTGGATTCAGAGTACCGTCTAAACATGTCTAGCCATTTACATATCAAGCATCTCTCTCTTTTTTTCTATTTTTCATGCTTAGTTTGCTTCCATTAAGTCTTTGCAAAGCACTTTGGAAAAAGCACTTTAGCAACGTACGTTAAAAATGCCGCTTCAGGTGTAGCCCAAGGTAACATGCTGTCTAGCCCAATAAATAAGAGCTTTAAAACATGGACCACTCTTTCAAAGTTACATCAAAACGTCAGAATGGTGATCCAAAAAGGTGCAAATAAAAAAAAAAATCGATGTTTGCTCTAAGATTTTTCTTTTGTTGCGTTTAAGACGTCGTTTCCATCTGACAGAACCCTCATGGCGCGTTTGCCTTTCCGTGTTTTTCACTGAGATCATTGATAACACATTATACTGGTTCCGTTTATAGCAAGGAAAATTGACGGTTTTTTAAGATCCGGGACCCACAATTGACAGCTCAACACGTTTACTGAGCAGCAATGAAACCAGCGGAAAAAAATAATAAATATATTTTAATCGGTTACAACTTTACCTTTGGTACCTGAGTACATTATTATCGAGCGTCACGTTCGAGTTTGTGAAAATTCTCACTTTGGTAATAACTTAGTTTTCCCTACAACTTTACATATTTGCTAGTATATTTAGACTATATAGTCTACAGGTATAAAAGGTTGAGTTGGTAAAATCTCAAGACAACACACTTACTGTGAAAACTGTTAAAAAGTTTAAATTTAAACTCTAAATGAATCTAAGAAAAGAGAGAGACGCAGTTGCAGTCGCGATTCTTGGAACTGAAATATAAATATATCTTAATACTTAAAAACCTTCTTCTTAGTATACGGAATTCTAAAATGACACTATATGTTCAATCATTGTCTGGTAACTTCTAAATTCAAGGTTCGCTACTGCCTTTAGTCCATGTTTTTGATTCTTAAGTTTACAGTATGTCGAGCGCATTTTCACATTAAAATTCACTTATCTCGCCTACCCACGTTTGTCCACAAGTCAGCATTAAATATGAAATATAGACAGTCTTTAATGCGAGGAACAAAAACTAGTTTTAAGTTATTTTTTGGATGCTTTCCGGTATTATTTCTTTACCTGTTTGCCGTTTGATTTACAGTATGTGCAAGCCTTGTTTATACTTGGTAGATATCATACACCCTTGCACGTGCGTTCCTTAGTGTTAATTGCCTAAATGTTTCAGTTTCCACAATAACTTGCTTCGAAAGAACGTTTTTTCCTTCAAGCAGTTCACCAAACTGTTTCATTTGACCTTCAGTCATTCTTAAATAGCGACTACCGCATTGCTATTATGTAGGCAGCTGAAAAGGATGGATAAAATTGAAAAAAGTAACCCACCTTTTTGGTTTATTTTCACTTCAGCTTCCGTTTCAAAAATATAATAGATATTCTTGTCAAGTGTTTTCAGAATTTGCGAAGCCTTGCACCTTCGTTCGGTAGCAAGCTACTGGCATCAAATGACTCGATCCCCCGTAATGAGTTACTAAAAGTCATGCCAAGAACCTTTTAGCTAAAAGCTTCTGCTCGCAATATAAAGCGAATAACAAATAAACAAAATGGGATTTCCTTTTGCATAAAATTAAATACTTGACTATTTTGTTCCGCAATTTAGAGCTCCCAAGCGCTGAAAAGAGACAGCCTAAACACTGATAGGTATATACACACACATGCACGATATTTATCGCACGTATTCAGAGGCCGAGAACGATTAAAATTCAACTCGAGGCAATGCTACTAGGTGTTCAGTAAAGTATTTAAATCGTCGGCTCTCTCTATAGGACCAAATATGGCTCATGTTTGATCATGCTCTGGATAAAATTATATTGCAAGGCGATAAGTTTATATATAACAAGGCGAGAACAGAGAGAAACACGCCTCAAGAACAAAATAAAAAATAAACATATTGAGCTATATCATGAAGAGAACAAGTTTCTTCTACTTTTTTTCTTTCTTTTCATTTTTCCTTTCTGCGGTTATCGTTGAATACAAATATAGTGAAATCCCGATTTTTTGAACCTTCAAAGGAAACGAAAATTCGGTTCGAAAATTCTTAGAGTTCAAGTAATCGGGGGTAGAATTACAATGTTCTGACTGAGAGAGAAACGACTTTTGGTTCGAGTTATCGATAGATTCGAAAAAAAATTAGGGTTTGAGAAATCGGTATTCCACTGTACTATTAAAATTCTATGCATTACCACATAAACGTTAGCTCGAAAACAATTTACCAAGGTTCGCTGATAGTGGAACAAGCCAATTCGCATCACCGAAGCAGAAAGCCTACTTATATGAGTGTTGTTTAGCGGATGCAATCTTTCAATAACAAAATCAATTCAGTCGTGCGTCAGCGTGGATTATCCGGTAGATGTTGATGAGAAATCCCTGAAATTGCCCTCGGTGGCTCGCGACACAAACATCAAGGTTTCCTTTCACAATGATAATCTTTTCCAGATTCATATTTCCACCTTTGGTTTAATGCTTATGCCATCAAGTTTATCTTTTCTTCTAATTTCAGTATTTTGTCTCACATGGCACAATCTGGTCAGAAACCTATCCACAATGGCCTACATTAGCTTTCGTTTTGTAGAAGTGTTATGCAGATGCTGAGTTTGAAGTTCCTAATAACATTTCCTACCTGTGACAGTAAACACTTGAGTGAAATTGACTTACATGTAAAAAGTCTGGTTTACCTGCGGCAAGGCAGCTGATTGCCGAGATCAATGCACTCAGACTCAAACTTATTCAAACAAGACTCTTGGTGTATGCGTGGCTTTGAAGCTGTCACAGGCTGGGAGTGTTAACTTCAGTGCGGTTATATATTTTGTCGTGCTTTGTATAAATAGATCCGATTGCCCGCTGAGTGCGTTTTCTCTTTATGCAAATACTTGGAGGCAATTCCACCTGGATCTTTTCACTATTTTCGCTCAATTTTCTGAGAAAACTAGATCACAAAGTTACCATCGCAACACTCAGCAATGCATTTTCATTCGCGCATCCAACGCACCAAATCGGTTTCTTCATGCTTTTCCATTCTTGGCTCGGGTATCAGTTAATCAAAAAACATCTAGATATGGCCCCTTATAGCAACTATAAGCTTATGGGTTCCTATCTGATAAAGCATTTTAGCCTTGAAAAGCGGAAATTATGTTACCAAGATCCTCGATGTTTGTCTGTGGCTTAAATGGCGTATTCCAATTGCTATATACATTCCAAATTCAAATTCAAAGTGAGAGAGTGACCTCACCTCAGTCTAATTAATGCGCAATTTTTCTTTAAAATATTTCGTGACCATAAAAAAATTGGCTTGTATTTGCAAAAAACATCGCACAAAAAAGGATAGCTTTGGAATTGATTTCCTTCGTAAAAGCAAACAAATCGTTCTTTGTCTAGCAATGGGTAATTCATTAAGTTATTTACATTTATTTAGAAGTTAGTTTTCTTGTGTGTCTTATTACAGCCGTGAACTTACTTAATTTTCTTTAAGGAATCCGATTTTCATACTTTGAAATAGTCAGAGCAATTTTAATTTGCCTGGAACTCAATGTTCGAAAGCCGCAAACCGTTTCCGAATTGTTTCAAAGACAACGGCTGGCCGCATCGATTGTAACTAATCGAACCAGCCATGATAAATGAACAAATTAATTGGCCAAAGAGACTATTTCTAAAAGCAATTGTTCAGTGGTCAGACGTAAGTACTAATTAACCATTGACAAGACGAGCAATCTCGGTGGTGCAACTGTCGCTTTTTATGATAATATTTCAACGTTTTCTTGTACACAGCGAGTTTTCTGTTAATAAAGAATACATTTCTTGTGTCAATAGGAGGAAATTTAATTCATCTGTAGAGCTGTTGTGAGTCCTAACGAACTTTCCGGAATAAAAACGTTTTTTTTTCTTTAAATAAAACCGATTTATCTGGTATTCACTGTAAGTGATAATATATGTCTCTAGACAGTATTTTGCTTTCCTATTGCTGATAAACTCAGCTCGGCCGGCAAAATTAGCTTTTTGAGATTAGTTTAGGCTAAAAACTCATTATGACTAAAGTATTGAACATGGAATACAACTGAAACTTATATTGGCTTAGAGTCGTGCTGAGAAGCGGTACATAATTTATAAGCAATTTATTTTACCTGCAGAAAGAGTAATTCCTTTTGAAGTCCACAAGTGAATTAATATGCCCTTTTATGGACTTTTTCCTCGTGCTCTTTGGAATACTAATATAAGTTTAAGTCTGTTTTTCACCTAAACGACGCCTTAAGGCATCCATTCGCTGACAAAAATAAACCCAAAGAACGGTTTCCAGGTGAGGTCACAACGGGCATTTTGGTGACAAACCCATTTATTGGGGGAAATGTTATCACGTGATGTAAACACACAGCAAGTCAGTCCTACAAAGAAATCAGGACTGAACGAGTATGGAATAAAATCTTCTGTTTGGCCAAGCTAAGTCGACGATCTAAAAATCACTGCAAGTCTTTATGCCATGAATGTATTAACCGTAACAGTTCGAATTCATCATCATCATCTATTTTGGCGGAATATATTGCCGTTTCGTCGAAAGCTAGCGAACTAGTAAAAGTGGTTTTCACAGCGGAACAACCGCAGCACTTTAACTTGCAAACGTGTGGCTTAAACACGAACCTACCTTATAATTTGAACTTTTCGGCTTTCCCTTCCTCCTTGATATCGAGTTAAGCTGTCCGTGAATCCACGCCGAAGTGAAATCGAAAATTGATGAAATTGATTGTAGTGCGGCAAAAAATAAGCTGGCAGAAATATTGGATTAGTGACGATATGGGGCTTATGCAATTTTCATTACGAACTTTCCCTTAAAGCCAAGTTAAATTAACAGCTCGAGACTCTCTCACTTGAGCTTCATAGTCATCGGCGCGTATCAGAGGTTAAGGTCTATTAATAAAGCTCTCAATGATCGACCCCAGCTATGTTGCCTGTCTGTCTCAAATTTGGCCTATCTTAGTAATTAAAGGTGATTGCTTTGTTGCCTCTTTTCTAAATAGAATATCTAACAATAAAGGAGGCAAGGAAATTTCAAGCTTGTCCGCTTATAGAAAAAAAAAAATTCCGGATCAACATCAGGTTCTCCTCGTAGAACAAACTGACAGGTGCTCGTTTTAGTTTAATTTGTTACGTTTCATTCATCACTTCAATCTCACTGCTAAAAGATTTTTCTTTTCAATAAGACTAACACACAAAAAAATATAATTTATATAAGATAATTTCTAGACGCGAAAACTAAGTTCTCCGTTCGATAATGAAGGAAAATCCTATCTACTAATAAATCTTTATTATTAAAGAAATTTCTCGAAAGCGAAACAAAACACCTCCAACCTGTGAGTTGCCCCCAACACAAGTTAGGTGGACGTTAAGTAGTGTTGATTCGGCAACTAGCAGTAATCATTTCAGAACAAAGACTCGCTTGTGAAAAGGTAAGTATTTCATTGTAAAACGTCTGTTTAGCGGTTGCGTGTCCCCACTGTCGATAGACGCGTATCTCACAATAATCAAAGATTATTTTTATTATCATTTCTTGTTTCACGCCGCATCATTAATAATACATATTGCATTGTCTGTGTATGGGCTTCAGAAACATATGGCGGAGCCATTGAAGAAAAAAACAGAGGAAAACAAAAAAAAAATAAACGCCGGCCGCCTTGAACTTACAAGCCTTTTATTCACAGAAGGCAAGTACACAATGTTTCCGGTTTCTTCAAAACAAAATATTTGGATTACGTTAACTTTACACTGATAAAACTTTAATTGAACTATAAAACGATAACCGATCATGCAATAACAGAATTGAGGATTAGTTATTTGGTTTTGTTCGGCGCTTGTTCACGAACAAGGATTTTAAAAACCTTAAACTTAAATCACAAATATTCAGGTGCTTTTTCAAGACGAAGATTTTCCATAAAAGCTAATTAAGAATAAAAGATTTGGAGAGACCGAAACAAAAATGTTTTAAGATTTATATTCAGACTTATTTACTTTATATTTTGAAATTAAAGATTTTTGTGGCTTAAGAGTTTTGAGTTTTGAGAAGATTTTGAGCCAGTTACAAATCTAGGAATGTCCAGTCTTCTGTAGGTTTTGATGGGCTGCGACTTAAGCGGCGAAGCCGCGAGATACCAGAAGGCGAGGAGCCTGGGACGTCTGACTCTTGTGGGCTTCACCGCGCCGCCAATCGTGCCACAGCACGTGAGAGATTTGAATAGATATCATTTACTAGATGACTTTAAGACAAGGATAAAAAACAAATAGGTGAATAGTGAACGTGATAGATATTGAAAAAAAGAATTATTTACATAAGTATGCCCTGAAAAGCCGATATTAGGAAACCCAATTCGCAATATATAACGTATATGACAAACACGCTAAATAATCACGTTGGAGATATAACGAACGCCGCGATACCAGTAACGAAAATCGTTATTAATTAAAGGCCTAAATGGACTCATTGCCAGAAGCGCTATCATAAAGGCTAAAAACAAGAAACAATCGACTACAATCAGATCAACACATGTAACGTGGAATATTTTTTTTTTAAATAATTTTAAAAATAAGAATTAAAAGTAGCTTTAGCAGACAAACATGCATATTCGGTTTCCACTATTTAGCAGAATTGCCCAGCCGTCGGTTTTCAGTGTACGTGACTTAAAGAACGAACCGCCATATAAAGAGAACTTTGCGGTATCATTAACAGGCCTTGTGGAAACAGTGTTTCCGTTTGTAGTGATTGACTGCATGAACGAAACACATATATATGAGGGTCTCCCAGGGGTTTTGGGGAACAAGGGAACATTGGCAAAATATCGAAGGGAACAAAGGAACATTAGCCAATTTTTGGGAACAAGGGAACAGAATTCGAAAAATAACAGTACGAAAATGTGTGGAAAATACGAAAATGTGTGGGAAATGTGTGTACGAAAATGTGTGGGTACATGGGAACATAGGGCAATATTGGAAGGGAACAAGGGAACATGGACCCCCCCTGGGAGACCCTCATATATAAGAAACCCCGCTTACTTTTTATGACAAACACAGATTTTTTCCCTTCAGGGGAAACATTTATCGGTCGTGATAACTGGTAAATACAACTTTTTACTATACGGACCTCCCAGCCGGCAAATAACATATATATCTTTTGACATTGTAACTTTTTATTGTCAAGGGTTTTTCAGTTTTCCACTTTTAAGTGTTTACCCTCGTTAAATTAAGTTTATTTATCATTGTTTTGACTCATTATTATTGCTATTATTATTATAACTCAATACTGCTTTTGATACGTTCCGAAAACACCGTGGAAC
>OMLO01000953.1_pt1 | contig 21070 bp, 11 predicted proteins | sample 1674811 | NCBI WGS metagenome assembly OMLO01 (sample SAMN06265003, study PRJEB25207) | coral metagenome | isolation source: Coral host | place: Mexico:La Bocana,Puerto Morelos, Mexico | collected 2008-11-13 | reverse complement strand
TCGAGCCATTTTATAGTAAGCCCAGGCACGGATATTTCGTCAACTAATAAACCAAACTAATTTTTAGGATCGCTAACAGTTAATTATTCCACGAGTTTGACCATAGGTATTCTTTGATTTTTTGTATTACAAGATAATCCAACGATGGATGCGAAGCAATAATTATTTCGGGTTAAAACTACAAACAGTACAAACTTGACTCTCCTACATGCAAGATTTTATTGTAATGTCAACCGTGAAAAGGGCTATCAAAAACAGTTCCCGTACAGTGCAAATGTTGCATGTTGTTCGGCAAGTCTGCATATGAGCCAAGTGGCTTATCCCGGTTTCTGTAGCAAGAAGCGACCAGGAGTATTTCTACTCCCCCCTGGATGGAATGCTTGTCCACCGCAGGTTTCCCCTCAACATTAAGTGTTTGACCATTTTATACACCTGGGTGGAGAGAGGCACTGTGAGAGTCAAGTGTCTTACCCAAGAACACAACACAAAATCCCTGGCCAGGGCTCCAACCCGGACCGCTCGATCCGGAGACGAGCTCACTAACCATGAGGCGACCGAGCCTCCCTACATGCTGTTTGTAATGAATAGTAGTTTATTCATTTCTAGGACAAGAGAGCGATGCCACAGTTAAATAATGACAAATTCAAAAACTCCTTTACAACATTTATTTAAGATCTATTTACTTTCACCTATATTTTAAGCTTATACCAGGGTAATGCATAAGAAGAAAATTTTTAACAATTATTATTATTGACGTTATGTACAAACATGAGTGAAGTAAAAAAACAACAATCTGTACAGAAGTTAGAAATGCACAGAGTTCACAGAATTTCCATGAAATACAGTTGCTGAATGAAAGTGAACGGACATGAACAGGCATCATACTTTTTATCTTTTGAGATGGGAACAATAACACAAGGTATAAAAAGGCAGTTGTTCACAGCGAATGTACCAATGAATTAACAGACCTTTAGATTCAGCCAGTGTTTTGGACAACAAATCCACTCTACGCAAATACTGGACATAGACTGGATGTTGATATTAGGGTACAATTGTAATGTGCTCTAAATGTACTCTTAGAGTTCTGTAAACAAGGAAATTACAAATGAAAGCTACCAACAGATCAGCTCTTCAGTGTGAATGAAACCCAACTGCATCACCATTCAGGGAGATATCGCAGTTTTTCTATGTCATACACATGGGTTATTGATCAGACCTAAGGATATTGTTGTGTTCAGACACCAGATCCACACACACACGTAACAACAGATCCAAGCCAATGTCCAGTCAACTCGACTACACAAAAGCTTGGACAATAAAGAATCGATTCATTTGAATTATGGTCTAAAAAGTAAAATAAATCATTTTCTTGCAGGATACTACAGGCAACCCCAAGCAGGCAAGATAGCCCAAGGTTACTGACTTGAGCCAGTAGTCAGTCACAGTGCACAATTTGATTCATCTTGCCTGCTTGCTAAGCTAAACAAATGTTGAAGTATACAATGTGTTCTTTACAAAGTCGTTCTAATTGTATTTAAGCTTTTGATGATAGCTGTTGACAAGTAGAATCAAATAGAAAAGAAAGCCTTTATTTTAACATAATAAGTTTTTAAGCTAAAGCTTTGTGGGGTTGTGTATGAAAAAAACAAAACAAAACAAAGTAATTCCATGTGCTGTTGTTTGTTAATAAAAGATTATAATTATTTCAGTCAGAATGCTTCTAAAAAATGTTATCTGGTTATTCTAGATGGTGAAAGGTACATGTACATGTACATCCGTGTATAAAATGAAACACTTGGACACAGTGGTCCTGCTACGGTAAAATCCAGAAGCTGGTTCAGCTTTAAACTCTGTGACAGAAATTTGTGACAAGTAACATTGTTGCCATTATTTGTGTCTGCAGTGACATGAAGCAAAAGTCTAGCTGTTGAGTACATTATTTTGCACACTCAAAAATATCGCAAATTTGCTGTACTTGCATGCAAGTTGTACTGCTTACAGTGTATAACCTAATGTACTGGAGATAGATCTACTGTTACACTGTGCTTTAAATGAATCTCAAACAACTGCAAGAGATGTATCGAGAACAATACTAGCAAATAAAATAAATCTGTGACTCTGTGCATTAACTAACCTTTCTTGTTACAAGTTCTCTAGATTCCCCCACAAACAGTTGACTTCTTCATGTCAACTGAATGCATTTGAAGCTATTGGATAACTATACGCACTGCATTGCGATTACAATGTAGCAATCCTGTCCTGGACTACCACAGTGAGTGAAGGTGTAGATTTCGACTGAGTATAGAGCGTACATCAGAGACAAATCTAAGAGCATCCAGCATTGGCAAGAGGTTCAATAACGCAGTGTCTGATGGATCAGCAAACCAGGACTTGATAGGAATGGCATTGTCTACAATGTAATGAAATTCAAGCACTACAGTTTTACCATAAAAGAACTGCCACTTTCAGTTTTGACTTTAACATAAAACTAGAAAGCGTGAAAGCAAATGCAGTAGCTTTATTTCTAAGCAACTGTTACATTGTAGTCCATTTCCCACATCTAAATTCATTTTTGCCAACTAAAAATCAAGTAGAAATTGATTATCTGTAGGTGTAAAGGAATTAATCTAAACCTCAACCATTTCAAAAGTATTTTGGAAATCAATAATAAAACAGAAAAATACATACAGTCATGGACAAAAGTGTTGAGACATTTTCCAAAACTAACGCTTTCAAACTAATAAATACTTTTATTTTGAATGAAAACACATTTTGCCTCTATAGTCAACCCCCTCCCCCAAACAATGTTGCAAAACGCTTTGTTGATGTTTATTTGTTTCCAACATTGAAAAAGGGGGAAGGGGAGGCTACCTTTCACGACGGGAGAGAGGAGAATTCACAACTAGGGAAAATATGATGGTAATTTCCATATGTCTCAACAACTTTTGTCCATGATTGTAGCTTTCAAGGCAAAAAGGTCAGCCAGTTTAAAAAGAAATGGCAGTATTTAAGATAGTTTCAATGACCTATATGCAATATATGTTATGATAAAATGCATGTTCAACTAAGTCAATAAAAAAATACATGTAATGCTACATGTACATAGAATGTTGAAATATATTTATGTCCTGTAAATAGAGAAATAATGTAAAATGTTTTTCAAAAAAAAAAAAAACAAATTAAAAGTTTATTAAAATAATGTAGACTGGAGTAACAGCAGTAAAAATTATTTCATTGCTGTAAATTATAAAGTTGTACTTAAAACATTGTTTTTTTCAATTGCCAATAATGGTATGAAACCAACAAAGGACTGACAGAAACAATAAGTGAAAAAAGAAATTGACTGGGAAGCCTGTGGGGGCTGTTCCAGTTCTTATTTTGCTGTGGACGTGTGCTTGTGAATTTTCTGCCAGTGGGTCACCATAGACCAAGGTTGTAGAAAGTTACATTTATTTATAGATTTACCTGGGTTGTATCGATAGGCACCAGGAGAATTGTCCAAAATAAAAACTGATGACAGATCTCCATTGACCATTGATAAATCTTTGGTATAACTGCCGCCATCTAGTGTACAGTGCTGAGTGATAAAAAAAAATGGAATACGTGTAGTTCATTAGAGATGTACATGTAGAACCTGCTTCACATCTGGCTTTGTAGCCGTGCTGAGATACATGTAGGTGGAAGACACAGTGGACATGAAACAGGCTCTCATGGTATAACATTTAAGTCTGTGGCTTATTGCAGAGCCAGCACCTACATGTACATGTACAGCGTAAGCCAAGGTTCTGTCACGTAAAGTACCTTTGCAGCACACACAATCAATGAGACCACCCCGAGCATATTGTTGGTTTACCTTTAAAGTTTGCTGATACTCATACATGTATATACACTGTATAAATACAGTGTTCATGGATGAAGAGCGGTACTGTGAAAGAAAAGTGACCTAAGCCAGTGTTCAAATCTGGACTGGTTGATCAAGAGTCCTACCCGGCACTAAACATTACAACATGTGAGCCACTATACAGTACAAGTATCAGCAGTAGTCAGAAATCGACAATATTACCAACTGACAACACCCTCACCTGTCTGAAGTATCTTCTATTTAACACTCCTCTGTTTTTATCTAGGTTATCTGCAACAGCAGCACCATAGATCTGTGATGCAAACAAAAGTTAATTACACTATAGTCTTCCATCTCCATGTGCACAGTAGCTACATGTATATGCATGTACAGTGTGCAAACTCTTTATAACAAGCTTTAGTAGATTGAAAACAACCCAACAAATTGTATTGTACAGCATCTAAGATTCTAATAATCAATCAATAAAGAAATGTCACTTTTCTATCCTTTGATTGCATGTGTGTCAGATTGGTCATGTAAACGAAAACTTAACATTTTAGAAACACTAATCCAGGGAACAAAATGTAAATATGATTGAATAAATTGTAACATCTTGTTTTGAAAAAAAAAAACCTGATTGAACACTTTTCTGTTTCAGGATGAGCTGCCATCGTAACTACATGTACTAACAGCAAATGTGGAAGCTCATCCTACAGCACATACAGTACCTCCATACTAGCAGTAAATACCACAAGATCATACCACTGACTGACCTGCAAACAAAAAAACAACATTTTTGGTTTAAATCATACAATGTATGTTATGATCACTTGTTCCTTTTGAGCATTTCACACACCTTGACCAAAGAGCCATTTCAATGAAATTACTGCCCTTTGAGATGCCAGGCAAAGTGTTAAAAAAACCTAGCAGCGGTTACTTTGTGATACTGTTTCCTAGAACAATTTTACCTTCTCATAATTATCATCACCTTCAACGGTTGTCCCTTTTGCAGCTTGCAACATATTCCACTTGTATACTCATACCATTTAAAAGGCCTCTTCTTAGTGTCTTCAGTCAACAGGGACACAGAAAACGAGTTTTTGGGGTGGCAAGCTGCACCATTGGATCATTGCCAGATAATGCAATTTGAGAGTTTTAATTGGCTTAGCCATCATGGTATAATTATGAGTAATTACTGGTATACAATGCTTTTCAAATATCATAAGAGTATGCATAATTTTTAGATCATTTTTATTGTTATCTTATTGTGGTGGCATTTTTAATTAAAAAAAAATTGTCCAACTAGTCCTGGACATGCCTCATTGGCAATCTACATTGTATCATATCCAGCATGTGCTCATAGAAATATTCAAACTCTTACAACTGCACAGTACTAAAAATAATAACATTTAACTTAATTTGAATTTCCACAAATATTTCCAAAAGAACCTCACTTAAAGTAAAGGAACAATCCACTAGCCCTAGATATCCGACACAACTTTCTTGGCATGCTACTTAATAGGCAACTCTTTAGGATGCAAGAAGATACTTACACACTCAAGAAAAAAGTCCACATGTGGTCTCTTGTGGACAAAAAATCTGATAGGATGGTGGTCTATTGTAACCTGTCAACCCAAAGAGCAAGTGTCATGAAACAACACAGTAGTATGCTAAGTTATTAGAACAATGAACAATTGATTTAATTGTCATTTAACTCTTCATTATTTAAATATCTGATTTGCTGCCTTCAGAAGCTGCTTTTCATATTTTATGGGCTCTGCTGCAGATAGCTTAACACTGATAATAAATTATTTTTTGTACAAAAAAAATCCATACAATGTACTTCTCCCAAACCTGAAATCGTTGTGAGAAATTTTTACCATCACTTAATAATGATTTAGTTTTTCACAACTGACTAGTCCTGACTTACATGTAAAGGCAAATCGCTAATAAAATTTTAACAAGCACTAAAAAAACACAGCACTCACCCGAAGTACAAAGTCTGGAGGTGTTCCTGGTCTTACAGTTTGTCTTACAACACTACAGATTATTTCAAAAAGAGTAAATTAAAGATTATCAAGATGTGGGAAAAAAAGGTACACTGTACACTCACATACACAGTATTTAATAACAAATTATTTCAATTATCTCAATTTCATACCCATCATGATGTGAATGTATAAGAGTTTCGTCAAGGTCAAGCACTAATGTCTTTCGTTTTACTAGTTCTGAAAATAGAATTGACAATATCACACCAATATCAATATATATATTGAAACAGAATACAGTTAAGGAAAGGAAAAAAAAGTGTCTACACTGTTAATTAGAAATTCAAAAACTAAGAATAAATTGGTTATCCAATGTATGCACAGTGCATATACATACTGTATACATTTAAACAATTATTGTAATTAAGTAGATTGGGTTTGACCCAAATCCTTAAAACAACTTTATCATCCCTTATTTGAGTTTACAATGTAAACATGGAGTTTTCTATTGTTGACGTACAGTTTAAGACTGGCACTTGATGTGTAAATCATATACTAGTACGTGATTTCTTCAAACCACTCATCTACTCTCTTATTTGTATTTGTCACAGTGTCAACAAATTAAGCACAACATGTAACAACTATATTCTCAAAAACATTACATGTACATGCATCAGGTGTTTCAGTAATGTTTTCAACAGGAGGGCAACTGGTTTTCACAGGTGGGAAAAACTTTATAACAGAACTTCTTTGTAAGTAAAAGTTTCCACTAGATGGTCAAGGCAGCCGGGCAAAGCTGTCCTCACAGCTGGTCAATTTTACCAGTGCCCGCCCTTAGTGAAACCCCTGAATAGCGTTAAGGATCATGGATAACTGTGTACAATAAATTTTTCAGCCAGTTCATGCATGAATGTGTTCCATAGCTGAGATTAAGGACACTGATACATGTATATTCAGGATGATCAAAAACATGTTAAAAGTACACACTATACATTATTATTACTTACTTAATCTTTGAATAGATATAGGTGAAAGAGGAAGCAATTGATATTTAACAGTCTTGTGTTGTATAACCTGAAAGTAAAAGGCAAAGAAAGACAATTCAGTGGTTATCACTGTTTGCAACAAAATATACTTACCTGATGTTTTTTTACCCAGCTGTCCATCACAGTTGTCCATTATATTCAGTCATAACAACTGTTACTGAATAATTATTATGATTAATTAAACTACATGTATTATCTTGACTCCCAGAGGTGCTCGTTACTCCCTCCAAGTTGTGATGCTTAAAAACATGATTAAATGAAGTGAGAGAGATTATAGATGTTTACGCATTGTATCCACATGGCACAAAAGCTATTTAATGTCATCTGACTGTGGGGATGAATGCAGTGATCCTCGACTCTCTTGGGAACCACTACATCATTGACAAGCAAGGGTGGCCCTAATAATATTTGATTGCTAGCTTGCTAACCCTAATAACCCTACATGCAGCACTAAATGTGATCTGAAAACTAACCCTAAGCTATTCTGTATTTCTGACTAACCCTAAGCTAACCCCAAGATACTTAGCTAACCTTACAATACTTAAAACTTCCTTAATCCCTTTTATGAGCTACATGTACATGTGCAATCCCAAAGGGTAGAATGGCTTTTATGCATTTTGGTCAGAAATACAAGTACATGTAGGATATCGATTTTGGCCATTGTAGGTTTTGTACTTTAGTCTTGAATTGAGTATGCTTTTTTAGATGAAGCTACTTTTAATATCGATAAGACCACTCAGAAACACTTTACAATACTTTGTCAGAACTAAGGAAACTAATTCTAAGGCAGGTCTGAAACAGGATCTGGTCATACATGTAAATAGGGAATCATATATTTGGTCAGGTCATATATAATGCAGGAAAATTGCTGACATTGGTCTTAAATACACATAAAGGGTATGGGTCTTGGGAAGCATCCCCACAACCCCACTCAATTTTCTGGGAGAACCCCCCCACTGGCTTAACCCTAAATACACAATCCCCACTCTGTGCTGGTGAGGTGGTCTTTCTACACCCTCTTCCTCTCCCCCCTATGCACAGCAAAAGAACTTGGAATGTGATATTCTTTACATCCGTCCAACGAAATTTCCTTCCAATTTCTGTTGAACAGAACAATTCTCTGCAACAGGTGACAAGTCAGTGTAAATTTAATAATGTGGTGAGTTTAGGGATAGAAACTACCCTACAAAATTGCAATGTTCTCTATGGTTGTAAAAAGCGACCTCTATACTTATAATGTTGCTTTTTATTGCAAGAGCACGTTTCTTTCTACATGTCGAACTCTTAAACTTCCGTAATTTTAGGGAAAATTGAGATTGGTTGGGACAAGTAATCTTTTCTCGAAAGAAAATTAGTTTCGTGCAAATCCAAGAAACAGAAAACGCAACAAAAAGGAACCACAACAATCAAAATATAATAAACTGGATTATTTGAACATTAAAAAATGATGTGATATTGGATAAACAAATTTCTTGTGTTTGTATGCTCCACTGAAGATCTTGACACATTGTGAATTTGGAGTGATAAACCATCGCATATGACATGAATTATTGTATGTGACAATAAAACCTCGCATAAGAAGCAAATAATTAAATATTCTGTAATCATGGCCTGGTAATTAGCAGCGTTCGAATAAATTCAATATTCGATTTAAAACATGTGTGCATCTCTTTGAGGTTTCGATTTTCGCCTAATCTAAATATCGCGGCAAGTTTTTGATTGTTAGCACATAATTTGCTTACACAAGCATTACGTCCACACAAACACCAAACACTTCAGGTTATTCGTCTTCGTTTCCATCTCCCTCACCCTCAGCGAGATCATGCACACTTGAAGTACAAAAGCATACCTTTTTCAAGTTCCTTCGGAGAACATACATCACGAGCGTCCAAATCTTGATCAGGGCCATCAGAAAAAATCGAATTCCTATGCCATTATAAATTCCCTTTAAACAATCCATTGTCACGTACACCCACATTGAGACCTTCTTTCGGATGCCTGTACATAAACTCGTGCAAAAAAGAAAAATATCTCGCAAATTCGGCGTCCAAACTTTTGCACTCATAAAGCTAAACAACCGGCGCAGACACCATGTTTGTGTTCTGAAATCGAAAGCGCATGATTTGCTGGAAACTAGCACGGCCGCATGGGGCTATGGGATATCCCAGGAAGATAATGACGTCATATATTCCCGGTATTCCATGGGATACTTCCAATATGGCGGGAGATACAACCCGATAATTGCTTCATACATGTGCGATTCAATTTATTTTCCTGAGGCAGATTCTTCATGTGCTTTCGCATGCTTTGAGGTAAGATCTCATGTTTTGAAAGCAACGAATGTGAATGCGCTTTTTCAAAAAACTCAATCACTCTTATACAACTTTTAGCAACTTTGGACTGACATGAAAAGAGCAACGTGCACATCTGAGCTTATTAAAAGCTTATTTAAGCTTAATAAGGTCTTATGGAGCTTACATTTTCCCTAACTTAGATTCTCCCCTCATGAGTTCATCAATAGAAATGCTGTTTCACCCTCGTTTCAAACTATAAATGCATAAATAAGTAGTATTTATATTCAAAATGAGACTGGATTCGAATCGGAATTAAGATAGGTGATTGGTCATAACAGTACTATTTCTGCACTTCAGCGCGAGGCATCACGTGATCACCTTAGCTTAGGTGTCCCGAGATAACACGCGAAACTTAAAGTTTGCAAAACTCACAACAAACATGGTGGCGCGAAGCCTACCTTGTAAAACTTTGTTTCCGCCAAGTTTAGTGAGCTGTTTGCAATATCACTTATTCATACCTTCGAAAACATCCATCCTTCAGGCAATTTCAAAGGAAAAAACATTCTTTTAAACTGCTGGAATGTAAACAAAAATTGTGATGTTGATGTCATGATCGCCACAGGGACCAACTAATCTTCAGGTTTTTTTCATTCTTTATACTGTGTCAGTCTCACCTTCAGGTTTTCATGGTACTCTTCTTCTATCTCTTTATGCTGCTAAAGACAACAGCGATGATGAAATTATATTATTCACGGGTTTTCAGATTTATTCGCATGGAATTGCAGGCTTACTGATCAATGGGAAGCCTTTTTGCATGTGTAAGATGATCTTGCGAAGTGAAGATTTTAATATGCGCATAGAACTTGTGCGTAAAATTACTTATCCACAATGCTAATATCTCAAAAACTGATCCGGTGACCCTACTCCTGTAATACAATGTTATCATGGCTAGCGGTATTGCTCATGGATTCATATGCATGGCGAAGACAATGACAGAGTTGGGCAAGTTGGCAGCCATGCTCCAGCTAATAGGTTAACAGACACATACAGCCTTGGTTTATAGTGTCCCTCTTTGATACTGGACATCCATGTTATGATCAATTGGCACCTGTCAAAACAAAGTATCCACTGACCAATATTACATACATGTAATCATATCATGGGCTCAAGTTTAGAGCTCATTGAGGTCACATGTGTTTTTGAAGTGGACTGCTGCCCAAGTGATGGTTTTTAATTGGATCACGGCTTATATCAAGTTAACATGTTATAAAGAGGGGCGGGTTGTTTGGAAGTTGGTTGGTGCTAACCATACACTGCCTGGAGAGCTTCACTACACTCCTAAACGTGTTCATGTCCCTTCGCGTCCCCACGGTAGCCTCCAAGACCATAGGCCCCTCTCAAGTTTTAGAATTTATGGGTATAGTGCTGGATAGTTCACGTATGGAGGCACGTTTGCCCGACGACAAGCTGGCCAGGATACAAAAATTGCTGGATTCTTTTACTAACCGCCGTTCAACCCATCTGGTTGATCTCCAGTCTCTTATCGGCACATTGCAATTGGCATGCAAAGTTGTGGTGCCGTGTAGGACGTTTCTTCAACGTATCATAAACCTTATATGTACCTGGGGGGTTAAAAATCGTTTTCATCATATCCGCCTAAACAAGGACTTTTCCCGGGATATAGTTATGTGGAAGGCCTCTCTCGATAAATGGAACGGGCGTTCCTTTTTTCTCGATTCATGGGTCACTTCAGCCCTGGACCTTCAACTCTATACCGACGCAGCCAGCACAGTAGGGTTTGGGGCTATTTGAATGGAAATTGGTTCCAGGGAAGGTGGCCCTCTCACTTACTCATTGACAAACGCTACCCAGGGGCGCATAGTTTTAGCTCTACGGTCCATCTCACCACCGATTGTACAACTTTCCATCCAAGTCTGGTATCTCCACGGCACATGCTTGTTACACTCAAGTCGTCTAAAACAGACAGTTTTAGGCAAGGGCATTCACTCATTGTTGCGCTGTGTTCTTCCTTGCTGGGCCCGGTCTCAGCCATGCAACAGTATTTCCTTCTAGCGCATCCGGAATCTGGGCCACTGTTCTATTTCCGGTCGGGTAGGCTCCTTACTCGGTCGTCAGTCACGCATTTGCTTCGGGACTCGGCCCAAAGCGCAGGACTCCCATACGAGAGTCTCAAAGGCCATAGTTTTCGCAAAGCATGTGTTTGTCAAGTTATAAAAGCAAAAATGAAGAAGTGCGTAATAAGAATAACAGCAAAGGTGTTCACTTGAAGAATTTGTGATCCTTTGTTTTTATGTTAATTCGTAGAGACTATAGAAATTGACATCGCATTAATTATTCACTATGCCTTGAAAAGGGTGTCACGATGACGCCGAAATGTCGGCTTTTAACGTTAATATTCGCTTGCTTATGTTTTAAGAAATCTTTATTGATCAAGCTACATGTATAGACCTACAAAAGGGGGAAAAACATGTTCTTTATCAAAACATCAAGATCTCTCGAATTTTCACCATTCGTTCAATATGAACCTTTTTCTTTGTCCATTAGAAATTTTTCCAGTGCCATTTCAACGTCAATAGCATCCGTTCAAAATTTTTCCATGACCATTTGAATGGTAGGCAAACTGTTTTGAACGACTGGAACATCTGTTTCCCATCCATTCGTTAGCAACTTGCCAGCTGTTCGTATTGACTGTTTAAGTAATATCCTTCAGTGATTTTTTTCGCATGAGAGGTCACATGTACTCTGTCTCTAAGTTATACTTCTGTCATTGTTCATAGAATAATTAATAAACAAATTAGAAATTTTCTCTTCATAACATTATACCTGGCAAGTCTGGCAGGTCAAGAAGAAAGACATCATTTTGTCTGACCACAATAATGATTTTGAAATTAGAGGTTGTATTTAGTTTAAAAAAATTAAAACAAGTTGATTGATATGTTTAATCAATGACTCTATATATCAATTATATATTAGTTTATGGGCCAATTCTGGACATGTTAAAACTATCTAATATACATACATGTACTATGCTTTTACACAATCTGTCATGATTTTCCTGGATTTCACATTTTCTGGGCTAAAATGAAAACCTAATTTTCACATTTGTCTTCAAAAACAGGTTATAATCATCCTGCTTTAGTGCAAGCTATCCAAGATCCAAAGAATGTGGTATGATTAATTTAAATCTTTTTGTCAAGGCCCTTACAAGCAGTCACCTCAAGAATTTGAAAAAGTAGCCCTTACTGAAGCTCATACAAACAGCATAAATTTTGAAAAAAAGGTCCTTCAGCCATGTCAGCCAGTCTGATATCCCCAGTCACTGATGAAAGGGTTACCACATATAAAGGGAAAAAAATTAGATCAGAAGAGTTGTGCCACTCTGTTTATCATTTGGCTGCCACACCCAAACCACATTCAACAAAAACTGTGCCAGCCAAGCAGGCTGGTCTGTTTCAATGTTTATGTATTGCTCATCTGTTTTAAGAATTGTGTGAAACTATAACTGTGTAAAATGAGAGCCTGAATCTGATTTTTTCTTTGTGATTGCTGAGTACTGCATGACTTACTACATATAACTTTTAATTTGCAAGTACAGTAAAGTATTGCAGAAATATAGGTGTGGCTGTGTACTTGTAATAATAATACTATTATGAATTAGAGATTTACATGAGCCATTATTTTTTGCAGTCCTCATTTGTTAACCGTGCAGCTTTAGGTCTTTATCCACCTGTTACATTTCTCCAAGATTTAAAAGATGCATTGATCACTGTAAGTTGAAATTTCCATTTGTTAGGACATAAATTTTGTGATACATTGTAAGTGGTTGTTGGTAGTGGAGTCAGATGTTACAAAAGGGACTGTTTGGCATTCTGGGCATTACAATTGTGCTATCTATGACAATTTAATTCCAAATGTTTTTTAGAAGAAACTACATCTACTCTTATTTGTTAGATCTAAGTACATGACTGTATATATTATGACTGGATATATTTTCACTTTCATTAATTTTTCAAATAAAATTTGATTTGTGTTGATCTGACCCGATTTGACCCATATTGACAATTTTTGTAATTAATACCTGTTTGTTTACTCTTAGAAAGTGCGTGGCATATCACTGTGATCCCTACATTTTACTTGTGTTATGTTTTTATTTAGTTTTTTGGGAATTCAGTATTTACAACTCTTTATTAATTTAGGGTTTCCTAAAAGCAGATTGTCACACACTGTGATTGTCACACAAAAGGTGGTCGTATTTGCAGCAACATTAATAAGTTAATCAACTCTCAAAATACCTTTCAAAAGCGTTTTTTAATTTTGATTTCCCTATTTCCTCTGACTGACAACAGTTGTCTTCATTGCTAAAGCCAACAGTTGAATGAAAACAAAAATGAAATGACTTAATTTGAACAAAAATAAAGTGCAGGAGAACGATGCAAAACGATAGCTTAATTGGTAACCACGCAACATTAAAATGTTCCCTTTCGCATCAGCTGTGCGTGGATATCATGTTTATCAAGACGTATGGAAGACATCGATCAGAGAAAAACTTGTTGTTAAACGAGAGTTTGACAACCCTATGGACAAACACGCTGACATGTCAAGTGCTGGGCAATTAAACGGTTGGCCATTTGCCTCATGAGTTCTCCCAAATAGCGTGGTATTTTCTTGCATGTAGTGATGAAATCAGTGTTGAAGTGATCGGTCACAGATGACATTTTGTTAGCAGCTGTGTGGAGGAATTCCATGCCAGTTAGAGTTTACCTGCTCAAACATACTGCAAATGAAATGCTTGGGTTAAGAACCTGAAGATCCAAACAAACGGCTCCTTAAGGAGCCATCACTTCTACCAAAAGCAATGATTAATGAAAGGTTTCGATTTGTTTAATCTTTATTCACTGAAGGTTTTCAGTTCAATTTATGACCTCTACAAGCCCTTTTACTCCCTCTGAAAGCAACTGTCTTGTATATAAGCCGCGCCCGCGATTTTTTGGCCTTAAACTTAAGCAAAATAGTGTGGCTTATGCACGAGTGTTTACGGTAAAATTCCATGTTGCCGTGTGTCTTTTCGGTAATAGATCACAGAGGACGTCAAAATGTGGTAACAACATCAGTGACACACTCGGCTATCGCCTTGTGTGGCACTTTTTTGTTCTTACCACATTTTGACGTGTCATCTGTGATCTATTACTGAACAGATGCATGGCAATATGGAATCTATTTGTTTGTTCTATCTTGAAAAGGAGGTGTGAAATGATTTTTTAAGGGTTTCTTTGTGGAGGGGTTTAATAAAGAGGGCCTTAAAACAGGTACAGTAAATTTTTAACAAAATAATTAATTTTTCTTAAAAAGGTGGCTCCACCAGGACTACGAGAGGTAACAACAATGGCCTGTGGGACATGCTCAGTAGAGAATGCATTCAAACTGGCCTTTATGAATTACAAGGTTGGTTAATTATGATATCCTGCAATTTCACTCCCTTCATTCCACATTGCACCCCAATGAGTTATTCATCCTTTACTCTGATTGTAGGTTATTATAATTATAGTACAGTTTTTGTACAACAGCCAAACTGGGAAACATTGCTATTATTGTGACTTCTGTGCTTTTTCTCCAAAACTTTACCCAATCTTGTCATTCTGTCAGACAACTTCACAACTCACTGTGGGTGGTTCTCACACACTTCATGATACAGAAGCTTTTCAACTGTTACTATAGGCAAGGCTACACCAAGGAGACCATCAATGAGCATCCACCCTGAATCATACTAACATTGCTCACTTTGGTGCAACTTCTCAACAAATTCACCTTACTCATTCTGCTAAGCCTGGTCTGTTTCTTGTCTATCTTTGCGTCCCAAGACATTTAAACTTGCTCATAGTCTGCTTCTGAAATAAACAGTAGAAAAGCCAGCTTCTCTACCTGAGGACATCATAACCCACCCTAACATAGTGAGCTCAGCAAATGGCTTATAAATAAATGGTTGACTGATTCTTGGTTCAGTCTTAGTTTTGATTCCTGTGTAGACACCTACTCCAAGTATTAGGTAAATGGTTGTTTCACTTTTCTTGTCATTGTCGTCGTGGTGCCTTCCAGGTGACAATATTAGTTTATAAGGTCTTCGTTGTTTGGATTGGAGACCGTAAGTGAAACAGCTGATTTTCCTTGTCACTTCAAACTTTCAATTAACACCTGCAACCTGGAATGTATAGTTTTGGACCTTCAAAATTGTTGAAGCATCATCTCAATTTGTTCATGTTTGATGTGTCTTGGATGCTTATTAAGCCTTTCAAACAGAGCTGCTGAAGGATACATGTCTGTACTACCAGCTCCTGTGTCCAGTAGTGCTCTAAATTTGATGCCATCAATCACTACCACTGGGTAGATAACAGATCCTTGATGATCACCTATCACAAACATCATCTGACTGTTTCCAGGCAACCTGTCATCAATCAACTTGTCATATCTGGCATATTTGCTGTGACACTCTTGTTGTTTTATCCCCATGCAGTTAAAGCACAAGTTTCTGTCACTCAAAATTTTCCATTGCTGAGTGAGGTTGGGGAATTTTTTACATTCTGCAGACCTGTGATATAACGGGCAGCCCAAGTGTGAGATGAGAGAAAATAATTAAATGTAAATGTAATGTATGCGAACGTGACTCTTGCCTACGAGTGGTGTTGTGTTACAAAGATGCAATTTACAAGGGTTTGTATGGGAACTTTACAAGTTTGCTTTAAGGACGTTAACACAAATTGTTTCTGCCCATCCTTACTGCACACAAAAATTAATTCACATGCGCGCTAAGTAGTAAAGTGAACAATAATAGGACAAATACATGTAGCCGTTGCTATAACTTTGCATGGATGTAATGATTTTGGACATTCAGTGATCCCTATTTTTCTTTTGATGGGTCATTTTCTCTACCAATTTTCTATGTTTTTTGTAAAAAAATGAAGAAAATCTATCGAGTCAAAGTTTGAATTTTTTGCAAAATGCTCCTTCGAATTCTGTTCATTTGACCTCTTTATTTAGCTTTGTGGCAGTTTCAAATGCCTCTTTAAGAGTTAAGGTTTGTGAAAATGATGGCAGTATTGTAGTAATAAAAATCATATTATATGGCAAAAATGTGTAGAGTTCAGAAAAGCTTTATACAGTATCAGACATTTTCACCTTTCCTTCAAATTTAGCTACAATTTAATGAAAAGAAATTGTCGTTACTGAAAATAGACATACAGGAGAATTAACTAACCTCTAATCCCCGGGTTGTCATGTCCTTTACCTCAAGCAAACAACATTAATTAAACTGGCGTACTAAATCTGTTAGCTGCTAAGAATCGAAGGGAATACGATTGTTTGATTCTGAGCTAGCCAGCCTTTTGTTTTTCTAGTCGGCCACCACCACCAGCACCTACCCGCTAAAAACAGCCTTAAACACCATGAAACAACAAACCATATGACAGGAAAGCAAGACAAGTCAGTTTTATTCACAAAACATTACATTTTAGGTGCTTAAAGCAAACTTTTAAATTTCCCATACAAACCCTTGTAAATCGCATCTTTGTAATACAACACTGCTTGTAGGCAAGAGTCGTGTTTACGTATGTTTCATTTACATTACTTTTTTTCTCTCATCTTGTGCTTGGGCCGATATTCCCCATTACAGTAGATGCAGAAGTTCCCCATCTTTACACCCTCATCTCTGGTTTGGTAGGGAGGATCCTTTTTTGGAGGGAAGTAACTGTTTGGCAGATCACAGTTGATGGATCATGGTTTGTTGGGTGAGGCTTCATCCATGACATTCATTGGAAATGGGGTTATGGTCACACCACTTTATCAGGTAAAGTCTGCATACAGGCCAAGTGGCTCATCAGGCCCGTTCTTATCCCAGTTTCCATAGCATGTGACTTGGAGTATTCCTACTCCCCCTGGATGGGCTGCTAGTCCATTGCAAAGTTACCCCATATATACATTTGGGTGGAGAGAGGCACAGTGAGAGTAAAGTGTCTTGCCCAAGACCACAACACAAGGTCCATTGCCAGGTCTCGAACCCCAAGTGCTTGCTCCAGAGTTGAGCACACTAACCATGAGGCCACTGCACCTCCCAGAGGAGATTCAATTAGTTCTGGAATTTCCCTCTTTTGCCAGTTGTTGTTCAGATGGAGCAAGTCTGCTATAATGTCAGGTAACTACATGTATAATCAAGCATTGTGCAGAGAAACCTACAAATTTCTTAACCTTGCCATCATCTCTAGGAGTTGCACATGAATTGTTAACTTCTCAAAGAAGTCATGCATTAAAACTGGCTCGATATCTTGAATTATGGATAATCCAATTTATAACGCATTGCATATATGTATTTGCTACTTCACGTACAGGGCTTGCTATACTTGGTTTCTAAAATACCTTTTGTGCATTTGTAGCCTTCAGTCAGAAAAGGGAGTCTGTCCTTAATTGGATGTGCAAACACATGTTACCAGTAACTCTTTCAGATAAGAAAACTTGGGGACTGAGTTAGTCTGGCCTTGTAAATTTCAGTTTCAAATTGATTCCTAGGCCTTATCCTATGATGAAGAAAGGTTCCTTAAAACTTAGATATCTCACATTTTGGAATTATTGCTCCAACATCCAACACTGTGCAAGTTCTCTGAAGGATGTCTTCACCATTTTCTCAAGTTTTGTATGTGTTTCAAATCTAGCCTTTTCCAGCTCAATTTGTTTTCTAAAATTTGTTTTCGAAACGTCACTTTATTCCACTCACCCCTTCATTTGATTTCAGCTTCTAGACTTTTGGTCCAAACTCTGATTTCTGCAGGGCCATCACTATTTTCAATTCGCAGCTGTTGATGTATTTTGGCTATAATGAATTACAAAGCACTTTCTCTCTCAGCGGCCCCACCTCTTTGGATTCAAGCAGTTTCATTGCCTCTTCAACTGCATTTATCATTAAGTCAAGAGTTTTCAGCTCATCTTCTGTATTAACATTTTGACTTTGCTCATGTTGTTAACATCCATGTTCAGACACATTGCGGTTGAGTTCCTCTCGTCCTTTCCTCTCTCACTTCACAGCTTGCTTTACTTGAATTACAGGCGTTCTGGCAGGGTCATGTCCTCAAATGTTTTCACAATGATTTTTTGAAAATGTATTCTCACTGCTCAAGAAAAACTTTGCACCTATCTCTCACTTGATGAGTTAATTCCCTTTGTACAGTCTGTATGTCATTATTCATCCTACTTTAATGTCGCTTCTTTACTCTCGCTTCTTCTTCTATTGAAATCCCATTTTCTGATGTCACCCACATGTCACACCAGTATCACAATGGCATCCATCCCCTTTTTCCGTTCTTCTTCTTCTTCTTCCTGGGCGACTCACCTCCTTAAGAGTCTCCATGTGTTGATGGCACCAGCTACATTATAAATAGAAGGGGGAGTTGTAGGGTTAAGAAGCCTGGTTAAGTCAAGTAAAGTTGGAGAAGATGTTGTGTCCCCTCCTTGTTGAGACACTACATGTATGGGTCTGTTGGAAACAGGTCTGTTGCAGGTGTGTTAAATCTACACCCAGATGTAACAGTAAAGGGTTTCAGGGCTGTGTCTGCCAAACTGGGTATCATGTTCTCTCACATGAGACAGTGTGAGGTAAATTCTTACCGGTAATAATTATAGATTTAGCCAGGCCTAAAACAGGAGTTCCTGGGCCGGGTTGGTTGAAGCTCAATTAAGCTAACCCAGGATAAGCGAGCATTTTGATTTGAGTTTTGTAACTTAACTGTGGGGTTTTCTGTGTACATGTATGTGTTTTGGCCCTCTCATACCCAAAACAAAGGCAGAGGAAAACATTATTTTGTATACAAGAAAAGTTTATACATGTGTACTTTGGTTTTTATAATCCTGGGTTAGCGTTAATCTGCTTCCAAAAACCCAGGACCTGTATAGAACAAGTTAACCTGACATGAGCTTGCAATCCAATTGAAAACCAGAACTTCGTCAGAGGTCAAATTCACAAAAAATATGACCTTACTGAGTTCTAATCTTGAGCTTGTGATATGGTCATGTTCTATTAGTCAGTGGATACGTTGTTTTAAGAGTTGTCGATCAACAATCATTCATGGATGTCCAACATATAAACCAAGGGTGCATGTCTCTGGAACCTACTGGCTGATGTATTGCCTCCATCTTGCACAACTCTGTCACCATTGTCATGTACACATGCCCACCAGCAATAATGCTAGCCATGACATTGTTTGGTTTTTTTAAATTGCTGTGGTTTTGAGTGAAGTTAATATATTATTTTAGTATTCCAGCAACACTAATTTTATGAAGTGTAATTGGAGGTATACTTGGTACTTCTCCGAGTAAGCCTACACAAGTAACTTTGTGTGTCATAATTTTAACCCTTTAAATCACAAACATACACAAATTGGTTTTAGTTTTGTGTTCAAATGGCTGTGGTTATCCACAAAAAATCTGCCTCCATTTGAATGATCAGTAGTACCCTTCAGAGATAGTTTCCCTGTTTGAACCAATGTCTAGATTTTTGGTAAAGGCAGTGCCTTTGATTTTCTCTCTCTCAGCTTCTATACCAAACATGTAGCAAAGGGATTGAAAATTTCATGGGCTCCTCAGGGTCAAAGGCCCAGGCAATTAAACTCAGAGAAATCAAAGGAGATGCACCAAAGAAAATTTATTTAACGGCAGGTCTTACATGTATATAAATCATTATGTTCACTCTTATTAATAAAACTTTCTTTTCCCAAGCTACCAAAGAGCATAAATCAAAACATAGACCCTCTTAATTACTGGACTCCTGACTGGAACTCACTACGATGGATTTTTTTTCAACAGTCCAAGCAGCGTGGTGATCCTGAACCTACCATAGATGATTTAAACAGCTGCATGCAAAATCAGGTGAAATTTGTAGTTTCTTCACCCACAAACTTGTGAGTACATGTATTGTGCTATTTGTGACAGTAAAGCTTTTTTCTTGTTCAACTTTAATTAGATTAATCATCACTTTATGTGTACTTATTTGATTACTTTTGATTACATTTTGGAGGCAATTGATTACACAATGTATAATGCCATGTCATGGTTTTACTGAGTGGCCAGCTCATGGGATAACCTTATGGGAGAACCCACCAGTGAACCAGCCAGTTGATCTTTGGACACAAAATTGACTCCCTGCAGTAGGGGTGAGAACAAATTACATTATTGCCCCCGCAGGGTTTTGGCCCAGAGGCCAAAACCCAAGGAGGCACCCTAGGAGTCCCCGCGCGTATACATACAGTACAAGAACAAAGCATATTTGTTGAAAAAGTAAGAAATGTGTTTGTAATGGGCGAAAAATTCTCGATTTGACGAAACTAGGCACACACGGTGGTCTCGGGTAATATTTTAGCAAGCGCACACGGTGGTGTTGGGTACTTGCAACCACGACATCGCGTTTCGTCACCTTCGTCTTCTAGCAGCATTGTGCAGCATTTGAAGGTCTTCCATCTATGAGTTAGCGTTCTTTTTGTTGCCTTCGAGCTTCGCCATCTTCTAGTAGCATCTTGCAGCATTTGAAGGTTTTGGATTTACAAGTTTGCGTTTGTTTCGTCGCATCTTGCAGCAGCTTCCCCATCTTCTTAGTTCTAGCAGCGTCTTGCAGCATTTGAAGGTCTTGCAACTACGAGTTCTCGTTTGTTTCGTCGCCCTCAAGCTTCGCCATCTTCTAGTCTACAAATTATAGGCACGACTCATTCCTGCAAAACCGTGATTTGCCAGACACAAACTACTTGGCTAGATAAAAGACTGAAAAGACTTGATAAGTCCACCGGTCGAGATTTGCCACCGGCGACCCAAGCGCGAGATGAGAGGAAATAATTAAAATAGTTAAAATCTAAA
>OMLO01000952.1_pt1 | contig 21070 bp, 9 predicted proteins | sample 1674811 | NCBI WGS metagenome assembly OMLO01 (sample SAMN06265003, study PRJEB25207) | coral metagenome | isolation source: Coral host | place: Mexico:La Bocana,Puerto Morelos, Mexico | collected 2008-11-13 | reverse complement strand
AACCTTGCCAATTCCAAAGAACTGTTTATTGGCACTGTGAATGTGACAAACTTCGACCAGATGCTCGATTCCAGCTATTGGTAAGGGGCCATAGAGCAAATGAGCCTTGTCTCAGCAGGCTTCAACTTGCAAATATGAAAGTTCCAATCAACGATGGAAGTGACTTGAAAACTTTTAGTGATTATTGAAGCCTAGTCAGAGACTTTAAAAAACATGAAATTGGTTGGAGGTAGGTCTTTCCCGCTCAAAGAAAACTCATATTTTCCAGGATGCAATGCGGTCACATTCCTGCTCGTTGGCTGCTTGGTTGAAGTTGCTGACAAAAAAAAGGGCTACTTGGGCTCTTGTTTGAATTTTTTGGCCGAACTTTGCATGCGAGTTGGAAGCAGAAGAGTTGTTTTGTAATGTTTGCCCCGTGATTCAAGGCCGGACTGAGTTAATGAAAGACGTGTTCAGACTGTTTGTTTGTGAGGTAAAATTTGCATGAAATTCTTGCACTGTTTTGGAGCTGGTAGGTTGTTTATCTGCAACCTCCATTCTCTAACTTTTCTGAGAAAAAGCACAGTGCTGCCATCTATTTTCCTCCATTGCTCCAATGCAAAATAAATACTTCTACACTAGAAACATGTTCTTACAGAAATGATAAGACCTAGCCCTAGCAATTTTTTTCTCAACCCTATGCAGTTTTCAATGTTCGCACTTGCATGAAAAAGGTAGATGGGAACATTTTTATTTTCCCATGCTTTTAACATTTCCTGCTTTCTGAGGCTCAGGGTGAAGGTTGATAAACATTCTATGCAATGACCTAAATAATGCTCATCTGGTGAATTCCTTTGCTACAGCAGGAAAACCATTGTTGCTGGGTATTGGCCAAAAAGGCCTGATTTTGCAAATTGCAACTTTTCAGATTTTTGTCTTTGCAAATAATCAATGCCAGCCATGCAACCATTTTAGGTCATTGTAGAGACCATTGTAAACATAATTTGTAAAAAAATGTTTCTTGCTTGAGTGACTTGGTTTTTTTTCTCAGTTATTGTTATAAGAAAAGCACCCTGTGAGACATATACCAAGGCTTGTGCTGTTACCATGGAAACAAGAGACCCAAACATCATTGTGTTTGTCATCATTCATAGCAACTAGTGTGATTATGTTGATATTGTCTAATTAACTTTGATTTTCAAGTAAAAGGTCTTCTTGACTATCGAGCCTCCTTAAATAGCGCCTGCCAAACAAGGTCCCCGTCCACCCTACATCCGAGTAATTCGAAAACGGTTGTCTCACTCTAAAGGAAACGTATTAAATGTTTTCCGTTAACACTTCGCTGGAGGAGAACTCGATCAGGAGGAGGCCATCGTTTTCGAAAAAGTTCCGTTTTCAAAATGTTTTCCGTCCACACGAAAATGAAAAGCCTGCGTTTTAAAAATCTTCCGATTCGAAGAACATTTTCGAAAGTTCCGTCTTTGTGACGGATAAGTTGGGACGGTTTGCCTAACCATACCAATGAAGCTACCTCATCAAAAGAATAGGGACGTTGCATGATCTAAATCCTGCAATAATCCTGCGAGAGAAAGCTGAATGGAATTGCATCCTTCTTTTAAAATTTACCCCAACTACGAATTTCATCGTCAAGTACGAGCACAGTTATATGTTGAGCTGGCGTCAAGTTTATAATTATATTCATGTCGATAGCATAACAATGCAATCGTTAAATTATCTGTTCGAATATTTAACTCTCGCCGAAGTTTCGTCATATTAGAAATTTAATGCCCATTGTTTTCGGATTAACAGAAATTTCTTCTTGGCTGCCAAATAGGATCAAGTTATTTGTAAAAGGGACAAGTGGAAAATCCGTAATAAATTCGACGAGACTCGGCTTCTCCCGAAAATGAACTAGTAACAGATAGAGTGCAGATTTAAAGCTAAACAACTTTATTCATTTAAAACTGGCACACTTTCTAGCTGCTGTTATTTGCATCTTTTATTTGTTTTTCATTACTCCGCTAACACAATAGTTTATTAAAGACTTATTTTCTTAATTTACAATTATGGTCCACTATGGATGATGTCTCTCTTGATTCCTCAGGACAAAAACTTCCTTTCTGGCATGTAAGAAAGTGTTTAATCTTCGATGTCTTTTTCATGGAGCAAACTTGGTTCCAAAATACTTCTCTCATACATCTATAAATCGACAGAAAAATATAATGCTTAACACAATTAGGAAAGAAAAAATTATTTAAAACTGTAGACTATTTTTTACTGCCTTCAGTGAATGATTGTCAGAAGGCAAATGAATAGGAAAACTGACAGAGACTTGAACATAAACGCCAGGGTTTGAGTTAGATCTCTGTATTAAACTCTAGTGTTCTGCTACTTATGAAGCCTTTTTGAGAAACTTTAGATGATTTGGTCTTTATATCCTGTTCTCAGTTTTATTAGAACAAAAAAGGAGTATTTTGGCTGATATAAGACCCCGTCTACACTGCGAGGGAAGAATTTGAAAAGGATGATTTCCCTCTAAAACGCATCAAATGGTTTCTGTCAAATCTACGGCGGAGAAATAATAATAAAAAAAATTCAGCAACCATTCAGTTTAAATTTGTATTTGAGGTAAACTCGGGCAGCAGAGAACCGTATGATTATCGTGACCACATCCTTTTGGAAAAGCTCTTTTTTCAAAACGATTTTTGTCCACACTGAAACGCAACGCCAACGTTTTCAAATTCCTCCGGTTTGGAGAGAGTTTTCGGCGAAAAGCGTGACGGGTAAGCGTGGACGTGTAGTGTATTACTTGAAGGCCAGCGGTTACTCATATGAGTACATCCGGGATAGTAAGAGTGTGTAGTGAGCGGGAAAGCGAGTACTGTGTGTACTGTCGTGTGTTCTGCTATTAAAAGCATCTGTTGACCTTTGTGGCTTGCCTTTGTAGCCCTTGAACACTACCAGTCCTAACCGTCTGCCAATTTCTCCGGCGAAGTGTGCACGGTGCCCAAATCGCAAGAATAGCTTGTTTATTGAGGTCAATTGGTTGATTTTTTTCAACATTCCTTTGGGATTTTACTCCGCTACCATCCCTTTATATTTTCGAAACGAAATATTGTAATTAATGCAGTTCTCTTTATTTTCGTCCATGTTCTAAAGCGTGATTAAATGATCCTTATTTCAACACAATGAAGATGAATTTAAGCTAAGAGCCTCTAGGGTCAAGTAAAGAAGACAACAAACGTGAATTAATAAAGTAGAAAAATAATGGGATTAAGAAAAAGTCGAGTGACTAAAAAAGATTTGATTTCTTTAGCATTATTTTTTCTGGTTACATCATACCTGTAGATTTTCTCCACTTTGCTGAGATTTTTCAACAGGATTGAGGGCACGATTTTTCATCAGCCTATTTCTTCTTCTTGGGTGTCTATTGTAAAACGTGTGTACTTCGTTTTGAGGAAAGGTTCCAACGAGAATAAAAATGCCCACAAGGACCAACAGCCTTCGATATTCCATTTTCTCCTACGGGTTGGAGAGCGACACTGCCTTTGAAATTTATGAACGTGCTTTGATGGTTGCGTGCTTGTGTTATCTATTTGTATTCCCAATTAAAAATTGAAAACAGCGGGACGTCGTTTAATCCCATGTATTTTAGACAACCAAACCCCGCGAATAAGTATGTCATAATGGTCGAGCTTTCCTTCCGGCACACAACGGTCTTCTGTCATTACACTGTTTTGTTTTAGATATTGGCGCTAGATAACGCCATTTGCATCCCAATTTCAAAATGCAACAAAGGAATCTCGGTTCCTTGTTTTTGTGGTCTTCCAGAGTGCACAGTAATCCAGCCTGAAAAAAGTGGGAAGATAGACAGAGCCAGCCGGCTTTGACTCGCGGTGCATTGGACTCATCAGACATCATTACAGCCAACGTAACTGAGGAACGGTTTGTTCATAATGGTTCAAACAGGATAACAACATTTGTTTGTCCCTTAAAATGAAGGTGAATATAGTACCAAATAAGTTTTTGTTTTGAACTTATAAGGAAGTGCTAACCTATAAAAGCATTTTTAATGTTATCATTGTTTCTTCCTCCTTTGCACTGCCCGAACTTCCTTCACCGGTAAAGCAGATGAATTGCTATCTATCCTTATAATGCTATCAAACGGATAAACATCCTGTTTCTTTTTAATGAAGTCAGCCTCGTATTGATGACGCATTCAAAAACGTCACTGACTCTATTTAATCGACAACCAAAAGTTATTTAAATTGTAAAGATTTACGTAGGAAAATATATTCTATTAATTGAAATGGTCGTTTATTTAATGGTACACTGTTGCAATATTTTACTCATTTTTCTTAGCTAGAAGATTTGATGGCACATATATTATATAGAAGATTAATATATGTGCCATCAAATCTTCTAGCTACAGCGTGCGGTTTGTATATACCGTGCTTACCAGCTGACAACAAATCTAAAACACGGCGTGGGTTGAAGTCATTTTATTACCCAAGTCCACTTGGTGGAGTGACAAACCACAAATAATCAATTTGTAAATATGTTGTACGTTTTACTTGCCTTTTGTGAAACTGAGAACAAAATTCATCATCTCAAAAATAGAAGAGTAACTACAGGAGTAAAAAAAAATTGAGAAAAGCGTTCCATGGTTAAGAACTCGATAAAAAAGTGCCGCTATAATTCGGCATTCAACCTTTTAAAACTACAATGGAAAAACGCAAAATGTGAGGGAAAAGAAAGTGTAAACAAACAGATGTAAAGCGATAAAAATAAGGAACATGTGTATTTTTCAGGGAATGTCTTAGAGTAAGTTCTCTGCTTTGCTTGCTTTCTTTGGCCGTTAAACTTGCATTATCAAAATCAGTAGAGCGGAGTTCGGCCATGCGTGGGCAGAAATATTAGAACTTTTGTTTGTTTTTACATTCCAAATGTATTATTTTTTTCTCTTGGAAAAACACCTTCCAGTTTCGGGAATAGTGGTCCAAGCACAGTCGGCACAAGATATTATATAGCCCACATTAGTCCGGAGGTAGCCAGAACGTTGCAACAAGGAACTCTTGCAGTAGGTCTTGTTAGGGTTCTGTGACAACACTAACTTGGTTCTTTCGTAGAAGAGCAATGAAAAGATCATTGACACCACAGAGCAGAATCATAATTCATATACCTTTGGCGGACATTGCATTTTGTTGCTCGGCACGGGTTCTGAATTATTGTGGCTATTCTGCACGTATACCTAGCCCACGCGTTCCCAAAATAAACACGCAGTGGGACCTAACGTTTATAAAGAGATTTATCATTTAACAATTTCCAAACTTTTAGAACTTCGCTCCCGTAAGGTCAGGAAAACAGTAAGGGAACCACAAATAAAATTGTTAACCTTCTTCATTATGGATTACAAATATCTCCATGCAATAATAGGAAGGTTAAGGATAAAGTTTGTGGCAAACGGCAAATTTAAATTAACGCAAACGGCAAAACGATTACCTTCTTAATCCTTAATAAATAAATCTCCACAAAGATAGTCTCCTACTGTTAAGTCATCGCAAACATAAATATTTCCACTGTCCTGTATAGACAGCTGAAGAGAAACGGAACACGTTTTATTTTTGCCAAGGCCTTCAGATTTTCATTTTGGTACTGAAAACATCTAACTGTAGCCAGTTAGGTTCAAGAAGACGTTTGCCGTTCGCTGTTTGGACCGAAATTGAAACGAATAGAAAGTATTGGAACTTGTCAAAATGACGCCAATTTTGAATAAAGTTTTTTTTTTTTAATATCTTTAGCTCACTAAAGAATAAAGTATCGTGAAACACACATTCAACTTAAGCGGCCGGATTTCCACTGAGGATCAATGCATTTCTACAAACAACAAATACCTAGGTACCTTAAACTTCCGAACGTAACGCACCTCGTTACTCAACCCGCTTCCGAACAACCCGGCCCAGTTTACAGCAAGTTAGCCTGACTTGAGCCAGCGATCCGATTGAAAACTCGATGAGCCCTAAACATGAGCCCGCGATATAATCACGTAATACTGGTCAGCATTTTACTTTGAGTTGACGAGTGTCAATTGACTGTAACAGGGATGTCCACCATTATGGAAGGACGCTACAAACTGTTAGCCTATTAGCGGGTGACGAATTCCCACGTAGAATCTGTGACCCCTACCCCCTGTGACATTATTTTATCATGTAAGCCTGCAGCCAACCAGCGGTAATATAAAACAGCAGTCACAGGGGGTAAGGGGTCACAGAGTCTACGTGGGAATTCGTCACCCCCTATTAGCTGGAGTATGGCCGCCATCTTGCGTGACTCCGCCGTCGTCGTCGTGTGTTCGCGCCCACGAGCAAAATGCTAGCCATGATAACCACGAGGAAATCAATTAATGGGTTTCTTTTCCTTTTGGGTACCGCTATGAACTGCAATTGGTAAACAGAAAGTCAGTTGTTTTCTGTTTGCCTTAAATTATTGGTTATCCTCTTTAACTACCAAGACCAGAAAACGGGACACCAGCAAGGAGCCCACGACCGAGTTTAAAACCAACTCGAAGGTTTGTCCGTGCAACTTCGCCGCTGCCTACAACAACAAGGCGTACACACTGTTTTCAAGTCGGAAACTGCGCTAAGATCACACCTTCCGCGGCCAAAAGACCCTGCCGACCCGACTAAACAAGACGGCGTTGCTTACAGAATTACCTGTGAATGCAGCAAAGTTTACATCGGCGAGACTGGAAGACCTATGAAAGACAGCAATCCTTTCATGACGTAAATTGGCTTTTAGTTCATCATTACTGCACTTAGTAATTGATAAGTGAATTAAAATGGAAAGTTTTAATCTCGGATATGATATGTGAAAGGCGAATTGATCAACATGACACGATCGTGAGACAAGAGCGCCCGCCGGATTTTGTTTTCGATTCCTGTCGAGGACTCAGATTTTTTCTCTATTCCACGCTCTTGTCATGTGGATCAATTCACCTATCTCATTTAGTAATTGGTTTGGAAAACTCATGCCTCATTTTCAATCAAAGAGAAACTACACGCAAGCAAGCTGGGAGCGCATTCCAAAGGGTAGACGCTGATACACTAAAAGACCTGCAAGCAAACGATCTCTTCATTTTCCTTGCTGGTGTAGTAGAAGCGGTGCGCGTGCTTTCTTACATAATTACATCACTAATTATAAACTGGCGCCATGCCATTTAGCGCCTTAAAGGTTAAAAGTGAAATTTTAAAGTGAATTCTAATTTTAACTGGCAGCCAGTGTAATTCTTGTAAAACAGGCGTGATATGATCATATTTGCGACTCGAAGTTAGCAGCCGAGCCGAAGCGTTCTTCACTATCTGCAATTTAGCAATTCTAAAGTATGGTAGTCAATAGAGAAGTCCATTACAATAATCAATACCACTGGTAGCGAACGCATGCAAAACCCTGAAACCGTTTCTAATTTATCTCTTGATAGAAATTTGCTTATTCGCTTAATATTGTGTGACCAGAAAAATGCCGCACTACAAGACTTAGAAATATAAGTCTACATACTGAAAAACTCACAGTCGAACCAGGAGCCTAGATTGCGCACTTCAGACACAGGCTTGATATCTGTCGTGCCAACACGGATTGTATAGTCATTAATTTTCAACGTTTGCTGCCTGGATCCAATAATTAGAAATTCAGTTTTGTCATCATTTATCTTTAACTTGTCCTGGTACATCCATTTTCTTAAGTCACTGATACATGTCTCCATGGCACGCACGACCTCACCTTGATCTGTTAGATTATTCGGATTGAATGAAAGGTAGAGCTGAGTGTCATCAGCGAAACAGTGGGCATCGGGCACTGGGGCTTGTACTATCTCGAAGAGCTTGGGGGCGTAAACCACAAAGAGAAGCGGACCTAGGCAGCTCCCCTGTGGAACATCGGAGCGCAGATCAAAATTGTCTGATGTAACCCCATTAAACAAAATGCGTCCTGACAACTACGATGAAAATCACTCAAGAGCTTTTCCACGTATACCGAAGCTCGCAGTCAAACCTCTTAGCAAAATCTCGTGATCCACTGTGTCAAACGCAGCGCTTAAATCCAAGAGAACGAGTAGCGTTACGCTCTGCAAGTTCATATTCAGAAGAACATCATTAGCAACTTTGACTAACGCAGTCTCCGTACTATGGTATTGACGGTATGCAGACTGCAGACTAGGTGAGAAATGTAGGCTAAATTGCGCAAGTTCTTAAACTTTGGATCCAAGCCCGATTTCTTCAACAACGGTATGACCACGGCCTCTTTCCATTTCTCAGGAAACATTCCTGACTCCAAAGAGTTGTTTATTATCCTGGTTAACACTGGAATAAGAGGCTCAATGCAGGGCTTTACAAGTGGCGTGGGGATAAGATCGAGGCAACATGATGTAGATTTAGATTCCGCGATGAGCATGCGCACTTCGTCCCCGCTGAGCGGCGCAAATGCCTCAATAACTGGTGGGGTCGGTAAGTTACTATTGGTGCCACTATCATCCGGGACATCACATTGATCAAGCTCGTTTCGTAGCCGGGTAACTTTCTGCACAAAGAACTTCTACAAGTCATTTGCAAGCGCTGATTTATCCGTATAGTCTGAAAAGCATAGAGTATTCTTTTCTACGAGAAGGTCTTTGACGGCTCGAAACAACTTGCCATAGCTATCAGCATTCTGATCAATGAATTCGGCAAGAAAAGATGATTTAGCTTCATTCAGCAAATGCGTGACGCGATTTTTTTTGCCTTTGAAATGAGTCAAAATCAAAATCAGCAGAAGACCCAGTAGACCATCTCCTTTCAGTACGCCTGCGCCCTCTCTTGGCCTCACGGATTTCCTCTGAGGCACCTGTGGTAAGTATACGTGGCTCATATGAGAATGTTACCCCTTTTGTCTGCTAATGGCGCACTCGACTAATTTGCTATGAATCACACGCAATTGTAAACCAAGCATATTTAAACGCACGATTTCTTTACGTGATGCCAATCACGGAAAATAAGTAACTGACGTTATGATATGACGATCAAGATGCAAGCTTTCGACGAGACGTGCACCGGCCGTTTTCAATTTCTGCAATTTTACTTTTGGCATGTCCATAATATTCGCCTGAAGTATACAACTATCTGCTTAAAAGGGTAATATACCGTAATAATAATAATAATAATAATAATAATAATAATAATAATAATAATAATGAAAAAAGTTTTCGACGTTATGTCCCGTGTCTGGTTGATTTTTTACTTTTTAAACATACTCTTTTAGAATGAGTTTTTTTTTCACTTTTAACCACTAAAAGAAAAAAAAATGGAGGCGCGGTGGCCTCATGGTTAGTGCGCTCGGCTCCGAATCGATCGGTCCGGGTTTGAGACCTAGCCGGGGACATTGTGTTGTGTTCATGGGCAAGACACTTCACTCTCACAGTGCCTCTCTCCACCTAGGTGTATAAATGGGCACCGGCGAATTTGATGCTGGGGGTAACCCTGCGATGGACTAGCATCCCATCCAGGGGGAGTAGAAATATTCCTAGTCACTTCATGCTACAGAAACCGGGATTAGCTCCGGCCTGGTGAGCCACCCGGCTCATATGCAGAGTTTACCTTACATAAGAAAATATAGCACAACGCCTTTAAAGGTCATTTTCGTCACTCTCACAATGAAATGGCCAAGCCATTTTGGAAGGTATTAAGGTAAAACGTTAGGGTTGATGGACTTGAGGCCAATTATCACGAGCGACTTTTTCTAGAAGCATGGCACTCGACTGAAGATCCAAATGCTGGGAACGATCACATCAAAATCCCGGAAACATATAAATGTATTGCACGAGCGTAGTAAGAGTTTTTCAAACGTAACGTTTCTGGTCACGCCTCGCGCTACTTTTTTTTTAAATAGCGTGTAACAACGAACTCGCTTTCATCACTGATGAAGGCTTAAGTATTAGCCGAAACGTCTAACAAAAAACGAAAAAGAGTCAGTGACAAACCGTGACAATGTGTCTCCCGAAAGCTGTTAAACATTATTGTGATGTAGAACTGTTTATTATGATGTACAAGCTATATGGCTCCAATTTCACTGATGACTAATAATTTGCCAAAGTGGTCAGTGTCAGTTAAGAAACAAAACGTTTTTTAATGATTCATGAAACTTGCGTTCGGCTGCAAAAAAATCTCTCACCTGATAAATGAGGAATGGGCTAAAATTTTAACTGTCCGAATTTCTGCTCATACACATGATAGAAAGCTGGCATTAGTCTGCTTATTTAGAATTTAACTAATTTTTGATTAAACTAACTACGACTGCTTCAAAATAAACTCTGCCGGCGTTTCATATTCATATTTGAGACAGTTTTTTGCAATTACACAAACTAAAAAATAATTTTAGAATATCACGAGATCCGTAGGGAAAATATAACTTTATTCTCTATTAACTTTACTTGACCGTCGTGGTTGCTTAAATTTTCCGCTTAAATTTACATTAGATGTTTTCCCCAATTTGAAACAGCTGCAAATAGAAATAAGAGGACGGTCAAATTTAAGGTTAAGTATAATTAATATACGGTGTCCCAATTGTGTAAGAAGTTGTTTTTGCATTAAAAGAACTATCGGAGTAATAAATCGTGAAAGCAAAATAAAAAGAGAGTTTGTTGCCTTAAAAGACCTTTTAAATTGTCAATAATTAAAAATAATTACTGCATGAGAAAGCTCAAAATTGTATTTGTTTGGCGCCTCAGTTCTTTTCACTGCCATTTCTCTAAATTTGCTTTTTTCAGTAATTTAAAACCCATTAACAAAAATCCACCCTGTAATCGAAGGCTTGTTTGCTTTCAATAAGGGGCACTTAACCATTTTAATTACAATCTCTTTTAAAACAAGCTCAGTGTTCATCTGTGAGAAGTTATTGGCATTCACGGCAGGGTGTATTTATTTGAACGAAGTTAACCAGCCGAGCATTCAACAACATTCTCTTCTAATCTCTTTTGCTCATCGCTATGAAGAAGTTCTCATCTTCCTTGGCTTTGCTGTGCCTCGTAGTTTCCGTTTTGTTGTTGGTTTCTGCTCATGATGGAGAAGCAGCTGTTCCAATGAAACCCGGATCAATAAACGCTCCCAAAGCAAGGGAAATGAAAAAGTTCGAGGTAACTCAAAACATCTTAATTTAGTTTTAAAATGCTTTTTCCTCTTTATCCAAGCAGTGGTTTATGTGCATGGCACTACAGATGGATAGTGGTGTTTTGACTTGTCGTATACAGGGATTGGACTGTGAGGGACATTTTTCGATTCCTACCGCCTCAAATCAATTTGACTTGTCTAGATCCAGAAACACTCTTTCTCACCAGTAGGCACAAATTTTATTTCTATGACACAAACCCACACGAAATGTTTATATCGTATTTGTATTTAACAATTGATGCAGATCGCCCAATAGTTTCATGTTAATTCTTAACGGATTTTGAGGTCTTCTTACCGTTACGATGACCAATATTTTTCTAACTCGATCTGCTACAGACGTATAGTTACATTTTTTACGCGTTAAACAGTCTAAAAAAACTCCATTTATATATTTCCATTAGAGTTTGTCTTTTATATTATACGCGTGCTAATTGCATGTTTTCATTTGCGACTAATTGAAACGGGGGAAACAATTTGCAAATCGTTTTTGATTTTTGAAAAGTATTACAGCACTTTTGAGTGAAAGGGCAGAATCGGAGAAAATTAAGCAGAAAAGAAGCTATTCAAAAATTAAAAACTCAATGACATGTGCAGACAACTGAGCTTCCCCAAGGGATTAAATAATTTATTATCCTGTTCACTTTCAAGCCATTTGCAATCGTTAAAATTTGAAAAGCTAGCGCTTATGAGAAAGCTTAGTAATAATTAGTTATCTAGAAGGATATCCAAATGCTAGGAATTGGCAGGAAGTGGGCCGGTTCACAGATTCTGATGAAATCTTGCAATATGGTAGTCGACCCTTTTCTAGCTATCGACTGTTAACAAAATGAGTGTCGGAGACTGGAGCGTCGGGTAATGTAAATGTTGGAAATTTATTAACTAGCCGATCAATAGATCTGTGCTGTTGTATCCTTTACGATGTCCGCCAATGGCTACCGGACAGCATCGTTTCTAAAGGCTGAAGAAAGAGTAAAAATTCCTTGACAAAATTCAATATTTCGCATTCAAATTTGTTGTTTATAGTTGTCAGTGCGTTTAGCTATACCTAGCTAGTTCGCAGCTAGTAGGAATGAGCAAAAAATGTATGAAATGCGTGACACTAAGACTAAAATTGGAATACGAAGCTGAAAAGACTCTGAAAGTGTCAAATAGTTACTGTTGAACTACATATAAATGTTTCGGATATAGTCCTTCATCGTTAGGTAGAATGCATTCCACTACTGAAGATTAATACACAACCCTGTCGCTTAAAACTAAAAGAAACTACGAATATATTAACTATAAATAACAGCTTTAAAAATCTCAACTGCATGGCGGAAGGTAGACCCGTTGGTTATTTAAAAGCATGACCAGGGAGTTAAGGACGTTCGGGCGAAAATTTTCTACTCGATAGATTTTTTGTAAACTTCTACTGTGGACAGATAATGAGTTACTTGTTTCAGATATGAAATAAAAATAGAGGATCACCCGCTTAGTTTCAGAGAAAAAAATAATATGATTTTGGAAAATTGGTGCGCGTAATTCAGCATGGTCTTTAGGTTAAGATATCAAAGATAAGTTAGCAGAGGCAAACAATTCTAATAATATTTTGTATAAGTGAATCTGTGGCGTTAATAATTTCAAATATTGCCATCATTTTCATAAACCTTAACCCTCAAAGAGGCATTTGAAACTGACGTACAGCTAAACGAAGAGGGCAAATGAATGGAATTCGATGGAGCGTTTTGCAAAATACTCAAATTTCTACTCGATAGATTTTTTTCATTTTTTCGCAAAACGTGGAAAATCGGTAGAGAAAATGACCCATCGAAAGAAAAACAGGGGTCACCGAACGTCCAAGATCGTTAAATCCACGCAAAGTCATAGCAATGGCCATTTGCCCTATTATTGTTTACTTTACTACTTAGCGCGCGCACCCGATGCATTACGTGGCGTGTGAATTTCGTGCGCAGTAAGGATGCGCAGAAACAATTAGCGTCCTTAAACTAGGGTCTGCCGAGATACAATTCCAACTAAGAAGATAGAGCGGGACTTCAACCCGCTGTAGACGTTTTCATAAATGGCTGCAATTTACCAATTTAAATTTTTTTAATCGCATTTAAATAAGCCTTTCCAGCCTCGTTTCAGAGTAAAACCTCTTTTGAAATTACCAACATTAAAATGAGGTCAGTAAAGCTAATTTTAATACTTTGAAAGTAATCTATGTGATCGTGTTTTATAAGACACGTCTCCACGCTTAGTACCAAGCCCTCTTCTGGTTTATAGCACACGCTCGTGAAATTATTTGTAACAGAAAGGAAGTAATTACGCGATATCAGCTGGGAGACCTTACTATGTATATAACTAGCGTGGAGGCAGGAAAACGTGTGACAGTTTTCTTTGAAGTCTTAGCCGCTTTCAGTAGTAGGCAAATATTGTCTCTTTTATGTCTCACTTTGTCGTCTCTTCAGAAGCGACAAGCACTGCGCATTTAAAAAGGAATGCAACTCATATGGGAGTAGAGATATCAGAGGGTTAAAAGAATTTCGATTCATTGATATACTCATGCCACCTTTCTGTTTTCAGTTGTTTCGCTCCCGAAGAAGCATCTGCAAGGCCGCGCGAGCTCTGAATTGCGACTCCAGAGCGGAAGATGAACAAGTCATGTAGAGTGAAACACCTGCCGTGACAGCTGAAACCGACGCAAGTTATGGAGAACGACTTCTATAAACAGACTTAAAACTAATTAACTTGGCTTGAATTGTCAATAAATAGATGGAATTAAACAGCTTCACTTATACCACCTGTTCTTGTTTTTATCGCTGTCAGTTAGGTTCAAAACCACTTTCCGATAACAGTTTCCTCCCTAGAGAGATCAGACTAACCCTCGGTTAAGGTAACGAAAACATTCTCTTCTAAATTTGGAAAGAGAATATGTTGTAAAATGCCGCCCATAAATAAATGTCCACAGTGCGCGACTTACACCTAATTTGGCCCTTACAGGGCTTCTTGCACTTTCCAAAGCCGATCACGCGTCGCCTTGGCCATAACCATCACACTACTCAAATAAATAACAATATTTGAGTTTGGTTTATTTTGTGGAGCGTTTACGATTTGTACCCTCGCTTAGGCTATCTCCTCACTGAAACACGATTATTAAATGCGCTTCTTCAGTTTTCTGTAAGCAATCTAATATGATGCGATAAGTGTACTCAAGGGAAAAGAAGAGTGTCCAGTGTATTTCACTATCCTTGTTAATGGGTAAAGGAAGTCGAGGCTCTATGAAAAAAATAAATTAAGTGTGCTGTGTTAAAAACTGATGTTTTTGATATTTTAATAAAACGAATAAGAATATTAGCAATTATTTAATTTCTGGCTATGACCGAAACATCCTAATTGGTAGGCAAGGAATAACTTTTCCCATCGCGCAGCTCATAGTCTACGCGTCGCGCAAAGCGAAAACAATTATAAAATAAACATTATAAATATATTTTTTTTAGTTGCTTAATCAACTTTTTAGCTTTAAATTCCTCTAAAACTTTGACTGGCAGTCTTAGGAATGGGTCCCATACAGGGATAAAGATCTCATCTCTTCGCAGGTGTCATTTCACGTAAGAAATAGTTATAATTTCACGCAAAGAAAAGACCCTAGTAACACTCCTTATTTCAGAAACAAAGCCGACATAATCTCAAAGGTTTTACATTTGCATTTTATTTGAGGCTCCTTCAGGTTACATGATGCTTAGGAGTTAGTATTGTGGAGCGGCTTGCCCAACTCTTGGGTTCACGTTCTCGTCTTGCAAAAGTTGTTCGCAGTTCAATCGTCGAGCAGCGCGGCAGATTCCTCTCTTGATATTGTTCCTTTTGTTACAGGCCTGTAGAAAAAAAAAATATAATTTATCATTAAGAAGACGGACACTACTAGAAGCTTGCTGTAATAAATTAAAACCAAGAGTTTACTTCCAATAAAGATGATCTTTTTGGGGGATTGGTTTTGCAAATTCGCCCCGGACATATTTTTTGATCGCTCTCTACAATCAACATAGTGTATTTGGTTTTCTAGTTAACCTCAAGGTTAAGCCATTAATATCTCAAAAAAGAACAAAGAAACTTAAAAGCATTGATAATTTTTTAAAAGCAAAATCAAGCTCTAAAATTAATAACTTCACTCACAGGCAAAGCACTGCTGTAACTAGAGCAGCCCATAACCACACCAGAGCTTTTCTCTATCCCAAGGAATAGGACGCAAATGAGGCTGAGACAAAACATTGTCGTTGCTTTTGCCATCGTAGTTGCCCTCAGCAAGCTGAATTAGTCCGTTTCACTCTTGAAGAAGTGCAACCCGCTTTCTAAAGGAGTGTTTTATGACATCAGCTTTGAAAACTATTCAAATAACTTATATACAGATGATTAGGGGATTGATGTGCATGCATATTCTTCTAACTAGTAACAATTCAAATGTAGGGAAACCAGAGAGAGAAGATGTACACTGTCACACAGGATATGAATATACGCGTTATGAAACTGGCATATGTCTCACCGTTGTATTTGTTGAGCTATTGGCGCTCGATGTGGAAATGTCACAGGCTGTTTTAAAAAAATACCTAATTTTGTTTTCAGATATTAATCGAAAAAGCACGGCTTGTAATATAGGACTAGAGGCTGAGCTCTGTTGTGGGAGTTTCCTCTACTAGATATCGGTTGAAAAACAACATGACAAAAGAGATGAGGTTTTGTCTAAAAGTAACCCGCAATCATCTTTGAGAAAAATTGTTGTCATCTTTGATAAAGATGAGAATTAACAATTAGAGAGACTGGAAAAAGTTTAATATCATGATACAGTTGTGTGTTGCTGGAGCTAAAATTAAATTAAAATGATGATGTTTTTGTTGTCATGTTGCTGTTAAGAAATAACAAACACACCGTATAGTCTTCCCTTGCTTAAATTCATTTTCGTGTCTGAAGGTTTTTATGGATAATATTCGTTGAGTCTAACAGTTCAAATTTTACAATTCTTGACACGTTTTGCGGTTGACTCCATTATGATCCTCCAAAATAAATCTATGTAGAAAACGTCGGCTGCACAATACTGCTCGTATTCAGTTTACACGTACGGGATGAAGAAGGGTAACCTGTCTGACGAACTTTGTGTCCTATTGTGAATTTGTGACGGATAACTCATTAAAGTTCTCGCTAAAGTTCGTTTAAAACTCGTCCTATTGTGAATTCGTGACGAAGAATTCGTTTAACCTTTCACTCCGAAATTAAATGAGTTTTAATTTAAATAAGTTTTAACTTACGTGGGGTCCCCTAATGGCACTTGTCACAGACGAGAAACTGAATCTTGGACAATTCACTACTGAATTGACACGTAAAACGGTTTAGAAGAGGGGTTTTCTACGTGAACTATTTTCATATATAATACGACAACTGCCGAGCTATCCCGTATGACACTGTCTGAGAAACATAACAATAAGCCTTGTCAATAAGACTTGGGAAGAGAACCTGTCGCATGTCGAACTTTCAACGAGAGTGAAAAGTTGATCCAAAATTTTACCCTATGCATTAAACGATGTCCAAATGAATTTTCAGACAGCTAGTTTAAAACAGAGGCGGCTAACATTACGCAACCCGAGTATTTCATTTATGCCAAAAAGCTCCTTGCCGAAGATGTGCTAGTAAGACCGAGCACGCTGTCATCACCACAAGGAGCCGGAAAAAACCGTTAGTGCACACAGGTTTTCAAGTTCTCAAAACAAACTGAAACTTTAATTCTTAACTTATCGACAATCTCTCTTTTAAGTTTTAGGACTAAGTCATTCTTTTCTCACTTTACTATAGGCTACAGAACGTTTAAGGAACGTTACAGAGTGTTTTAAAGTTGTTATTTGGGAGCGGTTTACTGAACTTAAAGGTTCACGTTTTCGTCTTCCAGGAGTTGTTCGCAGTTCAGTCGTCGAGCAGCGGCACAGACTCGTCTCTTGAACAGATGGTTACATTTCTGCAAAAACACCACCGAGTAATAAGACAAATGGTACTTAATTAAGTAAAGGAGCAATGAGATAAATTAAAACTCAATAATTACAAAATGGTCAAAATATACTAAAACTGCTTCTTTTTCTGTTTGGTTGTTAGTTCTTAGCTAGGACCGTGTATTTTGTTCGCCGTGCTAAGTACCAACTTTTCTGACCCACTTTTCCTGCTAGCTGTTTTTACTGATAACAGCAAATAAAGATGAAAGAACATTTTGTTCATTGCAATTTACCGGAATATTACTTTGATTAGGACAAGGCAGCGGAATCCGATTGCCTTCAGTGTCATCTATTGTGAGAAATACGATGCAAAAGAGAAAAAGTCCAAACGCCATTGTTTTGTGCATCTTGTCAAACTTAGGAAGATGAACCAGTTCCTTTTGGCAGTACGTGAGTGAGCAAGCAGCTTTTTGCCCTGTTCTAACGGCCAATAATCGCTAAGTTTATTGTCTTCTTATTTTACCAAAGTTCAATTAAAAAAGTAATTTAATACGAATGCAATTTTATAGCTAAAGGGAAGCCGCATTAAAAAGACTCCTACCTAAATTGCGCGTAAAATGTATTCAAACAATGGATCAGTATTAACAGTATGTCTGATAAGCACATTTCGGCGCAGCTGTCTTTTATTTTCTTATAATAGCTAAGGAACACTTCTGCGTAACTTCCTTTATGTTTTCCATTCCCCATTTTAGTTTCCAGAAGGCAGGATTCCTGTGTTAACTGAGTACTAAGAGAAGTAACTTGGCTCTCTACGGAAGAACGAACCCAATTGGGCTGAACATATCCTTTTCCGGGGACGAAACACTCTTGCATCAATCCTGAATTAATTACTTTGGCGTTACGGCAATCCGGTTTCATTGTCTTGTTCTGTACCAATATTTCACAATATTAACATTATCAGTTTTGACTATTTTTTGCTAAATAGGTTTTTTTAGAGACAAATTACAAATTTGGCGGCTGATCGTCATGAATTGTTCGTTTTGCGGATGCCTTTTAACAACTGAATGTGAAAACAATTGAATCATTGGAGAATATTTCTGTTTTCAACACTGATGCATCCCCGCAGCTCGTTGCTAACTAAACATGAGTTGCTTATTCTTTAAAGCTACCATCAACTGCACAGTGAAGCAAAAAATGTTGTCCACTGCCGGAGAAAATGGGGAGAGTACATGGGTTAACCCTGAAATCATGGAAACGCGCAGCAATTGGCAGAAATACGAAAGCAACAGTGAAAACTGTCGTAATTTGTCATGAAATCGGATTTAGTTTGCGAAATTGTCTTAAAATCAACCACAGTTGGACCCACTAATTGGAACGTTATTTGAATTCCCCTTCATTTCGAACTCAAGATCATTTTTCCCTTTTCTCCTTAGATTTGCCTGTTCAAACAATTTTTTGTTCCCCCCGAGAGTTTGAAATACTGGGGTTCAATTGTATTTAACCTGTTTTTTTTTTTAGCTTTTGGGTCTGTACGGGGACCATTATGCGCCACTAAATCACACTTCCAATTTGCAATCTCTCCTGACGTTTTGCACTCGTTCTGTCGTTTTTTCCCGAATTTTTCCCTGCGTACTCATTTTTTTTCTCGACTTTTTTCTCGACTTTTTTCCCGACTTTTTTCTCGACTTTTCTCCCCACTTTTTGTGGAAGGCTGTTGACCCCAGTGTAGTTAACGCTGTGGACTTAGGGAACATTGCGGATTAATATCCTTGTTAAACGAGATATTTTCTCTTCAATGAAACGCCAAAATGGCCAGTGCTTTTGCCGTGCTTCCGTCCACATGGTATGGTGTTGGACTTGCAAATTACATTCCTACATTTCAAGAATACCCCTCTGGACGTAATGATCTAAACGAAAGCTGTTTCTATCTGGGGCTGGAGTATACAGATATTTTGTTGTTTCTTGTAATCAGTCATGCCATGAACTTAAGCCTTAGACAGTTAAAAAAGGATTTTAAGAGCCAAACGACTCACACGAAGAAGAAACACGACAGCGATTTAAGGGAGGTTGTTCAAGCTGTGGAAGAAGAACTTAGAGGAAGCGGTAGTAACGTAGAATACAGGCAAACGACTCAACGATTAGTCAATGACCACCGCCTTGCTGTTGGCAAAGAAACCGTTCAGGAGTTTTTAAAGATCAGTGATCCTGAAGAGGCTGAGTTATGAACAAGTCTCAGGCTAAGAAGTGGGAGGCGCGGTGGCCTTATGGTTAGTGAGCTTGACTCTGGATCGAGTGGTCTGGGTTCGAGCCCTGACCGGGGACATTGCGTTGTGTTCTTGGGCAAGACACTTGACTCTCACAGCGCCTCTCTCCACCCAGGTGTGTAAAATGGGTACCGGCAAATTTAATGCGGAGGGCGGAGTAGCAATATTCCTAGTCGCTTAAGGTTACCGTGCACCTTCAGACGGACCATTTTCTTGAAATTTTGATTTTTTGGTAAGTAAATTGTTCTAAGCATGATCTTTCATCTATAAAAAAATTAATGAAAAATATAAAATTATGGCTCAGAAAATACGGTTTTTCGTTTTGACCGGAAGTAAAACTTTCCCTTCTGACTGACAGGCCGTTGACAACCAGTTGACGTGTATGCAGTCAACCAAGACGTTTTTCGCAGTAATGTTTCTCTGAACTGGCGAGTTGATAGGTAGATTTTTGGTTAGTTTATAAAAATAACGATCATCTTCGCACTTGAAAATCACCTTCGTCGCGCAGTAATACTGTAAATAATTTTCATAAAAATGATTTGCTGAACATACCCGATTGTCGCCATCGCCACAAGCATCTCTTGTTTAAAATTTTTGTCTTCGTTCGAAACCGTCGCGCTTTCTTCCTTCGTCCGGCTCGTCTGGCCTCACTGGTTTTAGAGCGAGCCTTGGTGGCTTTTTTTATCTTACCCAACGTACAGAAACGGTAAAAGCAGTATTCACATTGAAGCTTCACTCAAAATTTTGAAGATTTCGTGTGGAGATGGATTGCGCGTATATTTCATCGGGGGGGTTACCGGCAGAAAACCTCCCCAGCGCTGATTCGCCCAGTTATCTGAGACGGGTGTTTGCGGGTACTTTGTGGGCAGAGTTTGTTTACGAATAGAGCGTTTTTTCTAAAGCTGTTTTCTTGGATTAAATTTTCTGCCAGAAAGGATCACTTTTAAGAGCTACAACTCAAATGGAATTTGTTCAACTGACTCCAAATTTGGAAGGAAGTTTGTTTAACATACAAAGAACAAAACCGTGTCTGCGATTTTTGAATTTCTCAAAACTTCTTTGTTGAGAGCTATTTCTGTACGATCACTAAAATTATTTTTGGTCCTGTTTTAAAAATACTCTAACTTTTTAATGCAATCGAATTTGACAAAACGCAGACACGGTTTTTGAGCACTTTGGCTCCGGAAACCGAAAAACAAATCAAATTAGCGAAATATAAAATTCGCTTTGAGTTAAAGCGGTCAGAAGCCGAATCAGACGCTCGCATTTAGACGTCGTGGAAAATTTGACGATTCATAATATCACAAAATCGTGGATGTAGTTAGCTAGCCTGTCTTATATTTGATATGGGGGTTTAGGTATCTGCAGTTTAACACAAGCGTGCTACATCATTTTGACTTCAGACACCCCTGAAGGTGCACGGTAACCGGAATAAGCTCCGGCCTGACGGGCCACTTAGGCTCGTATGCAGACTTTTCGTTTTTTCGTTTTAAGGCACTGCAAACAGACAAGGATGTCGTATTGTGGCCCTGAACTTGCTCTATCAGTTTAATTGGTTAGGATATGATATCAAATTACCTAAAAAATAAATAACGGCAATCAAAGGAGTCAAAGGAGTCTTTTGCAGTTGAATGTGAACAACTCAAACGGATGTTTGTAAAGCTCAAGTACCCACTTAACCTCA
>OMLO01000951.1_pt1 | contig 21075 bp, 6 predicted proteins | sample 1674811 | NCBI WGS metagenome assembly OMLO01 (sample SAMN06265003, study PRJEB25207) | coral metagenome | isolation source: Coral host | place: Mexico:La Bocana,Puerto Morelos, Mexico | collected 2008-11-13 | reverse complement strand
CAGTACGGCTACAAGACAAATTGACTATTTACAACGTGTGTACTACATATACATATACTTACATCAATAACGTTACAATGTTGCTATTATGTCGTTTCGGTGGAGCGGTTCGGTTTTGACTGCATGCCGTTCATAGTTCGGGCGCGGTCGCCGTGTCCAAGGTCATTCAACACGTGATCGCAGGTTTACGATACTGGGAAAGGATGAGATAGAGGGGATTGGGTATTAGGGAAACTCTTACGACTCCGAATAAGGGGGTTATTATTAGAAAGTGCTAGCCTTACGGTTTACATGCTGACTGCAGTGGACCAGCTCCTTATATTCGGCAACGTGGCCTTCTGGTTAAGGCGCTGGATTTGTAATCCAGAGGTCCAGAGTTCAAATCCTTTTCCTTGCTACTTGATGGATTTTTGTTTGGTGGTCCCAGATTCAACTCTTCCGGCACGCTTTATAAATAGCCTCCCGCCAGCTGGAATTTTTAACACGTTTCTGTTTAATTTGATTGATTTATTTGTCTAGATATCGTATCAATGTTATGCATATTAATTACCTTAGAACGTCACTAATAGCCTTGTTCTTGTGCCTTTGTAACGAAACAATTGGTCTCTTTTGACCTTATTATCTTCGGAGTTGTTTGCTCACGAACTGTTTTCCACTTTTTTTTTCAGATGATTAAAATGCTGATCGTTATAGCTGCCGTATATGCTCTTTGTACCCTTCCTTATCACGTGATCTGACTGTGCGGCGTGTTTGGTTCAGTCCTAATTCCGTTGCTAAGAAACTGTGCGTTCTTCTCGTGATTGCCACAAGTGATGCTCATCCGATAATCTATGGCACACTAAACCTAAAGGATTTAAAGCGTTTCCCGATGTTTAAAAACAAAGCAAGGAGAAACTCGTCAGAATGCGTTTGCTGAAATGAGAGTGAAAAATAGGACGCAAAACTTGACGCACCGACTTGCTTTCCCTGTGACATCGAAGGAAAATGGCGACGGACTACAACTTGCGAGAAATGAAACAGTCGTACATGATGTAGTAACGTGTCTGTGAGGGATACGGGCACGAATTCAAAGAGTCTAACTAACTTTACATAAGTTGGTTGCGCCGGCAATACAAGCGGCAGTCAAAACCGAGCTATGTGCCCTTTAGAAACGACACGATAGTAGTCTTTTTCTTCCCAGCAAACAAGACAATGCTTAAGTTGCTGGAAAACTCTTTTCTTAATTTGACGAGGAACAGCGTATTTTGTTCCAAAAAAGCACAGCTATTTTTCTACCTAGCGATACTCGACGAGCGACGAACGAGTACGCATACGCGGGCGACTCATCTTGTACGGCCAAATTAACACCTTGGAGACACAATTATTATGTTATATTTTATATTTTCCGACTTTCTATATTAATTACATCAATACCATCTCCAATGAGAAAAGTTCACTAACTTAAGTACCTTAACGTACAGTGACGTCAGGCTGGACAGTTCAGTTTTCCCGCCTGCTGAATCCTGATTGGTAAAAATTGATTTCAGGCGCTCTAGCCGTAAGAAAGGAAGTAAGTTAGGGTATAATCTTTTTGAGGAACAGGATCAGTATTGGAAATAGCAATCAAACACTCAACATATGTAATGTGTTCAAGCAGCTAAGAATTTCTCAGAATTTTTCTTTCTAATACAATTCAAAATATGGCTCACTGTAAATCTCGGGTGAATTCCTTTTGTTTACCTAGACCGGTATAACCGGTACAACGTGTTTGGTATGCCAGTGATATTAGTTAAAACGTTAAGCTCTTGCTGTGATATCTTATGATATATCATGTTTTTGTTCACAAAGGCAGTCAGTGTCACGGTGCTTGTTTTTAGCATATCTGTTAGTTGAAAAAATAATATATTGTATGCCTTCGTTGTTATTTTTGCAATTATGTTAAAAAAGACAACAAATTATCACTAATGTATTTTTTCAGTCTTTGAAATGAATAGAATGAAATAGAATTAAATGAAGTTGATTGATCCCAGGTGTTAAGAGAGAACCGAAAAATACAATGAAACCGACATACTTACGAAAAGTAACATTTTGTTGATCTAAATGTTAGTAGCGTCCACACGAATGAACGATTGACTAACAGAGTGACCGACAGTCAGGGCAGTGATCGCGCACGTATGAACACGTTATTGACCATACTGAGATCGATTTCCGCCGGTCTTTCTAGTCCGGCCTACCTTCCTCCCCGAGAAGAGAGAGTTCGAAGGGAGGAGCACGGCTCCTTCCTCGAACAGCGACTGGAAATCGAGCCTATGACCGTAGCCGCACCTGTAGCCTTAAGTCTCACCCACCCATCTACTTCCCAACCAAACCCATCCTCGCCTTGAGCGAAAACTGCCGATACGACTCAAAAGGGTGAATATGCATTATGATTTTTAATCGACTTAATTATTGTGTCATTAGCACGCCAAATAGTTAGATTGAGAGAGCATTCCCATACAACTGCCATGTATGAACAAAATAACGCTAGTCATCATACGTTATAAATTTTGTCAATTCTTTAAATCGTGTACTGATCACTGCCATACCATCTGAGTCCATGAGAAATATTCTTTTAAGTCTATTTCCGTTGAATTTAATTTGTACACATAGGAACCTCGATTTCACGAACCCCTATATAACGAAGTCCTCGGCACATATAACGAAAGTACGTCGATATAAAGAAACCTCGCTAAAGCGAACATAATGCCAATCCTTGGCCCTTTCTTTATATCGATTTTCCACTCAGAGGAACAACTTTTATCCAAAGCACTTGCGTCCATGATCACTTAACAATACAATGGAATATACTTTTAACAAAATATGACTTTTGCTTCATATTTGTGCATTGGCTAAAACGAATTATGAAACATTTATAGTGTTTCTGTCAAGTCTAGGTCTGGGCTAAAAACATTTAACGCTTACACTCAGCCAAACATGAGCCTTGTGTTATTTGTTTCTCTCGTTACTATTTGTCTTTACTTCACTAGCTTTATCGCCGCATCGGAGATATCTACAGTCAGGCATGTCCCCTGATAGCTTGCATAAAACGTTTTCCATGACAGTTTGTCCCCTATCATTTTTGCAATAATCTTTAACGAATTTTCTCAACAGATGTGGGTTATGATGTATGTACCTTCGTGCTATCACTGGGCTTGGGACTCCCTCATTACTGTTGCTGGTGTTGCAAGACGCTGCATCTTCCAATCTTCTACGCGCGCACGGTGAGGTATTACAACCCTGCTTTCGGGGGATTTTCAGCGTGGAGTTACCGAAATGCTGCAGGGAAAGCTTTTTCATTCTTTCGGCTCCTTCTCTGATTTCAAGCTGCCTTATGATAACTTGCTCGGCCCTTTGCGCTTCTTTCTCCGTGATGAAAGCGCCTCGTTCCTCGCTCCCCGTTGACAGGCTGCGAATTCTGCGCTTGTGACCCATAGCTGCATTTTCACACGCTGCGGTGGAAGCGTCTACAGATCGCATCCTTGAATGACTTTTCGATAAGACGGGAACTGGCGTGCTACACTTACTAATCGTGGCTTTTTCCTGAAGACTACTATCGCTGTAGCTTCTACTGCTCTGAGCTCGAGGTCGCAAATTAGATGGACAATTTTCTCGGCGAGCTGATAATAGTTTCCTTTTAGGAGAGGAAAAAACAGATTTAGAGAAGTTACGACCTGTTTCAGTTTTTTTAACTGGCTCTAATTTGAAAACTTTTGCACAAGTATCATCTTCACACAAAGCTTTCTGACCACAACTGTGGGCTTTATTTCTACTTGAGCTGCAATCACGTCTGTTTTCTTCTTCGACTTCTTCAACTGTAGTTTGCAGACTTAAATCATGAAGCTTCTCGGAGAAGTTAGTATCGAGGTCACTGGATTGTTCAGCGTTGCGTCCAGTTCTTTCATGGAATGTCGTTTCTAATTCTGAATGTTTTTCTTCAGTTTTGCGTCCAAAATAGAGGTCATCTTTGCAAAATGTGGCTCCTTCACTTTCCTCCGAAATCGATTGCATGTAACTTGCCACGGATGTAAACAAATCCGCCATGTTATGTTGTTCGACGTTAGTGACAATAGCAAGCGAGTGTCTTCTCTTTTGAGAGGGCGCTTTAACAATTGGAGGCAAAGAGGTTGATGGGGTACCAGTTTCATCACGTGTCACTTTGTCTTCGAGCTTTGACGAGACGCAAACGCGTACAACTTTCCCGGGGTTTAGTTCCTCCACTGCAATCGATTTTCGTCTCAAACAGTTTTTAGTACGCTCTACCCCAGAGGCTGTGATCAAGTTAAGCTTATTGCTCTCGCCCTCTTCTGTCTCGCAAACATTAACGTCCACAAATTTTGGCTTTTCTGGGCCCTTATAAAACGTTCGGGAGTACCTTTCACGGCGTATCTGGTACAGTTTCTGGCGAACAGTTCGCTCTTTTTTCTCCATGACTTTCAATTTAGTGTCCAACATTTTATCTTCGACATCGTTTTTCCGTCTGGCAAAATCGCACGACTTCTCAAGCTTTAGAATACGAAATGTTTTTCGATTATTGTTCATGGCTGTAGTGAAACTCCGCGCCAAGTAAAATGGTTACTTTCGAGCTCGACGCGGTAAACTAAATAAATGAATCGTGGCGAACTCTCTGTACCGCGTATACATCTGTACGCGAGTTAATCTTCTAATCGTTTAAATTGTTCTCAAGGATATCAAGCCTGTCTCAACGGGTCTTTTAATAAATAAAACATTGTTTGTTTAAAGTGCAAGAATACGAACCAGTAAAATTGCCGCTTTGCTCTAATTCTCTAAGACTTATAGCACTGGGCAAAAAGAGACTTTTTTTTTGTTTGTAGACAAGAAACAATCAACTTGCCATGTCTTTTGTAAGTAAAGTGAATTTGGCTTTTGACTTTTTTAAACCATCTTTTTCCGTTATTATACCGTCTTGTGGTCTGAATGATATCTGGCCCAACCACTAATGATCCCTTTGATTGAGTCATTCAGTTAAATTGGCGAATTAATCGTTTGTAATCAGAGTCATATAAGAAAACCATATGCGCAAATTACTTTGCGGTTTCCTTTGGATCCTGACCTTCAAACAAACGATCATTGATCATCACTTGAAAGAAAACTACAATCAACGCTCAGTTTAATAAATGTAAACAAGTTGCTTTCACAACTATAACTTACAGTTCTGGCTATGCTAAAAAGAAATTCTCCTGCTAAAACTGTTCTTTAAAATTACTGTAACTCACTGGCGACCTTTTTTATGACAGTGTCTATGCTTGTAAGTACACTAATTAACGAAACAACTTGATTGAAATCAGTGGAAGCGCTCGGAAACAGCTTTGTAACTGAGCGGGAATTCTAAGTTTAGTCTTTGCGACGGAAGCCAACTCACTCTTTGCGACCTGTCATTTCAACAATTTATTCGTGTTCGTTATTTATATAAGATGGTTGGGTTGTTATCATGATCGGCGCTATTGTATTCACCGAATGCGTTTTCATCAAAAACTCAAGATGCAGAGCAGTAGCTTAGCATGCACTTGTCAGATTACATCCGAATCATCAGAGTCACACGTGATAATCATTTGATCTTGTGTGATTAGTCAGAACAGTGCCAGCAGTAAAATTATTTCTCCCCGATTTGCTCCTGGTCATACTTTTTTAGGTAAGGCAGACTTGATATTAAATCAAATTGATTGTTTCCTACTGAGTTACTTTACTAACAGCTCAGTGATTTTTGGAGCTTCAATTACAATTAAATGCACCTTATATAGAAAAACGAAAATCTTATCTTTTCGTGACAGTATCTAAAAATCTTCTTTTAAACTGATCGCCTTGTCTAGAAGCAAACAGATACGACTTGGCTCCAACTTTAATTTCTTTTCCGTTCATGCCGTTACAATGAAAAATACTGAAAACTTTGCAAGTTTGCTTGCATTTGCCAGGCTCAGCACTGTACACTAGAATAGAAACTGAACAGTTCGTTTCAGGAGAGTGGTTCATAATTAGAATTCTACTTTATATCCGAGAATAAAAGGTGGCGTCCTTTGATAGAATGAACTAGTCAGGAGAAAGAAATCACCTTACTAAGATCGGCAAAGTTCTTAAAGTCAGCAGCTGTCAGCAGCTGCTAAAGCCGCGGTACTATACTCAAAAGAACAGGCATACATTGGTAAACCAAAAGAAGACTACTCTTGGCTTTGCTTGCTTGTTTTAAGGTAAGGAACGATCCTTAAAGCGTCGGTACTGACGCCCCTAAGTAAGATACTTTTGAGATATGCATCTAACCTAACAATCAATGGAAGTCAGCTCAAAATTAAATTAAAAATGTTAAATATGAATCTCAACACGGCTAAATATCAACCTACTGTGCAAAGCATGAATACCAACTCAACGCTGGACATACTCAAGCGACATCATTCAAACACGAGCAATTTTTGTTGAGTCAAGAAATGTTACCTTGCTCCTGTAGCAAGTAATTTTAGCTTGGCAGACCTTGAAGAAACGCTGGGTCTCCAACCTTCGGTATGTTTGCGAGTTTTAGTTAGCCAGTTTATGTATGGCTTATATTATCTTGCTGCCAAAAAAAACGAGTAAAATCCTTTGTTTCATATAAACACCGACCGGGCTTAAAAGCAGTCGAAGCAAGTTTTAAATAAACGTCGGATTGTTCAAAGGAGAAAACGTGCGCGTGAATTCGTTTTCATTTCAATATTAAGTGGTCCAATTGTTTTGTGGCGAGTACAGTTATAGGTCGCAACAAGAAATTAGTAAAGGAAATCGATCTGTTCGAGAAACAATGAGGGATTAATTTTACGCGTGAACAGATCCGACTTTTTAGTAATTTCCACGAGTGGCTGCCGCAGCCTGGAGTAGAAATTAGAAGAGTCCGATCTGTTCACAAGTACAATTAATCCCTTATTGATTCGAGAAAAAAGACCGATTTCTTTTTTATAATACGGCAACCGTAAATACAAGCTTCTATCTGACGTCTTTTCGTTGTAGCGGGTTGCTGAAATGAAGCCACGCTGTCAGAGATTGATTACAGTTTTGTATCTTTAACTTTGTTTTCTCAGCACTTTTCGCCAAAGTTCTCCGTACAATAATTTCTTTCTTTCGCAAACGAGCCACAAAGACGGTCTAGGACGGAAAACGTGCAAGTTTAATCCGACTCCATTGCTCAAATGTGACCGATACGATTAAAATTTAATTGTTCAACAATGGATACAATTTGGAATAAATTGATCCGCTTCTAATCAATCATAAGCGAGTATTTCGGTAGCAGTATTATTATCATCATAATCTCTTAGTTGTTACCTTCATGCATCTAATTTTGATTAGTTTTTGACACGCCAGCGCCGCCACTGATGTGTCAATTGAAAAAAATCTCATTTTCTAAAATGACAAGAAAAGACTTGCAGCTTACTAAAGGCTCACTAAGGCTGTTTTGACTACATTGTCTTAGAAAAAAATGTACGGGGCAAAAGTAACAAGTTTTGGTCTAACTTTCGTAATTTCTTTGCTCTAAGACACAATGATTTGTCCAATGATGCTAATAGATTGGATTTGCTCGCACTAAACCCGGACCTTTTGAGAACGATATATAGAGAAACCCTCGGATAGATTAGTTTAAACCCTTAATAACATTCTTGGGTCGTTCTTTTCCCCACATTTTTTTTTTATAAGAGTATCGAGGCAAATTTTAAGCAAATTACGGTTCCTGAAGCTACGATTTTGAGAAGAATATCAATTTGTGCATTGATATATGATTAGATTATGACTGAGCTTGAGATTTCTATCACTCGCACGCATAGGAATCGAGATCTAATAACCTTATTATTTTAGTATAAATCTATTAGTCGTTGAAAACTTTATCTCAATCCTCTCTATAGTCGTCTCTATCATAGACTATATAGTTCAGCACTAAATTTTCTCCGATTCTAATTGGTTTAAATTGATCACGTGACGCGGAGACACTATCAGGGCTTGTAGTTCGCCGCTAAATTATCTCCGATTCACGTTACGCAATAGTGTTCTTCCGCGGAAAACAGCGCTTATAGTTCACCACCGAATTTTCTCCGATTCTAATTGGTTTAAATTGATCACGTGACGCGATAGTGTTCATCCGCGGAGAGACAATATCAGCGCATAGTGTTCGTCCGCCGAAAATACCCGGATTAATAGTACTCGTCCGTGAAAATTTTTCTGTAAACAAGCGGGCATATCGAAAATAAACAATTGAAATTGTATTAAGTGTCTTTTTTTCAAATTTTACATTTGGCTGTCACGACTTTGATTTTAAAAAGTTGAAAATAATTCAATATGATTTTTGAACAGGCGCGCGGAGGAAAATAGAGTGTTCTCGGAACTCGGTCTGAAGTTGTCCCTTGGCAAAATTAGCCAAAAGCAACAAAAACAACACAAGCCGTATGTTCGATGCTAATAACACTTCTTCAAGAAGATATGGGCGTCATCGAGCTTTAACGTCAGCAGGCTGGCTCCAAAAGTTCATTAGAAAACAAAAATATCGTACGCCATATTCGCAAGAAAATTCTAAGCTTAAAATCGGCAGAAAAATGCCCGGAAAACAATATTCTTATAAGTGTAATGCAGGTACAAAGATATCGCATTTATGAGGCGACTGTTTTGCAATATAGTGCAAGACGCTGAATTTTAATCAGTTGGAAAAGTGATGACCAACACTGCAAAGGGAGTTTGCAGGACATCCGCGCGTGGGTGAACCCTTACACGCGAGGGCTGCCTTCCTTGGAGTAATCCGCGGCCGCGCATGTATATCTCGTTAGCCATTCGTGGAATTGCGCCTAATCCCATTCAAAAAAATCACGAAAGAAAACCTCATCAACTATTAATGAAAGTAGCAGACTATTCACGCAGATTCTACACATGCAATATACATCATAAGCCTTTAATGATATTTCAATACGATGTAACAGCTGATGTTTTGCTTGTTATATCAGCTCGTGTGTGGCGGTTTTACGCTGAAACTTCGCGGAGAACAGAGCCAGGTAGTAAAACAAGCTGTTTAAACCGGTGATCATCTTGTCCGTTTGAGGTACATAGTTTATTCTTCATGGATTATCCATAAATCGCCTTTAACACTACCGCTGGGCGATCAACCGCGAAAGCGATCCCCAAATGCCAAAGGGTGAATCAATCACAAGTATTAACAGACTAATTACAAGAAAATAGCAATCATAAAGATTTATATCACAAGTGAACGAGAACACGAAATATATTTTAGTACGTCTTGTCCACATCTTACTCAACATGCGAGAGTTTGTTATAAAATAACAAACTGTGCAGACGCAGGGCACTGTTCAAGTCCGGTTCCAGAAGCCGGAAATTAAGAGAGTAACGTTACAAAGTTACAATTTACAATTTATCAGGAAGAAGTTTCTTTGTTTATACAATTCTGATGTGTGGCGTAATAAAAATAACCTGGAAATAAAGAAGACTTTTCTACAGGCATAAAAACAGGTAGCCCGTGTGGCGCGGTGATTCCTTCGTTACTGATGATTTGAAAGCTATCGCGCCGAAAAATTTTGATTACGTTTACATCTTACAGAATTACTACATACAAACAAAACTAATTCTCTAGGAGAAGAACGAAAAAATATACTTATCCAGTGAATGCGCACATGATCATCTTGCCCTTTTCCAATGGTGTTTTCTTATGATATTTTGGTTGATACCAAAATACGTGCAGAATATGGTGATTATAAATTTGTCTGGCGTGTTGTTTGCCGACAGACTAATCAGCATCTCATAGGAAACGATTATCTTGTTCTCACGGCAAATAGCACATTAAAGGATGAATGAACAACTTTAATAACGTTAGGAGTCTTGTTTGCAACTTTTTCCGCGTTGCTAATGAAGTAAAAAGGTGTAAATTCCAAAAGAAAACAATCCTCAAGACCCTAAAGTAAACTTGGTCTGAAACATTTGCATTGAACGATATAACTTTACAGGAAACTTTGCAACCATTAATTTTTCTCCACTGTTTCCAAATCTTCTTAACGCCGTGATCGGAGAAAACAAGAAAATAGTCAAACTGTTCTAAGTGGTTTAAAGGCTCGGATTTCGGCAACATCTTACAAATATGTATCGTTTTCGATTTAAGGACATACACACCCTCTGAGATTTAATTTGTAAAAAAAAAAAATAGGAAAGAAGCCATCACGAGCAGCGATGTATTAGCCCCCCCGAGGGTGCACTCCTAAAAAAAACTGGGTGGGGTGTGCGGAGGGCTTCCCAAAACTCTTATCCGGTCAGACAAAATCTGCGATTTTCCCTACCCTATTTATGAGCTGACCAAGAATTCGATACCAGTGCAGTAATGAACGTTGCGACTGGTACAGTTGCCCTAAACATACTTTATGAAGGGAGTTCTGGATAATAGTGTTATCGATAATAGTGAAAAAGTAAATTCAACTAAAAACATACCCAACTCAAGACTAGAGTGCGAAATCCGTACTCAGTATATACCCAAAACGGCTGAAACGTCACACCCTATGGGGCTGCACTTACCTCTATAGCCCATTTAAGGGATTAATCATCCCAGTATTAAAAAACTGATCGCTAAGATGTAAGTTCTGTGAGTTTTGACTTGACCTAAATTTCACGGAAAACTGAGAGAATTTTTTTTTCCGGTAGCCTTCGTCTCACGATTGAAAGCGGAATTAACACAAAGTTGCCAACATCACTCAGCATCAGATGAATCCAAAAATCACAGAGCAAGAATTTGAAAGGAGTGGAAGAAAGTAGGAAGGGTTTTAATCTCGTTGAAGATTCATTGCTCGGTCGATTGTCGAATATGAACTGACAAAATTGCAAGCTTTAACCTACTCTAGTTACTCATCAAACTATTTCTTACTTGAAAGGAGTTGATATTTCCATTCTACATTTATTGTTCAAACGAAAAACACATGTTATTGGACATGAAACATCTGTGACGTCTTTCATTTCAGCAACATCGCTAACCACACGGGTTTACTTAAGGGGTTTCTAGTGTTTTTTAAGCCACTTGTGTCCTGTAAAAATATTTTGAAAGCGGACTAAATGGTGAGAGCGTGTTGAAAAGAAGTTTTTGTGAGGGTAAATCGACTCCGTCAACAATTTGGCACTCTATTTCCACGCCACAAACCATTATGTTGTCTATTATCACTCCAGCGCGAGCGACAGCGTATAACGCAACGATTAATTACTTCAATTGCTCAACTTGCCGACAAAAAAACACCGCCGGGGGCAATCACCGTTACCGTGAGCCCATATGAGCAACAAATATGAACTACATAACCACTTAAAAGGAATATGAGTTTGTTTTCCGGCAAAAAAACAATCACAGCTTTGAGCATATATAATACTTTTGAAACGTACAATGTTGGGCTTAAATCATTTTCACAGAAATCTGTCTGGGACAAAGCTCATATGGAAAATCATTTATGAAAAGTTACGCACAGTATTGCTGCGACTTGCGGGTCATCAGGAAAAAATTACTCATATAACAATTTCATGATTTCATTTCTGCTTAGAAGAAAAATCGTCTGAAATAATATAACACTATACTTACAGGAAAAGAGTTGATGGCAGAATAACACCATTGGAGGTTTCTAGGAGTTATTTTAGCGGGATAACAGCTTGTTCAAAAGTGTTGTTTTCAAATTATCGCTTTGCCGGCTGTCTAGTGTCCCGTCCTCATGTGGTGAAATCAGTGCTTCGTCATCGCTCATGGAAACTTCTGGGCTGTCTGTTTTGTCTGGCTAATTACGCTAAACACCGGAAACGTCACGCTGAAGCAGCTGGCTGGTGATTGGAGAGTAACCGGGCGATACTAGGCTCGTATTCCCACGCTCCAAGGGTGGATAAGGCGGCACTTTTGATGCGGGTTATGTTGCTCGTCATAGGAGCGTTCTCTGGTATTTCCGAGGAGAGTGATGACTGTGGTATATAATAAATCTAATTATCACGGTTAATTGATATAATCAGAAGATAGCCTCCATCTTAAGTTAGACATCTTGTAAAGTCGTTTTCACTCCTGTCCCGACTTACTGTGTAGCGTACCAAGACAAATTATAGTTTTAAACTGTCATGCATCACACCAGATCACGCGCAAATGGGAATCTATCTTCTCGAGCGAACGCCTTCTCCGTTGAGTCGCTGATATCTCCCGAGAACTCAAACCAAGAGGCATTATCTACAAGGATGGCAGCTTCGACAGGCCGTGGATCACCAGACAACTCTGAACAAGGTAAGTTTCCTAGACAATCGAGTGGTCGATCACACGCGTTTTTCAATTCCTGCACCAACTTCGTCATTTGCACCTTCTCTGTCTTCAGATGTGGCCACCGAAGCGCTAGGCTCAATGCAAGCCATGCAGAGTCGTGTTGGATCTACAGAAACATTGGAATGCGAGGACATCACTATCGAACTGCAAATGAGGGATTTGTGGCAGCGTTTCTTTGAGCTGGGCACAGAAATGATAATTACTAAAGCAGGCAGGTAGGCCGGGTGACAAGAGCTTTTAAACATCTACTAGTGTCTTTAGGAGGTGGACTTAAAAAGAAATTGGCGTTTAGGACCGCTGCCGTGACTCTACCGGCGTAAAGTATTCTGGAGTGGACTTTTAATCCTAATAAACAACTACGCGGGCAAATAGTGACGGAAATAAGTTGAACAAGGAACAGAAATTCATTTGGGCGTTTCTTCGCTGAATGAAACCCATGAAAGGAATGATCGGTAGATAGGAAGTGTCGCCCGCAATTTTGAAAAAAAAGCTAAACAAAAAATCCTCGCGATTCGTTGTGTACGCAGTCACAATATTAAGAATCATTTACTTTCGAAGCATCTATTGTTGTTACTGTACAATTGATCGCTTCAACTGCGAAAGCTCGGAAATAGTATGGATTTCTCAAGGATATAAACAACTGATAAGTGGTTTTAAGCTCTTCCGTTCTACACACTTCTGTGTTCTGTATCGTTGCGTTGTCGAAGCGATCAGAGAGTCAAAAAAATCCGTCCACTGTGAGGTCAGCTAGTTGATTCTAGTCATGGATTCTGGAAAGAGTATCTTTGTGTCCAGAACGTCGGAGTAGGGAAAACAAAGCGCAACATTTAATAATTTTCTTAATTGCCCGCGAGTTATCAAAAAATAGTTCAGTTGTACTGGTTTATTTTGTAAAAAGTCCATAAACACTATATAAATAAATTCCGCGCTTAGTTTAAATTCAGATGCAATAAATGTATTGCAAGGAAAAGGAAAATATTATATACAGGGAAGTCTACGTCAGTAAGAACCCTCAGTGATTTGCTGCGTGTCGCAATTAAATTATAGTCATTGGCTCAATTACAAAATTCCTTTGTGGCTTTATTCTGAATGGGCCTTTATTAAAAGCGCGCACTTATCGTATCGAAATCATCAACCAAAAAGCTGATTTCTAATTGTCTTGGAAGTGACGGGCACATTTCTATTTTAAGGCGTTTTATCAGTTAGAACGGTTTAAATGATGAAATCATCTCTCGAATGATTGGAGTGCTTCGCACTTCAAAAAAGCTGTTCCACCTCAAAACCAGTCGCGATAACCCTAAGCCCGTGTATCCCATGCAGTTGAAATATTTCTTATCAACTGGGCAAAGTTTTTCTAATGCCGGCATTTCGTCTTATATCTGCCCTTTGGCTTTGATCAGCTCAAGCTTGTACAGTTGTATTACCAAGAAATACTAAAAGAAATTACAGTGACTATTACTGTGGTAAAGGTTATCCAGAATGATTATAGAACTAAACAAGCTGGTAAACAGCACGAAAAATGTCCTAATTAAGCAAGTGGAAAGGTCGTGGAATGACATATGTCAACTCACAGAAGCCGTGTCAAGTACAGGGAATGCACACACCAAGTATAAGATTTCCCAATCTCTCTATTTCGGGCTGCTGTTGAAGGAGATTGAACGTTGATACTTTTTTTAAAGATTTGTCCCTGAAATCCTTATCAAATTTTGATCCCTTCATGCTTACCAAATGTTTGCGGCCTCAGGGAATGAGTTAGTATGTAAGCCATGATATAAATCTGTGAACTTTTTCAGCGTCGTTTAAAACACATGTTTGTTACATTGAAATGACAATATTTTTTCAAGTTTGGTTACTGAGCTCTAGCGTTCGTACAAAAAACGGTAATTAAACAAAAAGTTCTTTCTGATTCATTCTTTTTGTACAAGGCGCATGTTTCCCGCCATCCGAGTCAAAGTGAGTGGACTAGATCCCAAAAGTTACTATATGCTTATGATGGACGTGGTACCGCTGGACAGCAAACGCTACAGGTGAGTAAAAGCCGCACGTAGAGAGAAAAGAGGTTAAGGTTGAAAATGCTGATTGATTATGGACAAGTTTGCGCTTCTGTTGGAGTTTTGCAAAGTTAACTATGTCATAAGAGTTCTACGACACTGTTGGTCCGTACGGCGTTCAAATTATGACCGGCTTACTGCTACTCTCGCTGATTCATAACGTGGGGTACAGGTGGACCTACAATAACGGAGATTAAAAGTAGATCGAGCTGTGCGTAGTGGCTCTAGTCCATTAAATAATTTGCCTAAAAGCGTTATACGGTGTAAAGTCCAAATAGTCTTACATGGAAACGCATTTTTCCTTTCTTGGGCACTCGTCCGGTAATTATGCAACCTAGTATAACTTGTCATTTTCTTTTTGTTATTTAAAGATTGAACTGACGATTTTCGGTTTAGAAAAAAAAGTATATTTGTGCTGCATTTCTTTAAGAAATATTATAATAATGTTGTCGTTTAATTAACAGATACGCCTATCACAGTTCTAAGTGGGTAGTGGCGGGAAATGCTGACGCGCCAATGCCAGGCCGCGTGTATATTCACCCTGATTCTCCCGCTCTTGGCGAAGATTGGATGAGACAAGTAGTCTCCTTCGATAAAGTCAAACTGACCAATAACGAGCTTGATCAACAAGGGCATGTAAGTACTTGAAATGAAATATATCTTTAAGTATAACTAACCCGGCCTCAGTAATGGCCTCAGGGCTAGTGCAGTCTTCTCCGGATCGAGCAGTCCGTGTTCGAGCCGGCTGGCCGGGGACATTGCCTTGTGTTCTTGGGAAAGACACTTTGCGCTCAAATTCCCCCTCCACTCAGGTATAAATGCGTTTTCCAAGTTCCCCGAACACTCGTCCATACAATAAAGGGCGTTTCATTTGTAACTGATTTATTCGTTTTGAATTAATAATTACGAAAAGAGCATACATCTTCTGGCTAAAGAAGACCAATCTTTCTGTTTCTCTTTCTTTGAGCACACCCTTTATTGCAATTTATAGATAATCCTGCACTCCATGCACAAATACCAGCCAAGAATTCACATCATAAAGAAAAAAGACAACTCGGACACGGTCGCTGTGGACGTGGAGAGACCTTCTTCGTTGAAAAAGACGTTCTTATTTCCTGATACCGTTTTTACAACGGTAACAGCGTACCAGAATCAGCAGGTAATACCTTATTAAACTCACTTTACTAAAACGTTTGCTCCGAGATCGACATAGCCTCGATCAACCGTTCTTGAAAAGAAAGCTCCTTATTACTTTAGCACAACAGCCACAAGAAAGTTATCACTGAGTTTTTTTTAAACACAGAGATAGGAGGTAGCTTTATGTCAACCCGATATTTTCTCTCCTACCTTGAATCCTGATTAAATGTTTACAGCCTCGTGTCTTACGTGGCACTTAGGCACAGAGAGATTTATGTATGTGCATTGTGTGCGTTTGAAACATCGGAACGTCGCCCAACTAAATTTTGGATAATTCGGTACCTTTAAACACAGAATATCGATTAAAGCGCCTTTCTGATCGTTTTGTTTGAAGCTTTTAATTCCACGCCCTAATTACTGATCTATAGACGGCCCCGCTACTTAACAAATTCTGGATCTTGAAAGCTTGCCAATAGTCATCGACGAGCTAACAAGGAACGTAAGATTCTTTACGACAACTAAGTTATTTGATTGAAAGGGCGCTTTGTAATTATTTTTGTTTCTGTGGTTACAATTTGTCGTGGATATTCATTTCGATTTATTGAAGTGTTTGCTTAGTTAAGAATCAACGGAAAATAAGGCAAATAAGTAAAAGAAGCATTAAAAAACTATATGTTTTGCAGATATAGAGCGATAAGCTGTACATCATCAAATCAAAAGAGCACACGTGCATGTCTTGAAGGTTGACCAAAAAATAACTTCAAGACATTTCCCCATAGTTAACGCATGCGAGCGGTATTCGCTCAGTCTTGTGCCATCTTTCAGTGTAAAAAAAAACAGCCCAAGGGCAACGACAATAGGCTTATCATCGATCCATACTGTATTTATTCAACCTTAGCCATAAATAACTGGAAAGTACGTAAAAATAGACTTCATTAGCGTAATTTCATACTTACTCAAGTAAACAGTATTTAGGAACGTTTCAAGACCGACATTCATCAACTCCATTTTTTTTCGTCGACTGTTAGCTTCATAAACAGTAATGTATGATCGCGCAATATTGCTTCGAAGTTCAACGCCGAATTAATGGAGATTGGCTTAAAGATGGAAAAACAAAGTAGTGGTCACTGGCCAACTGCTTTCCACAGTAACAAGTCGAACAGTTGCACTTTTTATCAGAGCGGTTATCTATAAGGTTAAAGACGTTAAATTACTTCCTTTTGGCCAAGAACAACTTCTGTTTTTCTCATTATATATACTGGCTGCGTGTGGGCAGTTTCAGTCCACCATAACTACTTCGCCCTTTGTTTTTCAATCGAGTAACTAAGCAAAGTCTTAGCGATCTTTTCTGTCTTTTTCCAAGGTGTTTCATGTTGTCTTCGACCGTCACGCTTAATCCTGCTCTGAGTTGAATAAAATGTGGTGAAAGCATTAAGCCAACAACTTCCCTCTAAGCGCTGAGACTTTGTTTTCCTTTGAACAGGCGCTAAAAGTATGTTTTTATAATTCACTTTCGGTAAATACAACCTGGCCGGAATGATCCAAATTCCCGTCGGTATATTATTCCATCGATTACTCGTTGATTACCTAATCGATGTACCGATAATGCACACGGTCCCTTTGAACTCAAAAATATTTTACATCAGTTTTCTTGATGACCGCAATAGGGATTCATTCGTTTCCAAAGCGGCACATTTAAGGGAAAATGAAACTGTTTTATGATCTTGTTTTGTGAATAAATGTCAAGGCATTTGGTCAATTGATGAAACGACTTATATAAAAAAAAAAACAGAATGGGTAGCTCATATTTATTACATAAATTTGAAAAAAAGAGAAGAAAAAAAAAAACAGTATTAAAACGCCTTTAATACTTTTCATATCAACTTACTTTAAAAAAAGGAACACATTACAAAAAGGTAAAATACGCCCCAGTTCCTCGAGTGTGATGTGGTAAAATACCATCCCCTCTTTAAAACAGCGAAGTCGTAAACTCAACAAGGAAAACACGCTTCTTAGCGTCGCTCTATTGACAAATTGACGGGCTGGCTGCGCGAACAACACCGCCTTTCACCCTTATGAGGAACGGCGCTGCTGAAAATTCAGTAAATTAAACAAACCACTTTAAGAAAGCATTCACTGACTAGTCTGCATTCGATCGCAATTCTGCTTCTAGAATAAATTATTATGGGGCTCGACGTTTCCTACGTAATCTCAATTTCTTCTTTCTTTATGTATAAAAACCGGTGCTTCTTCGAGATGAAGAACTAAATTGCCTTTATGTAGTCAGTGGGTTTGCCGGAATCAAATTAATTATTGACATTTTTCCTTTTTTCTCTCAAACGTTTAATTGCGGGGAATGCTGCTGGTCTGTTCGTTTTTCTTTCTCTAAACCTATCAGACAGTAATATAGTATGTGGATGTTTTATTTCAGATAACTCGATTAAAAATCGACAGTAATCCATTTGCAAAAGGTTTCAGAGACTCTGGAAGAGTAAGGTTAGTGCGTGACAAAGCTTATTCTTTTGTAGGTATGTTGATGTATGCGAGTAACCCTTTCCCTGGGTAGGGTTTGACAAGGGCGTTTGGTGGGTGAGTGTCGTGCGGGTACCGGCGAATTTAATGCTGGAGGTAGCCCTGCGATGGACATTGTCGCATCCCATCCAAGGGGTGTAGAAATATTCCTAGTCGCTTCATGCTACAGAAACCGGGATTAGCTCCGGCCTGATGGGCCACTAGGCTCGTATGCACACTTTTCCCCTTCATGTAAGCCTAAGGTAATACGAATTTGTATATAGAAGTACCCAGTCCTACTGTAAATCCTACGGTCTTTTTGGACTTAAAGCTCGTTTTACGGTTAGTAACGGCGAAAAATGGTGATTGGATAATAAAAAAGCGCGTAGGTGACGGCCTTCTATCTAACGCCTGTATTTTGATTCGCTAGCCGTTGTTCGCGCTGCCAAGCTCGTCACCTATGCCACCAAAAAAAGTAAAAGACAAAGGGATGCCCTATAGAGTTTATGCATGGCTTGGTAAATGTAATATGAAATATTTAAAGTACAAATACGTTTCGAGGGAAAGCGATCGTATATGAACAATGTTATTAAATAGTAATTTTAATCTGAAGAAATTGCAATTTAAGTTAGGATTAGTCGCGTCTAAAACGCACACAGTTGCACAGAGACGCTCTTCAATCACTACAATGTTCATCAGTGCCTTATTTGTCAAAATAAGTTGTTGATGATACATTCTGAACATAGTTTATCCGTGTAATCTTGAAAGTACGGCTTAAAATAGAATAGAGATTAGGCGACATCAAACGCGTGATGGCAAATACAAATTTAAATTAAGACGCATTTTCTCAGATATCAAATGCTGTAAAACTGATTACGGACTGTCGTCATTAAACATGTCTGAAATTACCCGAATTCTTTTATGCAATACCTGAGATTATTTTTTTCCTTCTTTTTTTGTTGTAAATCATATCTTATTTTTTATTTTACTTTATTGGTTAACAGAGATCCTATGGAAGAGATAATGCAAGCCTATTCTTACTACAGACCTGCCTCTGGTAGAACATTACTTTACTCAAATTTTGGAAGGGATGAACAGCTTAACGCTGGTAAGTGGCTACAACACCCATTCTGAAATCTATTCAAGGCGTTAAACGGTATGGCTCCTCGTTATATCTCAGATCTTATTTGGAAAAAGTCACCTCCTCGAAACGCTCTACGATCTCAAGTTGTTAGTTATGCCTCGAACGAAATGTAGGACATTGGGTGATTGGGCAGTTGCCTATGCTGGGCTTTCAATGTGGAACAAGCTTCCAAAGCCCATTCAGATGGAACCAAAAAGCCTATAACATTGAGTGATAATTTTTATTACTTTTATCTATGAATTTGTATATTTTATACTTTAAAATGTAAAGCGCCTATGAATATTTTATATAATTAGCCTATATACATTTAATTTTAATTTTATTATTATTATTATTATTATTATTATTATTATTATTATTATTATTATCTAACATCTATCCTCCTCGTGCCTCGTAGTACATACTGTAGGGCGACTTCGTTTCCTCCCATGAGCTTCACCCTGCCTCTTTCCATTCCTTTTCTACTGTTCGTCTCCACAGTCTTAAGCCTTCCACTTCAGTCTCCTTTTCACTTCTGGCGTCCAGCTTTTTGCGATGTTACAATCATTGTTGCGATCTTACGTCAGGATGTGAGCAATCAGCTTCCATCTACGATACTTCACTTCATCACTCAGCGGTCTCATGCTCGCTTTTCCAACAGTTCCTCAGTACTGGCAGGATCTTGCCACTTAAAATGTCGGATCTTTAATAGGCACAAGTGTTACGGCAAATACAGCTATTGCTTCATTATCTCCCTTGTTCATTTTCCACGACTCGCATTCGTATAACAGTACCGGTACCACCAGTTTCCTGATAATTTAGGAAGATTGTCATCGCGTATTAAATTCGCAAGTTATTTTTATTTTATTTTGTCAGATCAAAGCTCTTGCTCCCAGCATGCAACGGTGGCAGTACCTTCTCCTTATCAGAACGTTCCCTTGAGTCCTACGATGCAGCCTCAGACGCCAACATGTCATTCAAACACAGCTTTTTCCGCTTTTAATGGACATGCCTGTTTATCGTCCCTTCCACATGGGACCATGGTTCCCACTCAATACCACATGACTCCTTACTGCTCAGCCACAGAAACATACGGGACTTTTAGTCACGCGTTCCATTCAGCGGTGTCACCGTTTTCAGCGTGCGCGGCAAATGGCGTGGCTAACCAATCAGATAATAGCTTCAGTCATCAGGGTAATGGATTCCAAGTAAATCCCTACGCTACTACGCATGCGTTTACAACACACACAGTCTGAATATTTCTGGCCTCTTTGGTATGGTTAGGAAACCTATCTCTAATTAGAAAAATTTGGACAATATGTGGTTTTCGATCACGATCAGTTATTTTCATTTAATTCGGTAATATTCATAAATGTAGTCGATTTAATTGGTTGATGTAAATAGTTTTAATGCTGTACAGTGCAATTGTAAGGGACTATAATCGTTCGTAAACGTTCTTAATCCTATAAAAAAGTTTTTGTTGTTTAATAAATCAGATTGTACACACCAATTAATTGTAAATAAAAAAGCCACTAAGAATTTGGTTATCTATACCGTTGTAAATGTCAGACATGTAATAAGCAGATAGTCCCGATCAAAATAAATTGCTATTTGAAATTGCTGCAAATGTTGAAAGAATTTTATTCCTTGGCTTGGTTGCTCAATGATATATCACTAGGAATAGTTACCACTACAGCTGCCCCCGCTGTTAATCAGTTGTTTTAATCGTATCCGTTACTACAGTCGATGCTTTCGCTTGATATTTTGGCTCTGCTGTAATTGATTGAAATCATTTTTTGGGGGGACTTTTACGGAGAAAACACTCAATGACCCTCAACGGCGGTGCGTGTATTCTAAATTACTCTCGTACTGTACTGACAAACTGTCCCAAGGATTTTGACCTTCTCTTCTTCAATGTGGGACGAGGAAAAGAAAAACAAAGCGAA
>OMLO01000950.1_pt1 | contig 21076 bp, 16 predicted proteins | sample 1674811 | NCBI WGS metagenome assembly OMLO01 (sample SAMN06265003, study PRJEB25207) | coral metagenome | isolation source: Coral host | place: Mexico:La Bocana,Puerto Morelos, Mexico | collected 2008-11-13 | reverse complement strand
AGTTATTTACCGGCTTTGGGTCGGTCCGTATCGTGAAAAACTGTGACCTCGGGCTTGAAAATGCTGCCCTCGGCCTCCGGCCTCGGGCAGCATTTTCAAGACCTCGGTCACAGTTTTTCACGATACGGACCGACCCAAAGCCGGTAAATAACATATATTTATTTCCTCCAGCAAATCATTTATACCAAATTATTCTAAAAGAACGAGTCAGAACAAATGACCATAAAATTTCGGCTTTTGAGAATCTGTTATGAAAAATGTCGAAGGGACAGAGATCTGTCATTATACTTCAGATGATAGACTTTTGCTAAAATCAATTGGTTCAAGAGACTAAACTAATTATAAAAGTTTTCAACTGGACGTGAATGACGTCGAAATTGTACACATTAAAAACGGCCGAGTTGTAAATGCTCAGACAAGTCGCCTACTTGCAGAAACATTGAAGCGAAGCCAAGCTTCGATAAATTTATGAGTAACGATCATTTCTACATCTTGTGTTTCCTTAATTAAAAGGTTTATCACAAAACCTAAAGTATCGATCTGCACGTCAAGTCAAGTCACTCATCCAACAAACAGGCAGTTGTCACGCTTTCCATAGACCTTGCGTGACAGCTGAGGCGTCAACATTGCATTATACGTAAGTAGCGGGAATGTTCGTGTCACCAATAATCTTGAGTGTTGGATTCTATCACCTAATTTCCAGGAAAATACACCATTGTAATACTTTGTTCTACTGTCGTACATGTACTCGTCTTCTAGAACCAGTTCAGGTGAAGTTGTTCAAGTAATTTGACGTCTTAATTTAATTTCACGTAAGACGAGGGAAGTCTGGGTGTTAGCTGTTGGTCTTCTTTGAAGATTTCTTGAGTTTGTTGTAACACGCATGACACACGCGGACAGGAGCATGGATTCCAAGACGGGTCACTTCTGACTCGTAACTACTACACCTGATGAAGAAAAAGAAAAATGTGACTTAACGCCGAGTACTAACCAGTCAATCTAGCAAAACGAGTCAATCTAGTAAAACGAGTCAATCTAGTAAACCCAGTTAATCTAGAAAAACCAGTTAATCTAGTAAAACAATCTAACTAGTAAAATCAGTTATTCTAGGAAAACCAGTTAATAGAGAAGCCCCAGTTAACCTAGTAAAATAGTCAAACTAGTAAAACAAGTTATTTTAGTAAAACCAGTCAAACTAGTGAAACAGTCAAACTAGTAAAACCAGTTATTCTAGTAAAACCAGTCAATCTAGTGAAACAGTCGATCTATTGTATAAGGCCAGTACTTATTGTAAAGCCATTTATGCTAGTAAAGCTAGTCAAGGAACTAAAACCAATCAGTCCAGTTAACTAGTCAAAGACCTTAAACCCGTTAACATTTTGTGTTGACTCCAGTCACATGATACCTTGCACAAAACACCTTCCCACAATCCCTGCAGTGATGACGCCTCTCAATGAATTTGAACTTGATTCCGCAGCTCGAGCAAAGATCGGCAAATTCATCCTTGACCCAGTGATCAGCCATACGACCTAAAGCAAAACAAACAAGTAAGACAGAATATACGAGATATGGCTACATACGAGGCATCAGTTGAATTTCGAGCAATTTTGGGAGCCTGGTTGTTATCTACGATCTCTTTCTAAAGTGAAAGAGATGTCCGCACAACAGACCTTTTCACGGTTTCTACCGCCATCTTATTTGGGAAACCAAACACGACAAAATTACAGTAATTTTAAAGGAAAATGGAGAATCTACTCTTTAACAACTCACGCCACAGAAAATTCGAGTTCTGAAGTATTTGACTGAATTAAAAACTTAGGGATAAGAGGCAAAAGAATTAACTGATCGTATTTGAAGGAAATAACTTCGCTAGAACAGCCACACTTTACGTTTTTATTATCGAGTCACAATTTGCGGGAAAATTTGTAGATATCTCTGTAAATTACTCGCCTAAAAGAAAATCTATGCTCTTCCAATTTGATCAAAAAGGCCTTCTGCTGGGTATCTTGTAACTGGTAAAAATACTCAGTCAATCAATCACACTTAGCTTGCTAGGAATCTACCTTTTAATTTTTCGCATACATTTTCGCACAGCAAGTTTCTGCTGTGTTTGCCCTCCAAGCAAGACAGGGTCAGAAACCGGTGAAACGGTCTATCGTCAGCTTTCAATAAACTTTCAAATTCGTTCCAGGCAGAGTGCAATACAAATGCGCTAACAAAACAATGTAAAAGATCCGGGTATCACTTCATATATACCTGCAGCATCTGTCACAGACCAGCTGTAGATCCGTCCGCGAAAATCACCAACCAGTAACTTACGATGATCCCTATAAGAACAACGAAAAGACAATCAGAAACAGAAGAACGCAGGCAAATCTTATCCTTACGTACGTCCATGCGTCAGTGAACTTGGCCAGTGAACTGTAGGCCAATCGATAGGTTAATGGATTAGAAATTGCTTTGATAAGTCTAATAAGATACACCTCAGTAGTCCACGACGCTTTTGTAGCGATCCAGGTTCTTAACAAGGATAAGCCAACGTCTATGTTATATTTCTGCTTATTTGGTTCAGACTTACTTGGACACGAGTAAAGAAGTGATAGCCGCTGGAGCTGCGTTATCTTCTCTGGCAAAAGCTGTGTGCATTGTCAACTTGTGTCTGAGAACCAAACGTCTTCTCCACACTTGCAATAAAAGAAAACACAACAAAAAGTCAGGAAAGACACCAACGACCAAAAACAATCACAAACACAATGGCGACAAAAAAAGCAGAGCCAGGAGCATCACCAAAAAACAACCTTGCCAGTTATTCAAAAACAATATCAAAATACCGGGTTTTGGCAAGTCTCCTTTATCCTTGTGATGAATGATAACATAATCTTCGTCTATACTTTCATCGCGTAAGTTAGGTGTCACGTGATGTCTTTTCCTCTCTCCTTCGCTCGTCCCAACATGCTCTGCTGCGTTAACGGTCACGTGGTCACCAATTTTTTCCTCAGAAGTTTCATCGCTTGGCATTTCAAGACAATCCTCTGCTTGTTCGGGGATAGCAGCTGGCTCGTTGGATTGTGGGCTCTGATCAATCGAGGCTTGATCACTTCCAATAGGAGAGGAGTCTGGAGCTGGCTGTGACTGCGGAGCGGAGTCCTGAATACCAGTCGCTTGTGATTCGTCCCGGTCTGAAGTTTCCTTCTGAACTTGTTTGCTTTCTGATGTAGCGCCATTACTTTTAGGGGATGGCGTTTTGACACTTCGTCGGTTCTTCGCCGCCTCGTCAAAGAACTCGATTCCCCACATCTGCAATGAAAGAATTCAAGAATACGGCAGTTAAAAAATGCGATCGCATTTCAGTGGAGAGTCTCACTACTAAACTAAAAAAAAGGTTCAGCTTAATGTAATCCGTTTTAATCCACTTTTGTTCCTTACATGCTCTTTGTTTTGGTTTTTCTGCATGTATATCTTTTCAGTTCTTCCACGGGTTTGAACCTTTATTGCAATGTTTCAGTTATTTCACGAGTTGGCCAGTGCTATAACCGCCTAAAACTGTGTGACCCTTTAACTACAGGGTTAACCAAATTTGACTCACCCTTACAACACCATCCATAGATCCCGTCAGGATCACGTTTTCTTCATCCCATTCTGAGAGCTACAAAATAATTAAAGAAAGGTTAATCATTTTTCTGCGTGCCAAAGTTTCTAGATACTCTATAATTGACTCGCTTGTAAAATTACGTTATCATGAAATAATTTTGCGATGTTTCCTAACTCGAAACCACGCCCACGGTCCTTTCAGAAGAGGAAACTACCGTTATAAAAGGTTCCTGTAAATTGGGCTGCTTCGCGAAGCTTCGCGTGGCAACCATTCATATGAATAACGCAAAATCATCAACCAGGGGACATTTTCCTGATGTAGTACTAAATTCTTAAAACTAACATGAAGACAAATGTAAGACAATCTGTATGGAGAATTGAGAAGTATGAGAGTACTTAAGTTACCTCTGACATGGCACAGCACTGAATGTGATTATTGTTTTGTAATGAAGTGTTCTCTTTCACGATCAGCTGACCATTCACGGACCAAACGTACAGATATGTACCTGCACACGTTGCGATATCACCCTGACGAAAGAACACATAAGTAATATGTCAATAGTTTCGCTCGCGCGCGATTGGTCTCTAAACGGGTCCCGTGGCTGAACACGCCCCAGCTAAAAGTGGGGAATATTTGAGTGATATTCTCCAATTTTTCCTGAAAACTCAAAGTGTTGCGAAAAACATTTGAAGGATAATAAACACAAGAGTTTCCAATTGACGCCAAAGTATGCTCGGATATTTGTCGGCGGACATGCCCACAGTTTTCTTCGAGCTTCGCTCTCGGGAAACTGATATTTATGTAATATTTACTTATTTATGTAACATAAAAGGACGATAATCATATCCATGTGACTCGGAGCAGAAAATGGTTGTCACGTCATACTCAAGGGTGTTGCATGATCTAATTGACGGTTGCGTTACTGCTACAATATGTCACGTCACTGTGTGAACCTAAGATAACCTAACTCACCGTTAAATCGTTGATGCAAATTGCAGTGATAGGAGCCATGTGTTGTGATAACTGCCTGACATAAGACAGTTTACTCAAGTCCCACACAATACACGTCTTATCCTGTAATAAATACAATACACTGATTGATAAACCGAAACCCAGATTAATCGTATCGCGCTCAAATACAGGAAAGAGTAACTTCGTGTACACTGCGTGGCTATGTAGTGTTAGCTGCTATGATCGTTTCTGCAAACGGACGCACATAGGAAGGTAAAAAGCAAGATAAGTAAAAGTAAATCCAAACCAATCACATCTGGCCAAGCACGCGCTATAATACGGCAAAAAGTATTTTCATTATTGCCACATCCACTCTGAAATTTCAGTGTAATTTTGCAAACGGACGGAGAGACAGGCAGATGGAAGGATGGCCGGACAAACAGAAAGACAGACAGAAAGACAGACAGGAAGACAGACAGACAGTCACAGAGATGGACAGACAGACAGGTGGACAAAGACACACAAACAAACGGACGAGAGGTTGGACAGACAAACCGGCTCCAGTTCTGACTGAATATGAATGTTGTTATAAACACGTTGTCGAAATAGCTTGGGAACATAAAAGACCTCGTGAATCAACATCTAAATTGAGAAGCCATCCATCCTCGAGATTAGCTAGACGCATAGTAAACTACGGATGTCTTCCTGTCGTAAAGATCAAGAAATATACCTCATGTCAGGGATTAAGCACAGTCTGGACTCGGCTACTGGGTGACAACTTCATAACGTACAGAATTTTACAAAATTGACATATTTTGACAAAAACACCAGGCTCAGTAAAAAAGCCTCACCTCAGAACCGCTGACAATAAGATTGTACGCCGTGGATACCGCTAAACACGTGACAGATGCATGATGGCCGTACAACACCTGTTAACAGAAAATTAAAATTTACATTATTAAAATCAAAAACGATGTCTTGTAAAAGAGACACATATCAGCAGGGTCGCGTAGAATGATTTACCCACCTCATGTAAAATGATCTGCGGTTTCTTCTCTCTTCCACTGCTTTTCACCATGTCCCACACACACACGAGCTGCATCACAACACAACAGAATTCATTAAATCACAAAACACTAAGGAGAACGTGACTGAAACAGCTGAAGAGGTTTGTAGAGAAGACTATTACTGTGAAGGCAGAATAGAGTTTTTGCTAGTAAATCTGACATAATGAAAATCGGAAAACTAAAGCGGGAAATTTATGTTGTTTACCAGTTAAACGGAGAAACTGTTTCGTCAACGGTTTCTAGTAATGGTAAGCAAGAATCCCTGGTCCCATTGGCCGTTTACAATTTTCCGAGAAAGCCTTGCACGAGATCAACCTCATCAAAATTCTTAGACGGTGGAGAAGAGAAAATTCCGGAATGTTTTGGGTAAATGGTAAACAAACCAGAAACTTCATTCTTGTAAAGGACAAAAACCGGAATTCAATTTCAAACAACTAAAGTTCGCAAAGAAAGACCAATGTCATCCCTTTTGAGATCTCCATTTAAAAAAGGTTCCACCATGGCGAACAAATACAGAAGAAGAGAAGAATGGTCATGTAATTGTCATGGTATGTCATACTAACCGTGCTTGTGCCTCCTGTTATCAGAGTGTGGGAGTCTGGGCACGATGCACACAAGACTTGTCCAATATGGAAATTCTCGTAGACGGCCAGGATCTAAAAGAAAAGCGGATGTCAGAGATGTAATTAGCAGCAAGGATCGTCTAAGAAATATTCAAGATTAAATTGAATGATTGGATTTACCCGTTCCGTTTCATAGTATCCAGTACGCATGCTTAAGTCACCAAACCCCCACGCGATGAAGCGGCTGTTGTGAGGAGGGACTAATACCTAGGAAGAAACAAGGAGTTGAACATAAACATATACAGATGAATCCCGCATTTTCGAACCCTCAGAGGAAACGACAAATAGTTCGAAATAGCGGGAGTTCGTCAAAGTCGATAGTTACTGACTGAAGGCAAAATCCGAAGGATATGGTTTTGAGTTCGAAATAACCGTGTTCGAATTTGCGAGGTCCAACTGTACTGACGTAAAAGTTGAAAAGAGAAGATTTAGCCAACAAAAATAAATTACGAAGAAAACAATACTTACTTATGCGTTGAATAAATGCAAAGTACGTTAAGTTATGGTTACTACAACACACGCAAGATTCAGAGCTCTGTGTTCAAATCCCGGTCGGGATCATTCAATAGTGTTATTTTCTTTGGTAAGACACTAGTCACACAAAGCTTTCCTCCACAGAAGAATATATAGACGATAAATGGTACCAGCCACTAGGCGGATGGACTAACTTAACAAAAAAAGTGGGTTGCATGCTGATATGAACAATCATACTCTGGAAACTAGAGTTAAATGTTGGCTTCACGAACCATATTAGAAACACACGTGGCTTTTTCCGGGGGGACCACCATATAAAAAGAACAGGGGTGGCCGTCGTACCTTTTACAGGTTAAAAAGCAGTTTTTGTACCTCTTACATTTCTAGTCAAAACCACAAAACAGGGTTTTGGTACCTCATATAGGTTCCTTTCCGACGAGCTGCCCCCCCTCCCCCGTCCTTTTTACATGGGAGTCACCTGGGAACTTTTATTCAACAGTCTAAAGATATTAGCTATTTTTTTACCTTGTTTTTCTCCACAGCTAGAAGACCTCTGTTGTCAGACTGAATCATCTGTCCTACGGGACCTTTCAGTTCTATGAGCCGGAAAACAAACAGAAGCAGTTAAACAAAGGTTAACGTTTCCATGCAGTGTTCAGAAATTTAACTCGAACTTATTTACTGATTTCCACTGACCTTTGACCGGTTGAGCTGATGGCACCAGGTTGGGAAGATTATGAAAGAACAGACGATCAACATTGATCAGTGTTCCAGTCTGTGTGTCTGACTCCACGCTGCGAAACACTCTCTTAGGAGGATGAGCACGCTTGAACAGCTGAAAAAAGATCACAATGTCAAACATAGGTACTGTTATCACGAAGCACTGTTTTTTTTTAATAAAGCATAAAAAATTGTTCGCTAGTACTAACCTGTTTCGGTGTCTGTCCAAAGTTGTCGATCATACTGATAATAGATTTTCTCTTTATTGGATCATCTATGCGGTGGAAATGTGAAAATTGTTAAGAAAAAAAAAACTTATGATACACTGAAAAGCGCCAGCTAAACGGATTCGCAAGTCGTCAAAACGCAATTCTAATGATACAAACTTGTGCTGACTTGCGTTGCGTTAACTAAACAATGAATAATTTGCTTGCAAATTTGACAGTCACCCAAGTTGGAAGCAAATGTCAACTTCCCTGACCTTAAAGAATTTTTTTCTTTCACCATTTTTTGACCTGTGAAAAATGTGGTCGAAATGAAGTTTGTTTAAAGGATATCTACATTGCTCTCGTAGTAGTAATAATAGAAGACGTTGTTGGCTTCCACAGCCAGGGGTCCCTGTTGCTTGTAGCCAAATATCAAGTCAATCCATTCGTGAAGATGAGCACTGACGTAATCACACTCCAGGGCCTGGAAACGAAATAGATCACGTGTCACGATTTCAACTAGAAATTACAGCCACAATACATCTACACAGTGGTCAAATGTATGACGCATGTACCATTCCCGCCAAAACCGACGCTACCAAATGTATCTGGTTGTCTCGAAGCTATGAAACCTTCAAATACTTTCAAACTTTAAGGCGTTCAGTGCTAAATATGGCTCGGTTTACCACGTACGGAAACAAAAAATTCAGTTAGAAATTTCATCCAATTTGGGACGTCGCTGTATTTTTATAACGTCTAATAAACAAACGTCTTCTCAATTTGCCTGTGAACAGGTTCCTGGCGAGGGCAATAAAATTTAGCCGAGTTATCACAATTACGCTTCAATCCTAAGCACATTCAAGGCAACGAAAACCGGAAGTAGGGTGGAGTTTCTGCGTTTGACCGCTGTACACAGTATATACATGCTCATACTTTTCTGTGAAGCCGAATAAACTCCCGCGGATCTCCTTTAGCCCAGGTTGGTAGACAGACATCACCGATGACGTCACCGTTCTGCTTGGTGCCAAATTCAAACTTGTTGTGGTTCGTGAGGAATTCTGGGAGGTAGAAGAACTCTGGAATCAATTCTTTGACGTCCGCCATGTTGGTTTGTGCCGCGGACAGCCAGGCGTCTTTCACTGAGTGAAATAACCGGTCAGGCAGATCAAAATTCCCCTGGGGAGAGGACAGGGGAAAGTTTAGTATCAAATAAACGCTGCAAACAAAGAGATGTCTGGTAAGTATGGGAAAGGGGGGAAGTTAAGTAGGTCGGGGTGGAGGTGTAACAAAGGTAGCGGTTTTGATCTAGACATCTGGACAAGTGTAGCGGAATGAAAACAAAAAAACACATCGCCATTACCTGAACTCTCAGAAAGTGCTGAGTAAACGGTTCAAGTCTGATGAGGTAGGAGGCCACTATCATGGTGGATGAGTAATGTGTCCCATAATGATACGGCGGAATCTCTCCTGATATAAAAACAGACAAGTGGTTATAGTTCAGTACGCACACATGAAGTATAATTTACAGATAAGCTGATTACTCGAGCAACATTGCGAGAGCCAAGATAGCATCGTTTATCCAGCCCCTTTCTTCTTATTCATATTACTTTCGAATTGTTGACTAAAATTAGGCGATGGACTTAAGGTGTTGCTCAAACATTTTGCGCAGTGTTGCAATGTGCACGGGTCATTAGCCATTTCCATAAACTACTCTGGACCATGCATTTCTACGCAAGCTAGAAATAAGAGCATCGATTCTAAAAATAATCTTAATTAAGGTCTGCAAATAAAGTAATTTCGCCTTGAACGTTAGCGCTGGAACGGAATTGGGAGACCACACAAGGTAAAGAAAACGTCTTCACGGAAAACCCGCGTCAGAAGTTGAAAAAATTCTGGGGTTCACTTGTTTTACAAAACTTCATAGCGGTAAACCGATCAGCGCTCCAGGATTTTGTCAGTTGTTGTTATGATGCTGTGTATACCTGTAGGATCCTCCCACTCTCGATACTTCTTCTGAAATTGTTTCAGTCTATCTTCAGACTGAGCTCCCATTGGTTTGGAAAACACGCGAAAAGACTTGGGATTGTTGAGATCAAGCTCCTGTCAAAAATACAGGGTAAGTATTAAAGACCGCTTTGATTTGTAAACTAAAAGGACTTATCTGTGCATTAATTAGATAGTTGACGCATCATGCCTGAGTCATTGAAGAAATATATAAACAGGAAAGACTGTGTTTGACCGCATTTCCTAAAATCTCAACGTTCCTCCGCTGCGTGTCGTATTTCCATCTTTTTCTCGGTGTTTGAAGTGTGGTCAAACGGTTTTTTGTGTTCGATATATATTACCGCACGCTATAATGGGTTGCTATTCTCCCCAATCTCGAAAACGAAATCAACTGTTGTTCTTTTATTCAACAATGTGTCCCGGGTTCGATTCCCGAACCTGGCGTCATATTTGGGTTGAGTTTGTTGTTGGTTCTCTTCTCTGCCCTGAGAGGTTTTTCTCCGGGCACCCCGGTTATCCCCTCTCCTCAAAAACCAGCAGTTCAAATTCCAATTCTAGCTTTGAAAGTGTCCCCAATTAGTGCGAGAGCGCTAAATATATTGACATGACACTTAAATAAGGTCAATTACTATTATTATTATGATTATTATTGTTACCTCGGAATCATAATCAGAGAGCACCCACGGAAAGACTGGGTACTGCATGAGATCATTGTATGAGCGGCCCGCTAATGTGTTCAGGTGCATCAGGTACTGGAAGTTCGTGATCTCACCGCGCTGATAACAAAACAAAAAAAATAACAGATACCCTTGTTACCCTCCAATTTGAAATATTAACTTGTTTTACTGAGTTCCACTTGGTATTAGTTCCGAAAAAGTGGTAATACAACACGATGAACCTCCCAGTTAATAGTATTTCTATCACTTTGTGCTATAATCACAACAAATTATATATTTTCATTGAAGAAATTAATTTAAATATAATCCTACTGGCTCTATTCCTATATTCTGATTTGGTTATTTCGTCTAAGATTTAGGGGTCCTTTTATCGAGATTTTACGGTAGTTTATAATTGTACTAACCCATTTGTCCAGGACTGTCTTAAACACGAAACACGACTCGAGTGAATTGAGCGCTGTCTTGCCAATATACGTTTGCCTATCTATGGAAATGCTCAGAGGGGATTGAACGCTTCTAAATCAAGATACACAATGTGATAGTTAGGACATCAATATATCAAAGTTTACATTTACCTCCCATCTCTGTGTGACCGATCGCTCTCCCATCAAGGTGTTGATGAGACCCAACCTGCGATAAACGAAAAGTTATGTCAGATCACAGGCTATTCACATATGCACTTGTATATTCTCTCCACTATCTAAACTAAATTGTTAATAGCCAGTAAGAAGAGTTTATACTTTGACTTACCCTGCTTCCACGTCTGTGTCTCTTTTCATACCAACCACTGTTTCTTCAGCGTTCTCGCGAAGCGTTGACGCCCTGGCCACGAGCCTACATAAACACAAACATCACAGATTGTGTTACAATCAACAACTAGACAGCATGTCACGCGAGCGAGTCACGCGATTGAAACACGAACCAGCTAATCACGTAAGAGTGAGTCGCGCGCAATGTTAAAATAACTTGAGCATGTCAATTAAAACACCTACATTTCTACAAGATTAAAGTTCCATGTACAAAACCAGGAACAATAAATTCTCACTTACTTATCGTACACTTTACTTCTTACAGGTTTGGGAAAAACAAGAAAATGATTTCGTCCATCGCTGGAAAACACTTCCAGAGCTGTCTCCTAAAAACAGAAACAATAATAACACACAGAATAAATAGAGTAAATCTTGTTCTACAGGGGACTTTTCTAGTCTTCCATATTGAGCTGGAACTGCGGTTCCTGAAGAAGAGCAGCAACACCGCCCGAAACGTCGCATTTAAAAACATTTTAACCTCAGAAAAGTCCTGAAACAGAACTAAGAACTGAACAGACTAAGGTTTGGCCAGTAACAGTCTGATGCCATGGCAGTCAAACAAACAAAACAGACCTGGAATAAATATCGTCTTTTGTGGACCTCACGGATATCTTCATAAGCCCACTTACTGCACCTAGAAAGAAATGGACCACACGTGAGGCGATAAGTACGAATAGCAAACACAGGTCCATGCAAAAGATGGAGAAAGGAGCCTCTTCATGGAAAACAAAAAATGACCGACTTTTTCTCTATTTTGTAGTTCGTAAGCCGCCTTCATTTCCTTATTTGTAACCATTCCTGTTTATTTTCGACTTTTATTACTTCTTTGATCTTTGTTACCTCACAAAACTATTACTTTGCGGTTCCCTCACCTTGAGAGAAATTTTGGTCATCAATATAAAACAAAACGATAAGCACATAACATTATCATTTTTACTTACATTCGTTCTGTGGTGCCAGAACGAGGCTTGTCGTGAGAGGCAGTGGGAATTATGGGATCATGAGTCCTAGAATGACAAGAGACACGTTAGTGATCTTACAAAGAGTAATGAACTACCTCAGTGCGGCCTGCATGAAGACCCTACCCTTGCGGCAGTGAGTCAATATCCTTGATTTCCTTAGTGGAGAGAAGTGTCACGCCATCTACAACATAGAAATGCTCCTTTCCAAACAAGAAGAGTCCCTCTGCCGTGTCTAAGCCCTGGATCGTGGCGCATCGGAACATGGAGGTAATCTGATGAACAAGAAAAATATTCTTTAGGACGCTGAAGCACTAAGCACAGTTTTCCAAAGCCCACAAAGCCGACTACATCTGAACGTCATAAAACAACTGAACTACAAGACAAGTGCTACAAGGGGTGTTTTTTTTTTTACCTTTCAAAAATTTGTTGCAGAATTTCAACAATAAATCTAAAGGCCAAAAACCTTAAAGAATTCCATTTTAACAGTCTGAGACAAAATCTTGAAACGTTTTGATAAAAAGTAAAAATAATACAAAGTAGAGATAATTACGTTCAGTCTACGTACGATAGAACTTACCGTTTCACCTGCTTCAAGAAGTTTGACAATTGTCTGATTATTGTCAACCTACAAAAGAAATTTATGAAGAGTGTAAAACAGGCGTAACCTACCCATATGCTAGCCTGCATAGCCCACTTTAAATTAATCAGGGCAATTACTGTGGGTTAAAATTTTCTCTATGAGTTTTGACGAATGTTGCTGACCTCGCTTCCTTCATTTTCTTCTGTCACGTTGCTCGGTTCCGAAGATATTGTTCGCAAAGTGAAGGTCTTCTTTTCTCCTTCTTCAGCAACTATATCAAGGAAATATCAGGCAATTAATGTTACAGTTTTTTTATACCACGACAAAAAAGAGAGCTTACACTACAACACGAAAGTTAACGTGGGAAACTGCTACTCACCCTGCTGCTGAGTGAGGGCTTCAATTGGCCCCAGTCCCTGCACCACGCGTCCTCTTAGTTTAAAATGTATCTTGCTGTCACGACTAATGGGAGCTCTGCCTTTTGACGATTTCTGAAAAAAAAGGAAGAAAATAAGATAGAACAAAGATCAAAAGCGCCAATTTACTTTCTAACAATGCATCTCAAAATACTTGGAGTCGCTTCAAACCACATGTTGTAACACTAGGACTCCTTGGTACCACTGCAGACACTCCTTAACCTTTCAATTTACAATTAATTAACACTAAATACAATTACTCTCAGAGAGGGGAGTCCCATACAAAAAGGACAAGGCTGCTCGTCAGAAATTTTGAAAAGGGCCCCGAAGTGGTACGAAGATCCTGTTTTGTGGGCGTGACTTGAAATTTTCAACACGGCACTATACCTTAAAAGATACCACAAAACCTTTTGAGGTTAAACACCCCAAGATGTGCCAGAACCGCCGTTTTAACCAATAAAAGGTACGATGAGTACCCCCGTCCTTTCGATATGGGAGTCCCCCACCAGGGGCAATTCCTTACCTCTCTGGCTTGCCTCGCCACCTTGCTATCGTAAGGATAATGAACATAGAACATGTCGTTGCGATACATCTTCTTTCTCATTCGATGAGGACCTGAATTATAAGCAAAACAAAATAAAACCAAAACAAACACACTGAGCAATGGAAACAAGACGGATTCGATTCTGTCTAGGGTGTAACAGTGTGAATACGATTCTTTTTTCTCTATGAGAAAACAATCATATAGTGGGTAGTAAATTCTGTAGAAAGTACAAAAATAATTGTCCCAATACATTGTAAATGTAAATGTAAATCATGTTTATAGTGGTCATGCACTTAGCTCTACAAGCGCTAAGCTCAGCTAGTTCACAGGCATGCCACTGAAACAAAGGAAACAAACATTTGAAATGAACATAACATAGTTAAAAATCCCAACTGGTAGGAGGCAGACCAGTTGGCTATTTACAAAGCGTGACCGAGGATTTGAACTCGGGACTACCGAGAAACAAATCGCGCTAATGGCAACTAAATGTGTCCGATGCGAGCATTCCACACATTGGACTGTTAGTTGTCGATAACTATGTCAAGCCAGCTAGAGCTTGGGAACTAAAGTTAATTGCTCAAAATACAATACGCATGATCAAACTACTGTCTACTTTAAACTTGAGAAAGGGCCAATGGACAAAGCAAAGGAACCGGATCCTGGTGGATCTGATCAGCAAAATTTGGGATTCAAAAAACTGAAAAACTGACCGTACGGTTGGATTGAACTTTTGTATTTTACAAAAGTTCAATCCAACCGTACGGCCAGTTTTTCTGTTTTTCAGTTTACTGTCTACTGACAACGAAGTTTCGATAGTTGTCGGCGTGCAAGTAAACAAATGATTTCCATACACGGGAAAATCGGTCAAAAAGCAGTTTCCCCTTTCGAAAAGAAAAACTGCTTAGCTGTTGACAACTAAAACGCTTAGTTGTCGACAACTTATCTATGACGCACTACGTTCTTTAATTGCAGATAACAAATAATTGTCTAGTCTCTGGAGGCCCTTATAAATAGTACAAAGGCAAGGAGAAATTTTCCCGTGATCAATTTCGCTTGTTACCTTCCACCATGTCCAAAGCCCACTTGTCAAGCTGTGAGCTGCTGGGTGGACCCCACAAGCCTCGCTCTCGTGTCAGATCAGCATCCATTAGGGCCCATTCCTCCGCCACAGACTTGGAAATCAGTTGATAGTTCTGACAGCGATAAAGGAACATTCATGAAACTTAGCTTGCAGTAAGACGGGTTGCCTCATATTTACGCCTCAAATTATAGAACTCGCTTTCCGAAAACTTTTGACATTTGTAAAGACTTGTTCAACAAGTATTATATAAGTTAAAAATAACATTTTTATTTCGCAGGAATGGCGCCAAAACTTGAACAACACTACTTTGTACATCCTTAGCCTCGTACTGATGTTTCCAGACAAAGGATTAAATTTACATGAATGCGAGGCTTGGGATGCATAAGTGATGTTATACAGATATATCTGCAATTTATGTAAAGCGCCACTGGAAAGTGAGAACTTGGTACTGCATGTAAGTCTACATGCAGTTTATTCAGGGTCGCTATTGATTTTCCTTTTAAGTTTTTTTCCTGGGTTTTCAAGTAGAAATAGCATTCTATTGCACAAGCTTTATGCATCTGTAGGTTACTAGATCAACAAAACAAAACAAACACTAAGAAGTACCTGAAGATGATTTTTGTGATGAAGTTGTACGAGGTCTTGCACAACTTTGGAGTGTCTCATCCGCCACAGATGCGACTCTGTCAACAGTGCTTTAGGGTCCTGGTTCTCTTTCTTGCTTTTCTTTGAGCTGAGCATGCGCAGTGATCGGCCGCTCCTCCCTTTGACGTTGAGTTTCTTCAAAAACAACAACAGCAAAAAAACGTAACATTCATTTTGTCCTTTGTCCCGTTTAATGAATTTAAAGCCCCTTTTTCTAAAGTTTTAACGCTCGCCCCCATTATCCCTTGAGCTAAATCTCTTACCGGAGTTCCTAATGACTCAGCTTTGTGTTTTTCTTCCACTGAAATGTACACCATCCACATCTTGGTGGCAACCTCGCCAATCAGCGGCCTGAAACAATACACAGGAGCTGGTCACGCACAAGTCTAAATACATCACACCAAGTCAGTGTTTTGTCGGTTCGGTCACGAAAGCTAACGCAAGGTCAAACTAAGCTAAGTCACGTTTTCTAACGCAGCTAGATTGCCAATATGCTGATTTGCTGCTCATAAAGAGAAATAAGGAATTATATTTTACCTGACAGATTTAAGGTCCAGATTTAAGTTCGATGAACCTCCCATTGGCCTGAACAACATAAACCAAAAAACAAACAAACAAATACTGTCAATAAATTATCTCCAGAATAAGAACAACAGTAACAAGAATCTTGAAGGTAACAGAGAGTTACGTAATTAGAGCACCCAAACATATTTTTTCAAAGTCAATTTGTAGAAGAAGCATGTTTCAAAGTCAATTTGTAGAAGAAGTATGGCTTGCGATATGTTGGGAAAAGATACAGTTTTGAGTGAGTGATGCAATGCAACACTTCAAAAAAAAAATTATTAGGTAAGAATTGATTACCCACAGTTCCCACACGATTCATTTAAAATACAATTTTCAGTACGATTATCATTGAAAGAGGCCAAAAAATTAAAACAGAGTCGTGTAAGTTAATAAAACTATAAACACATCAATTGATCTTACATGTGCTCAGCATAATCCCTTGAACTGTAAGATGTAAAACTTGGCTTCGGGAGAGCAATCTTGAATGCGTCTTCCATGGCCTGAAAGTTTACGACAAAGAAGTTTACAACTTTACAAAAATGGTCCAGAGTGTGTATTGTGAGAACAAACAATTACATTTTTAAAGCTCACCTCTCTTTTGTTCTGTACAAATATGTCCCAGACTCTCTCGGCTGCCGCTGCCAGGAGTCTGGAACAGCTTGACTCTTCTTCCTGTTCTGACACATTTTCATCAACTCCCTCTGTTATCTCTTCGCCGATATCTGGAGTACCGAAAACAGCTAACCATGAAAATAATATTAAATATATAAAATAAATGAAGTATAATCGTGAGAGAAAAAGCCACATCACCCTTAGCTAATGTTCATGCGGGTCCTCTATTCTGGTCAAATTGGAATTTGGCGTGATTGTTTTTGTGGCAGGAGGAAAACTGGAGTACCCGCCGGGTTCTCCGGAGAAAAACTCTCGGAGTATGACGAGAACCAACAACTAACTCGATCCATGGCATTGGGCCGAAATCGACCCCAGGCCACAATGGTGGGAGGCGAGCGATATCACCCGCACTGCGCCATCAGTGAGTTAGAGTGCGACCGTGAAACGGGGAGCAAAGATAAAAGAACTCGTTTACACAATAAAATCAAAGAGTCACCTTCGGACTTTTTATTGTCGTCTCCCACAGAGAGAGACTTGTGAGTTCCCATAACGAGGAGCCAGTGACACAGGCCGGCGATAAAATCGGGCTCGTTGTTGACTGGAGCAAACACCAACTTGTGGTTGGTAGTCAGAATGTGAAGGAATTCCAAAAGGCTTGTTTGATCTGAAGAATTAAGCGCAAAAAAACATGTAAGTGATGTAAAAAAAACCTTGAGTGGATCAGTGAACTGAAGAGAGCAGAAGATTGGAGGACAATATGACGAGATGTAGCCACAAATTTCCAGTGAAACAAAACAAATCAAGTAAATGTTTTTCTAGTGCCCTGTAAAAGCAACACAACTGACATGGTTGAGTTGTTTAAGGATAGTTAAGCCACTTCAAAACTTGTTTTCATCTCTTTAACCTATCTTCGGAAAAAATTAGAAAAACGACAGCTACCGATGAATGATTTGCTCGCCAAAAAAAAAAAACACACTGGATCACATGAGCGCTCTCTAACTACTATTACGTGTTTACCTAGTTGTCAATCAGATTTGTACTCCAATGTAAATATCTCTTATACCTACTAGCATCTACATTAGTCTACTTGCTCACCTGTAAGTCGAGCCAGCGGCCTGGACAGTTGGAATAAGATAGTTCTGTTCAGCGAGTGGTAAGCACTGTCAAGCGACACGGACTGACCTGGTGGTGTACAAAACATTCTCATAAAAATCTCTTTCACTCAGTGACAAAATTGTCGGACCACTTGAACAGTTAGTTTTTGGTAATGAGGGTAACATGAGGTACGAATAGGGATACGTAAGATGATGTTACCTTTCACAGCCTCAATCATGCTTGTTATAAAGTTGAACACTGTCTTGTAACCTTGCACAAAATTTCCTGGAAGAGAACCAGAGAAACAATTGAACGATGTTTAATCTAGTCAAACACAATGACTCACATGGCAAATGTTAATAGCCCAGCTATTTTTCATCTCTCAGAAAAAAAACCCTGTGAAAGCTAAATAAGCATAAACGGCCAATAATCTCAGGCCAAAATAAAAGACAATTGATTGAGTTCTCAAAACTGATCCTTGTAATGTCACGCTCTCCTTGAAACGTAACGCAATGCTGCAGATATCACGCAACTTTATGGGTGACTAAGTTTGCCAAACAAGTTGAACAGACTGCGCTTTATTGCATGCTGAAGGACTTGCGACTGTTCAACTTACCAATCCACAGCTTGTCAACAACTTTCGAGGCGAAGCAGAAAGCATTGGCCACAATCTTGGCGTGATTCCCTGAGCCTGCTGATGGGTTGGTAAGAAGATTCCCACCAAGGAAAAAATCTATCTGAGCACACAGCACTTCTGTTTGAAATTCCGCTTGCTGCGGCTGGGAACATTTTAACGGATATGACTGAAATATAAACCAATATAGAATGTTAGGATATTTATTTAAAACACTTGGTAAAGTAACGCATTCTATAGGTTTAAAAAAAATCTATTCCCTAAAATAATGAAGACCTAACCTTTACTTACGATGGAATTATATTGTCAAATGCAGAGAGAATGAGAAACGAAGACAAAGGCACAGAGAGAGACAGTAAGGCCCAGATAAAACGTCGAACTTTGCATGAGACGAACAAAATTGCAATCTGAGTCGATCCAAACGGGTAAAAATCGACCGTTGGGTTACACGTCGAAATTAATTTACATTTAGATCGACAAGCGCGTTCTATTCTTCTGAGATCAAGACTGAAGGGAGGAAAAAAGTCACAAGCCCTGACAGAATGTCTTTTATCCATTCGATTATCTTAATTAGCAGGGTTTTCAGTAGTTTGGTAAAGTAGCGGACATGGTTGTGAAAGCACCGGACGTGAAATTTGTCCTGGCGAGGGTCTGGGGGCATGGACCTCCAGGAAATTTTTAAAAAGGCACACTCAAAAACGCCGTTTCCAGCGTTTCTCGGGTAGGGCTGGAGTTCTAGTCTAGTCAGTAAGAGATGCTTAAGTAAAAAAAATAGAATAGTTAAAATGAAAAAAGAAAATAAAAAACTCCAAATATTAGTATCAAAGTACCGGACGTGGAATGAGAAACGACCGGACGATACGTGCGGCCTCCGGCCTCAAACGAAAACCCTGGATTAGCATTCTAAATAGCAGTTCTTGCAACAGTGTGATTTGACACTTAATTTATAATTCAACAACAGTCACATACATAGCCGCACGCTAACTAAGAGGATTAGCATTGAAAGCAAATGTATGCGGCTCTAGGAAACAGAACTGTTGTCTGCAATAACATGATATTAATCAGGCAGATAGCCTGTTTAGCCATTTACCTAGGAGATAGCACTCTCTTCATCTCACCTCTAAAATTGCATCAATGACACCTAAACTCTTGGCTGATGTAGGTGATGTTAGTGAATCTGTCATGATCACCCTGAGAAATTCAAACACACACTTCCTTGCTGGGTGAGTTATCAACAGAGTCCTGGACGAAAACAGCGAAGGCTCAGCATCTGTTCCAGACTCCCCTTCATTTTCACTCTCTGATGCAAGCTGTATGTAAATGAAGTTAACATGCGCATTAGGTAGTCGTTACAGACCCCAAAACGGGAAAAATGAAAGCTGTGCAAATATCTGAGAGGAAGGATGAACGAAGAAACCTCCAAGTGAAGCAGTTTTCAAACATTCAGCAAAATCAAAAGGAATATAAAAAAAAGTTGGATTACGTTATGTTTGGTCAGAGGAGTCTTGAGTCATTTGCATAAAATTTCAGCCTGACAAAATTTAGGTAAACAATTTAAGATAGAAGACATTTAAAATGGGACTTACGAATGAACAAAACAATTACAATCTTAAAAGGTCATCCAACACTGCGGAAGGTCATCCAATTTTACAAAAGAAATCAACAAGAAGCATATACACTACCACTTGATGGGTTGTTAGCCCATCACAGGGTTAACCCCCGCCCCCCGGCATTTTGTTTAATTTCGCTGGAATCAATGTATACACCCGGGTGGAGAGAGGCCCTGTGAGAGCAAAGTGTCTTTCCCAAGAACACAGCGCAATAACCCCGGCCAGAGCTCAAACCCAACCCACTTGATCCAGACGCCCACACAATTATCATTAAACAAACGTGATATAAATATGCACTGAGTGTGTAAAATAACCAACAAAACAAATAGAGTGTTTTCACATGAAGTCGTGACAGCCATATTCCTCCACCAAATAATAAAACGGTGACCACGTCGGTGAAACCAATCCTGTGGGAGTTGAATTCGTTTCTTATAGAAAAAAAAAACTTTGTTTTGTTGCAATACATTTGCGTGGCTGCTGGCAACATGAGTAAAAACGCTCTATGAATAAGGCAATCAATTGCCATGGCATACCCATCTTAGTACCTCTTGGAACTTTGCCAGGTTTCGTCTTTTGGGAAACAAAATAGCGACAAGTTTCTCAAGGAATTCTTGTGAGGTGCACACAACACTGAAGCTGGCAATATTACGGTACAAGAACATAAGGAACTGCACTAACGTCTCAGGGTATTCCCTGAGCCACGAGTTATCTGTTGTGTCTTGCCATGGCTATAGAGAAATTACAATAAAAATCAATTAACTGCACATTCTACTGGTGAGGTTCAATAATCAAGTTCACTCTTTAACACTCTTGGATGTCACACTTGGAGCACACATAATTACTGATGATATCTCTCAATTACTATTCGCGCTGTGATTGGTCAATTTAGCGGGCCGTATTCAACTGTACGGCCCGCTAGAATTTAAAACGCTATTTTTGTTGCCAAAAATGCCTCGTGATTTATCGCCAAGTGTTCTTAACTTTTACACCAAGTAAAATTTTAAACCTTCTTTTACTTTAAATTGTGTAGAAAAACTCGCTAACGATACTTTCGACGCGCGTCAGAAATTTGAAGCCGTTGCGCGTGAATAAAAATCGTTCGGAACCCGTCACAAACACAGTAGGGATATAGTAATATATGTTATTTACCGGCTGGGAGGTCCGTATCGTGAAAAACTGTGACCGAGGTCTTGAAAATGCTGCCCGAGGC
>OMLO01000949.1_pt1 | contig 21091 bp, 15 predicted proteins | sample 1674811 | NCBI WGS metagenome assembly OMLO01 (sample SAMN06265003, study PRJEB25207) | coral metagenome | isolation source: Coral host | place: Mexico:La Bocana,Puerto Morelos, Mexico | collected 2008-11-13 | reverse complement strand
GGTCTTCTCATCTTCTGTCGCTCTGTTTGGAAGGCCTGCTGGAGTTGGCCGGCAAGCAGATAGTTGGCGGCCATGTTTGCACTGCAAATGCCTCATTCTGGAATCCTGCGCTCTGGTGGTTGATCTTCAGGTGGTGGTTGATCTTCAGGTGGCGGGAACAGTGAGGTCGTGACATTGGGATTGAAATAGTGGCAAGGGAGTATTCGAAGGCGATCTGCAAATAAGGTATATCAAACAATTTTTTAAATGTGATTCTGAAAAAAAAGTGACTCTCAAATTGCTTGCTGGCTAATGCTGGCTGTCTTTTGATTCTTGCAGGGCACAGAAGCTCAACTATCTAAATCAGAATTCCATAGATTGATAGTTGCCATTTTCTTTTGAACATCATCAGACATAGTTTTAGTTTTATCATGGTTTATCATCGGGCATTCTTTAAGGCTAAGCTCTAGAATCCACTAATTGACTTACACCATCTTACACCTGAATTCACAACAGTAGGGATTCTTCAATCCTACCGATGAATCCGCAACTCTTTGGCCGACCGAGATTCAAAGGGTCTGATGCGCAGTCCTTTCAAACGAGAAGTTGTTGCTTTAAAGAGCGCTGTTGCATATTGTTTGACATGCCTCTTGGCATGGAGTACTCTGCAATGTCAACGGAATGCATTCCAGCAAGAAACCTACTTGAATTGGTTCTGCCTGCTTTACATGACTGGCAGCTTTTATTTCCTATGTGACCAAAGGTAGGCAGAAACCTACCTTGATTGGTTTGCGCGCCAATCATTCAATATATATGACCAAAGGTAGGCAGAGCACGGAGGACCCCGCACCTCGTTTCAATCTGTTTGAGAACATTTCACACGAGATTATCTCGGTTTCCAACCCTGGAGGGCGACATTTCACAAAGGTGATACACATGATGATGAGGACCTATCTCGTTTTTGGAGTCCCCCGACCTGGTTTTAGGTTTTGATCTCCTTTTGCATGCAAAGCTACATGTTCCTGGAAACCTGCCTGCAGGCAAAACTACTTTTCATCTTCCTAAAGAAATGCAGTTGCTCACATACCTTTTGGCTAAGGGTACTTTGCAATGTCAACGGAATGCATTCCAGCAAGAAACCTACTTGAATTGATTTGGCCTTTGGGGCCCCAAAGACTTGTGAAAGAGTAGTGGTAGAGCGTTGAAAGCAACAAAGAAGCCATGAGAAGCCCATGCGATTGAAACTTTGGCCTCAAGCCCGGGGGTGTAGACCATCTCGCTTAGCTAGCTGAGTGTTTGGGGAGCAAATTAATGTGGGTAGTGGTAGTGATCTAAACATCCTCTGGATAGCTTCTGTGAGGATAGCTCCTTCTAAGGGGTGGTCTACGGAGTACTTTAGGAAGTACTTCTGCAAACTTCTCCGAACCTGCCCTCAAATGGTTTCTGAAATGAAAGTAAGCTCCCAAGACTTCCTTATAAAAAGGTGCTTCGCACAAAGTATAGGTGTTTTGACGACTTACCTCGGACGTCTTTTCACTGGAAACGTAATATATATATATATAGCATAGACAGAGCGTACACAAACCATAGAAAGGACGTTTTTTTGCGAAGAAAGGACATGTTTAGCATAGAATGTCCATTTATGAGCGTAGGACTTGGCATTGAAAATTGGGAAATGTGAAAAAATTGCTTCAATTTCAACATGTGCAAAAAAACAGCCTTTCCGCAATAAACCGCCTTTGTCACAGAGAACGTTTTTTTCACAGCTTTTGGAAGTAGGGAAACTTCGGAAACTTTATCATAGACCATTATCGATAGGTGATCGGAGCTTACTCCCAAAACAGTGATGCATCCCTCGAGCCTCCGGCTCCTAAGAAAACTTAGGTGTTCTCGGGGTGTAACCCATACCTAGAAACTCCAAATGTACTGAAATTTTTGCCGGTTATGGGCAAAAGCGTTTTTACCCCCATTTTGGCCTCAATTCTGCCTTACGGCGTAATAGTGTAGTTTCAGGCGTTTCTTGGTTTTTGCACTAATTGTGCACTTCACTGGAGCTTTTATGCTCAAAGTGACCCCTTTGTGGAGAAAATGGTGCCTGTCAGTGCGCCCCCCACCTACTTCTGATTGAAGCGCATACTTAATGACTTTGCAACTAGGAAAAGAGCTGCCTGCTTTGTGCAAATTTGTCTTTGTTGACATGAGCAATGTTTTTCAAATAAATACACAGTACATCACAGTATGATGCAAGATTTTCTTGTTTTTTGCATTTTTGAATGGGGAGAATTCCGGCGTAACTTGGTGAAATTCCGGCGTAGTTTGGTGAACAACCGGCGCAATTCCCCGTAGGGCAAATTTCATGGCCATCCACCAGAATCAAGGCATTGAAAGAACTACCTTGTGCTTTTCTGTTGACATATTTTTTGCTGAGAAAGAAAAATGTCTACTGAAACTTTGGTACGGAGTGCGAACTTCCTGAAGCAACAAACCATGTCGCTAGAATCAGACCCCACCTATGCGGCTCTGATTGCTGAACGTGATCGACTCTTGCTAACTAGACACTGTTTTAGTTGAAGCCGTTTTTTACAGGTGAATACCACCAGTGTTTAATGGCTTCAGACCTTGTTCTATGTGAACTCAATCGCATTTCGGCGTTTCTCCCAGATTCTGGTTTTTTCATGTGAACTTGGCGTTTCCCGGGGAATCTGGCATTTCTCAGGTAAGAAAGGGATTCCGGCAAAAAAAAAATGCCAGAGGATTCTCTAGGTATTTCCAATCTCGACTTCAATCACCCAAAACGACTAGGAGCTATATGGACTGATCATGACTGATCAGTGATAGACCTGGTGTTGCCTGTGCATGCCTTTTTGATCTTGGCCGTGCTGGCCCTGAAGCCCCTGGTGGTGTGCGGCAACGATTTCACAGGTGCATATGTGTTGTGGGGGGGGAAGCCAGCATTCGTTACCTCTCATCGGCCCAATGATCCTTAGATAAAGCGCTGGCAAATTGCCAGGTGGATGCACATGGCGATGGGACCTACTTTCTTTTACCTGCTGGTGAGAAACTCAACTATATAACTTAAATTTAATATCCTCATTGATCTCGAACTTGATCTCATTCAATTAATTGTTCGGGCACATGTGATGAATTTCGCTGGGATTGGGTCTGGGTACTGTTCATGTAATGTTCTCTTTTTGCTTAGGTCTGAAGTGATTTCTGCCCTACATTAGAGGCGAGGGTTGGTTTCAAGAGATCTTGCGGCTTATGTAAGTTCATACAGATCGAATTGACACTACTCAAAATGGAAATGACCTGCCTGCCTTAAACACCTTTGAAATATATAGGCATTTGGGCTCGACTACATAGTCCAGGGTGACATAAGCATGGCAACAGACCTTGCTAAAACATGGGAAAATACCCCAGAGCTCCGGCGCTTGGCATCCAAGCACCTGCTGGTTGATGACTCAATGTTTTTGTTTCTCCAAGTGATTCCATATTCCATCTATTCCATTTACCCATCAGGCCCAGCATTGACCGGCCAAGGTTCAAAAAACAGGTGATTTCATTTGCAGAGACACCGTGGCGACGAACGCTGAAGTCCTTGTGCATGCCATCCGGGCGCTGGGATCTCACGTGGCAGTCCCCACTTTAGAGGTTCATATACAAAGCTTTTACGATTTCTGCAATATTGCCATTTCCAGTTCCATGACTGCATGTTCGATGTTTTGAAAATATGTTCTTTTGAAACGATAAACCACTGAATCTGGAGGAAATCCTGTGCTACTATATATGATTAAAGTACAACCTATTACATTCAAACCACCTGGTGTAGCAATGGATTTCCTCCATCAACACTAGTGTACTTTGCATGCACGCATGCTTAGGTGATACAGCAAATAACCAAGCTTGGACCCTTCGGAAATGCATGACCGAGTACAACAATATTTGTCGGAAACCTCATTGGCCACGGGAGCCACAAATTAGGTATCTTCTCAAGGCTTTAGATGTCACCCTGCCGCCCAACAAAAGGGGCAATGAAGGGGGTGATGATGGTGATGATTATTCAAGTGAAGGTGAAACATCCTACAGTGATTGCGGGACTGATGAGGAAGACCCAAAAGATATCCATCATGAAGCCCCAAAACCACTTCCTGAACAACTTCAAGAGGTACCATGCAGCTCGACTGCAAAATTGACCCGTGAAATTCCAATGGTTCTATATATTCAGTGCATGTAGGGGTAATTGTTCCCTTTGCCCAGGTCCTGCAAAAGCAGTGCCAGAGCCTGCTGCAGAGCAATTGCCTCCCCAGGAAGGGTTACTACTACTTAATCCATAACAGTTCCTTCCTAGTTGGTTTGGTTTTTGTACATGGAAATTATCCGTGGTATTCAAAGTTTTGATTCAAATCATCACATTTGCAGGAAAATGGTGGTTCTGCATCTACAACTGTGGCCTCTGAACAAAATGAGGCTTGCTTTCCAAGACTTATGTTACCTGCATGCATATAACATTTATTTTATATATGCCCAACATGTCGACTAGGTGATGATGGGGAATGATCAACTTCGTACCCCTACTTCAAAGGTGGGTGCCTTAAACAATTTCCATCCTGACCTCAATAATCCTCGTTTATACACTCCCAGGTCGAACACAGTGGCCTGAAGCAAGCCACTGGAGAGCAAGGTCCAGACCCCAACGGAGGTGGTGAGCCTGGGATAGCATTGAGCCATACTTCCCATTAGCTAGGTCATGGTGCTACATCTTTGGAAACACCACCCAAAGTGGAAGAGGCGAGCGTGTTTTCAATATTGAATGCATATATGCATGTATATAATTTCAAGTATATTTTTTTCTCGGTTAAAACCTGGGTAGGTTGATGCGAAGCGAGTTCGTTTGGACCAGTTGGTCAAGCAAGCCCAGCTCTTGAAAAGGATGAAACATCTTAAGTATCTTCGAGAGTTGAAAGCCCAATCTGCTGGATACATTGCAGTAACCATGGCAACTTTTTGTTTCATTTTCTTCGGTAAACTTATATCGATTTTAGATTTTTGGATTAGTTTTTTGGTGTAATTTATGTAAAGTGTATAAAAAAACATGTGCAAGTTTTGCATGTATAGATATTTATGCACGTATATGCACGAATTTACGTGTTGTACTAGCATAGCTTAGGAGGACAACACATGGACAATGGGGAGACGCAGACCTATGACTCCACGACTGCAGCAGAGTGTATGAAAGCCACGTTTCAGTGGCAGGAGCAGAACTTTAAGGGTTCTGAGTTGCAGCGGGATCCAAGTCCAAAAAAAACATTAGAGCAGAGAGACGATTCTTGGGTTCTTCGTGCCCCAACTCTAGTTCTAGGTGAGGAGGTGCAGCAGGAAACAGGTACAAAGGTCGTACCTCAAGCATGCATTGAGACAGCAAGCAAGCCAGAGCATGCAGCAGCGACAGGCCAAGAAGGAACCACAGAAGCATCAAAAGAGTTAGAGAAAGCAGCATTGCAGGCAGAAGCAGCAGCAATGGAAGATGCCAGGAATGGACTTGTAAGTTCAGGAAACGGAGATGAGCCAAAAGAAACACCACATGTGCCATTAGACAAAAATAGCATGGTGAATGGACGAGTTTTGCCTAAGGGTTGGTGTAACATTCCCTTCTTAACACCAGCTGAACAACAGCCAAAAGCGCAGGCAAAGCGAAAAGCAAAGGCGAAGGCCAAAAGCAAAACAAACAAGGTTGAGCAAACAAGCGAAGATGTTGAAGTTCCCGAGGCACCTAAGGGCAGAAAGCGCAAAGCAGACCCAAGCAATGTTGAGCAAACTAAAGTTGAAGTTCCTGAGGCACCTAAGGGCCAACGGGCCAAAGCTAGAGCAAGCAAGCCTAAGGAAGAACAGCCGCAGCAACATGTTGAGGTTCCTGAGGCACCTAAGCGCAGAAAGCGCAAAGCAGTTGTTGAGCAAACAAACGAAGATGATGTTGAAGTTCCTGAGGCACCTAAGGGCAGAAAGCGCAAAGCAGACCCAGAGCAAGCACAGCACAAGGAAGATGTTGCAGAGGGTGGTGCATCTAAAGGCAGTAGGCGTAACGTCAAGGCAAGCAAAGGTGAGGACAAGGATGAGGATCAGAAGCAAGAGGTGAACGCCGAGAGAAAAGCTAGGTACAGCAGAAAGTCATGTGCATACAAAAAGGCTCTTAAGCAAAGTCTCGACAATGGCCACGACCTTGAAGAAGCCAAGAAGCATGCACAGGCAGTTTCTTAGTATGCAGGTAGACGTCCACTATGATGTTGTTGTCAATTAATGTGTGATATTTAAAAATGCATATATATACGTTATAAACATACATGTGGTACACAGAAACTTCATTCCCATTCGCGTGCCTAGGCTTACAAGGAATGTGATTAAGCTCATCATGACTTGACCCGGACTCTCCTGATGGCCTCTGGTTCACAGTTTTTGGGGATTGCAAGTGATATCACTTGCATATGTTAGCTGTTGTGCCTGGAAGATATCCGGCCATTTTACTTATATCTAGAGGGGGTTGGCTTCACCCTGTGCTTTTTTAGGAGCAGCAGTGTGAGCATTGCAACATCTTATCGTTAATTATAGTCTGTGTGCAAAGCTCGAACCATTGCTTTGCCCAGTGATCAGTGGCAACCATTAAAAGTCCCAGCCCGCTTTGATCAAAAAGACTCACTGCATCACATCTTTGTCAACTACATGTACGTGTTTGATCAAGTAATTTAAGAGCCAATAGATATCTTATAGTACATGTTGGTTGGCCTTTTCCTCATGCAGGTGGATGCCAAAGATACACCGGTGCTTCTCACGGAAACCCTCTCACAAAAGTCTCCCCTGCATGTTTAGATCAACTTCTGTGTAATCTGCGAATCAGTTTATGAATGTTTTCACCCGTTTTGCATGGTTGCGTGAAACTTTTGTTGGGGTGACCCGATAGTACAGGGCTCAAAGCTTAAAGTAAGCTAACCCGGGGTGTGACTCAATGATGCAGTCCTTAGTTGCATCCCTCATCCAAATCCAAGCTCCGAAGGCCAGGTGCTACTCATGATTCTCTTAAGATATATAGGTGGTGAAACCTTAGCCCCCTATAACTAAAAAACTGAGTCAGGTGCTGGTGGGAATAGCCGTGGCCCTAGCTATGGTAGCCTAGCTAGCATGACCTCAAAGACAATTAATTCTACCGATTGTTCATTAGAGATTTATTGAGGTACTTCTCCTTCAATGGACTGATGGCGTTGATACTTCTCCCCGCTTCTCTATGGTGGAGTACTTCTCGGGGAAAGCTCAGGTCAGTGAGGCATTTCGTCAAATGGGCCACGTTGTAGCTAGTTTTGACTATGAACTTGGAGACGAGATGGACTTTCTTTCCCCAGCAGGATTTGCGTTTCTAACCGGCATTGCTTGTTGGGGATTGATGGATCTACGGTTAATGGAAAAAATCTGCACCACTCTGATGTTTTACATGCACTTCTAAAAACCTTCGGGCACCCCAAGTGGTGCATGATTGTTTCCATCAACGTATTTATAAATATAATTCATCGATTAAGCCCCATCTGCTCACCTTGCTGAGGTTAGCACTAAGCTTGGCAATGTCAACCATGGCGTGTGGCCTCCATGTTTTCGCACCTGACTGTTCATCATGGACACGGATTTCCAGAGGGACTAGTCAGAGAAGCCATGTCAACCCGCATGGAAATATGGAAAACGCTTGGGTTATGAGGGGTGCAGTGATGATCGCACGGTCCCCTCCCTGCAAATAGTGGATTGTTTTCACCTCTTGAATTTTCAGATCCCAAACATTATTCCAAAACACATGATGATGTACCTAGGCTGGTGTGTATCTTGTTTGTCTCAGCGGCAAAAAATGTCTACTATGTGTTGGAGCAGCCAAATGGGTCTGCCGATGTGATCTATCGGCACCCACGCCTTGACTACTGGTCGAATGTCATAGGATTTGCTACTTGTTTTAATTATGGATCTTGGAATAGCCCTTTATGCCGATAGTATGACCCAATCATTATTTGAGGTTTGGCGAACATCATTTTGGATGATGCATTATGGGGCAGAAAGTGCCAAACGCACAGCCATTTGGTCGAACTCAAAGTCCCTTATCCAATATCTCGTGGGGGGCTTAGCATTAATGAGAAAATCCTCTAATTATAAGATCTATAGACGTTATAAAATCCTTCACCCTGGTGCAAGGATCGTGGAAAGCTTTCCAAGAGTGAAAAGGATTCCAAAACCAAAATCAAGACCACTCGTGGGGGCCCAAGCCAGGAGGAATGGAAATTGAAATTTAAAAGAATTAGTTTAGATCTGAATCTACACCATCCCCGTAGCTAGGAGCCACTATTTCCAAGAATGGAAAGAAGTCTTTCTCCGGAACAGGGAGTCTTAGAGGTACTGCGCACCTACCTCAGCTAAACTGGCCTGAGTGCTGGATTTGAATATGCGTTCCAAAACATTAATGATGGGTTTCTTGATTTTTGCCATGCTGTATGAGGGCCTATCCCATTGACTTTGGGAAGGCTTTGGCAGGGTTGCTCCAACAACAACGTCCGGTGCCAGATTTAAGGGGCAAATTGCCTCTACCTCGGGGCCTCTCTGATAGAGAATTGTTTGACCACATGGAGTTGGGAGATTTGTGGTGGGATGCCAGTCTACCATGTGTTTGGCAGTATCTTTACAAGAACCGAAAATGCACTATTCCATCCAGCTGGGAAAACACGATGAGACGATTCAATGCAGAAATTACAAAGGTGACTTTGTCTGAAATTGGACTATTTTGCCAATTGGTTTTATAGATATAGACCAGATCTAGACCAACTCCCCACTTCCCCCAATACTTCTCCAACATCCTCAGGCGAAGCGCCCGGACTCTATTGAAGAGTACTATGGCTTGTGACGGACCTCAAGTGATCCGTGAGTCGGCTCTGAATTGGGGCTGTAGACTGCAGAACTTCAGGGGTGCAGAAAGCTGAAACTCGGGGTTTGCCACACCTAGAACGACTAGCAAAAATCCCGCAAAAAACCCGCAAACTCCCGCAAAAACCCGCAAACTCCCGCAAATCCTGATATCTCGTTGTTTTGGGTAATTCTCGGAGTTTTGCAAACCCTACATTTTGGCACGTAATCTGTGCAAATTCGAAATTAAGCTGGCCTTAGCATGGCTGATATGGATCTTGTGCTTTTAGGCTCTAGATTCCCAACATATGCTGACAAAAAATACACTTTGATTCTTGAACTAGTGCTTTTGAACTGACTGGGGTTCATTAATTCGACATGGGTAGAAAATCAAATCACCACTTGCTGATTGAAGGTATTCTGATCGAGGTTTTGGTTCAGGCCCATCATGTCGGATCGTGATCAGACTCTAAGATCCTGCTCCACTTTTGACCGGGGTCTTCATATGATATCCCAACAGAATCCTGATGGTACTTCGATTGATGCGCAGCTTCAAGTTACTAATTTGCATCCCATGTGTTGGATCGATTGTTTTGGATTACCTCTCCACCCTAGCCCCCTAGCTCAAGCAATTATCCTGACTTCTGAGGCTGCTGAAGCTGAGATCCAAGCTTTGCAAGCTGCTCTTGGACTCAATGTTGGTGTCGGAGAAGGCCTGCAAGCAGGCAGGAATGGATGAGGACGGAGAAGACAAACAAGGTGGCTGGTAAATATAGATTCGATATTTTTATATTTTATAAATGGTATATGCATTGGCATGCTAACTCAATGCAACCATGCATGTGCATGTAGTGTGTGTGTATCAGGGCTTGGTGGGCCTTCACTTTATCATGAAGCTCGGGATGCTGGAGTACCTTTAGTTGCGGGGCAACCTACAGCTAGCTTGCAGGAAGTCATGCCACCTACACCACCTGTAGCCCCCAATGATGCGCATCTCTCCCCACCAGTTCCTAGACGTTTACAGAGTCAATTCACAGAGGTAGCCAGTCAAGTGACAGTGCCCAACCCTGATGATGTACCAACACCGTCTGTGCCAACACCTAAGTATGAACATCCCAAAAATGAAGGTATGGGACCTCAGGCTCCAGTGGTTAAAGGGCCATCGTCTACCGTCCAGGAACTACCAGCTACACCCAATGATAGTGTTGAAGTGGTGGAACCCCCCATCCTCCCTGACAACCAGCTAGGGGACAGTCAAGTTGTTAGTGGGGCAGCTTCCCCTGAACAAGAGGCCCCACCGCTGACCCCACAAACACTCATGGATAGTCAGCTCCCAGACGGTCAAGAAGTACCAGAAACACCAGCTGGCAAAACACCAGTTGAAACACCAGTTGAAACACCATGTACCGCTGACACTGGTAGAAAAAAAGAATCTCGTGATCAGAAGCTGCAGACGACTTCTCCAGCCAAGCGCAAGACCGCACCAAAACCACAGCCCAAGTCATCCAGTACGTACGCAGATGGATCCTATTGGAAGACACTTATTTAAATTCATATATCGCAATCTGGTCTTTAAGCATTTCTACATATATGATATATTTTATCTTGTGTTGCGCCAATCGAAGTAAGGATAAATCGCCACTTTGTGCAAGTGAGAAAGAAGACTGGGAAACCAGCTGCAAGTGCAGAGGCAATGAAAATTTTTCAACAGCCAGGTGGTCGTGCCTCAACATAATTTTTGATGTAATCGTCCAGTTTTTTAGAAATTTGAGTTTTGGGGACAATGTTGCCTATATGTGTGCTCAGGTGCAAAGATCCAAGAGATGCTGAAAGCTGCTGGGGGGGATATGTCTAAGCTCGAGATGACCATAAAGAAAAAGTTCGAAACCACCCGAAGTGCCCAAATTGAGGGAGAGTATGTAACACAACTTGACTTGGAAGGCAAAGGATGGGATGCTGATATGATTGCGAATAGCAAACAGTGGGCAAATTCAAGGGGATATCTCAGGACTTCAGAAATTCATGGGAGAGAGGAATGGAAGCTCCCCCTTAAAGAATCTTTCAGTTACGGCCGTGCAGAGACTGAATCTGGCGAAGTTCATGGTACAATGGATGTTGAGGACAGGGACATATATATAGTACGGTATTGATTAACATGTCCATATTTATGGGATGTACCATTTGGCTTTTGGGGGAGGACCCAGATGGTGTGTTGCAGCAATTCAACATCACCGCATCCTCTGCGCTGGAGTGGCTGGGTTTTGTGAAATCCTTTATATATGCATATGTCTGGAGCAATGTTTTCCTATACTATATATCTCTTGTAGCTGAGGATGGCTGACAATATGGGAAGCATATCTGGCCTAAACAGTGGCCAACAAGCTTTGGCTTCTATGTCATCGCAAACCTCTAAGAAAGCCAAACTACCTGCCCTACCAGTGATTCAGAACAACAATATCGTGGGCCATTTGAAAGCATATATTGGCCTTTCAATGTTTTTCAAAACCAATCCGGCCAACACCCCTTGAAGCCCACCTAGGCCAGTTGCCGGTCTTTGTTGATGTTCTTGCTCACCACCTTGATGCATGCGAAGAGATCAAGGTGCTAAAGTAAAAACCACCCCTTCCTTCCCTTGCTGTTGGGTTTTGTTCTAGCAGGAGAAACTGGAAGGATACAAGCTGGAACGTGCAAATGCGTTTGGAACCCCAGGGATGGGAATGCATAGGCTGACTGAGGAGTTCAACTTTCATACACTTTCGAAAACTTACTATCAGCTTAAAGTAGATCTTAATATATGATGGAGTCCTTTATGTTCAAGCCCCTTGGCCAATGTCGATCCCAGCATGTCCTAAATACCCCGAAGCTGCGGCCCTTAGGCTTCTGAAAGAGATGGAGGAAAAGAAGGCCCAGGTGAAAATGGTATACAATGATCTTCAGAACAAGCAGAATGTTCTCATTGAGACTGATGGAGATACGTCACAGTGATTTGGTTCAACATACATGTTAATAATATGAAACTTGTTTCAAATATTTTAGCTCTTTGGCTTGTACTGTCCGACATGTTTGTTCATGAGTGCTAAGGAAAATGAAAGAGGATGTCATAGGACTCTTTGTGAAGGCTACTCAGAAAGACATGGCCTTGAACCAAATTTTGACACGCTGCAGGCTGGTGTATGCTCGTACTTACGCTATACCTTCTAGAATCCTAGACTTCCAGCATGCCCACTCATTTAGATTCAGACTTTAATTGGCCAATCCTTCCACCTGGATCACGCAACCCATGCCAGGAGCTGCAAAGCGCCACCCAAGCCGAAGGAGAAAGCAGAGAAAGGGAATTCAGAGAAAGCTGATGATAAGAAGACAAAGAAAAAGAAGAAGAAGAAGGAGAGTAAGGAATGTGAATCTGAAACGAAAACAAGCAAGAAACGTGGCAAGAAGCGTAAGTCCCAAGACTAGTGAGCAGACCCTGAGCGGCGTATCACCATGGTTTGGTGGATTTTGGTGGAGTCAAATTTGCAAGATGGAGAAAAAAGGTCTACAGCATGCATGCATGCCTATATATAGTGAGCCTAGCTGTGAATTGGTCACCACTATTATGACTATGTACGCCACATAAGTTGAATACTTCAAACGCCAGGTGCCTACGAGAGACATCTTTACCCAGGCTGCTGCTGACTGGGAACGACATTGTATGGGGTAAAAATTTATATAGCATATAGCTTTGAATTATAGCTGCATGTAAAGTATGATCATGCACTTTACCTTGGACATCGACATACTATATCTGAATCAAATTCTCTCACCCCAACTTTCTTGATCCCCAGTCACTGGCCAACACAACCACTCATCCGTTGCAGGCTTGGCTTCAGACGAGGATGCCCGGGAGTGCGACAACCTCGCAGAGGAGATTTTGGAAGAGTACTTTTCAGGGGTTTCTTGGATCGATATGTCTGGCAACTACATCAACTTTGGTGTAATAGACTTAACACAAGTTGGTTCTCTCAGCCATGAGGCTACTTCGGCATTCCATTCTGCTAAGTCTGCGAAGAGGATTTGCCGTGTAAGGGCAAGAGTCTTAGCTATATATAATTCAATCAAGTTTTGTCCTTTATTCTAGAACTAAGGTCCTACCTAGTTTTGAATATAATGGACCTTGATCGAATGGTTTAAAGATATTCCAACTTGTTTTTGGCATTCCCCTAAATTGACCAATGATGTTTCTGGGGGTCAATACTAAGGAAAATCCCATGATCTTTTGTGGCAAATCGCTCGCTGCACAAATGGAACCAGCAAGAACTCTTTCCAGGCTTATTCACAACAAAGGCCTTTCCCTCCCAATTGAAGTACAGTATGTGAAAGTGAAATGCCGTCGGCGAAAACCGCAGGTCAAAGATTTTGACATCTTTTGGCCGGTGCTCTCAATGCGGAGTTGGTTGAAATTCCTATTTGAAAATCTACCTGGTCTGTGTTTGGGGGGATATTGTCTGGATGAGGATTGGCCCCAAATGCATGAGTATTTTTGGGAAAAATGGAGGCAAAAGGATCCTGGAAACGAAATCTATTCATCCAGCAAACCCCTTGGTTTTTGCATCCCATACTTTACCCATGGGGATGAAGGGCAAACCACAAGAAAAACAGCTTTCATGGTCCAGAGTTTTCAGTTTGCCATCAGCTGGATGGGGATTGACCACACCACCATGTCTGGGTTTCTGGCTTGAATTAGTACGCAATTTTTTTCCCCTCAAGCTATAGCCACTTGATCTTCAAAAAGGTGGGAATGCAGAAGGGTTTTTGTTGAACCCCAAAATCAGTACTGATCTTTGCAAATGTTAGGTCAAGCTTCTGCAGTCGATTCTTATTCACCTGCATTTCTAGTGCTTGCTTTGCTGGCGAAACTACGTTGCGTCAGATCAATGAAAACTGGTGTGCCCAAATGGTTGATCTTTATGAAAATGGCTTTGAGGCATGTCCTTCGCAAAACTTTGTTTATAGTTAATGGAAATGCTGATGCCGATATTTTGTTTTCCTGGACACCCACCCCCCTGCAAGGTGACCCGTGGTGGTAAATGCTGCACTGTCTACCCAGTTTGGCTGGGAATGAAAGGAGATTGGAAATATCTCAGAACAGTACCTAGGCTTTGCATCAAATATCACATATTTTCCAACTTATAATTATCAACCGACCTTTTCTTATAGATTGGAGTACGGTATAGCTACCCAAGTCCACCTTCTTGGAAACAGCCCAGGCCTTTGCTCTGAAGACAGGCTGGAAATGTCTCAGGGTTTGCCACCTTTGCACGGGGCAGGACTGCAATGTACATCATATGATAGTTGTAGTGTGTGCATAGGGTACCTGCTAAACAAAAAGGGGTTTTCCAAAATGCATGTGGAGGAGTGGCATGACCCTAGCCAGAATGCGGCATGGCAACGACAAGATCATAGACCAGGGCCATGGCCTTTCAAACCAGGTGGTTCACCCTTTTTTTTATACCCAGGTGGAAGCAACCCTACGAGGGCGATCATTGATATCGCACATACTTTTCACATCAAAGGGGTGGGCTGTGACTTTGTTGCATCTGCTTTAGCGCTATGTGCAAGGAAAGGATTATTTGGCCAGGGGACGTTTGATTACAAGTTACAAGTTGCATATTACATTTACATGCAGTACTGTACGGCAACAAAAAAGACTACTTCAATTCGACAATGGAGTAACATTGGAGACCTTGGGATGACTTCACAAAAAGACTTTCCAACCACTGTGTCTGGAAAGGGGTTTGACACTGGTATTGTGTGTGGATTTCTCGAAGCATTTCTTGCAGAGCAGGACTGCGCTTATCACTTTCCCCCTTTTGACCCAAACAGGTAGACCCTGAAAGTTGCATGTTTAGATTTCATGGTTACAACAATTAATCTAGCTCCCTAGGTTCGCTGACTTGTCTTCAGGACTTGGGGGATGACCAGCAGCTTCAGCTCTTGAGTTTTGCGGCTGCCAATGTCAACTTCTTTTTCAGAACCCTCAACAACAGTGGATGTTTCTTAGAAGAGACTGTCCAAAACGAGGTGGCAATATCTGGGCAGCGATTCTTAGAGGCATACTGTGCATTAGCTTCTTTGGGTAAGCAGGATGGTTATGCATCTTTCAAAATCCGACCAAAGATGCATATGTACAGTGAAGTCGTTGTGGATTTGTTTAAATCTCCCTATAATATTTTGGGAGCATCGTGCTGGGCTGATGAAGATTATATAGGTCGCTGCAGCAGAACAGCTAGGAGCTGCAGCACTGGTAGCACTGGTTTAGCTATGAGTGTGAGGGCCATCCAAAAGATTCTTGGCCAGTACCGGCTACAGTTCCAAAGATTTGCGTGAAACAAAAAGGTTGCCACATCTCCCACCTGAGCTGGGAGCCCCAACAATTTGAAGATCATCAGGTCCATGAAGAGGTCCGTGTGTGTTCACATGGAGGGGGGCAAATGTGGGCAAGGACCCCTCCTAGATTTCATGTAAAACGTTGAGATTCCCAGAAAAGCACCCATATAAGCTTTAGTTTACCCTATATTTTTATCTCTTTCACCTGGTTTCTTTAAACGACTATATTTTCCTCGGTGGTGGAGGGTCCAGGATACCACTTATGGATGCTTTTGGGCGTCACTAGCATCCGCTATCAAATTGTGAAAATTCAAGCCCTCAACCCAAGAACGGATGTCTGGTATATTGACTTGCATTTACAATCAATGAATTCGGCATGTGTGATATTGTATGATTACGGAAAATAGATGAAAATGGAAATGCCTCGTATATACATATATAATCATATACAAATAATCATATATATATATATACATGCTCCTGTTTATTCTGTGAGTGAGGCATGTAAGACTTGATGCGGATGCAACGTGCAATCCTCTTCTCATACGAAATTCATTAACTCCACCGCAGTGTAAACACTGCAATTTCCCTCCATGAATCCGATTGGTCACTACCATGGGATTCATGTTCCGCAGTAGAATCGTTGCTGAAAAAGAAATCAGCTACCGTAACGCTGCAAATACGTTTGATCTTGTGAAATTGCCCAGTCACTATTCACAATGGCTTGAATCTTGCAAGCATGCGAATACATCATGTTTGGACACACTGAGCAAATATGTTATAGATAGCGAATACGATATCGAATGTCTGGAAACATGTTCAGTATGTATTTCGTTTGCATATAAAAATGTATGATATGATATCATATTCTTATATATTATTATTATGTCGTGGTGAAGAACCATCTTACCTACCAGGTTACCAATATTGATCCCTGTGACTTCGTCTTGGTGTACAAAAGGCACCCAAGACCCTCTGAGTTTTCCAACAAGTCCTGCAAGACCTGGCAAAAATCCCAAGTCTTCAAGGTCGAAAAACTGTTTCTGGGGAAGTTGCTGGGGAACTTTCCACTTACCTAAGGTACGTCAGGCTATAGGCCTATCGAGCAAAGGCAAAAAAAGTTTAGTTGATTCTGTGTTTGTTTCACTTCCTTTAAGACCAAATCAAATGACAAACTGCTCAAGTTCAACAGGAACATAGCATCAATGAGAGACCTTTCTCCACAATTCAAACTTCCTTGAACCCCTCTCATAGCTCTCTTACTCGAATTCCCAAGATTTCATATAAAAATAGTGCCCAACAGCGCAATTACTGCATTATTAGCCCAACATGGGAACAATAAAGTTCTAAGGCCTATTGGTGCCAGCCAGCATCTCAGAATTCAGCCAATTGAGAGAAATCTGTTGTATGATGTTGTATGCTATGCTGGGGTATATCAAATAGATTGGTGTAGGTATACAAGAGACCCTCTGTCAAAAAGGGATTGAAAGGGGATATGAGCTATTCTCCAACTTAACGACGAGTGTTACACTCTGTTACACTCAGAACTAATTCACCATCAAGTACCGTAGGCATCCATTGGCTTGAATCCTCGCAATCTTTCATCGGATTTTCTGGGGTAAACCGGAAACGGCCTGAAACTATCTGTACTTGTGGCCAAAATTTTCTACCACCGGTTTCCAGGTGCAACCTGTTTGGTTGATGCCACTTCGTTCTCCTTCTGCCTCCTCTCCTTTCTGTTGAAAATCGAGCATGGAAGCACGAAAGCTGCATACTGACCAACAGCTTGTAACGTATGCTTCCGCTATGAGTTTAAAAAGGCTTGCGAACAATGAATACTCCAACACTCAACCTTTTTGGTCTTCTGCTAGGAAGGTGATCATCCAAGTTTTGCTGTCAAAGAAAAATACAGTGTCTCAAACTGATTCACCTACCATCAACAGAGCATGACTACATCATACGTACCATACATTGAAATACACGTACAGTACTTCTGATGACTGCCACCAGTTGTTCCTGACAGGAGATCCCCTGAATAGCATCTACTGTAACATCTCTTGCTGCGTGGAGAATGGCATTTTTCATTCAGTTGCAGTGAGACCTTCGGTATTAGTGGTTTCAATAGACGATATACACCTGAAAATGGCGTGACTCCCATTGCTGGCTTCATTGAACCGGCCTTTTGGAAGGTGTGTGTGGATCGTATCCTATATATTTTCTCCCTGATGTGCTCCTCCTCTAGCTCAGACAATGCCGCGCGGGCACAGCCCAAGCGTTCGTTCTGATGAGGGGAACGTGTGCCCAAGACATGACCTGCAGCTGCGTGTCAGAACAACAAATCCATCCAATTCGCAAACGATGGGAGTTGCAACCACTTTCCATTCAGTGCTACATATAGCCCGTTGGTATGATGGTATGGATTGGATTCTGCCCGGATCCGCAAAAAGTCTTCATATTACAATTCAAGTGTAACAGCATGTAATAGCGAACCCTTGATAAAATGAACCTTTTTTTTTGCATTCTTATTCTTGTTTAAAAGATTCGTGGGCTTTGAACAAACCTATGGCACACACACACACGTGATGATTGGTCATGGTATGTCAATGTATGTCACCTTTGTTAAGCCAAGACTTCCAAGTTAAAGCTGCAAACGACCTTCAGCAAGAACCGCCCGTGCGGAGCGAAGAGATTGGATTCGGGACCTTGGAGGGTTACGACGGTCTGCGTGCATGCTCCACATTCCTGGTTGGTCCCACCTTCATGGTATTTCCCCCCTCCTATCCTATCCAAGCACAACAGTAGTTTAGTAGCAGTATTCCCACCAACCTAAACCACAGGCGAATGGGAGGGGCATTACTGTACCATTGGTTGGGCAGTCAGGGATATAGAAAGCTCTCCAATAATGTCCCATATATACATCGTCCATTTTTTGGTGGTCTAAAGCAGCAAGAGTATAGCGATCTGTTTCAAACTGCGGCGGTCAACACTCATGTCGTAGCAGCGCTGGAATGGCCTGCTGGGACAAAAAGACGCACATCACCTCCCTGACATTCCTGCGGGGTGTGCGTTGAAGGGGTTGCCACTCGGGAGCGCAACCTCCTTGCGAAAGGGATTGGTATCTTGCGGCTCTGAAGGAAAGCGCCCTTGAGGGAAAACATCAGGGCGGCCTTCAGGTCGTTGTGCGTCCGGCCATTCGGTGGCCCGGAAAGGAGGCTCTGAGCTGGGCTGGTTGGGTGCATCTGCAAATTTGAAGGGATTCTTGGGAGTACGTTGCTCTGGCCAAGTCTCACCTGGTGTGGTGTCCTTCCCTGCTCCCCAAGGATCGGAATCACTCCAGCCGTTCGTAGGCGAACTACTGGGACTGGTGAGCCAATCATCTTGACGTCTTGGACGTCGCTGGTTTGGGTAGATACTTCGAAGCAAATCATGCGCGTTTGCATCTTCCAGGATCTCTGTGCAAATCTCCTGGGGCAAATCGTTCAATGCCTCAAGGATTTTCCTGGAACCTTCCAAGACCATCGACCAGTTGTAGGAAGCACCAAGAACGTGAACACACTCCTGGACGTGTCTTCGACGATTTCGGTGCCGACGCCTCATCTCCAATAAGAAGAGCCATGCATCTTCGATTTGCTGGTTGTTGTACAGAGCTGCTTCCAAAATCTTGGACTTGGCACCATCCAAACAACCTTGTCGAAACAGGGAGAAGACATTCTCATGTTCGTTCTCCCATGCTTTGATGTCGTAGTACACTAGTGGTATCTGACGGATGGCCTGCAGCAGCCGTTTTGCTCGTTGCCGGATTGCTACATCCTCCTCGGTCAAAGGTGGGGGCCACCACTCACCATCTTGATCTTCGTCGAAGCTGTGGCTCCTTTGTCTGCTGAGTTTTTGCCCGTGCATGGCGAAAATGTTGACTATCACCTGCGCATGGTGGGAAAAGTCCCATATATGAATGCCTACAACCAAATATTTGGCAATATACGCTGGATGTTCTGACAATGGTGGAAACGTTGTTGGATACACGTGATGCACCATACAAATTCCATACAGTACACGGATTGTTTAGATTTGTCGGGTTAAGGCCAAGCTGAAAAGCTAAGTGAACTTTTAAGCCGACTATACAGTGACAGATATTTGGTACAATCTTTGCATGTCACATCCTTGCCAGAATGACTAAAGATACACCAAGGCACAAGTGTGCCAAACTTTGAGCAAAACAATCCGTGCTTTCAGCAAACTGATGAAGGCAAAGAGTGAAGGTCGACAAATAAACAAAGTGGCTTTCGTCATCTATTAGCCAATCTCCAACATTGAATCACAGGTCGTCAGATGTCTTCAGTCGCCTTAATCACTCCAAATCATTCGAATTTGGACGGGGCTTGTCAATGGGGAAGAGCTCAGTACTAGTTGCTGGTACCCTGGTTCAAATAGGTACAGGACAGTGAAGTAAAACTTAAACAAATGAAAACCGCACAGCCAGTCGAGGTTGGCTGAGCTAGCAACTCCAACTGCTCACGTGCAGATAGGGCTTTCTCTCGAAGCTGCCCATGCTCACCTCTGCTCAGTGGTAACTCATAACATACTACAAATGATACATCTAGCATGGATATGAAACAAAGGCCGTGAAAAGGAGCGGACAATTCAGATTATCTAAAAACAAATATATATATATATATACGCATTTCAGCTTAGATTTACAAGTGTAGATATCCTCTCTACTATTCATCTACACTATTCCTTTCAAATCCTTTCAAATTCTACTGCCTACAACACATACGACTGAGTATTTGCATCAACTACCGGGCTTCACCTCAAAACCTAAGATGTCATGAGCAACGAGGCAACCTGACCCAGCTGCAAATGTTTCCTACCATTCCTATAGTGCCACCTTGGAACTTGATGGTTGACCTTGGGAATGATCAAATGAGTCCATACCGGTATATAATTGTATATTTTATCTTTGGTTGTGTTTAAACAATAAACAAACTATGAGCCGCCATCAACATCAGTGGCAAGTGTCCAGTATGAAATCGCTTTTGAGAGGCGGTCCTATCGTTGTTCAGGAACTTTCTACTTGATGGATCTTGATGGAAGAACACGAGTTGAAAAAGAAATGTACAATCTATAGTTGTAAAACCATATCTATATAGTTATATATTATATATAGATGATTGCCACCCCTACCAAAAATGGGGAATCTCAATGTCCACTGGTGCGGGATTTCTTCCATCAATGTGGTAAGAGCTACAGTACTGCAAGTACTGACTGGAGCATGGCCAGAACAATCACCGATCATTCAAATCCGTTGAGATCTCCGGCTGATGGCCATCTCTCGATCCGTCCTGGTAAATTGGCCCCATGGTTTCCAGGGTCAACCGCCTGCCCTCCAACCAGCCTGCTGATCAAACAACTATGATACTTGGTATCTACAACAATATTTTTCTTAACTCAACATTGGCGCATTGAGTTGCAAACGCAAATCCTTTCAACACTCATGTTTAGCACGAAAGTGATCAAACACCATCTGATCAAACACAAACGAAAATGTTAAACATGTGTAATGGGTAATGACAATACGCAAACACACCAAGGAACAAAACCTCGATAGGACAAACCCAACACATGCATAGGATTTTTCCGCACTTTGCCTCACTCATTTTCATGAGACATGCTGAACGGCATCTGCTAGCTATGCACGTATTGAACATGTGAAGTACAAAATGCAAACGCTGCATTCATGTTGCAGAACGTTTGTGCCTACAATGCTTTCACTATGTACCATGTTTTGCAGTGACTCACGCTGGTGATGCCATCGGTGATCAGCGAA
>OMLO01000948.1_pt1 | contig 21094 bp, 22 predicted proteins | sample 1674811 | NCBI WGS metagenome assembly OMLO01 (sample SAMN06265003, study PRJEB25207) | coral metagenome | isolation source: Coral host | place: Mexico:La Bocana,Puerto Morelos, Mexico | collected 2008-11-13 | reverse complement strand
TGTCAGAGCAAAAACATTGACCAACTGACTAACTAGCTAACTGACTAATTGACTGATTGACTATCTGATTAACTGAGCAATTGTCTAAGTGATGAACTGACCTATTGACTGACTGACTGACTACTTGATTGACTGGTTTATTAACTGACGAACAGACTAATTTACGTACTGACTGGCTGACTGCCTGACTAACTGACTAATTGATTAAGAAGATGCAATTGACTAGCTGACTAACTAACTGATTAACTAGCTAACTGACTAAGTGAGACGACGAAGAAGTGTTTATTGGCAGAGATTGTTTTCCTAGCGTTGCACCAGAAGTTCCAGATGTTGATTTGAGAATGATCTTGTTGAAGAAGGGGGATCGTCCGGATCAAGGAGGCCGGATGTTCCTGTTTCGGATTCCTCAAAACCGGTTGCGCCTCCAGTAGATATCCCAAAATCCAAGGAAGGAGATTTGAAGTTGAAAGAAGATTTAACCCCTTCTGGGGACGACTTGGATTTGCGTGTTGAAAAGAGGAGGCGCCACTAGATGAAGAAGATGATGGTGAGTTTCCGTGGGAACCCAGCCTTAGGGAAAAGCCTCAACAGCAATCTCGAACGACGGATGATATGCTGACTCACTACCCCCAAAATAGATATTGCGACATTGTCGGAGATCTAAGATGACCTTGCGGTACCATAGGTGTAAAGCCGATAAGGATAAAGAAGAAATTCCACCTCTACAATCATTATGGTCATAGGTTAAGAACAGATCACATTTTGTTTGGTAGTGAATCAGAGAAAGGCTCGGACGGCGAGTCATCGTGCTTAGTGGTGCAGGACCTTCAAAGAATCACAGGAGCATGGGGATCAGATAGATCACAGTGTTTCATCAAAACAGATGGCGGGCAAGAACTAAAGCAGCGGAATCAGTGAGTCAGGCGTAGCCAATGATCCTCTTCATAACTTCATAACGCAAAACTGGAAAGTACAATCCGAAGGATCAAAGAAGGAGTAAGGTCGTTTCATTTCAAAGCAGGTCTTCCTCATGAAATGTGGCCTCGCAGCATTGCATATTTCACTACTGCACTATCGTTCACAAACCAGACACCAGTACACCCGAGTGACACGGAAGAAACAAAAACCTTTAAGGAAGGGAAAACGTGTTATGAGGTTGCCAACAAAGGGGCTCCTTTTGAAGGAAGCCTTTATCTTTGTAAAAGGGGTTTTTATTTTTATAAAAGGGTCTTTGAAAAACTGTGTCTTTTCAACATTACTTGTCAGAGACCATGCTGTCTCCACCTTTGTTGTTTGAAAGTTTGTGTCTCTTGGAAAGCATCCTCTCAGAGAACATGTGCTGTCATCGCTATATTTTTGGAAAGTATCCCCTGTGAAAACATGCTAACATGACCAATTTTTTTTGAACATTGTCTCTTGGAGAACATAATCTCTGTGTTTTCAAAACACAGAAAATATGTTCCAGCTTGCATTCAGATAAACCTCATGACATTTTGTTTTTTTCCCGAAAAGGATTTGCAGCGACTAAGATAGTTAGTGACCGCCCAAAGCTGTTGACAAAGCTTACACCTCCAAAAAAGGTTTACATATAGGCACCCACTGTGCTATATTTGATTAATATTTGATTATAATTGTCTCACTGAGATAGTGAGGCTTGGTGTCTCAATCACATTCTGCCCCCTGAGCGCCTAGACAGGTCATGCACAGTTTGGTCAACGTCCGCCAGGACTGTTTTTTCGCTCACAATTGCCGTCCTTTTTTATCTGCACTGCAAACGTTGCGCAAGGTTACCTATCTTTTCTTCGATGTGAATTTGAAGACAGGACAGTGGGTTTTGAGAGGTTTTTTGGGGGGACAGGGAAGTGATGGAACTGAGATAGTTTCATCCGAAACACTGTGATAGTGTTTCTTTTAAGGTCACACTGAGATAGTGTGACCTTTTGCACTGTGAAAGTGCAATACGGTTGCACTGAGATAGTGCAACCGTGCTGGCACTGTGATAGCTGCCAGCTGCTGGCACTGTGATAGTTGTCAGCATGACCCGGCGACACTGTGATAGTGTGGTCGGAACCGGCTGGCACTGAGATAGTGCCAGTCTACACTGTTCAATAAATAAAAGTACATTTTTATTTGCAGGATGGTTGAACTAAGTGGTCCCCACCCCTGATCTGAAAAGAATGGCCTTACACCAATCCAGTAATGCAAACACACAGTAAGATCGTGAAGTAAAAACACTACATAATACTATTGTATCCCAATACAACAGCAGCAATCCTCAGTGCACTATCGCAGTGCTGGGCGCACTATCTCAGTTGCCAATCTTCTTGCACGGTCACCGCAGTGCCGGGTCAACTATCTCAGTGCCCCTTTTCTTGCACTATCCCAGTGCGAATATAGATGTTGAAGTTGAAGATCACCAGCTTCTACATGAATTTTGGCTAAGTAAGCCATTTTTTTCTCTAAATTGCTGCCTCCAATTTTTTTTTGGCTAAGTAAGCGTTTTTTTTGCCAAACCACTGCCTCCCAATTTTTTTTTGTCTAAGTAAGCCTTTTTTTGGCTAAACTACTGCCTCCAATATTTCTTGGGCTAAGTAAGCCTTTTTTTGCCAAACTACTGCCTCCAATTTTTTTTGGCTAAGTAAGCAATTTTTTTGCCAAACTACTGCCTCCAAGAATTTTTTTGGGCTAAGTAAGCCAATTTTTTTGCCAAACTACTGCCTCCAAAAATTTTTTTGGCTAAGTAAACCGTTTTTTTTGCCAAACTACTGCCTCCAATTTTTTTTGCCTAAGTAAGCCATTTTTTTTTGCTATACTACTGCCTCCAAGAATTTTTTTTGGCTAAGTAAACAATTTTTTTTGCCAAACTACTGCCTCCAATTTTTTTTGGCTAAGTAAGTTTTTTTGCCAAACTACTGCCTCCAATTTTTTTTGGCTAAGTAAGCACACTTTTTTTGCTAAACTACTGCCTCCAATTTTTTTCTCGATAAGTAAGTTTTTTTTGCCAAACTACTGCCTCCAATTTTTTTTGGCAAAGTAAGCCTTTTTTTTGCCAAAACTACTGCCTCCAATTTTTTTTTGGCTAAGTAAGCCTTTTTTTTTGCCAAACTACTGCCTCCAATTTTTTTCTCGATAAGTAAGCAATTTTTTTTGCTAAACTACTGCCTCCAATTTATTTTTTGGCTAAGTAAGCCTTTTTTTTGCCAAACTACTGCCTCCCAAAAATTTTTTTGCTAAGTAAGCACTTTTTTTTGCTAAACTACTGTCTCCAATTTTTTTTGGGGCTAAGTAAGCATTTTTGTCGCTAAACTACTGCCCCAATTTTTTTTTTGGCTAAGTAAGCATTTTTTTGCTAAACTATTGCCTTCGATTTTTTTTTCGATAAGTAAGCAATTTTTTTTGCCAAACTACTGCCTCCAATTTTTTTTGGCTAAGTAAGCCTTTTTTTCGCCAAACTACTGCCTCCAATTTTTTTTTTGGCTAAGTAACCATTGTTTTTGCGAAACTACTGTTTCCAAAAAAACATTTTGGCTAAGTAAACATTTTTTTTGCTAAACTACTGCCTCCAATTTTTTTTTGGCTAAGTAAGCCTTTTTTCTTGCCAAACTACTGCCTCCACTTTTTTTTGGCTAAGTAAGCAATTTTTTTGCCAAACTACTGCCTCCAATTTTTTTTGGCTAAGTAAGCCGTTTTTTTTGCCAAACTACTGCCTCCAATTTTTTTTGCCTAAGTAAGCAACTTTTTTTGCTCAACTACTGCCTCCAATTTTTTTTGGCTAAGTAAGTATTTTTTTGCCAAACTATTGCCTCCAAATTTTTTTTGGGGCTAAGTAAGCAATTTTTTTTGCTAAATGACTGCCTCCAATTTTTTTTTGCTAAGTAAGGCGTTTTTTTTGCCAAACTACTGCCTCCAAACAAATTTTTGGCTAAGTAAGCAATTTTTTTTGCTAAACTACTGCCTCCCTTTTTTTTTCCTGGCTAAGTAAGGATTTTTTTTCTGATAAACTGCTGCCTCCAAATTTTTTTGGGCTAAGTAAACAATTTTTTGGTGAAAACTGGTTCATCCTTTCAAAAATCAACGGAGATGCTGGTAATTGTGAGCTCACAGCCGTTGAGTGCCATTGCGCACGCCTCGCCGCAATGAAAGGTAAACAGGTAAGCATTGCAAAATATGTTGCAACCTTGTTTCTGCACTAACATCTTCAACCTCTTCACTACCATGTTGTTGCAAACTGATGCAGAAAGGCCTCTTTTTTTCAACCTTCATATTCAAGCCATCCGCTCTGACCCACGTCTACATGTGGCGCAAACGATGCTCAAAATGAGCAACTGTATCAGACAGGCATACCCAAGCCCCGGTAAAAGCAATACCAGGGATACCATCTGTCCCATAGCCAAGATCCTTCAGCCATGGGGTTGCTGCTCGCAACTCTGCAAGTTTTATCTCCACAACTCTCTTAACATCCATGCCAGGCAAGGTGCTGATCTTCTCTTGCATGTTTGCTTGGGCTGCAGCTCCATTGTATTGGTAGTAAGGGCCCCAATGCACATCTGTCAGTGGCACCTGGTTCTCGAAATGATGCCTCAACATTGTCAGGAGCCCGATCGCCTGAGCAATGCATTTTGCTGGCTCCTTGAACTCCGTAAAGAGCGCCGCAATGAACAGCAAGCATTCCCGGGCATTCTCCAAGCCAAAAGCTGCTTCATCCACAATGTTGGGCTTCACGGCCTCGGCATCCTTGGCAACCTTCACCACCAGTGCTTTGGGCAGCACCCGTACCTTAGGCTGCCCATTGCCGATGCTGGAATCAGAGGAATTGGCATGAACTACCTCCATCTTGTATGGTATATCTTCACCGATTCTTTGGGCCAACTGTCTGCCATGGAAATAAAAATCCTGAGTGCAACATCAGCTTTCTAATGACAGGTGAATACCAGGTTTATGATCCATGTTGTCTGGCACTATCTCAGTGCTTCGCACTATCTCAGTGTTTCACACTATCTGCGATGCATTTGCACTATCTCAGTGCTACTTTCACAAAGGCACTAACTCGAGGCTGAACTATATACAGTCAATAAAATGGTACAGTGGTCAAAACGCGGTATTAGTAAGAAGGATTCTTGTTCTGTCGTTTTCCCCACAGATTGTTTTACATTTTTCTTTTTCCAAAAAAAATAACTTAAAAACCTCGTGCAGTTCTAATACCATTATGGCATTGGCACTGAGATAGTGCCAGTGTGGCACTGAGATAGTGCCAGTGCTACATGTCATTTTTCTTGACTTGATTGGCTGGACCACTGAGATAGTGCCTTTTGACAGCCGTTATGTAATTATCAATGCTTTGATCAACCTTTAGCATCTTGCTTTTATTTGTGCACTGTGATAGTGCTTCTGGCGTTGACTTCTAACATCTTCTAATTGCTATGCAGGAACCAACTGCATGGTGGCGCTTATAAACACCTCAAACTCCTGGACAAGGCCCAGAGCCACCCACATCAGCCCTGCATTGTGGACCAAATTAATACATGATCCTGTATATACTTCAGTGGCCAAACAAGATGAGTTTTTGCACCGAAATCTTCACAACACGCCCGCAGCCATTTGCCATTCGAAGTGTGAAGAACCATCACAAGGGCAAAGGATGGCCCTTGTGGAGCTGCCGCCTGATGATGGTGGGATGGAGGTTGCTGACCTCTTTGGCGGCCAAATTGTCGACGCCGATGGCAATGAAAACGTGTCCCTGCAGCTTCCCGCTGCTGTGGAAGATGAGGAAGACGATGTGTTCAGCATGCAGTGTGGAAGGTGGGCATGCCAAAAAAAAATCAAAAAATCACAATAAGCAGGTTTTGCAGTAATAGCAGGTTTTGTTTCTTGAAGCTTCCCCTTTGCAGGTGGCAAGAGCACTGTTGCCAATGCAAGCTTGACTGCCTTCAAGCCTTCCGGGTGGACTCCAGTGCAGCCGGCCAAGTGGAGCATTTCCGCAACAAGGTGAAATCGTTGAGCACTGTGGATCGCAGCAAATTTTTCTTCAACTTGGTCAAGCAGATGGCAGTCCAAGCTGATGGATCCATTGGCAAAATTGGCAAGTACAACTTCTTGGGCCACAGTGTCTGCTTCAATGCTTTCCAGCTCCTCACTGGTGCTTCCCGGAATTTCCTTCGAAGGCTGAGCAGTGCAGTGCTGTCTGGTGCGCGTGAAGCACCGGTCGATGGCAGAAGCACCCGGCAACACCGCAATCGTCCAGCTGAACGATCTGTAGACAGCTTCTTTGCCTTCTTGCACCAATATGTCGCAGAGCCCTTGGCTGAAGGGGCATTGCTGTCAGGGCCAGAAGAAGTTGATGGTGAGATTGAGGTGGATTTGGAAGATGTGCTCGCTGATAATGACACCTGTGAGATGGATGATTATAGTCAGTGGATCAAAGGGCACCCAGTGGCTGCAATTGAGCAGGCAGGAGAAGACCAAAAATGGATCAATCATTGCCGGCTCTCCGACCTCTACATGCAGTACAAGTTCAATTTCACGCCAAGTGCTGAGTTGGAAGACCCAGCCGGGACTGCCATATTCTACAAGGTTTGGCGTGAAAAATGGAGGGGCTTCATTCGCATCCGCCGGGCAAGTCAGCATAGCAGGTGCGCTGAGTGTGTGAAGTACTGCGTGTACCGGCAGAAAGCGAAGACTGAGGAAGAGCGAAATGCGATCCAAGAGGCCTACAACGCTCACCTTGCGCAAGTTTTTGCTGACCGAGAGCAGGGCCGGCGTTTGGCCTACATGTCTGAGATGAGCTGCCGAATCAACTCGAGCATCCCTCCCAGCAAGAGAATCCTGTACCTGCAGGTAGACGGCATGGACCAGGCTCGGTGTTCAATTTTTTCCAAAAAAAAAACATCAAAAAACGGAAACTACTTCGCAGTCCCTGACTGCTTTGCGGCGCTTTTTTTTGGCCAGGCCAAGTTCAAATGTCCGAGATTTGGTCCAACCCTTCGTTCCAAACTGGAAGAAAAGTTGTGGAGGCCCACACTTCACAATGTGGGCATTATTCTTTTTGGCCTTTCGGAAATGTACTACCTGGCCGATTGTGTTGACAAGAAGGACAGCAACAACCAAGCCACTGTTTTGAGCATTTTGCCTGCAAACAGCAGCCCAATGCACCTCATGTATCTTCTTGTTGACCCCAAAATGATCAGTCAGTATACATGTTTTAATTCTTGCCCTGTCTGCTCAATGAGGTATGGCATTGGAGAGAGCTTCGGAAATGTTGCGGGAGAAGGGATCAAACTTACCGCGGCATATTGTCATCCAAAGTGACAATACGTGTCGTGAGACCCGTAACCAAGTGTTGGTCAAATGGGCTGCCCACCTGATTTGCTCCAACATTTGCGACAGCATTTCGTTTTGCTTTTTCAAAGTAGGGCATACCCATTGTGAAATAGATCAACGGTTTTCAGTGCTCGCCCATTGCTTGAATCAAGCTACTGGTCTTCAAACTCCCCAGGACCAACGGCCAAATATCATTTGACTTTTTTTGCTGTAGTTTTGTAAAGAAAAAAAACATGACTGTCAGTTTCGTCTTGAAAGACTGTCTTGAAGCCCCTGTCGGCAGGAATTCCAGAGGGAAGTGATTTCTTCAATGCGAAGAGTGCCTGGCAGGGACATTGAATGCAACCTTCTGTCTGGAGCATGGGATTTCAAAGCCTGGCTGGAACCATTGGCAACAACAGTCGGGGGCTTGACGATCACTGACAAGGAGCCTGCTGTGAACCATTGCTTACGGATTGTTCCACGCTGCCATCTCCCGGAGTATGAAGGTCACAAGACCTGGGTCATTGAGAAGGACCGCGGTGGGTGGGATTTAAAAAAAAACAAAATCATAAAGAAAAAACGGAAATCCAATCGAGCGCCAGCTCAGGATGTGGGAGAAGGAACCTTGGAACAGCAGCAGCGTGATGCCATCCTGCTGTGCAAGTTTGACATGAACAGCAAAGAGCTCTCGCAACAACCACTGTTGCTCTTGCCCTCTGCCCGGTTGGCTGCTCTTCAGGGCCAAACCGGTCCAACGTCTGCCTTAGCTCGAAACTGCCTGAAAGCTGAGGAGCTGAAACATTTCCGGAAGACTGCCAATGTGATTGAGCAGCCACCTTGGGCAATGCATGATGGCAGCAACTACTTGAGAGGCCTTTGTGATCGCAGTGAACGAGCTGATTTTCCGTCTCCTGCGAGGCTGGGGCTATATACTCTCCGGCAGCATGAGGTGGCATTGCAGACTGCGCCAGGAGAAGTGGCTTGGAAGGATTTCGCTCCAGAACGGCCAAAAGAAGTTTTTGTTAGCCACGCCAAGCAAAAGGAGGGCGACAGTGAAGTGCCTGGTGAGATGGAACGGAAAAGGGCTGTCTTGAATCAAGCCACGCCGCAGGCTGCCAAAAGACATTGCCACCATCATGATGGCTCAGAACTTCATCAGGCACCAGTTCTTGGAGAGGGGCCTGCAGCTGCGAGGGTTGCTGTCCAGCCGGCAAATCCTCCTGACCATCCAGAAGCAAGTGAAGCAGCTGGATCTGAGCCTCCTGTTGCTGTTCAGGCAGCAGCACCGAAGGCAAAATCGAAGGCTTTGGCCAAACCAAAGGCCAAAGTGAAAGCAAAAGCAGCGGCTGCAGCACCAAAGCCTAAACCAAAGGCAAAGGCTGCAGTGGTGCCAGCTCTGCCGCAGTATGGTTGCAAAAAATGTTACTTCAAAAATGGCTGCCAAAAATGTGGCAATTTCCGGCCTGGCTACCCGAAGCCATGGCGTGGGAAAGCTCGCCCCGGAGACACTGTGTGATCTCGTTGGCAAATCTGGCTGTGGGGTTTTGCGATGCGTCCGAAGTGACGCTTTTCGAAGTGGGTGTTTTCACATGCTCAATGGCTTGGGGGAAAGGCCCTGAAGCATGATGTGAGGTGTCTGTGTTGGTGGAAAAAGCCGCCATTAAAAGCATGATTAATTGCTCATTCCAGTCAGGTGGTTGTGCAATAGTCAGTATTCGTGTTGTGTCCAAGAAGGGGCACTGCGATAGTGCCCGTATAGGCACTGCGATAGTGCCCCTATACTTTGTAAAAGTCGCAGCACATCACATGATGATCCTGAATTTTTTGGTTTCAAGTCTTAGCAGACTGATGGCCCGGTGAGAATTGCCATCATGGAGTTGCCGCCAGACATTTGTGAGCTGGAAAGCGATGGTTGTGATTTTGGATCTGCGGAGCTCCCACCCCCTGTTGCAGCAGAAAGCCCGACAGAAACTCGACCAAGACCAAAAAGGAAGAAAAGGGCAACATCCGCCAAAAATCAAAAAAACAGCAGGAAGAATGCCCATGTCGAGCCCAGGCATTTCCCATTGTCAGGCTGCCCTCTTCCTGATCCAGTTCCGGAAAGCACATTGCTGTCATACTGGAGCTCAATGGGGGTGGAGTTGCCCCCTGATTGTGGTGGTGACGGCGCTGAAGATGATGATTTCTTTGTACTTGAAAACGTTGAGGACAAGGCCCGAACTTTGCACCATGTGCCTGGCCCATTGGATCTGATGCAGGTTGGCCTGAAGCGACAAGTGGCTGCTGAATATTACAGCCCCCCACGAGTGCTGCCGTGTATTTGCTCTTCAAACTGCATCTTAAGCCTGGACATTTTGACTGGCTGGGATTTCACGCAAGCCCGAAACCGGCAATTGAGTTTGGATGCTTTGAAGCAGTTTGAGGTGGACTTCTGTGTATTAAGCCCGCCTTGCACAATGTTTTCTTGCTTACAAATTCTTTTCAAAAACTTCGAGAAGATGGATCCAGCGGTCTTCCAAAGAAGGTGGCATGAAGCCGAGGTTTTCATGAAACACTCCATGGATGTGGCGGACCAGCAGCTTCAGCGCCAGAAGTTTTTTGCCTTGGAACACCCCAGGACCGCTACCTCGTGGAAACTTCCCTGCGTGGAGAAAATCAGTCTTCATGGCCAAGTTCAGAAAGTGCATTTCGATCAATGCATGCTGGGGCTGAAAGCGCCTAGCGGCAAATTGTTCAAAAAACGAACCACCATCATGAGCAACAGCTCATGGCTGGTGAATGAACTGGCCAAATACCAGTGTGACAAGTCCCATGAGCACCAGCCAATAGAAGGCCAAGAAAATGGCCGCAGTCGCAGTTGGTGGGCCCAACACTATCCGCCTGCCTTGTGTAAGATTTTGGCAGAGGCGGCCGAAAGGTGAGGAAAAGGGTCATCGATGCAAATGGTTGCTTATTTGATCAATCAGTGTGCATTGTCTATCGTTTTGCCCCCACTCACAGCCACAAACTTCTGACTGAACAATGAAAAATTCCTCCACGCAGGCTGCAAACATTGTCTCAGTGAGGCTGGGCCGGTGTCTTCCTTTGAAATAGTTGTTTATTGTTTTTTGATTTTGGCACTGAGATAGATGCCTTTGCCACTGAGATAGTTGGCACTGAGATAGTTGGCATAGGCACTGAGATTGTTAAGATAGTTGGCCTAAAGCCACTGAGATATAGTGGCCTGCCACTGAGATAGTTGGCCTACAGCCACTGAGATAGTTGGCATAGGCACTGAGATTCTGAGATAGTTGGCCTAATGGCACTGAGATAGTGGCCTGCCACTGAGATAGTCGGCGCCACTGAGATTGTGGGCACATATTCCAAATTCTCTGGATCTCTGGCATATTCTAAATTCTTCGGATCTTTCATATTCCAAATTCTTCGGATCTCTGACACCATCATTTTTTTGACGGGGATTGCCAAAATCTTCGGAACTCGGAAACGAAAATTTGGGGGGGGGAGATCTGAGGAAAAAAATTTTTTTCGTTGGATATCCGGGCTGAAACAAGTGTTTCTTCGGATCTTGGGGTCGGGATTTTGGGGGGGGGAGATCTGATGGATCACATCAAACACCCCAAAAATCTAAGGAAAAAAATTTTTTTCCTCGGATCGCCCCCCCCAAAAAATCCGAACCTGAGATCTGAACATTTTTTACGCCCCAAAATGAATTTGATCATTACAAAAGGCCTTTGAACAGACGGGAAATCTGAGGAAAAAATTTTTTTTCGTCGGATCTCCGTCCCAAATTTTTTTCGTCGGATCTCCGCCCCGCTCCCCAAAATCCGAACCTGAGATCTGGAGAATTTTTTACGCCCCAAAATTAAAGTTTAAAGGCCTTTGGTTTTTAAGTCCAATTGGTGACCGGTGAGTCTTGCGGCTCAGGCCGCCCGCAACTCTGGTTCGGAAGCTGTTTGTCAGACATCATGGCGAATGCGCCGCCTTCTGAGTCTTTGGTCGTGGATCTTCCTCCTGATGTTGATGATGGTGAGTTTGGAGAAGCAACCACCAAACGGAAACTAGCAGATTCAGATTGGTGTTCTCATGGCCCCACTGGGAAGAAAAGGAAGGAAAAAACAATTTGGCATAGCAGCGATATGGAGCCATGCCCCAAGTTACAGGCAACATTTTTGGTGAAGAAAAAATTTGCTGATCAGATTCTGGATGGGAAGAAAATATATGAAGGGCGCCCGCACAGCAAATCATACCACTTGCAGGTGGGCAACTTCATTGGATTTTCTTGGTGCAGCGCCACTGTCAAACTGGTCTGCGAAGTAAAAGAGATCTTGTTTTTCGAGCATGTGGAACACATGGTGAACAAAATTGGGGCAACGAACCTGACTCCAGATCTTCCATCTCACCAAGAGTGCTGCGACCCTTGGCAGTTTTCTAGTGGCCAAATTTTGTTTCTATTGCGTTGGCTGTGCAAGTTTAGAGCCTCAGTTTACCTAAAGTTGTGTCGGGTACATCCTGGGTGGATGACAAGGACATGTACCGCGGCTTGGGGCAAAAATTCCAATCGCAAATGGTGGCCATTAAGCTGGCAAATCCTCGCTTGTTCACGGCCCAGTAGTTGCCCAGAAAGTGACAAAGTATGCATGCTGAAGCGCTGCTGAAGAATGGAAAAAGCCGCTAGGGTATGATTTCTTGACCCGTTGGAAAAAAGAATCATTGGTTTGGACCAGGCCAATTCGCGAGCCCTGATCTACTTCAGGATGTTGGTGTCAATTACTCAGCCAAAGCTCGTCTATTAGCAATTTTGAACTGCACATCTCAGTTTTGCTAGGTTGCATCTTCTCTGAAGCGCGTTTCTTTTCATAACAATGGTACCTGTTGAGCCGTTTCTTCATCAAGGGCCTTTTGTGATCAATTTTGGCCCGCCAGGATGGCCAGCGAAGATGGACGTGATGTTGAGGTGCCAAGTAATGCTTGGCAAATTCCCGTGGCTGGTGCAAGTGCACCTGCTACTCCCATGGATGCAATGAGTGAGAAACCCACTGAGTCGTCTGATGCAGCCTTTCAGGAAGCTTTGCTTCCTAAGGTCGATGACTCGCAATTTGAAGAAATCAAAAACAACATCCTGGACAAAATGAACTCGCTCCAGCAAAAGTACGGAACGATCACCAGCTATCTCCAAAAAAGGTATGCTGACAAGGTGGACCTTCAAGCTTTCGCCGTGAAACTGCATGACATGGCGCAGATCGAAATGGCGCTGTGGACATTGAAAGGCAAACTCTCGGCATCTACCCCGGATGAAGTCCCAGAAAGCCCAGTCTTCTTGCCACTTGCTGCTTTCAGTTTCGACAAAAATTGTAGCATGAAACCTGATGCTGACCACCAGTTGGTTCTGGACCTGGCAGAGCGGTTTCTGATGGAAGGGTTTCTCAGTTCTAACGAGCCACTCTTGGTCTTGCAGACCGCCGAATTGCTTCAAGTGTCCGATCAGCTTGGCGTCCAGGCACCTTGGATTGGACAGGGCTCCTTGAGGCCATTCTCCTTGGGGTTTTTGAAAGGCAAAGCCAGGTTGCACACACTGATGGCACTGATGTCCATTTTTGTGGACAACAACATTGACCCAAAGCAGGCTGCTTGGCAAACTTAGCCAGTACAGTTTTTACTTTGAAACCTTCACCCAAACAATATAATATTCATGACTTCTTTCTTCTTGCATTCAAGGCTGCCCCGAAGTTGTTCCGATCGATGTGGAGCATTGCTGCCCATGTGGTCACTGTTCCTTCGAAACGAGAGGAATTGTTGGCCAATTTCCGTGTGAGCACCAGAGGAAGTCTCCGCAAAGCTCCGACAATCATGCAGTGGGTACAGAGCCTGCTGACTTTGCGATCTTGTGGAGAAACTGATGGCCCTGGAGTAATCCGCAAATACAATGCAGAAAACCCGAAGTCTTCCCACTTGGTGGGTGGGAAAGCAACCGCGGTGAAAAACTTGTTGGAGCACTTTCCTGTGGAGGCCCTGGAGCTGATCATCCAACATGTGCAGCGCCAGTCTTGGCCAGGCTGTTGTTTCAGTGATGATTGCCTAAGCTCAAAGCGGTTGCTCCCAAACCACAATTTCAGGTTTGGCACTGCCGGCTTGTGGCCATCGCTTGGGAAAATTACACAAAAATCTTGTTTGCTAATGGTGCACCATGTCATCAACAAGTTCCTGAGCACCCCTGAAAATTGCCGGCGCAAAGCTAACAAGGCTGACATGGAGACCTATGCAGAGCAAGCCGCTTTTGTGGTCTGCTTGGGTGAGAAAGCACTGGCCGAGTGCCCTTTGGACCCCAACTTGTTGGAGGAGAAGTTGCACCAAGGGTTTGCGAACTCAGAAATGTCTTTGATGTTGGAGATTCAGAGCGTGCTAAGCTTGAAAGATCCTGCATTCACCCCGCGGTCTTTGCAACTCTTGGCCAAAATGCGACTTGATTGCTATAACCGGCCGGTGGTTAAAGTTTCGTCCTTTCATGACCTGACCCACATTTTTGTTAAATGTCAATGTAGACTTGCAGCGTTGGCGGCTTGAAACCTGTCAGGATGGAGGAGCAAGCGAACAGCATGCCAGTCCAGCAGGTGGCGGCCAACTTGGAGATGACCAATCTTGAAGCTGATCGCTGGAAGCTTTGCAAGACCCGTATAGAATATGATCTTCAAGTACTTCGAGTGGCAAAGTCAAAGCTCAGCAGCTGGGAAAGTGCCCATTACCATCAAAAACTGTTGCACCGGCAGCAAGCTTGGGATAACAGTTTTCGAGGGGCTGAGGCCTTCTTGAACGGGAACGCCTCCTTCATTTGCAGTGACAAGGTTCAGCAGAGCATGCAAGAAATGATGGCGTTCCAAGATCGATGGTCCACATCGCTTGGTATCCGGAAAGAAGGGCTGGATCCTCGGCATCAAATTTGACTTCATTTCAATTTTTCGTTTCCAAGCACTGTGATAGTGTCTTGAAATATACAATCTATCCTCCGAGCCCCTGTCGTTTTGGCACTGGGATAGTGTCTCCCCTTGTTGCACTGGGATAGTGCATGTCCACCTATTTGACATTGTTTAGGGCCGCCCTCTGTCTCTAAGGTGGCCATTTACATCCTCAATTGGTCCAGCATTTGCAGACTCAAAGCTTGTGTGCAAAACGTGCAAGCAGGTATTCTGGGCATTGTCCTCAACCAGTCTGAGTCCAACATGGGCATTGTGGTGATGCCCGAATTCTCATATCAGAAAGGGCAGCTTTGGAGGTCCGAGTTCATGGCGCTTGAGCTTCTTAGCAAGCAAAACTTGAACGTGGACAAGACCCTCTCCATCCAATTCAAAGCCAGGAAAGACCAACGGGATATACGACCTCTGACCTACAAGGGAAGGATTGCTTTTGGCGGCATTGTGTCTGAGAATGCCTGGCTGTTCCGCTCCAGCATTCTGGCCCGTGAGGGTCGGACCCAACCAGTGGAGCAGCTAGCAGGATCCGAGATGGCTGTGGTGGAGGACACTGATTCGTCCGCACTTCCGCCCAGCGCTGATGTTGAAGCAGTGACTGGGGCCAAGAAGTTTGAGCAGCTGGGGGAGGCTGCGTACGCGGCCCTGTTGGATGCTGCAATCGAGGGCGTGCCGATGGATGGTCGGTCCGGCATTGTTGTGGTGGACCTTAACATGGGCACCGGTGATGTTGTCAATGCTTGGATCAATCGCAGGAAAGCATGGACAATCCCAGCTGGATATGTTGGGTTCACTGATGATCGAATGACGAAAGAATGGATCACAAAGTGCTTTACCCAGAAGCTGGCCAAAATGCATTTAGATGAAGACTTTCCGATTCCAGGCATTCAAAAGATGTCCACCGAACTGCCAGCAGACTTGGTAGCTGAAAAGCCAAAAAAACCAACTTTGAATGTGCTTGTGGGTGGTGGCTCAGATGGGTTGCATCCCGTGGTTCCTGATGCTCTTTCCAAGGTTGGGTTTGAAGCAACCATTTTTTGGCTGTTGGGTTTTCAAGTTAACGCCGAAAAAATTAATTGTCAAGATTTTGCGTGAAAATCTGTGGCCACCACTCTGCAGGAATGGGCTCTCCATGACCAGTTCGGTGAGGATTTTCGCAACCTGGTTGCTGCCATTGAGACGGAGTTCGGCCCTCCTCCAACAGCCACTGAAAACCCACCGCCAGACACCAAAGAAAAAGATCCCAACACAACTGGTACTGGGAGGAAAAGGGCTTCTGGAAATGATGCCCCCCCTCCTCCCAAGAAGACCCGGGTGGATGCTGGCAATTTGATTGCCCTTGAGAAAGTGGGTGATGCAGGTGTGTTGCTGGAGGTGCCCTTGTCCCACTTGAAGGTCGATGGTGTGAGCGTCCGTGTGATGTCGGGCAATCGCTGCTACATTGTCAACAAAAGCAGCAACACTGTGAAAATCCCTGCTGGAACGATCGTGGCTGGGTTTGGGAGTGGCTCTTACAAACAACGAGCACCAAATGAGCAGTACAATCAAGAAAAAGAAGTCTTGTTCCAACCGTTGCACTCCTCATTGGTGCTGTTCAATGGCCATCTCTCCACTGTAGAGAGCCTGGTTGCCCAGCGATTGACCCAGTTCCCAAAGACTCAAGTGATGTACCACGAGATGGTGCCTGACCCGCAGCCTGACAAGCCGCATGCGTGGGTACTAAAGAGGACTCATGATGTGGTTTTCGTACCACAAGGAAAAACGGCGGTGGAAGAAGGTGTTCCTGGAAGCACAAAACTCCAAACATTGGCCACATTGCTGCCATTATCTTCGTGGAATGGTGCTAGCAAGGCAGCGGAGGTGATCTTTGGTGTTCGCTGGGCCCCAAATGGTTTGATGCCTACCCGCCCACAAATCATGATGACTGCTGAGTTGAGCTTGCCTCCTGGCAATGGATGCCTCCTGACAAAATAGGAGGCGAAAAAGATTTCGTTTTGGCCGGCAAACCTGCCATTGCCTTTATGATTTTGAGTTGGATGCACATGCAGGCACTTCACCATGTCAAGGGTAGAGCAGCAATGCAAATTGCATTGCCGCCAGGGTGATGTGAAACAAGTGCCCGATGCAGTTGCGCGCAATTTAGCAACACCTCACAAGATGGAATGCCGGTGGAAAAATTGTTGTGGGTACGGAGTCTTTGTCGCAACCTGACTGTTTTTAGCATCAGTGTATCACTATCACAAATTGGCACTGGGATAGTGCCTGTGCAATATGTTATATAGTCAATAGTGGGAGCCCAAAATATCTTGGCAAATTTGCCATCACCTTTAAAAGGAGTGTGAAATTTGTCTATAGACTTTCCTTTGTTTTTCTTCATTTTTTTATGTTTTTTCTTTTTAAAACCTAAAAAAAAACTTAAAGAAACTTCGGGGGATCTAGGGGATCTAAGGGTCAAGGATCTACCCCCAACAACAGAATCAATGATTTGTGGTTCCAGAATTAGTGCCTTTGCATCATCACCTTTATATCTTATCTTTGAATTCTGGTCTGAGTTGGCTGCAGCACTGAGATAGTGCCTTCTGACAAACAACAACGACCAGACCGGCGCCTGAGGTTGGAGGATCAGTCTGCTCTTGCCTCAGTGGCAAGCTGATGCAGCCTGGTCTCCTTCTGGCGGATCTTGCAGTCACTTTGTGTTTTGTTGCGCTTGAAACACTTAGGCGCTTACATCCAAAAAGGGCCTCTCCGTTTCTGTCGGCCCGAACCTGAGCGATAAATTTGTATGACATTTGTGTTTCAAGATTGATTGCCATCAACACTTGCAATCAATGAATCAACACTACAATTATAGTACCAGTTTCTGTAGATCGCCGTAAATGCATCAAAATCATACTGGCACTGGGATAGTGCCGTTCACTCAGCTTATTATTGGGAGTCAAAAAAGGAAGTTAACTGCTGGTATTCCTGTCCGAGTGGGCTGCAGCACTGGGATAGTGCTTGGTCTGCTTGGTTTCAATTTCTTCGGAAGTTTCAATTTTCCTTGGCAACCCTGAGGTTAGCCACTTCCTTTGCCGGTGGCCTGTCGTCACGTGGCAGTGGATGAGCCAATGCCTTAGAGCATTTACTGTACAGGTTTTTTCATGAACTTGGTGCAATGTTTTTTTCCCGTGCCTGGCACTGGGATAGTGCCACTAGCATTTGGTTTTCTTCGCTCTTTGCTGTGATTTCGTTTTGTTTGCATGGCTCAAAAGTACAGGAAAGCCATTGACGGGTAAGTATAAACAAATACGAAACCAAGAACGAATAAAAAACACTGTAAGAACATGCAAGACAACAAACAAAAAATCCAAACAAAAAATCCAGTCCAGTCACTAGAGGCACCTTTTGTTGAAAAAAAATAATAAGAGATTGCCGTGGCGATGGCGGCGCCGGTGACTCCACCAAAAGCCGCAGGGCCCGCACCGGTCGCTCCGGCATACCCCAAATGGTTCCGGAGACCTCCAGCTCCTGCTGCTGGTGCGCCTTCTGCGCCGTCAACTGCGCCTTCTGCGCCGTCAACAGCAGGACCAGCAGCCGGGAAGGCCAAAGCCAAAGCCCGGCGCAACAACCGTGGGCCCTCACAAGAATGGCGCGAAGGAAATAGATTTCGTGCCTTCGGCGACCTCAGACAGCAGGAGGCCCAGAACCAGGCAGCTTTGGCCCAACAAGAAGTAGTGCAAAACCAAAGAAATGCCTTCCAGGAGACCCTGCAACGCCAAAAGGCACACTATGAGGCGGCCAACAAACAGCTCCAGGAGAAGATGAACAAGGACCTCACAGAGGCTAAGGCCACTTACCAAGAGAATCTTCAGAAACAACGTTGCTACTACGAGCAGCAATTGGCAGACCACACGAAGAACCTCGAGGATCTGAAGACCAAGCACGACCTCGCCGAGACACAGCACATGGAGCGCTCGCAAAAACAACGAGCATACTACGAGAAAAAGGTCTCGGATTTGGACTATATGCTCCAAGAGTACCAAACCAAGAGGAAACAAAGTGCCTTGGAAAACCAGCAGCTTCAAGAAAAATTGGCCAAAGCGCAGAGATGTCACGCGAGCCAGGTGGAACAGATGGAACTGGAAAACAAAAAACTCAGAGACAAGCTGCAGAAGACAGAAGGCTGTTACTTCAAACTTTTGCAAGAGGCCGAGGCGAAGAAGCGCGACGCGAAGGACGAATCGTCTTCTGATTCTTCACCCACGAGCCCTGCAAACAAGAACATCAAGGCAGCGCAGGCTGCAAAGCCCAAGGCGGGATCTGTCAGATTGCACTGCGATAGTGCCATTGTCATGACAGCACTGTGATAGTGCACTTGTCTTCTTTTGAATGGTCTCTAGGATAGTGACAAGAAACTTGCTTGATGGGTCTCAGGCAGCGGCGGCCAAACCAGCTCCAAAGCCTGCTTCCAGGCCGGACGCATTCACTGCTTGTCGTTCAATCTGAAAAATATTATGTTTTATTCCCGTAGACTTGTTTCGCTGTGACCCAGGCCTTGTGATGAGAAGAAGGAAAGAAAGGAAAAGAAGGAAAAGAAAAAGAGAAAGGAAAAAGATGAGAAGGAGGAGCTGGCAAAGCCGGTTGAGATGCGGAAAAAGAGGAAACTACCGGCCCCACTGAAGTGAGAAAAAAGGTGCGTCTAGTGACTGACTGGAAATGACAGCTTGCATGTATGCAGCACTTTCTGCCAGTAGTAGATTCATGTGTCAATCCTAATCCTTTGTTGGCCTGAGGCCACGACTCCGAGCCATCAAAGGCGCAAAAGGTATCGCAACACTGAGATAGTGTTGTTTTGTTGCGACACTGAGATAGTGTTGCTTTGTTGTTTTGTTGCACTTTGTGACACTGGGATAGTGTCAGATAAATATTTGTTTCCTCTCAAGAGTAAGGGCTGCATCGGTATGTGTGACTTGTTGCTATCTGGTGATTTACAGTAATGAAGACACAAATGTTTGGTTATAATGAGATGTTTTTTTAGGGGGAAAATCAAAGAGACACTGGCACTGGGATAGTGTCAAACAATTGTGACAGTTGCAACTCTATATTTTTAGATATGAACAAATGCGCTCATTGCAAACGGTTGTAATCAAGGCCTGGTTGGAGTCAACAACTTCAGGTTTTGGATTTTGAATCTCTTTAATTGTTTTGATGGTCACTATCCCAGTGACAAAAACCGCTTTTGACATGAGATGATTGAGTCAATGTATAATGTTTCTTCTCCAAAAGTTTTGGAGAAGAAAAATGTGCAAAATATGTCTTAAACGTTGTACATTATGATCCCAGCGTGTCTTAAGATGTTGCAGTCAATGCTATGTAGTCTGGAGAAATGCAAGACAAGTGCGCCACGCAAAGTTCCCAGAAATCCCAAAAAACACCAAAAAAAGCCCTTTTATAAAAATAAAAACCACTTTTATAAAGATAAAGGCTTGGGGGATGAGAAATTGTTCATTCATTTCTTCATTCAAAATAGCCTACACTGTTCCAGTAATCTAGTAAACATCAGCCATCATACTTGCACCACTCTTATGAGTGGTACTGATATCGCAAGTTGATGGAATGAATGAAACTCTCAAAGGAACATTTAACAGAACAGCCTTGCAAAGAGTAGAGACAGGAAATGTACTCTCTAACATAGCCCCTGAACGCCCTGAAAATAGGCCATCCCAAAAGGAAAGTAGGCTTCCAACTTCCAACGATCCGTTTTAGGTGCTTTTTCTGTTAGTTTCAGGGATGGTACATCAGAACCAATCTACGATGGTCTTTAGCTTTACTGTATATCCCTTTGGACTGCCTGTAGCTGCGAAAATTCTCACCTCATTAAAACATATATACATGATGAATGCAGTAATCATATATGAAAACCATACACCAGAAACTATCTATCAATTTGTCCAAAATGTTGATCCACCTCTGATCTGTTCAAAAATCCAAAATTCCAACATGGCCAAGATTCTTTTCAACTTCCACTACCTCGGTTTCAACGACTACTTCTTCACCCTCTTGTGGTGGTGGTCTTTGAGGGCTTCCTGGTCCTCCACGTTTTTCCAATTGCATCTTCAAACGTGTAATTTCATCTTGGAATTCACGAATCCTTAGCTTAGCCAATTCTGCTGGCGGCATGGACCCGGGATTTTGTAGGGGAGTTGCATATGGCCACAGGATGCCAGTTGAAAGGATGTGCAGTCGTAAAATCATTGACTCGACATTGAGAAATACGTGCACTAAGTATGAACCAAGCCTTCTTTCAATGGGATGAATTGTTCCACAATAGAGCGCCTATAGTCATGCAGCTGTAAAATGGATTCTTCCAAGACTCCCGTGCTTTCCACACCTAACAGCGTCATCTTCCGCTGAACCATGATAGAAGGGAAGGCAGGGTAGTTCCAGGCTATTCCAAGCAATCAGTTTCTGGAATCATTTCATCTCCAAGGTAGAATCATATTCTGTCACGAGTCACAACCCCAACAAATCAAATCAACCAAATGCAACTCCAACTCCAGCTACCAACAACAAAGACAGGTGTCATTGCATCTTTGGGATCTTCATTGATCCGAGGTTTGTTTTTGATGCTCTTGGCACGATGGGCGTAGCGAAGAGTACTCAGGGTCTCGTCATAGTTGTAGTCGACTGGACCGATGCAAGCACACATCACAGTCTTGGTATTGCCACCCAAAGAATCCTGGTCCAAAGATGCAAATTCTCGGCAAACGTACAAGAGATACAAGAGATATCAAAACCCTAGAGAACTTGAGTCTAGAATCTAGTCTAGAATGAATATCAATCTCAACATATCT
>OMLO01000947.1_pt1 | contig 21097 bp, 13 predicted proteins | sample 1674811 | NCBI WGS metagenome assembly OMLO01 (sample SAMN06265003, study PRJEB25207) | coral metagenome | isolation source: Coral host | place: Mexico:La Bocana,Puerto Morelos, Mexico | collected 2008-11-13 | reverse complement strand
GTATACATGTAATACGTGTTGTTTTTCCGTCTCAATCTAGACTACGCTTTCAATTTTCCGGAAAAAGGAGTCAACGACGTTGTAAAAATCTCAGGCATGCGCAGTTTAACTGCGTTTACTGTATGCCTGTGGATGAGCTCAAGTAACACTCAAGGAACTCTCGTTAGTTACGCTGTAAGCAGCAGTGATAACGAGCTGCTTATAGAATACGACAGATATTTTCACTTTCTCATCGGTGGCACACAAAGGTAAACTACCTATCAGTAGGACGATACACTGATAACAAATATGGCTGCGTATGCAGGATACCGAGGCTTTTCTGCGAAAAGTGTTGCTAAACTTTATTTGCTGTGGTTCGAAGGATAGCAGCAAATCATTGTTTCAGTTGTGAACATCCCGGTTTTCACAGTGTCGACAGTTTCTTTTTGAATCAAGTACTATAAGGACTGGATTTGAGTTGAGCCATTCTATGCCACCATTCGGTGCCACCTTGACACTGCATTTGCACTTTTTGGTTTTGTAACCTGTGTCCCTCGAGGTTGTTGAAAACTACCTGGCTGCTAGGGTTTCCTCTATCAAGGCGAAGTTCCCTGAAGGGCAGCAGGCGTATTATTTTTCTCCTGGATTTCTGATGCACTGTTACCCTCGACACAGCAGCGACTAAACAAAGTCAAATATTAGCCACTGCGAATATTAAATGTGGAAGTCCCGTTTTCAGACACAGATCGCTGAATTGAAGATCTTATATGATGTCGTTCCATGCCTTGTTCTAGTCTAAAATGTAAACAGATATGCTTGACTTCATTCAAAATAAATTGGAAAGAGTTTACTTCAGAAATATTCTTCGCATAATCACCTCCACAGTCGTCTTTTTATGAAAAATGGGACACAAGGCAGAAGGTTTACGTTAAGATATGAAGTAATGGCGTTGATGAAAGCTATACGTCTTGTGTAATTCAAGTTACACGAAGCAAGTGATTACTTGTTTAGGTGACTGTCATAATTGCTATTAACTGTTTTTATTGATTTTCCTACTAGGAAAACATCAGTAACAGCTAACGATGGTGCATGGCACCATATCTGTCTTTCTTGGGAAAAGAGCACTGGATCATGGAAACTCTACAAAGATGGCGTTATAAAACAAGATGGTACGGATTTTAAGAGAGGTCACACAATAAGACAAGGTGGCACTTTGGTGTTGGGACAAGAACAAGACTCAGTCGGTGGTGACTTCCAGAAATCTCAATCCTTTCAAGGGATGTTATCAAATGTCCACGTATGGGATCGAGTGTTACCTGCTACACAAATTAAGGAAATATCAACATCATGTGTGCTAGATGAATGGAATGAAGCCAATGTATATGAATGGTCCGATTTCCTCCGCCAAGGAGGCGCAATGCTTCTCAAGCAATCTCCTTGTAAACCGTTTGGGACTTCAGGTAGCTAAATTAAGTACAGTCCTCTATCTCATTAATAATTCATAAGCTGATGACCCAATCAACTTGCATTCATTCGGTCAGGTGCATGTCTGTTGATGCTCAATGAACATACAGATCAAGACACACTCGATTAGTTTAAAAACTAATCAGGACAATGATCAAAAAAACTTGAATTCTAATCAGTCTTTGTAATGCTAAATACCGCATATTCCCCGCTTGACTCATTATTTACACCAGCACTGCAGTAAAATAATTATCGTTCGTTTTTAGACGTTACATTAACTGTGAAGTTTTTGAATTTTTATTTCTGGAAAGCAACATCCTTTAAAGCAATAGATTCGTCTTGTTTCTCCGTGGTAGAATATGTACTTGTACTTACAACGCTTGGACCGAGCATATAGTTCAAACTGTAGACACATTTTCATGGGTAGGCTTTTCGTACTAAACAATGCATTAGAGCGATGTCCCTACCTTTCGCGTATCAATTTTTTCTTCATTCTTGAACGGAGTCTTTCACAAAAACCTCTTCTCGAGAACACGAAAAGTCGGCCTCCTTCACGCCTTGTTTTTGTACAAAACTGCCTTTAAAACTCACCCGCATAGCAGCATATTAAATACTCATTGCATTTACCACATAAATAACAAACAAACAATCGCCTGTTGAGCACGCCTTATAACGACCTATTGTTCTGAAATAATTCTACTAAATTCCCACACTGATTTGAGAAGACATACCAAAAACTCGTGCTTCGTTTTTCATCAAGGGTTCCAAACACCTAGAAATAGTAAAAGCACTCCGCCTGTCGTCGTGCTTTCACCTCTTTCTAGGTGTTTGGAAGCCTTGATGAAAAAGTAGCACTTATTTTTGATCTATTACTTCTAGCTAGTTTGGGCAACCTGTAAACTCAACACTTGGTTGCTAACATACTTACCGTATTTTTGTGGATGTCAGTTGTTCAACAGTTCAGTTCTTTGAACCGCTCTGTTCTGTTAAGTGGTAATGCGAGATACGTTGGGGTGAGAATTCAAGAATTCGCAGCAGAATCTCAAATAGCTGGACCTATGATTAACCCACGCAACTGCGTAAAAATTTGGATGTCTGTCGGTGCTTAGAAACATAGCCGTGATTTTATAAATGAATATAGGAAAGATCATATTTGTGAAATGCTTTATAAGCTACGAAGAAATGATTGATCATCGTAGTTACATACACAACTTAAGCAGCTATGACATTAAAGCCTAAAAAACTTTAGGCCTGAAGTGGATTAAGTTGTGTACATAACTGCGATGATCATCTATGTCTTCATGTCTTTCTGCATAGATCAAATACACGATCTTTCATATATTCATTTGCATTCTTCACCATCTACGGGTATATCATTGTATACATATGTGACCAGCTTCCAGTTGGCTTGATAGCTCAGTTGGTAACAAATAATATAATAATAATAAAAAGGTTCTTATTGCGCATTTAGAATTCTCAATCCGCTTACAATTGCATATGATTACAAAGAAAAAACGTAACTAAAACATGCAATTGTTAAAATCCATGACTAAGTTAGAGCACTGCACCTGTATCGCAGATGTCATGGGTTCGAATTCGGTTCGGGCCTGAATTTTTTAAGGCTTTAATTTCACAGCTGTTTAGGTTGTGTATATAACTGCGATGATCAATCATTTTCTTCCTAGCCGTAATCTTAACACGATGTTACATAGACAAAAAATGATAAAGAGCTCAGAGGATTCCCTTTTGTAAAATTCCAAATTCCAAATTTCCAAATTCCAATTCTAGCTTGGAAAGTGTCCCCAATTAGCGCGAAAGTGCTAAATACCTACCCTGACACTTAAATAAAGTTCTTATTATTATTATTATAATTTAAGGTTATTTCGCGTTTCTTTACTTTTACAAATTCCAACAGTATTATTTGCTAATAACTATCAAAAACGTGCGGTAAGCCTTAAAATGTTTAAACTGATGCAATTCTTCGTTATTTTCAAAATTTCAGACTACGCTTTCTATTTTCCGGACAAAGGGGTCAATGACGTTGTCAAAATCTCGGGTATGCGTAGTTTGACAGCGTTCACTGCATGTTTCTGGATGAAGTCAAGTAGCACTCAAGGAACTCCCCTTAGTTACGCTGTAAGCAGCAGCGACAACGAGCTACTTATTGAGTACAACGGAAATTTTGACTTTCTAATCGGTGGTACACGAAGGTAAAGTTAATATTAGTACGGTAACCACAGATAGCGCGAAAAGATAATAACATTTTTCTGACTTTACAAAGGCTAGAAATGAATGAAATGATAAGGTAATAAATAAGATGAATGGCTAGATTGGAGGTGCAAGCTTAGAAACTTACTATTCCTCTTCTGCTTTCTCTCTATGAAACAATTATCCTCTCTGTTTCACCTGAAATATTAAGCATAAAATTAAAGACGGACGTAATAAAAGTGGCGAGCTCCTACTTAGAGCAGGTCTACCAAGACTGTACCAACAACGGTTACAAAACATCGCCATTTCATGTACTGAAGTAAATAACGCATTTGCGCCTACTTATATACCGGAACTATTCAATGTACTGCCCTGATAAGATGTAATCTGAGCAACGCTGATTTTAACATTTCATGTTTTCGCACAGTGCTCTATGGAAAACATTCTTTAAGATATTTTGGGCCCCATCTCGAATAACCAACCAACTTAGGGACAGTGAAAATCCTAATCGTAATCGTAATCCTATCATTCTTAATAAATAACTGTACTATATGCAATAAGGCCATATTTTACATTTGATATCTTTATATTTCATTTAATTATATATCTATTTTCTATTTATTTTATACATTATTAATCAAATTGTAAATAGTTTTAACTTTATGTAGATAATGTATATTTTAACGCGTAAATAGTGTCTCCAATTAGTTTAAATAAATAAAAAATATTGACAATTAAATTAAGTCTTTCATATCTATTCATTCATTTAAACCCTTTAAGAACTAGATAAAGAGCTCTATAATGGAACTATTTGGAATCTGATTTTCACCATTAATTAAATTTATAGTCAAACATCAGTAACAGCTAACGACGGTGTATGGCATCACATCTGTTTATCGTGGGAAAGCAGCTCTGGATCGTGGAAACTATACAAAGACGGGGACCTAAAACAACAAGGTACGAACTTCAAGAGAGGTCACACAATAAGACAAGGTGGCACTTTGGTGTTGGGTCAAGAACAAGATTCGGTCGGTGGTGACTTTCAGAAATCTCAGTCCTTCCAAGGGATGTTGTCAAACGTCAACATATGGGATCACATACTGGATGGTACTCTAATAAAGGAAAGGTCAAAATCATGTGATTTAGAAAAAGGAAAAGGAGGAAATGTATACAAATATACCGATTTTCTCCACGAAGGAGGCGCAAGACTGGTTCATCCATCTCCCTGTAAAATAGTGGAAGTTGGTATGTTGACAGCCGCTTAATTGTGATTTAGCTAGTGATTTGATTACATTTATTTCCAATTCTTTTTCCTTTACATCCGTGGTGAGGAGTAAATCCCTTATATAGATATTAGAAGACTACAAATGACGACGTAAGACTAACTTAGTTAGGCGTTCAGCCCGTGTATTGGGCGGGTCAAATAAGCAGTCAAATGAACTTTTAAGTAAGACACCGCAATAAAATACATCCATAATGTGTGTTTGTAGTTCAGTTTCTAGCTACATGTAGTTCGATTACTATGACCTACATTACTTCATCGATTACTACCTACATCTAACGTAACTACTTGATAGATATCGACAAGCAAGAGTGTAATTGCCGCCATTGCAGTCCGCCAGGCAAACATATCTAAAATGGCCAATTGATTGCACCTTATAAAAAGATGCCAAATATATGAAAAACCATACATCGATGATAGCAAGTCGATAATTTAAAACAAGTGTGTTGTCACAATCTCTTGATGTAGTAAATAGGTTTATTGGCTACATGTTTGGAAGAAACAGATGTGTGGGCAATCTCAGTCAAGTCTGTTGCCTTATTGTCATTTAATGCCAATCCGAAGTTCTAACCGTGGTACTGAACGTTATATCTTGGCTTTCGCATGAGGAAATTAATGAAACGCAACATTGCACACAAGAAAGACCTAGCTGAATAAAGAAGCTGACAGTAAACCATTCCTTTAATATTAGCTTTCCATAGTGTCTACGTGATTTTACATCACAGCAAAAATGTACGTTACAGATACGTCTCAGTAACGAACGTCCATATAGCCACATGTGCTTGTGAAGTGTCATTATGAAGGTCGGGGTGGTGACATTTACCTCAGTCTCGCGTGCATAGGCAACATATTTCGACCATCATCTCTCAAATACAAATGTAATCCGGCCTACGCCAAAAACCAAAAGCTCAGCGGACTTTTTTACAGTCGAATTCGACTAATGTCTCGAACGGTGCATTTATTAGACATGAGAAAAAGACAAGGGGTATCAAAAAGTCAATTTGTGATGGATTAATCGAAAATGTCGAAAAAAAAAGTCGAACGATGTCGCCTATGCACGTAACACTGAAAGCGGATGTATCAGGTTTGTAAAAAAGCTCTTTTTTGATGAAATGTTTCTGGATCAGTTTGAAAAGTATACTGCAGGTGTGAAATGCAAGAAAAGAAAAAAATAAGTTGGAATAATATATAATATTCAAATTGTGAATCAACATTTTTCAGCTAATGTGTTGTCTACTTAGGTGTGGCTATAAACTATTTTCGCATATTCAATCTTTCCTTTTCTTGTTATTTCAGATTACGCTTTCAATTTTCCCGAGAAAGGAGTGAATGACGTTGTAAAAATCTCAGGCATGCGCAGTTTGACAGACTTCACCGTTTGCCTGTGGATGCGTTCAAGTAACACTCAAGGAACTCTTGTTAGTTACGCTGTAAGCAACAGTGACAACGAGCTGCTTATCGAATACGACAGATATTTTGACTTTCTCATCGGTGGCACAAAAAGGTAAAGTACATACCATATGCTAGTTTCTTCCATGGCTATATCCACGATTGGCCAGAAATCCAAATCCTGACTGTTTTTGGCTACTCGAGGGGTATCTTACCCGCACATAAGATTTGCACGATATTATATCCATAATTAACCAAGTTTGTTAGTTTAAGATAGTGGCTCTGTTCTATTTTTATGCGTATCAAGACCACGGCCATGTCTCGGTCCATACACACGAAAAAAAAATTCAGTCATCTAAACAGAACAAACTTGGTCAATCAGACGCACAAGCCTCTAGCCACCCTTGATTCATCGCCTTTCACTAAATGTATTCTTTAAGTTAGTTTTGGTTGATGTTGTACTGTATTATTAATATTACGAAGTTTAGATAACTCTCTGATATGCAACAACTCTGCTGAACTTGAATTGATTATTTTATTGGGCATTTTGTTAATAAAACAGATATTCCTGATTGTGACACTGAATAATTATATGATCTCCTGTTTTGTCCTTCCCGAGGCCATTCTCGTAGCAGTAATCAGATGGAGTCAACAATGACACGTCTCAAAGCACAGTCAAAGACTCTTTTGCTTAAACTCTCTAGTGACAAATATTCTTTGGAAGCATGCTCACTGCAAAGAATAATTAATTATTTTAATAATTAAAATTTAGAAGAATGACTGCTTGCTGTGTCTAGGGGATGGATCGGTACATATACGCGATCGAGTCTTGGTCGTGGTTATTAGGTTAGGTTTTTGAGTAAGACAGTTCGCTCTCTCAGTATTCTCTCTCCGCCTTGGTGAACAAATGCTCAATAAACTAGAATATGAAATAGTAATATAGGCTGCTGCTAGGTTCGAACGCATCCCATGCATACATATTCTCCCAAAAACCATAATACAAGATTACGTTGTCAGTGATGGCTTTTTATTATTTAAAAAATATTTCAAGTCAAATATGAAAAACGAAAGACCATGTTTGACCACATTTTCAAACACCGGGAAGAGAAGCAGGAGTAGAGGAGTACTTTTGAAGAACTTCAAGCTGTTTGGTAATGTGGTTAAAAACTGTCTTGAGCGTTTGATATGTTTTCTTAATCGAAACTAAAACTAAGGAGGAGAATTAAAACGGTAAAACTCTATGGTAATTAAGATTAAATATATAAACACCGCGACGGTCATGATTTCCTTCGTTTAAACTTGATGAATTATTATGAGTTTGAGAGGATATATTCCAGATCGTTTCATCGCAATTCCGGCGTATTTCCAATTAACTTTCAAATCGTCCTTCTGCCATTCAGTTTCCTTAGGATTTACCGTGTAGTTCGTTCGTTTTTAAGATATCAGCGGCAAAAGTATCTTATTGTTAAAAATTGTCTCGTAACATAATTGGGGAAGAGATGTAGCAGACTTTGTGCTTTTCGGTCACACGTTGAAATACAAAAAACAACCAGCTGGCGTTGTAATGTATTTTTATGCTATGTTTTGTCTACAGGAAAACTTCGGTAACAGCTTTTGATGGGGTATGGCACCACATCTGTCTTTCGAGGGAACGCAATTCGGGTTCATGGAAATTTTACAAAGATGGGTACCTCATAGAGCAAGGTAAAAACTTTAAGAGCGGTCACACAATAAGACAAGGTGGCACTCTGACGCTGGGGCAAGAGCAAGACTCGGTCGGTGGTGATTTTGAAGAGACTCAGTCCTTCCAAGGAATGTTGTCCAATGTCAACATATGGGATCACGTGCTTACTAACACGCCAATTGAACATATGGCAACGTCGTGTCTCTGGGGTGAAGGGGACGCTGGAAAAGTTTACAGATGGCTTGATTTCATTCGCCAAGAAGGTGCAGCAATCATTGATCCATCTCCTTGTAAACCGTTAGGACAAGGTAGGTAAAAATTCATATAGCAGCTTTGATGACTGCAAACTTGCCATGGTTCCCTTTCTGGTTGTGCGTTCTGACCAACAATGCATTCCTTTATTCGACAACATCATGATCATCATCCGCGTTGAGGGGTATATCCCTTAGCAGATTAAAAATGACGATGTAGGACTAAGATAAATATACCTAATTAGCCATTCAGCCCGTGTATTGGGAGGTCTTCAGCAATGTTATCAGCCAAATCAACTTTTAAATAAGAAGACACCACAATAAAATACAGCACTAATGTTCGTTTTTACTTGGACTGCACCGATAACTACCTACACGTACCAATATCTACTTGATAGATATTCGCCAGGCCAGAGAGTCCGCATGGCAAACATATCTAAAATGGGGACATCCCGCTTACGAATTTGCAACAAACAAACAACGTTCTAGAAAAAGATTATATAACTGCTGTCTCGTATTCAGAATAAAAGCACAAGAGAAGTCATTCAAAGGGGATTTTAAAGAACAATCCCGAATATCAAATAATGTAGTGGGAACGGAGCCATCTTAAATCACCTTAAAAGAGCCCACTCACGGTAGTTTGAATTATTTTCACCGTGTACAAATTACCTTTAAATCGAAGAAATCCTCAAAATAGTAATTTTCTAAGATAAAGAAAAACACCAAAAATATTCTAATTAATCATAACGCATCAAGTAGAGTTAAGGGGGGAGAAGATTAACACGGAATACAAACGACTAAACAGAACAACTTTGAGAGCTTAACTTTTCAAAACGAGTGCGCATACCCTGAAGTACCTCCTTTGACGTTGCACCTACAGTATATGATGATTGGCAATTATATACGAAGGCGCTTTAGGGAATTTTCAATTACTTGGGTTCTAAATAATTTGTTCTACAGCCAAAGTCAGCGAGAGAAACACAGCCCGCCTAATAAAATCCACAACTGCGTGTGATATTCAAGCAAAACGAATCATTCACGAACAAGTGATCTGTTCTTTTCGAGGGTCATTTTATTTATTATATTTTATTCTGTGCCACTTTAGACTACGCTTTCCACTTTCCGGAGAAAGGAGTCAACGACGTTGTGAAAATCTCTCACATGCGCCAATTGACGGCATTTACCGTTTGCCTGTGGATGAGTTCAAGTAACACTGAAGGAACTCTTGTTAGTTACGCTGTAAGCAACAATGACAACGAGCTGATTATCGAATACAACAGATATTTTGACTTTCTCATCGGCGGCACTAAAAGGTAAAGTAAATGTTCGTAAGTAACACAACAACAGTGCGATACAGTAGTATAGTAAATGCTTACAACACGGGGCATTCTGCTCAAGTGCATTCACTGATAACACTGTTCAACCCACACCCAATAGGTCTTGCGTATTCCGCACAAAAAAACTCTGAAACTGATAGCGTTTAAACAATGATCGTCATAAACTACACTGACGATGATTTTAAACGGCATGCAACTGCTAAGGACACAGTGACACAGTTCCAAAAACTACCTCTCACTGAAGCTACCATGATGCTTAAAATTAATAATTTTTGTGTACCAATCAAATGCCCATTTCTCACTGTTCTAAAAGCAAGTACAGATAATTGTTTCTAAGAATCCTTTAGGAGTACTGATTCTTGTGATCAGTAATCCATTGCTGTATTTCGGCAAAGAAACACCAGAATCTATTCTTGGCTTCAAGAATTTATTTCCAAAGAAACAGCACCTGGCAGCTGAATGATTTGTTGTGTCGTTTTTATTGTGTCAAAGGCTCACAACGGTAACAGCTAACGATGGGGTATGGCACCACATCTGCCTTTCTTGGGAAAAAACCTCGGGATCGTGGAAATTCTTCAAAGATGGCCTAGTAAAACAAGAAGGCACGAGCTTCAAAACAGGTCATACGATAAGACAAGGTGGCACTTTGGTGTTGGGACAAGAGCAAGACTCGGTCGGTGGTGACTTCCAGGCCAGTCAATCTTTCCAAGGAATGTTATCAGATGTCAACGTATGGGATCGAGTGCTTCCTGCCGCACAAATCAAAGATATGTCACAGTCTTGTCTACCAGATGAACAGAACGAAGGGAATGTATACAAATGGACCGATTTTCTACGCCAAGGCGGCCCAAAGCTCGTTGAACCATCTCCCTGTGTGCCGTTTACCAGTTCAGGTCGGTGATATACAAAATAATCAAATAACAGAAACCCGGTTGAAACAGGCAACGTACACAAACTACCAGTCATGCATGTATTTCAAAATGCGCAGAAATGAAGATTACAAGTAAATGCAATATTTTGGGTTTCGCGTCGGTTTACCTTCTTAAATTCCGACCATAGTGGAGCACATTTTGTACACAGGCTGAAGAAATTCATTCAGCGTCTCTACTTCCTAGCCGTCATGAAGAGTGTAACCCACAGGCAAAGGGATTACGCTTCTCATCAGCCTATCGTTCATAGGTCAAGATATATGTTAAACCGGCTATATTAAATTGGTGCAAATTGTATTAAATTAGTGATTATTACAGCGAGCGACGGCCATCTTTGGGGTGATCGTCTTAAAAGTCATCCCTAGGACTGTTAAATAAATGATAGCCCCTTAACAGGTCTGTTTAACAGCGCGACCAATAACAATCGCAAAAGTATTTTCAGTGATGATCGAGTGCTTTGTCAAAGTAATTATTACTAAATATTGTCAATATTAAAACACACAGTTGAGGCCTAACAGGAACATTATATTGATTGCTTTCCATTGACCAAAAGCTTTGGTTTGAATTGAATTTTCAGAAATTTCCTTTGTCTAATGGAACAGTATTTTTGGAAATAATTTCCGAAAAGGAGAATAACACACTTTTCGGAAATTTCGTACCTTGAATTTTTGCTTCATTTGATTTCCTTCTAAGAATTTCCGACATTTTTGGTTTGATTGGTGGTTAAGATGACGTGTTCTTATTTTTCATACTTGTATGAAGAAAATGCGAATTATTACATGTCATGTAAACTAATCTATTACTTATTTTTTGGTCAATCTAGACTACTCTTTCCACTTTCCAAACAAAGGAGTTCACGATGTTGTAAAAATATCAGGCTTGCGCAGTTTGACGGCATTTACCGTGTGCCTGTGGATGAGTTCAAGTAACACTCAAGGGACCCTTGTTAGCTACGCTATAAGCAGCAGTGATAACGAGCTGCTTATTGAATACAACGGACGTTTTGACTTTCTCATCGGTGGCACACAAAGGTAAATAGTAATCACAGATGACCCAACAATCTTTCGAGAGGCTAATCAGCGGAACGAAGAGGCTTTATTTTTAAAAAAATGGCGGTTCGGGTTGATGAGAAAAATAACATTTGTTTGACTTGTTTGACTCGCGCCAGTGTATCTTTGGTTCATAAGAGCGAAGACCATGAAAAAACCTAGTTGATTTGTTAAGTGCACGACTACAGAAATAAATATTTCGAAGCTTTTTCTGCTTTAATTCCGTGTCTTTCTTAGTTGTTTCTGACCCTTTCTTTGTTACAGAACGACATCAGTAACAGCTAACGACGGCGAATGGCACCACATCTGTCTTTCGTGGGAACACAGCTCGGGATCATGGAAATTTTATAAAGATGGCGATCTAGAAGAAGAAGGCGACAATTTCAAGAAAGGTCACCAAATAAGACAAGGTGGAACACTGGTGCTAGGACAAGAGCAAGACTCGGTCGGTGGTGATTTTGACTCTTCTCAATCCTTCCAAGGAATGCTGTCACATGTCAACCTATGGGATCGAGTGCTTCCTGGTGTAAAAATACAGGAGATGTCAAAATCATGTGGGCCAGATGATCAGTATGATGGAAATGTATACAAATGGCTCGATTTTCTTGGCCAGGGAGGGCCAAAACTGGTTGAATCACCCACATGTAAATCAGTCAAAACGGGTATGGCTTATGTTTTTAATAAAATATACACAAAATATGCACAAAGGGAAATTTTCCTTAATGCTGCTACTCTAGTTTGCCAGAACTCTCTAGATTCTAGAACTGTGCAAATACGATACAGGTTTTGTCCAAATAACGAGTGTCCATCTGGGGGTACTGGCAACATTATTCACTTGCTGAGAAGCTTTCCGTATATTAACTGTTACGTTTTGCTGCATGTTAGTGCCATATTTGGAGAAAAGCCTAGTATAAGTTGTATTACCCGACCATTATGCTGTAAATGTCTTACAGAAAGTAAAAAAGTCATTCAGTGTATCCAAGTGAAGTTACACAAAGTAATGAAGTAATAAAGGCAGATCAAATTCAACGGCCAAATTTAATTTTTTAAACGTAATTAAACCAGTTCAACAACTTCAGGTAGCGTGAGCTAGCACAAACCATAAAATTGTTTCAAACTTACAGCTTTCAAACAATTTCCTTGACGTTCATCGCTGTCATCTAGCTTCCTTCTACATTGACTAGTTCATAGAAAAGTTGTCTGAACTCTGCCGAGCGAACGTTTTGAACTCGCGTTAAAACAGTCGAATGCAGTTGATGGTTTTTAACAAATTTAACCTGTTAAGGTTTTCTGGTGAATATATATTATGCCATCTATTTAATAAGCAAAATTTTATTAACCTTAATTAAAAATTTTCTTTTTTAGCATCAGACAGCCAAACGTTAACCAGTGAAGGTAACGTTGAATTTTTGTTTTGTTTACAAGTACAGGGTAAAAAAAGTAAAACATAATATGATTGCAGTAAAGTAAATCTGTCATTAACTAGGTGTATATAAAAATCACAAACAGAATTAAAATTAAATTACAGTGAAGATAAAAATAGTATTTCTAACACCTAATATGTGCGCGATCTACACTTGCATATCCTCTTCCCAAATTAAATTAACAACATTCTTTTCTGTATGTTATAAAGGCGATTGGGAATTATGGAATGGACATTACTACTACCACCGGGAGAAATCAGTCGCCAATTCTTGGTTTTCAGCCGAAGGTGTTTGTCGACAACATGGCGAGACTGTTCATTTGGCTTCAATTCACAGTCAGCGAGAAAACGACTTCATAAAGTCACTCTCCTCAGACGAAGGCGAACAATGGATAGGTCTCACTGATCACAACATTCGATCGAATTCTTTTAAGTGGATTGATGGCTCATCTTATGGAGATTTTACGCATTGGGCGGCAGGAGAACCAAACCAGGCTACAGTAGATGAAGACTGTGGAGCAATGAAACCAGATGGAACATGGATAGACGTGGCTTGTAGAAAGCAAAGACTTGGAAGTGACACACCATTCGACAGAAGAGCTTTTACATGTAAAACGTCTGGTACGAATTTATCGTTGTCCCTTACCATAGTTTATCTCAGGGTCCGGGTTGTTCAAAGTCCGATAAAGTTAACACAGAATTTCAGATTATTAACTCTTCGGTGGGTTTTCTGTTCATATTGTTTGCTAGAACTACACAAACAAAAGCAATCAAAAACATTTTTGTACCAGAAAATAATAATACTACGGTTCACCTTTAATCCAGGGTTAGTTTTAAACGTCTTTCGAACGACCCGTCCCTAGTCTTTTACTTGCTATGCCCTCACCTCTAACATAATAGCTCATCAGGATATTAACTAAGTCAATTACTTGTCTTAATTGATTATTATTTTTCCGATGCTAATCAGTTCAAAGCAAACTATTTAGCAAGAGGCACACCTGAGAGTCCTCTTCTCTTCTCTTCTCTTCTCGGTTCAGTAAGTATTCTTTCATACATGCAAGCTTGAAATACAGCTTTAAGAGTACCCGGAATACGTACTAATGTAGAAGGAACAGTATAATACCATATAAGTTAAACTATTTGCGTATTAGCGTAGGTATTAACATTGCCTCTTAAAAAAACTTTTCATCAATTCCACGTGTAATTCAGTTATAACTGTTATGTTTTCTCAGGAAACACAGTGAGTTATAAACCACCGCCATCCTTAAAAAAGGAAGTAAGTGTTGACTACTTCTCAAAAAATATTTTAGGCTGTGTTTAATGTGTGGCCTTTTTAAACTTCAGGGTTCCAGAAAGAACGCTAAAGACGACTTACATGAGAGCAAACCACTAATAAGTGAAGAAAGTAAAGTAAAAAAGGCAGAATCTAAAATGGGGGGAAAAGCTTCTGAGAAGACGAAAAACCGGGGAGTTACTCTCAGAAAAAATTACTTCCCAAAACCCTTATCCTAATGATTTATGACTCAAATCTGCGATTTTCCCTAACTTACACTTATGACCTGACCCTTTAAGTCAATACCCTGTTTCAGACCTGCTTTATAATACGTTACCTAGTTCGGATCAATGTTACATATAACTTTAAACTTAAATTTTGAAGTGCTTTGGACTAATTTATTCTAACTGATTCTTTCATTAACAAGGTGAAAAAAGCACACGATCCTGCAATCTCTGTTGCCGATCTTACCTCGAGTGGTCAAGCTATTAAAGTTACCTTTTTCACCGGCCTTCACCATATCGCTCCAAATGGTAAATTTGTCAACACAGCTCAAAAAGTTCAATACGGCGCCCACCTTAAATTCGGCGGTTATGTGGACATGGAGCCTAGACAACTTGGACCTTTGTATTCCCAACGACGTCGTGATTTAACCGACGAAAGCCCTGCGACAATAAACGATCCAGAAAAAGATGTTAGCGGAGTAGCTGATCTGGATGGAATTGTTGATAAAATTGAAATACCTCACTACGAAGCAATGGGCTCAATGGGATCAAAGGCTTCACCTGGCTTTTCAATCGAGTTCTGGATAAGACCTCGGCGTATGCCTGTCGATGAAACTCCGATGACATTGTTTCACAAGTCATCCATCAGTTTAGACCTCAAATTAGATGGCTCTCTCAGGTTCTCTTTGATTATTGATAGGGAAAGTAAGTTATCTTGCAGCACGGACGTGGTAGCGGACGATACTCACAGAGTTAGAGCTTTAGCATTTCACCACATAGCGGTGACCGGAACAGTTGGAAGCTCACTAACGATAATGGTGAATGGAGCATCTGCCTGTCGAAAAACTAGTTGGGGAGGTATTACAGCCCCCCTGCCTAGTGCAACTGAGGGAACACTGGTGTTTGGAGAAAACGAACTCCATTCAACACAACGAAAGAGATTCAATGGCCAAATAAGTAATATCCAACTCTTCAATAGAGAAAGGACAAAGCAGCAAATCGATAGTAGTATTCAGGATCCAGATCCAACGGCTGCAGGAAGTATTGGCTTCTGGTCCCTAAGACAGTCGGATGAGATTAACGTGGTTCATTACGTCATTTCAAAATCACAATCTGTATCCAATATAAAGGTTTTGGAGGATTATGATCCTCCATTAACGGGCTTTCCATTGGAGGTAATCGTTCAAGGACAGACAATTTTCATACTTCGTTTGACAGGAGAAGGTCACGTCGTAGCAAAAAGGTTTTCTCTCAGTGCTGATAAAACTGCACTTGTACCCGTTCCTGGGAATCAACGAATTATAGAATCAAGCCAAGCGCAGAAGGGGTGTCTAGGAGCTACCCGAGACCGTAATCGCTTGATCCTAGTCGAGTGCTTCGCCGAAAAACAATCTTCTGGTGCTCTACGCTTCAAATGGCATCTATTTGAAATTAATGGACAAGGACAAATAACACCTAAAAATGGGGGTACAGGCTCTTTACTTGTGACTGGCATTGGTAGTCTTGACACGCGGCTTTCTGCTAAGATTGTCAACAACCACCTGTTACTTACGGCCGGTACAACTTCAAGTGCTTCCATTTTCTTCCTCGACTTGACCCTTGATTCTAACGGTTTACCATCGGCTTCAATCAACGAATTGGTGGCGAAATCTCTTGGTCCTGAGGTTACGAATAATGGTGCTACGTATTACGCATATCTTACAAAGGAAAGCACCACTTCCTCAAAACCATTTTTAAGACGACTGCGTCCCCAAAGTGGTAAGGTTTCCAGTAGCTACGTCATAGACGTTAAAGAAGCCAACCCTAACAATCTTGTGGCAAATCCAATCAGCAGTAATATGCCCGACAACGACTGGTTTTGGTTCTTATTCAAAATCAGTACATTTAATGGTGGAGTTGCCATACAGAGTGGTGAGAGAATTAGCATTCAAACCCCATATAAGAATCCCGATAACGAAGAAGGTTGGAATTACGTGAAACTTAGTTGCAAAACAATTCAAGCCGACCAACACGCTGAAGAATTGAACTTCTGGATCTTTAAAACCGAGTCCTGCGATCCGAAAAATGGTGGCTATTCAGTTGTGTCTGGTGAAATTCAACCCAACGACTGCATTTTACTTTGGCCAAAGACAGAGCAGTTTGAACCTGGTCACTACAAACAAATTCTGTCTCTTCCAACAGAAAGAGAACTTGAAAGTGCCAAAGTGAGGTTTGGATCCTGGTTTGGCCCCTGGCGCCTAAACATCCCCAACCAAGCTACACCGGAGCGCCCGATACCAGTGCCAACTGGCTCACAACCAAATTCACCAACAAACGTTTATCAAGGCAATAAATACTCTCTTCTTCATTTCAATGAAAAAGTCATGGTTGGCACACCTTCATCAGGATCAGGAGTAAGAGGAGGTCTACTTCGCTTTGCAAAAACAACCGTAACACCAGTCATAGTATCCAACAGCCAAACTCCAGCTTTAGTTAAACTTATCTTTAGAGGTAACGGTGGAGCTTTTCCTCTTGCGGCATCTCCACATGATAGAAACGCCAAGCTGGAAGTACTTTTTAGCACTGTTTATCAAGAGGGAAGCTATGCTCAACAAACCATGACTTCAGGATTGTTTTACAGCGTTGAATACAAGTCGCCAGCAGACACATCATCTCCGGGAGAGTTTCAAAAACTTGCACGAATTGGTGGTCTGAAAAGTCTTGAATATCCGGAACCTCCAGCATCATTCATTTGGCTAATTCCACCTCCTTTTAAAGTCACCGGGATGTGCGGAGCAATATCGACTCTTTTCCAGTTTAATGACGATACAGTGAGTAATGAAGCTCCTAACTCAGTACAATCTCTGACCGAAGTACTAAGTAAAGCTGTTGGCCCGGGAAGTTTTGGAGAGGGATTGTTTAAGCCATTTCTGTCCGTAGATATGGATATTACTTTACTGAAAGAGATTGGTGAGCAAGTGAACAAAATACTTATGCGCAAGATTCATGACCACATTCCTAAACCGCCACCTGCAAGTCCTTCAGTTAGGCCACCTACTGGTACACATAGTTGGCAAGAACTTGGAGACTTAGAAGCCTGCCTGTCTTTATCTAATTTGACGTTTTGGGGGGATAAAGTCCTGAAACAGAAAATCAAAGACAAACTGAAGCAAGTCTTTCAGTCTAAATGGATGACTGAACAAATATTTAAGATGCGCAAGCAAGTGACCCCTCATTTTCTTCGTGATGTTTCCAATCGATACTCAGCTTACGGTGGAATAGCCGTATTAATTGCTACCAGACTTAGAAGTCCAGAATTTTTAGAAGAACTGCTAACCCATGACAGGTCTTATATTAAGCCAATTTTGGACTCGCACCTGAAAGTACTAGACTTAATCCGGCCAGACTTGGGGATAGAAGTGAGGCAAGACATCATGAGTGCAGTCCTTTCCAAAGAAATAGTCAACCAGGTTAGGTCGCCTTTAATTGCGCAGTTTATCATTAGTGTCTTGGAGTAAATTTGAGCTTAGTTTCTATTTACACGTACCCGTGTTGAAATAATAGCGTAAGTGTTTTCATAACTGTACTGTTTTCATAACTGTGTTTTCACGAATGTACCTGGCCACCAGCGACTCGGCTGTTAAACCTAGATGTTAATGGGAATAGGCAGTGGCAAATTCTGCAGAAACTGGCTTTTCGTCTATTGTTCTAAATAAAAGCACGCGTTCAGTTTTTCAAATCTTAATTCGGAAAAACTAAAAGCTATTAGGAAAGGGAACGGAAAACAAACTCAATCCACAAATTTTTGCTTATACTTTTGAACGTGGTGGAAATATTGATTTTTGCACTTGTCATGACATTGCAAGTCCCTAGAAGGAAATGTATGGCGAAAAGTTGTTTCGAGGTACAAAAAACACTATTTTGGAGAGAGCTTCGTCGTTTTATCGCCAATAGATTTAGACAATGTTGATACGTGGAATATGTAAGTTTATGTTTAAATAACCGTGAGATGTGTTGAAAAACTACCTTACTTACCTATTTTCATTCTCAGTTATACTATACAAATAATTGCCCCCCAGGGTTTTGGCACCAAGACCAAAACCCGAGGAGGCACCCTAGGAGTCCCCGGGTGTATGCATACCAGGACAAAGAATATTTGTTGAAAAAGTAAGAAATGTGTTTGTAATGGGCGAAGCATTCTCGATTTGACGAAACTAGGCGCGCACGGTCGTCTCGGGTAATATTTTAGCAAGAGCGCACGGTGGTGTCGGGTACTTGCAACCACGAGGTCGCGTTTCGTTACCTTCGTCTTCTAGCGGCATCTTGTAGCATTTGAAGGTCTTGCATCTACGACTGAGTTCGCGTTTATTTCGTCGCCTTCGAGCTTCGAGCTTCAAACGTTAATTTCTCAGCAGTTCAGTATACACAATCTTTGTATTCAATACACATCCAATAAACAGGATATCAAAAGCGGGGGCAGCTATAGTGAACACTATTTCTAGTATTAGAATAAGCCTGGTGGCGATCACGTGGGTGGCCCTTAAATATCTGTCTGAGTATTTGTATTTAAAATGCGATTTGTCCGTGATAATAACGGTTAAAACTGCGTGGCAGTTTCTTGTGCATTCTGGCTTGATTCTAGAACTTTTTTAGAGCTTCTTGTATGTCTGTATATATAACTTCTCAGAGCATCGTTTTTGCCATTTGCTCCTGGTAGCCTCCGAGATAAGGCGTGTTTTTGGCTGGTCACATTACGAGTTCGTAATATACCCGTAAGATGAGGAATGCAAATGAATACACGAAAGATCATATAATTGAGCTGCGGAGAATGATATGAAGACATGATTAATCATGATTTATTATTACGAACTCACAATGTGACCAGCTCACAGATGGCTTGATAGCTCAGTTGGTAGAGCACTGCACCGGTATCGCAGAGGACATGGGTTCGAATCCCATATAGGCTTCAATTGTCTTTTTTTTCAGGTTTAATTTCACAACTCCTTAAGTTATTTGTATACCTGCGATGACCTATCATGTCTTTATATCTTTCTCCGCAGTTCACTTTCATATATCTATTTTCAATCTTACTGAAGTTTGCGAAACGATGTAAACGATCTCGGTACAAAGTTTTTGACCACCTGTCACTCAAACGTGGACTCGAATTACATCTTGTAACTGCAATAAATTAAGTTTTTTAACGAGTGATACTAAATTTTACTAAAATTTAATGATACTAATTTTAAATCTATTTGTTCATTCCAGCCTTGGACGATAATGCAATCGCTTGACGTGGAAAAGCAAAGGGACGCCATAAGTGCGGCCATTACTGCAATATATGAAGAGCCGAGTGTACCAGAGGAAGTCCGAACTACATTCACAGACGTCATGAAGGGAATAATAAATGTCATGTTATATCCGCTGACAAGCACACAGCTTGGAATCTTTAGCAATTTTCTTGACATTAAAAAGCTTGACGTCTTGAGCGTTATCGACGCTCGTGCGAACGACTTCAAGGAACGATTTCTGGATGTTTTCGTTCAAAAGCCTGAGCATTCTCAAGATATTGAAAACATCAATAAAGCAATAGAACTCAGACCTAAAGCAGCTAAAACTATGAGTGAGTTATTTAGCCGAACCACGAGAGACTTTAAAGCTGAGAAAAAAGTCTGCAAAGACTTTTATAAGCTACCTGGCATGACAAAGAAAAGAAACGATCTGCGCGATCTATTCCATGAACAACTGAAAAACAAACAAGATCCTCTTGCTGGCCTACCACCAGGTGAACTCGAAAAGTTGATACGCAAGAACCCTCGTTTCGTCTCGGGAATTGCAAATACGTTTAACGTGCTAGGTGCAGTTGGTGCCACGTACAGCGTATTCAGAGAAATCTTCACTCCAAACAGTGGCTTCCGTCAAGGTAATCCGAGAGATGTTCTGTCGGTTGTAGCAACAGCTATCGGTGGTGTAGGGTCCATCAAAGGTACCATTGACGTCGCCAAACTGTTGAAAGAAAAACTATTTCGACCCCGCCAACCAACTAGTACAACGAGATTTTACGGAACAAGAAGTGCTGAGGAATTGGGTACATTTGAAGAACAGTTAGCAACCGAATTTAGTGTGGACTGGAATAACATGCAGAGGGCAACTACCAGACTGGCTCGAATGTCGCAGGCTGCCAAATTAGGGCGCGTCTTTACTGCTCTTGGTGTTGTTGCTGACGGAATTTTCTTTGGTATAAGCATTTATGACCTGTATAAAGATTTTACCGCAGATAATCTGGATCCTTGGAAAATAGCCGACGACTTTGCGTTTGCGGCTTCTGCTGGAATTGGAGCAGCGCTAGGTGAGTGGTGATAACAATAACAGAGTGACAATACATTCCAAATTATAAAACGACGGAATTACAGCAACTTTAGTGCAAGTGTTTTTTTAACTTTATTGAGAAGACTCTTCGGAAAGAATTCTTTTATCGTGTTTTGCTTGTGTAAAGAATGGAAGCTAAATAGGAAATCCAAACCACATTGGGAATCCATCGTCTGGGATCTTCATGAATTGTAGTTTTATATAAACTAGTAGTAAACAAAGATCATGAGAGTGCGTTCGACTCCGTCACTTTAATATAT
>OMLO01000945.1_pt1 | contig 21103 bp, 11 predicted proteins | sample 1674811 | NCBI WGS metagenome assembly OMLO01 (sample SAMN06265003, study PRJEB25207) | coral metagenome | isolation source: Coral host | place: Mexico:La Bocana,Puerto Morelos, Mexico | collected 2008-11-13 | reverse complement strand
CGATGGACTAGCATCCCATCCAGGGGGGAGTAGAAATATTCCTAGTCGCTTCATGCTACAGAAACCGGGATAAGCTCTGGCCTGGTGAGCCACATGGCTCGTATGCAGACTTTACCTTTACCATCTCCGTTCGCAAGCAAAATGTCAGCAAACCAGTTACATTAAGCGAATTCAAGTTTTCTTCTTTGCCATATAATAAACATCTTATTAACCGACCAAGTGGGTCTCTATTGGAGAATCTTTACCTCGGTCGTGTCTACAGATCTCACTGCGTTCGGTTTGTACTCACGATCTCAGTCAAGATTCTCCCATACAGACCTCCTGCTCGGTTAATAAAACACTTCATACAAGGAAGCAATAGAACAATCGACACTCTTTCAAGCAATCAGTACTTAAAGCGAAGTTCAGTGCCTGTAATATAACAGAATAATATGCATAACATTTTGAACATGTACTTTGCAAAAAAATTGTTCTCTACTCTTCTACCACATACAGTACTGCATTTGTTTGACTTTCATTTCACAACAAAATACCCCATACTGTCACGATTTGTTACGATTTCATAGTTGTCACATTCAGAGTGGCCGCTTAATACAGGTAAAAATAACAAAGAAAGATAAACACAGAGCTGCTACACAGTGGCCGCGGCTGCGTAATAAAGGTGGCCGCCCGATACAGCTAACAAATCAGTTCAGCGTTTGTATGAGCGAAAAAAAGTCTGCGTACAAGCCAAGTGGCTCACCAGGCCGGAGCTTATCCCGGTTTCTGTAGCATTAAGCGACTAGGAATATTTCTACTCCCCCCAGGATGGGATGCAAGTCCGGCACCCGTTTATACACCTGGGTGGAGAGAGGCACTGTGGGTGTCAAGTGTCTTGCCCAAGAACACGACACAATGTCCCCGGCCAGGGCACGAACCCAGACCACTCGATCCGGAGTCGAGCGCACTAACCGCTTAATACAGGGCCGTCATATACAGGTTCGACTGTAGATGGAATATTAAGGCTGCCCAGGCGTCTTGTAACAAGGACAACTTTGCTAGCTATAAAGTGACAAAATGATTCCGATTTTGTAGACCACCAATCTAATTATGCTCATAAAAAAAATTCATGAAGTTCAATGCCATCTTCTTTGAGATGGTCTTGCTGTATGGACGACCTTTTCTTAGCCAAATGCCATCGTTTTTTCGAAGGAATTGAAGAAAGGCGACTTAAAGTGACCTAAAATGGATTTCCTGGGTTTTGTTCGTCAAATGCCATCTTTTTTGAAAAGAGCTTGCAGTAAAAACGATTTAAAGTGACCTTAAATTGATTTCATGTTTTTCGTATAGTCAAATGTCATCTTTTTTGAGAAGATCCCATAATTATTAACCCTCGCAACTTTCTTGTGAATGTCTGTAATTGTCGTTTCTTCCAGTTTCATCCATCAGAGGTTGTAATCTTACAGCCCAAAGCTCCAAAGTTTTAACTCAATCTAAGCAGTAAATGTTTTTTTTTTAATTATTAATTAAGCAATTTATAATTAATGACTGGAGAGAAATCTGTGTGAAAGTCACGATAATTTATTATAAATACCAACTTTTTGAATTGAGTTATCACCAAATGTTTCGTTTTATCATAACGAGAGAGCTAGTGCAAGTCGGCTTTGTAATGTAGACTAACTTACAGGTACTTTAGACTGCTCAGATTGGCAAACACTCTGTCTGATAGAACCGTAATCGCATTTGAAGCCAAGACTCTGCAGTAATACATAATAAGAATATAACAAAAGTGAACCAATAAACCAATACAAGATCAGCTTTGTAGTTTAGAGGGCTTCGACTAACTTACAGTGACCTCATCTGGCCCTGATTGGCAAACACTCCGTCTGGTATAGACGTAATAGCATTTGAAGACAAGGTTCTATAAAAAAAACAAGAACAGGAATAGGTATAATGATAATATCTAACAAGGTACTAAATTAACATTGCTATACATCAGACTTTAGTGGAATCTATATCGCACGCTCATATTGGTTGACTTATGGTCACAAGTGAATGGGTAAATCCAGTCGTCCGACGTGCAACCAATGAGCAATTGTTGTTCGCCCTCACTAGCCAGAGGTTACTTTGAAATAGCGTAATTCGTCTTGTCTTATTACTTACCTGTTAACTCCAGCTATCTAGGAAAACAGTCACAGTCATTCTACGTCACGCGCTGAAATAGCGTCTTAAACATATGAACAGAATCTTCCAATCGACGAGCGACTACAGTGCTTGATATGGAGATCACATCAGAAAGTCGGAGATGTGATTGAAATTGTCAAACAATTGCCTTTTATCGGAGATCAGTGTAATAATATTGACCATCATGGACACGGTTTTTCTAAAAGTTCTAAATTCGAAAGGAGAAAATTTTTCTTTGCAGAGAGGCTACGTAGCTTTATTCATTTGTCCAGAGAGCTCCCGTAAACTTCCGAAAGTGGCAACACCCCCCCCCCCCCCCCCGAAAGTGACAGGTCTAAAAATTGTGTCCGCTCAGTGGTCAGTGGTAAATCACGAAAGTAGCGACCCCCCGAAAGGAGCCCCCACAAAGTAGCGAGTCCACTCCACTTAACAGAGGAAGATATCGCTGACACCACAGTGCGTTGTGAAATGTCATTTCGTGCTTCATCCTTTATGCAGTGTTATTTTACAACAAAACTTTCATTAAGCAACAGGAACGTACTTACAGGAAATTTTCATCAAATTACAATATAAAATTTTTTCCCACTGTTAACAGTAGCGTATTTAAAGGTGAAAGTTTCTTTGAATTAAAATTCAAACTCGGATCTATCGTATCTGTAAAAAAGAAATCGTAAAATAAGCCAGTTTTCAATATCCGCCATTTTGAAATATGCACTTGACTCCCTCGCACGCCTGTTTGTGATTTGAAAGTCTCTAGTGTGAAACTCCTCTGTATCGTTAAGCGAAGCAAATTCTACGGGATAAATTCAATATACATCAGCGCAAAATATTTATTTCGGGACAATTGTCGAAAATCGGGCTCTTTTCATGTAATATTTCGCAATCATAAGTCTTCTATGCTCACAAACAAAACAACTTACCAAGTAGCGGTACATTTCAACAAAATCTCACAGACTTTAGGCGATTTCTCATTTAAATGTATTGATCAGGTGCAGGCCCAAACCAACTCAGATGGGCTTTTAATTACGAAAGGGGCTTATTGAAGTGCTCAGCTCTTTTCTTTGGCACTCCATGGCTTAAAGGAAAGAAATGAATTAAAAAAAGGGAGGAAAGGCATTGAAATCGAGCTTCATTTCTCGCTGAAGATAGCATTAAATATTCAAAAAATGGATTTATATTATCAAACGTCATATCAGATTACAAAAAAAGAAAACAAAAAAAAAATATGTCTCTACGCTTCTACTTTCGCGCCACTGAAAACTGGGTCACTAGGAACATGCTCGTAGCTCGTAGTTCGTCGAGTGTCGCCAGGTAAGATATTAGTGTCGTTTTGAACAAAGTATGTTGTTCCTTGTAAAATTAAACCCGCAGTTTTCGAGTTAATTATTAGAAGAGGTCGACGCAACTTAAAGACTTAAAGATGTCTTTATATATTTTTGTTGGCTGCGAAGAAAAAATAGGTCCACACAGCGTACATGTGTGGCTTACAATTAGGTTAAAACTAAATTATCTTGAAAATGAGACACGAGGTTAAAATAAGCCCTTATTATAAATGTGTTGTTACAAAGTTTTAAGGTGATTTTCGTAAAGGAGGGAAGTATATATTGTGGGAGGAAAAAAGCAAATAAACTACAAGTTCATCCCTACAAGCCTGTTTCGTGGTTGCCCAGTGTTTGACACATGTGCATAATAGTATGATTATGTTCATATTCAAATTGAAGAGAACTCAAAAGCGTAAAAATATGTTTCAAATGACGGCTTTGCTGTCAACTGATCGCTGAATTACCTCAACAGTTAATTTGAAAGTAACGCGCTCTGATTGGTCGAAAATCCATGTTTTATCATTTCTCGAGTGGTCTCAAAAGCCCGGAGTTTTTTATCACAGTGTAATGGACCGGCTTAGGCTTCTTCATTTGCTTCATGATATAGAGATAATGTGACAAAAAACAATAACACGCACTCTGATAAAACATGGGTTTTCGACCAATCAGAGCGCGCGCAGGGACCTATATATATTATAAATTGCTATATTCATTTCATTGCCATATACTATAAAATCACCTCAAAATTGAAAATGAAAGGGTGGTGAGGGTACAATATACAACACTTTGAAATTGTCAAGTTTCCGGCATCATTTTATCTTCATGATTGGCCATAAATTTCTTAGCCAGCAGGAAATCCGCCGAGGAACAGTTATTTCAAGGAACAAACCCTTTTCCTACCACTCTCAACTGCTCTGTTTTTTACTTATAAATGTTGCAAGGATGGTATCTTAGCAGACACTGGACAGCTAGAGATCTTAAAATAACATTGCAAAATAAGTCACTGTGAAAATCGGCGACGCATTGTTTAAAAATGCTATTATTAACAACGTTTCGAGTTGAGTTCTCGCCAAATATTTCGTTTTATCATAACAAGTGAATGAAAGATCGGCTTTGTAGTGTGGAGGTTTTCGACTAGCTTACAGGAATCCCAACTGTCTCAGATTGGCAAACACTGTGTCTGGTAGAGACGTAATGGCATTTGAAGACAAGTCGCTATAATAATACAAAAATTTAAAAAAAGAGTAAGAGTAAGTGATAATATCTAACAACAATCTAGATTTTTTTTTAATAACATTATCAGTTTTTTGCTTCATTTAATTGTTATCAGTTTCTCTTTAAGGCTTCTTAGACATCTCACGGTAATACAAAGTATGATGATTTTTTTTCAAAGCACACGATGCGTTTGAAATTCATATATTAAATAAAATAACATGTTACGGATGAAACATCAACCATCTGTAATTGTCCAAGAATACTAATTAAAAGTGACCAATAAATATAGTTTAACAATGAGTAAGATTAACGATTAGGGGGCGAAACAGAAAATAGCAAAATTATTGCATTAAAATACTAATTACTAAAGACTAAATACTCAAGACTAATTTTGAAAGGGATAAGTTGAGATATTTTTAAACGGGAAATTTAAAGAAGGCTTCTCCCAAAGGATAAGCATGGCTTCCATTATTTTTATTGTAGAGTTGATGGGAGCCGAGTCGAGGATTCGAAACATTCTTCCGAAAAAAAGAAGCGACAATTATCAGAATCGCTTATGTTTTTACATTTTATGTTAATGCTAGTCTGAGTAAAGCTGGTCGCGGATGCAGGTGGCAAGGTGTCTGTTGGCTTCACGAGGATAACAAGCGCTACAGAATGCATGAAACTTAGAAATAACTCGAGATTGCAAGCCCTTAGTGATGGATCTTTGACATTCTAACATTTTTAACATAATTATATCTGATCATTGTTTTATTGTATTAAAATTCATATTTACATAACAATTTTTGATCCTGAACATTGCTAACAGCAGGATACAACCAATGTTGCCAGATTTCAGCACAACCCGCAAACTGATAAGAATACAGGAAATGCCTCGCGATAAAATAACATTGTGCTTTTGGTTATTGGCGTAATGTTTGTTTTTATATTTACATTAAAATTTTATAAATTTTCATATTTACATTACAATTTTTGATCATAGTATTGTTCACAAATTTTTTCCTATTTTGTCAGTTTGCTACATGTTACTCACAGATGCCTCAAGTTAATAAGAGCGGAAAACACGCCGGCAGGTAGAGACGTAATAGCATTGAAAGCCAACTCTCTGTTCAAATATGCAATGAGTGAAAAAAATAATTACTGGGAGGTTTTTTACATTGGATTATTTCAACATTGTTCGACCGTTGCAACATTTCCAGTCCATTTAGTGGCTACAGACTCAATCTTGGACTAGTCACGTTGGAGTCACTGAGATTCCAAAAACATTTAGGTTTTTATTTACAGCATTAGAAAAGATTGAAAAAAATGTTTTGATCAACAGCAAATGCCACAAAATTGACAGTTAGTCTACTACCCAAGCATTCGAGTCTCTGGGCCCCCGTATCCAGTGTTTTTGAATTGACTACAACTCCTCTGTTCCTCCGTGCTTTAACAATTCAGGGAACGCTCGCAGAGTTTGTTTCTTCTGAAAAAATAATCTGAACTGCAAAAGGAAATGGCTCAGTGCAACTAACCAAGCATGGAGCGAGTACGATCGAGCTCGGAAAATATTATTTTCTTTTGGCCGATCACACAATCAAATCACCCGCCATTGCTTCCCTTCACTTGTACATGCGCAGTAGCGGTTAGGTAATAAAACTAGCTGAAATTACGAGCATACGCAGACAATTGTCCCTGGAATCTCTTTCTGAGGACGTAGCGTTGTTTGACAGACAGAGGGTCCAGAACTGGACTAAAGAAAGAAAGAGAGATTTCCCTATGCATAAATTTATCGCCATAATTTCAGTGACCGGGAAGGCAAACAATATTATTTTAGAACTGCTTCAGATTTCGCAATCGACAAAAATTTAAGTTTTAGCTGAAAGTCACGATTAAAATTTTAGGCATCTGCTACACCCGAATACATATGTAAAAGCTGCAAGGATGTTATACAATGGAGGCTCTCTTAATTAACTGACACTCTCGCAAGCAGACAGCTCTTCCAACAAACGACTTCACAAAACACCGCTCAGTTGACCTCCCATAAAAAATCTGTGTTTACTCATTTTCGTTAGCGGACATACTCGTAAGCGGCCGTGGACACTTGGTGGGCTTACTATTTAGAGCTTTGTTTTGCTTGTGTTTAAGCTCCCGTACTGACTGACGCTTGAAAGGCTCCAGTTACGGACAGCTTCTTCGCGTTCCGAGGGTGTCCGCAATAAGAGCTTCGACTGTATCAGTAACAAATACCCTTACAGCCAGAGGTAAAATAGCGTTAAAGAACAAATATCTGTGAAAATCAGTGACCCATTGTTTACAATTACAGTAATTAACTACTTTTCGAATTCAATTCTCACCAGATATTTTGTTTTATTATAACGAGAGAACTTATGCAAGATCGGCTTTGTGGTGAAGAGAGCTCGACTAACTTACAGTCTTTCCAAGCTGCTCAGATTGGCAAACACTCCTTCTGGTAGAGATGTAATTCTATTTGAATACAAGCTTCTATAATACAACACAATAAAAAAAGATAATTATGTTATCTAAGGTTATGTTAGATTTAAGAGCAAGTGTCAACAAAACTGAGTAAAATTTAAACTTGGCAGCAGAGGTCGAGCAAAAATCGATTTTCCTCCACGTATAGCCCTATAGAAATGTATGATTAAGTATAAGTATTGCACGGGATGGGCAAGGAGACTTAAATGTATACTAGAGCGATGTGTAGATTTGCAAAGTTGGATTTTTTGGGCCACGACATTTATTGCTACTCAGAGCTTCTTGCTCCTTGCGAAGCAATCATCAGGCAACTGCCAAAAATAACGGATACCTAAGAAAATATGCAAAATTTGAAAGTACAGAACGATGCCTAGTGGCGTAACATACAGGGATATGATTGGTAAGGCTCTTTAACAGGAATTTCTTAGAATGTCTACAATTAGAGATCAGTTCGCTTCTGTTGTTCTGTGTTAACATTTTGTGTTTACAGAAAATAAAATAGTTTTCCCGTAAGTAAAAATTAATTAATTAATCAATTAATTAAATGAACGGAAAATCAACGACCAAAACATGATTTACTAAGTCTGAAGTCACGACATGGACCTCAAGAGAGATCTGCACTGGTCTTTGCGTACACGTTTTAAAGTTAAGATACGGAATCATGTATGCTCATTTAAGAACGAGAGGTATAAGCATACAACTGAATGAAGTAAATATATTTGGGGCCTAAAGGATAAGAATATTTTGTACAACATCAAATGGTGGAAATTAAAACAGGCCCGATCATATTCTAATGTAAGCAAGAGATGTAATCTGCGCTTATGGGAAGAATATTTTATTATCTGTAAACCCGAAATATCAACACTGAACAACAGAAGGGAACTGATCTCTAATTGTAGTCATTCTAAGAAATTGTAAAAGTAAACGAGACTTACCTGGAAGTTGAAGTTTGATTGAGATTCTACCGAGTTCTAGAGTGCTGGGAGATTACATGGAATAGCAAGCGCATGCGCCAACTCAGTCTTCAAAGGCTTAATGTGAGTGATTCAAGGTACCCACTACCAAAGGTGAGCACAGTGCCAGAAATATAAAAAAATCTTTTATTCAAACAGTTGTGTTGCTCACAGTGCTGAGTACTCCATCAACAAAGGCGTTCTCTTTAGCAATAGGCTTGTTATAATAGGTTGCAAATGTAGACTCTGAGGACCAGCCAGCTGTCTGCATGATGTCATCAAGGCTTACTGACGCATTGCTGGCTGCAGATGTGCTAGCAGCCCTAGTGCTGGGTGGTTTAAATCTTGATGTGTCTATACCAGAGTCAGTGAGAACAGATCTCACCCAACGACTTACAGTATCCCTACTAACCCTTTTAAAAGGTTTCTGATAACTTATGAACAATTGGCTTTCCGAGCCCCTTGAAGTTTGTGTCCTTGTCAAATACTCCTGTAGTGTGGTTACAACACACAGAGCTTTATCTTCAAACGCTTAAAGTTTAACAAGTGGGTTTTTAACCCCTGGTCTGCTTTGTTTCAAGTGTGCAACAAGCTGGAAAGTATAAAAATTATTTGAAAAAAACATGTGGTCAATATTCAACAAGTGAACAGTTTGGCCCCTTTGGCCAGACACTAATAAAATTAACACAAGGAATTTCAACGTAAGTTTCTTCAAGGACAGTGTATCCACAGGAGATAGAGAATGAAGGTGTGATAGAACAACAGACACATCCCAGACATCTGTGTACTTTGGTTGTGGAGGCTTTTCCTGGAAAATGCCCTTCATCAGTCTGGACACTGATGGGTGTTTTCCGACACATGTCCCATCCTTTAAGGTAACGTAGCTGGACAAAGCACTTCTGGCAGTATTGATGGCGCTGTATGTGAGGCTTTGTTGGTATAGCGCCGTAAGGAAGTCAAGCACAGACCCTAGAGATGGTTGAATGGGATTGATTTGCTTTTGATCACAAAAGTTTTGCCATTTTGTGATGTAAGTACTGTATTGGTTCTTTGTCCCATCCCGCCAGGAGGCCATGATGAGCTTTCCAGCTTCCTTCCTTTATCTGGATAGACTGCCAGACAGGAGACATGCCAGCATAGTCAGTTTCTTTCTTAACGAGTGAAGCGTCCGGGGAGAGTGTGATAGTGAAAGTAAGTCCTGGTGTCTTGGTAACACAACTGGGATTGCAATTATCATTCTCAACAGCTGTGGCCACCATACTTGAGTGGGCCAAAGGGGTATGATCATGATTCCCTGAGGTACTTGTTCCTCTAACATTTTCTGCAGGCATCTGTGAATTTGGCAGAAAGGTGGAAAAGCATAAAAATGCCATGAGTCCCAATTAATAGTAGAAGCATCCACAAAACACGAGGCTGGGTTAGGCTTCCAGGAAACAAACCTGGGAACCTGTGTATTAAGTCTGGTTGCAAATAGGTCAATTTCTGGGATCCTCATTGAGCCGTAATTTGCACAAAAATCTCTTTCTTGAGGGTCCATTCAGTTCGGTCATTAAATAACCGGGACTCTTTGTCAGCCTCAATGCTTTCAACTCTGGCTATGTGGGTTGCTGTGAACCACCCGCTATTATTTACACACCAATCCCATATGTTGTATGCAATTTGATTGCAACTTGGGAATTTTGTACCTTCCATGGCATTAATATAGGTTACTGCTGTGGAGTTGTGACAAAGTACTTTGACATACTTATTACTTAGCCTTTCAGCAAAAGATTGCAAGGCAGACTGAATTCCCATTAATTCTCATTAATGTGCAACTGGCTTTCTGTAGTAGACCAGAGGCCTTGGGTAGTGTCACCCTCCAGGTATGCACCCCACCCCTTTTTTGAAGCATCAGTTCTAATTTCAGTGAGAGGATTTCCATGTGATATTGGATTAAAAACCTTGTCACCATTTTCGATCCGCCAAGCAAGATCTTTTTTTGCACTTGGGGACAGGGATATTAGGGCCTCATAGTCTCCTTATTTTCTCGAAGAGCTATGTTCTTTTCTATCTCTAAGTTCCGGTAATGGAGTTTTCCAAACTGCACTCCAGGTAAACTAGAGACGAGTGTGCCAACTAATTGGACTAGTTCAGTGATGGTAGTTGCATGTTTGTGTTGCATTGCTTCGCAAATGGCTTTCACTTTAGCTTTTTTGTCATTTGTAAGGGTCTAGAACAAAGCCTAATAATGTACGTCGCTGCGCTGGCATGACAGCCGATTTCTCCATATTTATCACAAACCCTAAGCTTGTGAATAAAGATTGTATATCAGAGATATTTTGTAGGCATTCCTTGGTGTCCCTACCCTGAAGGTAAGAGTCATCTATGTACCCAGCATTCAAGTGACCTTTCTGTCTTAAGGTGGAGTACACTGGTTTCCATAACTTTGTAAAAACCCTAGGAGCAGATGAAAGTCCATTTGTCATGCACGTGTATTGGCAAAGAGAGCCCTGCCAGTAAAACCAGAGATATTTACGGTGTTCCTCTGCAATGGGAAGTGAGTAATAAGTATCTTTTAAGTCAAGTGATACCATGAACAATTTGGAGTCATAAGTCGCACAGCAGACCAAAGGGTATCCATTTTAAAATGGTGTTTCTCAATATACTTGTTTTAACAAGTATATTGAGAAAAGTCCCTTTAGATTCAAAATCATGCGGTATTTTCCGCAAAAATTGAAGAAATGTATTCATTTGGACAGTGTACAGCAGGCTCAATAACACCCAATTTAAACAGGTGAGTAATTTCTGCATTAATGATTGCTTTCTCTTCAGAATTAAACTAAATTTCAGGCCTTGGCCTTGGTTGATCCGGATTGCCAATCTCAAGGTGGCAATGCTGTACAGTGTCCAATATATTCTCGTCTGCTTTGAGACTCATCCATGCTGGTATAACATGTCTTAACCTGCCAGCAAATTTTTTGTGTTGTGGGACTGACCTGCACGGGGGTTGAGCTTAGTCGCTCTTTTTCTTCCCCTTCGGCTTTCTTCTGAAGTGGAGGGGGCTCTGGGAGTTTTTTGACTGCTTGTTAGTTGAATTGCGAGCGCCTCCATATTTGTTCTTTCTATGCCAAAAGGTGTTTCTTTGACCACTTTTTGGGTTGCGGTGGGAGCTGCTGTCCTTGGTAAGCTTAGAACTAAGCCTGTTTGTGTTTGATATGTCTTTAACAGCCCTCGGGAGGTCATCGCCAAACAATTCAGCTGTGATTGGACTCGAGGAACTGCACAGAAGCCTATAATTTGCATTGAGTTGGGGTCTCATTTACTCTCTCCGGCGGTAATTTAACTCCTACCAACAAGAGCCATTTGCCAACAAGAGCACCCCATCCATTAAGGCACTTACAGTATCGTCTTCCTGACGTCCAGAGCTCCCCATCAATTTATTCACTTCTGACACAATGACTATTACGCCTTTAATCAGGCTTTTCTGGACCTTCTGGAATTTTAAGTCAGTTGATCTAGCTGACTCATCTAAATTGTTCCAGACACCTTGGCTGATCTTTGTCTCTGACAAGGTGGCACAATTCTCGGGAGTTTCGTACTGTTTTTTCAACTCCGTTAGCTTGTCTTCATTTGCTTTCTCTCTCATAATTTTATCCAAAAGCGATGCAAGATCCCCGTCAATGGCGGGACCCACGTGCTCGGTTAATTGAAGAGTTTTCGTCAGCTTTTGTTATTAAGGAATTTTTGTCTTTTCCGGGTTCGTCCGGTTTCTTTTTCTTAGCAGGCGGTTCGCCTTCTAAAGTTGATTCTTCCTCGTCTTTAGACTCGTTCGAATCATCCTCATCGCCCGAATCTGCTACCCCATTGCCGACGGATCAACTCGCCCAAATTCGAGAAACCCGTAGTCATTGAATCCTTTAGGCCTTCAAGTGCCCCCTTTAGGGCTTCTGCAATAACAGAGCCTAGCGCTGATGCGTTCAGAGTAACGCTGGAGCGGCCTTCGTTGGCGTTGTCCTTTGGCGCGTGACCTGTTGCTGGTCGTTTCCCGCTCGTTTGTGAAGTCGATTTTCCAGTGGATTTTCGCACCTCCTCTGGGCCGGTATCCTCCTTAGAGGAACTTCCCTTAGCTCGGACCTCATTTGTGGTTGAAGGTGGATCGTTCTCGCCCATATTCGGCAGAAAATGCAAAGTTTTTGTCCTTAGATCAAAAACGTGCTTCGAGCAAGATGGCATAAGCTTGCACTGAGTTGGCGCATGCGCTTGCTATCTCATGTGATCTCACAGCACGATAACGAGGTAGAATTCCTGAGAAAGACCGTACTCGCATAACCATGTGTTATAAAATCACCTCAAAATTTAAAATGAAAGGGTGGTGTAGGGACAATAAACAAACAGATTAACCAAGCAAACAAGTACAACACTTTGAAAATGACACGCTTCCGTCTTGATTTGATATTCATAATTAACTATGAATTTCTTAACCAACAGGAAATCCGCCGAGGAACAGATATTAATTTCAAGGAAGAAACTTTTTTCCTACCCTTTACCAACTGCTCTGGGTTTTACTTACAAAGATTCCAAGAATGTTAACACTGGAAAATTAGAGATCTTAAAATAACATTGCAAGATAAGTCTGGTGAACGAGTGAACGACTTTGGGGTATGGAACGTTTCAACTAACAGGTATTCCAGCTGTCTCTGATTGGCAAACACTCTGTCTGGTAGAGACTTGATGGCATTGAAAGGCAATGTTCTAGAATAATATATCATTTAAATAATTATAATGATAATAACTAACAACAATGTAGAGTATGGCTAATTACATTATCGGTTTTTCCCTTTATTTAATTGTTATCAGTTCCTCCGCTCTAAGGCTTCTTAGAGATCTTGCCGTAGCACAAAGTATGATGATGTTTTAACGAAGCACACGATGCGTTTGAAATTCATATTTTATATTAAATAACAATACATCTTTCGGATAAATCATCATTAACCTTAATTGTCCAAGAATACCAATTAAAAGTGAGCAATAAATAAGTTGGGAAGTCTCCCGAAGACGAGCATCTTTCCTTAAAACTCTAGTGTTTGGTTATCAGAACTAGTCTTGTAAGCGACCAGCTCCAGTTACTCCCGAGAGAATCCGCAACAGGGCTTCGACGGTATTAACAAATACCCTGACAGCTAGAGGTAAAATAGAGTTGGAAGATAAATATCTGTGAAAATCAGTGGCCCATTGTTTACAATTACAGTAATTAATTACTTTTCGAATTTAATTCTCACCAGATATTTTGTTTTATTATAACGAGAAAACTCATCCAAGATCGGCTTTGTAGTGCAGAGAGCTCGACTAACTTACAGATCTTCCAAGCTGCTCAGATTGGCAAACACTCCATCCGACAGAGACGTAATACCATTTGAATGCAAGGCACTATAATACAACACAATACCATAAAAATGAGAGTAATGATATCATCTTAGGTTCTTTTAGAGCAAATGTCAACAAAAAAGGAGTAAAATTTAAATTTAGCGACAGAAGGCAAGCAGAAATCGATGTCTCTCTATTTTCCTCCACGTATAGCCCTTAGGTATGACATGTGAAAAAGGTATGATTAGATTGCACGTGATGGGCAAGAAAACTGTATGCGACAGAAGTGATAATAACAACTCTTGCTTATATGGGAGCCATATTGGTAAGAGTGAAATGTAATGAAATGAGTGAAATAATACTTTAAGAGAAAAGCAAGAAATTTCAGCTAGGAAGATAATTACTGTTGTTACATTGCATTCTTTCATTTCATCGTTCTGTGTTCAAGAGTATCTCTCCTTGCAACGTTTCTAGTCAAGAGCCACCAGAATTAATCCTGGACTAGCGAGGCAAAAATGATAGATAGAAAATGCACCATATGGAGAGTGAAATCATAAAGAACGTACGTATTTTATAGACTGACCGTTTTAACCACTTGTAATTATTCAGCCTAGTGTTATTAATGTTCCAGTTTTCTGTTTTCTGTTTTCTGCTAAAGATTGATTATAAAGGTTACGGCAGCTCTGTCTAATTTGGTGTCTTTGTACCATTGCGTTCAAGAGCAAAACGGCTTGAACGAACCAATATCAGATTTCTTAGCTATCGAAGCACCAGCAAAAGCTCGCCTTTTACAGGTTTTTTAAGATAAAAAATAAATTTTAAAATAATTTCGACTTACAGGTCCCGTAGGTTTGTAAGGTTAGGAAATATTCCAGAAGGAAGATATGTCAAGTTGCTTGATGAAATAGCACTGAAAACAAAATTAAAACAGAACTTCAGAAATAGCATCATTGTTCTACTTTGTAGTCCAACAGTTGAGAGTCCTGATGATGCGTTAGTATCATCTATGAATTAAGACAAAGAATAGGTGATAGGGTTGGAGATGAAGGGCACGAATAAAGAACCTGGTATTATTTCAAAGCTTTAAAATAAAATAATTATCTCAATTTATAACTAAAAACAAATTCATACACCGCGTTTCTCAGAGGCGTTTCCTCGTCTTCCAAAATATCCAAAAGGCACAGATCAAATAGGATCACCAAATACAAAAAATACATAACGAAGCCACGAGGTATTCTTACATGCGTTCAGTAGACGCAGGCGCGCATCTAGCAATCACTCCGAGTGCACGTGATGATACATTGTAACACGTTAGATGTGTGAACGGATATGAATCTAACGAACATATGGCATCACAATCTAAACGTGTAGAAATTGAGGCAGCATTAGTTTTTGTTTAATAAATTTTGCAGAAAACAAAGTGCTAAGAGGGTTATAGATTCAGTTTTGCCTGGGATACAATTAGCTAAATGGATTTTCATTGTCCTTGTCATTCTCAGAAAATTTGATAGTTATTACTGCTGAAAGTAAATATCAAGCGAACAAAATCTTGTGTTCACACTCAAAGGCTCTCGGGCGAACTGAAGAAGGTTAAAAATTGCGAGATTACATCGCATTACCAATTTCACAAGACAGCAACCTTAACCGTCATACCTACGAGTCGTTAAGTAATTAGCTTTTTACATGTATAACTGCCATCTAAAGGAAGTCTTTCCGAGGACATCGTTAGATCCAATCCCGGTTGACGGTGTCCTTTGGTCGTAATAAGTATAACCGAAGTGTCTTGTTGGACTTAAAGACGGTGCGAATGCCTTGTTGTTCTAGGCAAGTGCGGAGAAACTCCAAGACTCCTTGGACATTTCGCAACGGGCTCTCTCCTTGGGGCTGTACTTGCCTTTGTGATCTTCTATACAAAAGATGGGGGATACCCGTTAGAAAAACGCACAGATAATAGATGCTTCAATCTTCTCTCCAGCAATTACTGATGGTTTGGTCACGAGACGTTTAGCCCGGTCGTACGGACACTTCACAATACCGCGCTTTACTGACTGAGGGTGGTTTGAAACATACGCTAGGTACTAATCAGTATGTGTTGGTTTCCTGTAGACACTGGTGGTAAGACGGCCATCAGCTTTTTTATAAACTGAGGTGTCGAGAAAGGCGATCTTTCTGTTATTTTCGATCTCCATGGTGAAATGGATTGATGGTTGTTGACTGTTTAGGTGTTGTAGGAAGGCGTCAACTCAATCCTGATCCAGGATGGTGAAAGTATTATCTACGTGGCACTTCCATATCTTAGACTTGCGCCGTTTTGTTGTTCGTAAATCAATCCATTGTACTATAAATACGTAGATCGTAATACCAAAATCCATGTGATCAGCTCCTACATGGCTTGATAACTCAGTCGGTAGAGCACCGCACCGGTTTTGCTGACGTCATGGGTTTAATTTCTGTTTAGGCTTTAATTTCACAACTGCTGAAGTTGAGTGCATAACTTCGATTATCAATCATGTGTTTAATACTCACGTTCATTGTAATATTAAGTAGACAGGTCATTCACGAGCTAACGTCTTTTCCGTCAAGTTTGATGTAGAAATGCGTTGATGTATGATTATTACCACCACGTGGTTTTTTTCTTAATCAAACTAGTAGGGTGGCGTTGGAAGATGTTTTATATGATAGAACTAAGAATATTTAATGGCGAAAAATGATTACTAAGTACTGTTTATCTGTCTGATAAGCGATCACAGTTATCATGCCTCTCACCCTGAACAAAAAATCTCATCATTTATCATCTATCATTCTTACTCGTGCCCACAGTTATGACGGTGTAGTCGATATATGATGGAGGTGATCTTACCTGTTGTAGTGGCTTCAGAAAAAGGGACTACACACCAGTTGAGCAGGAATAAGAAGAAAATGGTTTTCATGGTGCAAAACAATTTGTTATCCATAATTTCACATGCGTTACACCTGTACTATTGAGTCTCCATTCCTGTAGAGGCAATTATAAAAAAAAAAAGCAAATAGCCAATCCCAGTGTAAAATAAAAATAAAATTATGAACATGAAATAGTCGTTAGGGACAAAGGACAGAGCAAAGAACACATGTGACAGAGTAATCTGGTGTGTTGCTGGCGACGATTCTATATTTTTCTTGACCAACTTCATCTATATTGAAAACAAGAAAAAGTAAATGTTGAAACTGGGAGCTATCATGCTTTTGTAGTCTTTTCTTTGCTGCTAGTAAAGTTCAAGCGAAACTGATAAATATAAAATAAGGAAAAATAAATCAAAACCCATATTCGTGTCAACATTCTCAATATAACACATCTGCCGCAAATTTGGACACTTCTTCGTCGCTGGAGATTCCACTTCATATACGATTCATTTCATTTCATTTCATTTTCAAATTTTAAATCAACGATCAAATAATTAGCATAACTGCTAGTTTATAATTGGCCGGTCAAACAAGAGTATAGATTAAGCGCACAGTGTGCACCACTGGACATAATAATATCTACAGTAAAATTCGATATCGTGATTGCTTCTCCACGCACCAAATGTCTTGCAATAGGTGCACAACCTCGTGCACGTCCAATTTCAACCTTTTCAGCCACATTCAATCGTTTCCGCAGAATTGTACTGGAACTGGTTCTCTTTAACCAAAGCTAACGGAGGCACAACATTAAAGTGTATATGACATGAAATTTTTTTCTGCTTATTTGAAAGGCATTTCGAAATACAAAATAATAGTGTTTCTCGTTTTGAAATATCTTTTTTCGTTTCAGAGATATTGACATTTTTATATTATGCAAATTAGATCAGTGATGACGTCATAAGATTTGCAGCTAAAAATGATAAAATACTGAATAAAAAATATCTCTGGAAATATTAAAGCAGTGTTCTTGAAATTTGGCACCACAAATGTGCATCACAAAAAGAACAAAATGAAGTTTTGTTACCATACCAAATCTTTCAGCTCCAGTCTCTCTCTGTCATAAAAAACAAATGTCCCCATTTGCAGCCTTTAAAGTGAGACAAAGGGTCCTGCTTGGAACAAACATAGTTCCCATATTGTCTTAATTCCAATCATCGAATTGACTGCGGTAGATGGTGCAGATTTAAGACAAAAACTGGGAATTTCAGTTTTTATTGAGACAGCACCAGCGGCAAAACTGTTGGTAACTGCTGTAAGGGTTTCATTTTGTTTCTTTTATGATGCATGTTCCAAGAACACTGCAGGAATAGTTTTAGAGATATTGTTTATTGAGTATTTTACCATTTTAGTTGAAACCTTATGACCTCATCAATGATCTAATTTGCATAATAGAAAAATGTCAATATCTCTGAAATGAAAAAAGATACTTAAAAAAAACCGCCATTCTTATGTATTTCGAAAGGGCTTCTACTGCTTAATTGACAATAATCATTAAGACGAGCCAAGACACACGGCGCGAAAGAAGATGTTACTCAGTCAGACTTATCTTGGATAACACCTGTTTCAGTTTCATGATTATTGGACAACGTTTTAAACCTTTTAAGATATCTTTAGCGATTAGTAAGGAAATAGTAAAACATTTTGTTGTCAGATTGCTGTACTATAACATTTACAGATCTTATTAATTATATGCCCATGTGCTTTACAACTGACCAACTTTGACTGAAATCTGACAAATCGCCTTTGAGCTCAACTGTCCTCAAAGTATTCTCATCCAGCGTCAATTAAGTTTTAAGAAAACAGCGCCTGAAAAACCATATCATTGAGCAAACGTCCGCAGCCCCTAAACCCACATGAGAACAATTTACCATATTTGAACTGTTAATGAATTTTCTACGTCTTAATTTATTATTTTCCTTTTCGTTTTGTTTTCCGCCACTTGTTTGTGTATTCTTGCAATCGCTCATAGTTCAAAGAAGAAACACGGGAAACTTTAAACGGGTCATTTTTATCTTTGGTAAAAATGAATTCTGCACGAAGGTCAATAAGTTTCGTCGTCTCTTCCCAGTCTGACCAGTGACCCTCAATATGAAATAAAAATACTCGCGCGTGCCTCATAGACTATCAACCTTAATTGAAGTTAAAAAACATGTTTCAAAAAGGAAAAAAAGTAGTAAAACAGAGATATCCAAACATTGTCAATATTTTCTTCACTCGCAATAAAACTCAGGCCTAGGCCAAATAAATATGGAACAAATGAGGCGTGGTTTAAATCTTATACTTGCATCAGCAGTCACAAAATAACCCACCGGTTAGCAGATTTTGATTGATTTTTAGAACGATAAGCTAAAGAGAAAGTCCAATAAAAAAATTTTGAAATTTCGTTTGACATTTACCCATATATCACGAGCTGCACACTCTGGCATTCAAGCCACTAGTCCTACATGGGTATTTGGTTATTGACACGTCTGTGGCTTATCAAAGTCGTAAGTTCATTAAACGGCTACTTGTCGACGAAAAAGAAACAGTCTAATATCAATGTTTCAACTCACCTTTTGATGCTGCTTTGTTTCGAATCTCAACAGATTTACTAGCAAGCAATGGAACAAAACATTTTTACATCTTCTTTTAAGAGCAATAACTTAAGCTACCTGTATTTTAATTGGTTATTTCCAATTCAACACTCTTTTTACCCAATGCAAACGGAGCTATACAAAACTAGTCATTTTACAGCTTCATGATAATAGAAGACGAGTCAATAAGGAAACCGTCCACGCTGTTAAGACACACGACGTGAATGCAGATATTTCCTAGTCAGATTCATTTTAGTGAACACCTGTTTCAGTTTTCGTCTCAGAATATTTTTCATATCTTTAACGATTTTTGTAGTGGCTAGTGAGAAAATGATAAAGCAGTGAATAGAACTTACGTTGGAATGGTGTACGACGACAATTACTGAGATCTTAATCACATGCTAGTCTTTCAACTTTCCAACTTTGACAGTGATCGGACAATTCGCCTTTGTGTTGTAACTTCTCAAAGTGTCCCCTAGTATGCAGCTACAATAGTTCTTAGGAAACAGCGCTTAAAAAACAATATCACCGAGCAAACAAACACAATCCTCAAACCCACTTAAGAACAGTTTACTATATCTGATCAATTCTGTTTCTTCTTTTTTTTATCGAAATGGAAAATTGAAATTTTCACCTTGAAGGCACCCGGTAATCTTAAACGGATCATTTTGCTTTTGATCAAAAATGCCCTCGCTACAGTCTAGAAGTTGACTCCCCCTTCTCCCTTCCCCGTCGTAACGTCCAGTTCACGAGCGCGTGAAAATATAGATGGCCCCTAACCCTTAAACGAAAATATACTCGCACGCTTTAAACTTAAACTATATGATGTTCAGAATGTGTTAAAATAAAAAACAAGAAGAATTGTTCACACTAGCATATCCACTAGTTATGTAGTCTTTTCTTTGCTCGCAATAAACCTCAAGCCAAATAAATAAAAAGACAGAAACTATCCATGCTGTTAAGAACCATGGCGTGAATGAAGATGTCACTCGGTCAGATTTATCTTGGACAACACCCGTTTCAATTTTATTATCAGCGGTTAGTGAAGAAATGCTAAAACAGCGAGTCGCACTTTGTTAATACAGATTGCTGTACTAGAACATTTGAAATCTTATTAAATGCCTGCCTTTCAACTGACCAACGCCTTTAAGTTCGTTCCTCAAAGTGTTCCATCCAGCGACAAAAAAAAACAGCGCTTGGAAAACGATATCACCGAGCAAACAAAAACAATCCCCAGACCCAAATGAGAACAAGTTACTATATTTGAATTGTCAATGAATCGGGGTATTTTTTTTCGTTTTCGATTTGTTTTTGCTACTACTTGACACTACTTTGTGTTCCTTGCGAAAGCTTATAGTTCAGAGTTAATATTTTAACTTAAGAGAGACACGGTGAATTTTAAACTTCGGTAAAAATGAAACCTGCACGAGCGTTCACAAGTTGCCTCGCTCCTTCCGCACAGTCTAACGTTTAGTTCACATGAATATGTCGATAGCCCCGATTCTCAATATGAAATTAAAACACTCGCGCGTTCTCTTGCTCCAATTAAAGTTTATAACATGTTTAGAAAAGGAATAAAAATAGTAGAAACGGAGATCTCTCGAAATTGACAGTATTTTCTTTACTCACAATAAAGTAACGAGACGTGGTAAAACTCTTTTCTTTGTGCCAGCGGTCTTACAAAAGCACACCAGTCGTACCTGATAAGCCCAACAGACTCACTGATTTCTTAACATATAGGTAAGCTACGTATAACCTTATCTAAGCCTATACTCGTTGCTCACTATGACAAATGTGACAAAAAACTGATAAATTTCAAAACATCGGTAATACCCATATATCACGAATTGCACACTCCCGAAGCAATTTCCAGCACTGAGCGATGGAATGACTCGGAACAGCGAAGTACGTGCCTTTTGACAATTTTTGTCAGCCTAATATATAATGATATTGCAGATCATTTTTTGTCTCAATTTCCTTTACCGACTCCCCGTGTGCGACAAATCAGAGGCGAATGGCTACGCTGATATAAATAACACGGTTTTTAAGATATTTTAAGGGCTAGTAAGAGAAATGCCAAAACATAAGTCTTACTAGTGTCAGAAAACATCGACAG
>OMLO01000944.1_pt1 | contig 21118 bp, 11 predicted proteins | sample 1674811 | NCBI WGS metagenome assembly OMLO01 (sample SAMN06265003, study PRJEB25207) | coral metagenome | isolation source: Coral host | place: Mexico:La Bocana,Puerto Morelos, Mexico | collected 2008-11-13 | reverse complement strand
TACAAATCCCGAAACCATTTGATTAAACGTCTCCAGACTCTTGAATGCCTTGAACTGCTTGTTGGTGTAGAAACTGGCCTCAAGAACGAGCGTAACTTATTCGAGAATTCCACAGGAAGCAAGCATTCTGGACTGAACTGCTCGGCAGGTATGCTTGCGGGGTCAACACCGATGGCCCAGATCTTTTACGAATATCTTACCTTTACTCGACTCCCTAAGGTTTTAGCAAACTCAGAGAACACTGTGATACCTTTAGATCAATGCCCGGTACTTTTATCGATTTTTTTATTCCTGGATATTCGTGTAGTTGGCGAAATAGTAGAGCGATAATAGAGAAGGGTCACTGTAGAAATAGACTATTATTAGCATAAATTTGACACCCGAGGGACACCAACATGGCGGACACTGACTTGAGCAAAGCTTGTGACGTCACGTGAAACCCAAGAATACATTTACAACTGATTTTGAAGTAGGCTCACTTTCTGCTCATCGAATTGCCACCATTGCCTTAAGGGAAATTGTAACAATGTCGCACAGAAAAAAGTCGATTTTTAGTTAGAATTATTTGCCTGTTACCTCTTTCATTCAGTTTCACCTAGTTTGAACACAGATTGTCACGTAATAAAGTTGTTACTTGTCTTCGTGAAATGACATGATTAGGTTTAAAGTGATATTACGCGCGTGTCTCAAGATGTATTTCAGGACTAGTTTTCAGTGGCACTTGTGTCATGGATGAATGATATCATTCAAAAAGAAACACAGAAACAAGATAAGAATTTCAGAGAAGTATTTGCTAAGGTCTGCGTCAGGAAAAAGTTACATATTATATAATGTTGCGCAACGAGAAGTGGTGAGGAGAGCTATTTAATGAAATGGAATTTTCTCACCAAACAAGTTTAAGATACTCACTTTTGAAAGCAAATGTCTCTTGATTGCATTGATTACATTTTAGAACGGTATATTACATTACACGGAATAGAGGGTGGAATTTTCTTAAAATTGCATCTTTTATTCTGTTGTTTTGTAGCTCTCAAAATGAATTGCCACTGCAGGTTTTCAGCGTTTACGTTGACAGCTTACATGTATATGTATTTGCAATAAAGAGCAACAGTTAGTTGCAGGAAACCAACAGTCAAAGTTGTTTAATAAATCTAACAGTTATGCAACTATCTGTGTCTTAGAACCGTACTGAAGAATTGTACTGCTGTAAGCTAGATTTTCTTTTACTCAGTTTTACTTTGTCTCAGGGGTTGTGCCACTCCCACTTCTATTTTTTTTTACGTTTTGTTAGTTTTAATTAATTTCTTTTTTTTTTCAAAAAAAAAAAAAGTCAGCTAGGTGGTGGTGGTGCTTGGTTTTGCATAAAATACTAAAGGATTTTTTTATCACTCGGGGTAATGTTTATCTTGACCTCAAAAGGTATTTTTTTCTGTAGGCTTTTGAAATATTGATGTTCTAGCTTTACGTTCTAGTGCGTCAAACGGCGGTGGTATTTCGCCAGCTTAATAATTCAGTCTGTATCTATACTTTTGATGCCAGGCGAAAATGTTCTTATTTTGCATTTTTTTGAGTTGTTTTCTAATTGGAACCAGGTTGTCCTAAACGTGTTAATAGACTCTATTGTGTAGAGAACTAAATGGTTTTCTAATGCGTGAAATAATTGGAGAACTGGTCTACATTAGCCAATAATTTAAAAGTTATCTAATTGTATATAAACCTCACGGTAAAAAAATACAGGCAAAAGTAAACGACGTTCCAATATTTGGAATATTTCCTTTTCTCGGCAAAGCCAAATGCGAAATCTCCCAAGTAACAGAGCAAAATTAATTGTCTCTCTGTTTAAGTACCAATTAGGCTTTAGAACCAAGACGACAAGATTATTAAGAAGATAGAGAGATGCAATAAGAAAGGTTTTTTTTTTTTGTTTTTTTTTTGTTTTTTTTGCAGCAAGACCAGGAAAGAGGTCTTATCACTCCAAACTCTAATTTTATCTCGATATTAATATACTGGTCTTGTGTTGGTGTTATCTTGTTATCTTATCTTGCTCGCTGGCCTGTATCCCAGCACTTATCACTCTCTTTCGGAATCTTTGCGTTAATCTAATTAATCCAAGATGACTCGGATCATGGTGCATGAAAGGAACCGAAGCTTCTAAGGTTCATTTCATGCACCATGATGCGAGTCTTCTTGGATTGGTCTGTTTAGTAAAGAAACGTCAAATCCGTTTTTTAAATCCAATCTTAGATTTTTTCAAAGAAACGCAACCTCGCTAAATGGATTTGTTTTAATCTGTAAGTAACAATGTAGTGAGAAGGCAGTGGAATACGTGATTTTATCTTAAATATGTAGACAAATGTACCGCGCAAAAAATAGAAGTTGCATAGTATTTTTTTCTTTAAGATGGGCTGTTGTTGCACGTTGGCAGCCTCGTACTTGTTCACGTATTTGCTGTTAGGAGTAACAACTAGCAGTAATATAAGAATATCAAACTTGTTTAATAAAGATATCAGTACATGTATTTGCAGCTCTCTGTGTCGGAGAACCGTATAGAAAAACTACTGACACTGGCGTTTCATCTATATGTGTATGATGGTGTTTTTAGTTTTATTTTATAATGCAAATTCCTTCAATTGTAAAAACACCTAGGATCGGGTTCACCCCTACATCAAAAGGGTACTTTTGTGTCAAAGCCTTTGAAATATTGATGTTCTACCTTTGTATGTTATTATCAGAAACGCTAATGCTTTTGCGCCAGCTTAAAAATTTAGTATTTATTCTTTTGTTGCTAGGTGATAAGTTTTTTTTCTTTTTAGTTGTTTTCTTATATATGTATAGAGCTACGCGTTTCCGGTTTTTGGGGAAATAACTTCATCGGAAATTACCCTCATCTAGATATTGGATTTCGCATAGAATGAGAAAACCTCCACTTCATGTCCCCACATGATAACAGTTAAAAAATATATAAAATAAGATGTATTTTTATTTTCCATAGATAAAATTGAATTGTCATGTGGTTCCTCTATCCTGGTCGAATTTGGGTTTGTTGTTTTTTTGCGGAGAGAGAATATCGGAGAACGAGGAGAAAACCCTTGGAGTAAGGCGCGAACCACCGACAAAATCAACCCATATGACAAAGAGTCGGAATCGAACCCGGGCCACATTTGAAGGCCTGCGCCATTCTTACGCCATCCCTGTTCTCCACATTACTGCTCCCTTACGGTGCTGAAGCTACGCGAATTTAAACGACCATACATAAACAGCGATGCATTATAATGTCGGACCAAAATAACTTCCTCATGATGGTTCTACGTATATCGCATGTACATGTATTTAGCAGCAGACAATATAATTGCAAAATATAGCATGTGCGTTACACGTAGCTGTTTTACCAAATGAGTCTTAAGAAACAAAAGCAGTTGGAATAAAAAAAAAAAAGGTTGTTTACAAAATATACAAAATGCTGTCTGGGATAAGTAGCTGTACAGCTGTACAACTTAATAATATGTCGAAAAAGAAATGTTCAGTATTGTGTATACCGTGGGCGTTTTATTGGCTCAGTAAAATTTACACGGCCTATGCAGATAGCTTATTCAGAGTTCACTGACAGAAAACGGTGTGGATCAACATATGAAGAAAGTAAGGGCGCGATGGTCTAATGACATAAATTCGCAAATTAGAAAAAACATTTCTTTAGCATGTTGCGTGTGCGTGGGTTTTTAAATTCCATATACCAAACAGCAGATACAGGTGATATCTACAAGATTGTGTACATCTTTTTTTTAAAACAATATTTTTTTCTCCGCCCAGACTGAATATACTTTTTCTTCTATCGATTTTAGCTGAAAGATATTTATTGTTAAATATATTGGGGGCTTAACTACAAGTGTTTGCCGTGTTGCTTCAAATATATAAAATTATATCACAAGTGGAAGATAGCAGCTTCAAAATATCATTCGCCTCTAGAAATGTTTAAAAGAAGCGATTCCGTCTGCCCTTTTTACTAATCGCAAGAAGCTGTGAAGAATGAAGGCAATTCTCCTATTAGCTGCAGTTGGCTTTGTCTTAGCTGTGGGCTTTTCAGTTCCTTTCAGAGAAGATGATCTGGAGGCACGAGACAACAAGCTGAAGGACACTGCAGATGAATTAGTTGATGATTTGGAGCCAGAGGATCTAGAAAGGTATGGTGGTGATGGTGAAAGGGGAATTCCACAACACTTATTCAAAAATAATTTAAGTCAGTCTATGCTTATCGGGTAACACTTTGGAGTGTATTTTGTCGTTTTCTTCCACTCCCATATTTCATACGCCGGACTAGAGCTTAGCAGGAGAAGCCCAAAATATACTTTCCTATTTTGTAAACAATTAACAGACTGTTTTGTTCAGTCATTTTTTTTTTCATTGTGAAGTAAGTTTAGAAATTTACGAGCAAGGCTTCAACTATTTTTTTCAACTTTGTTTTTGTTTTCTGATGTGTTTTGCTTGGTCTTGCTTTGGTAAACATCTTCTCCGACTTTCCATTCTCCCTACAAAAATCCAGATTCTTTTTCCAATATATGGCAGGCTACTTTATGAACAAACTTAAAGGCTTGCTCAAATTGCATGCTTTTGATTATGATTGCAGTGACTATGATATGGATGAGGAGGATGAAGAGGATGAGGAGGATGGTAAAGATGACTTTGAAGATGAAGACGAAGATAACGGCGACAGAGACGAAGACGAAGACGAAGACGAAAGTGAAGATGGTGGTGCTGCCATGGAACGGTCTTCCGACCCGCTATTTAGGCGCGGCCGGCGTTTAAGACGCGTTGGACGTCGTATTGTTCGACGTATTAGACGACGGGTTCGACGATTCGGACGCAGAGTTCGTCGTTTCTTTCGTGGTTGAGCTGCCTTTAACTCAGGCTTGGTCAGGGAAAGTGATTTGAAATAATACTCTCTTGTTAAACGTAATGGTAATTCATTAATGCAAGAATGTGAACTGTCCGGCGGTTGTTAAATATAAAGAATTGCCAATTTTAATGAAATAAAATGCTGAGAAGACGTTTTTAAATTCTGACGTTTCAATGGACTACACGTCAATGTCATTTCAGCCATAAAAGAACATAGACTCAAGAGGTTGTGTTTATTTGCCGTTTTTCCGAGTTTCGGTGAAATTGTCCGTTGCGAAGACTGAAAAGTCTAGTGTTATATTAGTCAGTTTGTATGCATTTCGATCGGTACTGATATTGCTCCATTCTTCATAGACTACAGTGCGACATTTTTTCCAGGATGTTTCCTTTTTGCGTATTCCCTGTTCTACTTCGCCCGTCATCTGGAAAGCGGTAAACCTAGCCAGAATCTAGCCGGCGCGATCGCGGGGATCATTGATCTTGCGTTCTGCGTGGTGTTCCTTTGTCTGCCACATCTTGGATGATTAATTTCTCATAGTGGAACCACCCTGTCCTACCCCCCCCCCTCCCCCTTTCCCCGCTGGATTCTCTTTGCTGGGCAAGTCTGTCAACTATGATCTTGACTTTCAAATCTATGAATATTCCTATGCCTGCATCCAAAACGGAGGGGCTTCTCAAATTATTCAATTCATGGGTATCATACTAGCTTCTGGGAAACTGGAGTCAAGGCTCCCCGAGGCTAAGATGGAGAGGACTAAATCTGCTCTCTCAAATCCAAAATGTATTCCCGGTGGTCAACAACCCAAGAACTTAAATCACTGATAGGTACCCTTAATTTTGCTTGCAAGGTAATTGCTCCGGGGAGCTCCTTCCTGCAACGGATAATTCACCTTACCAGTGGCGTTAAGAAATCCCACTATCATATAAGGACAAGGACATTGAAATGTGGAAGATGTTCACCCCACAGCAACGCAACACCAGATCCCATTCCAGCCCATCTGTACAATATCTAGCAAAGGAGGCTGAGTATTACCTGGCGGTGGACCTTGCCCAGAGCACCAAAAAGACATACCGTTTTAGTATGCGGCAATTTTTCACTTTCTGTTCACATTTACTCCCCGTAAATGAGGATGCTTTAATCAATTTCTCTGTTGTAATGGCCCGTTCTGTGCAATATACCACTATCGAGAACTATTTGTCGGCAGTCAAAAATTACCATTCCAGCCATGGCTACGAGCTTCCACGATCTAATTTCCTTCTTCTCCGAATTTCCTAGGCGGAGTTTCCGGATAAGTGCAGCTACGATAGCTGCCTCAGCCAATTTACCCCCCATGGCTCGTTAGGGTTCTGGGTCGTTGGTCCTCTGGCTGATTTGAAAGGTACGCAAAACCCCACCCTCTGTTTTGGCAAAGGTCCCCCAACAGCTGGTTAGCCTGTTATAAGTTGCCAAGGCTGTTATTCCAATTGACACAAGTACCTTTTTTTGGGGGGGAGGTTTATCCCTTTATACGTCACCAGCAGCAATAATAAAATGTACTCAGTTTAGCGCAATTAAGATAATATTTTACATGATTGGACAAAGATAAGGTACGAAAACGCCTTGTCGAGACCTTGAACAGATACGAGATGCAGGAAGAAGCAAGGAAAAGCCGTTTCTTTTTTAGAAAATGACTCGAACGGTCTCAGTCGGCAGTTGAGCGAGACTAAACCAAACACAAAACTATTCTTGCTTTGTCTCGAATTAAACAAATCCAATAAACTAAATGTTTGTTACTTCAATTTTTTAGAACTTCAGCTTTTCTCAGTGTTATATTGCAGTTTACACGAGTGATTCGGATGTTCAGATTAAAGAGAACTGAGTTACGTTTACTTGTGTCCTCGATAATTATTAGCCGTTACAACACTCAGTCTCAAAATCATTGTTGAGACAGATTGATGTCAGGAACAAAGCATCAAATAATTACTTCTTAAAATTAGTTAAAATAGACACTTAACCTTTCTTTCCGACGCGAATGTTCCAGTCCGTTTCAGGGCACAATAGTAAGCAATGTTAGGCCTCACGGAACGGTATTCTCCCCCTTGGACCCCTGATGCCCTTTGAGACATGCGCAGAATTCTTTGTCTTGGGAAAGTGCTGTTCTCAGGGATACACGGGCTCAACTCGCTAATGTTTACATTCAAGTTCACTCAAGCAAATTATTTTAAAATTGCAACAAAATGTGAAGCAGATAGGACGAAAAAGAGTTCACGGAAGTCAGTTTTCCTGATTAAATCAAGTGTCAGTAAAGAAGAAAGAAAAAAATTACCAATGTAAACGTGAAAAAAAATAGCTACCAGCAGTGTCCGAGTGGAATTGAAAAAACTGTTGATCGAGGAAAAAAAATCAACAAACTCGAGCAAGACTGTAAACGTCTATAGTGTGAAAGTGCCGGCCTGAAGAGGACAATACAAACTCTATGACGAAGTATAGGTAAGTGTCTGCTCAAATATTCATGAAGCCGTCTATAAATCTCCTAAACAGTGTTTCATAAAGTTTATGAATTACCATTAAAAGCCCCTTTCCCACAAACACATTAAAATTCGTGGCGATGTCAATGGCTATCGACTTTCTCACTAAAACTATTAACTTTTTTTACGCAATAATTTACTAGATGTAGCTGTCGCTAAGTGCCAACGAGCAACCAATCAAAACAAATAGTAATTGGCAAGTTAAAAAAACAGAGTCACGTTTTGAGCACGTCATTTTTTTGTAGTCAAGTATTCAAAACAACGTCAAATGTGTTAAATTCTGATGTAAATATTTTGATTGACAGCGCAGAACCGCGAAAAGGAAAATTATTCTTGGTTTTAAATCATCGCGATACTACGGTTTCGGCTGTAATGATAACCGACATCGTTTTCTTCCTTTTTTTTAATTATTTGATGATAATTCAATTGGTAAAAATGTTGGAATGGTTACAAAATGTTGTAAAGCTGAAATATCACCAGAATGCCTTTGACATGAATCACAAAAAAGTGGTCTGCTATTAGGCAGAGCAGCTTCTGTAACACAGTTTTTAAACTCAGTGGGCAAAATATTTGGGCAAGTAATATACAAGACAATGGTGCTTGTAGTTTTCACTATTTGATTGTTACATAGGGTGCAACAAGTCTGATTACATTGTTGAATAAGAAATAATGGTTTCAAATCATTTGTTAAATCTCCAAATGTTTGCATGGTAAATATGTCACTAAAAACAGCATTTGCAGTCATTGCAGAAAATGATGGGCAACGACTTCTGATCAGTGACCATACAGGCTCTCGCACAACCTCAACAGCACCAAGATTTTCCCTTTGATTGCACGACTCATAGATAACTTGAAAAAAATCATTACATGTAATATTTTGAGATGATTGCGAAAAACAAAATAACATAGCTCAAGAAAGCAATCAACTGCACAAGAAAATTTCCCTACATTAGTCAAACAATAATTACAAAAGTGATCTCTCACATTTGACCCTTCATACATATGTGTACAAACACTATCAGTGCCTGCTATCATTGCGCTTTTCTTCCAAGACTTTAGTAGCTTCTGAATTTATGTTCACATTCACAATGTGTGCTTCCTTGTTTGAAATTATGACGGGATTGAAACTACCATTAGAAGGATAAGCTATTCGCCTTGACAAGTATCTGCCCCTAAATCTAAACAAGATGATGCTGCAATTTCGACACACACTCCCTAATTGTAATAGATCATTGTGGGCAGTAAGACGCCAAGTTTTTACTTCTTCACTGACGGCAAACAAGACAAAGCGAGCGAACTTGACATCATTACCCTTAGAAAAGTTGGAAAAGAGACAGTGTGCATGTTCAATATATAATAATAATGCATGATTGCTGTTAATTTGTTGTACAGTCAGAAGTTAACAATGAACTTGAACATACATAACACTGCCTTTCATTATTATTTATATGGGACAGTTGTATAAAACTAGTATGATAAGTAAGCCGCAAAATTATCACAGTAGAAATGACAGTGTTGGTAGTTTTTAACGAAACGTTTGCTCAAAATTACAAAAGATTGAAGCTTGTGTAAGATAAATTAACATAAAGCAGTATACTAATGTACACGAGGTACCATGTTACAGGAGAGAAAAAAACAAGATTGAAATGAATCAAAAGTAACTTAATAAAGTGGAATGTAAAGCACAGCAGTGTTTATTAAAACCTGATGTAACTGATGAAACACACAACACACTGAATAACCTTATTCCCTCCCAAAATACCATGAAAATATTATCAACATTAAAAATGAAAGTGTTATGCTGGAAAAAATCATTACTGGAATACCAAAAAGTTGTTGTGACTTACTAATCAATGCTAGCAGGGGGTAACTATTGCATTTACCCGAAAGAATCGAGCGTGAACTCACCTCTCGTAGCCTTGAATTTAACATCTTCAAAGCTGTCTCCGTGCGCTTAGTGCATTCGATATCTATTCCACTAAAATATCTTGAGCGCTCGGGGAAAAAGTTGAAATAACTTCAAGGGCAATCATTCTAGGCCTCTACACCTTCATTAGCCAGGAAACTAGAAGGCAAATGTCGAGTTTCGGTTTTTCGAAATCACCGTCTCTGGCCGCTAAGGAAGGCAAAAAAGTAAAAAAATACGTATTTCTACCACTTACGCGACGAAATAGAAAAAATGGAAACGTAGAACTTTCAGCTGTGCCCCATTCTTCCTTCTTTGCATGTCTTTGGGCCAAAAACCTCGCGGTGAAAGACGATATTCAGCGAAAAAGTTTACAAAAGTTTGCCTGGAGCAAGTGTTTCCGAGAAACGGTTCGACTGCGCATGTCATAAATTTTTCCTTCTGATGTATTGCATACCATTCTGTGAAGCCTAAATGTAGAGCTCACTAAGGCTCACGGCTAACTGAACTGCACCTATACGGTGTCTCCGATACTATGTCAAACTGATTTGAGAATCACCAACAACAGAGGACGCAAATTTCACCGTCGCTAATGCCCCTTTCATTCATTATTCTGGCAAATTTATTCAAAACAATTTATTGATAGGTATTTTTATTCAGCTCAAAATATATTTGATGTACTAATTTATAGAGAAAATCTACTGGGTTGTTAATCCATGTCGTGAAATTTTACAACGTGCGGCTTGAGGGCATGATGACGTGCGTTCATTGTTGTGGTATCCAAAATGTTTATTTTAGGATGTGTCTTGCTCTTTCTCTTGCGTCGCTCCGTTAAATAATGAACTTGCTGAGAAGTGAGTTAGCAACCCACAGTCTAGTAAAAATAGAATAAATGCGGTACCATATAATTAATCTTGTTCTCACGAAGAATTGTAAAGAATAATACCTTTGGCAATTCTCAGTGATATGATATCTTTCGTAAGCAAGGAAGCTCTAAGAAGGATACATAAAGTTGTTTTGTGTGTGTGTAAGCTAGTTTTTCAAATGTGATCTAAGTAATATAACATTGGTAATGCATTTAGTGTTTTTGAGTGTTAAGTATTCGTATTGTTGGTGCCAGTTAAAACGTGTGCTGCAGTGCATAATTAAGCTTTCCTAGTGAGTCATCACGTAGTAATGTAGTACATAACACTCAAGAGATTATCTTTTGATATAAATTTATTACTTTAATTCCAGTGAAGGAAATGAATGGAGGGTGTCTGAAATTCGACTTGTGGCTGAAACTATGATACGCCAAAATTCATTTTAATCATTAACTTGAGCTGTGTCATACAATGTACAATATATTTGCTTTGCCTATTATTAGTTTTCGAATATTGCCCTATAAAAATTGAATACGTCAGGTTGCGTGTCCAAACGATAAAAGCTTGGTAAACCACAGTAGAATCATCTTCCTGAATCCAGTGCAAATTTGGAGCTTCTTTACATAACTAAACCTGCGTCAAATACATACAACATTCTACGCTAACCGCAAAATAAGCGGCACACAAAATTAACGTGTTTGATGTTGCTTTAGACGTACCCAGCATGTATGAATCGAAGAGGCTCTGTCGGCTTTTGGCCTTGTTCAGAAGCAAGAACAAGATGAACTTTAAGGCTTGGTACTGAGCTACTTTAACAGAGTATTTGTTAAGAAAAGTAACAAGAACTGGATATGCTGATATCGATGACACTTACTTGAAATATGTGTGTGTGTTTGCGTGTCCTGATAAGTAACTGACTATTATACACAATGGCTGGGTACACTGTTTGTTAGGGCAGTACGGAAACAAAACAATTTGTAGGAAGAAAAAACAACCACGACTGATTTGTTATCTGAGCAACTATCCGGCATGCCAATGAATTTGATAACTTTCTCTGCTGAAGCAAACCTTAAATAATTCCTTAGAATATTTCTGGGTGCCGATTACGAGGTATGACGTCTGCGCTCAGATGCAGTTGTGATATAACACTCCCCCGCTTACTCGCACGGCTTCACTGTACATTTAACACTTATTTCAAGAGGGGGCGTTTGATATGAGATTGCAGATAGCCCCGTGGCGCCGAGTTGGCTATAACCATGTCATTTCCAACAACCGCGAGTGGAATAATTGTTTAATTTAAGACCCCCCGAAAATATAGAAATCTAAAATGAAACAAAAATAAAAACGCTTACCACATTTAAGTAGCATGGCCTGTATACCATGATGGCTAAGCTAATGAAAACTCTTGAATTACATTATCCCATAATCCAGTTTTTATTAAGAAAAAGTATAGTACAGTACTTTATGTTAAGAAAGAGTTAATTAAACCTATAAGAATGTTGGTTTAACTACATTTTATAGCACGGAATATGGCGGCATGTTCGCCTAGTAGAATTCAAAAAAAAAATATATATATATATTTGCAATAGTAACAGATTTGACACGTCCCTAAGTGTGGTACTCATAATTGTTTTTTATATTATCAGCATTCATACGAGAAAAGCAGAGAGATTTGCGTCACCTAAAAAATAATATCGGACATGTTAAGGATTGGAAAAAAAACCCTGTCCAATATTTTATCCACGATAACTTAAAAAGAGGCCTGTCTTGCTACATTTCAGCAGTTGCAACGAGTTGTTGAGGATGAAGAAACTTTTCTCGTTAGCAGTAGTTGGATTCGTGTGTGTTGTGAGCTTTGCAGGCGCCTTCAGCGATGATGATTTGGAGGCGCAAAACACTGAGCTAAAGGAAATTGCTGGTGACTTTGCTGATGACGTTAAACTACAGAACGAAAAAAGGTAAGACGCTAACACTAAAAGCACGTAGTACGTGGAAACACAATGCTTATAGAAAGCTTGTGTCTAATTGATGTGTATAGGTACTTGAAACTCAGCTCGAAACTAAAGAAAGCAGACAAAGATTATCACTTTAGTGATTTTCAGAGTCAAGGTTGAGCTGGAAACGGTTTGCATCCATCCCAGTATTATTGAACACCGATGAGATTAGAAAAGACTCAGAGAAGATTTATTCTCATATTTTGAATGCCTACAAATGCCATGCCCATTCGGGCATCATATACCAGTCCAGGACGGTTATTTTAAGATTTACTCATTTTGCTTGTCAAAATCTCTATTATGATTGTAGTCAGAATGAGATGGACATGGAAAATGACGGGTCTAGTGAGCAGTTGGATGGCGATGAAAGCGACGAATCTGATGAGGAAGACCTGGACGATGATGAAAGCGACAAAGACGGAGACGAAACTGATGTTGAAGATGATGGTAGTCAAGTGGTCAAGTCTTCAGATCCTCGATTTAAATCCCAACGCCTTTTACGAAAAATCCAACGTATTGGTCGCCGTGTAGTTCCGAAATTTCGCATTCGACCTCTCAAACGTAAGATAAGACGCAATAGGCACGGTGTTTATCCGAAATATCGCATTATACGCTATCTACGTAGGCTAAGACGCAAGGATCGTCATAATCGCTTTACACAGCGCAAAATTCGTCGAACCCATCGCAAAGTTAAAAATCTGGCAAAGAAAATTCGACTTCTTCAACGCAAAATTCGTCGGATCGGACGCCCAAAGAAGCGACAAAGGCGCATTACCTTTTTTTGATTGCCACTATCGTTTAAAAGGTTCAGTTGGCATAAACGAGTATCTTTTCTTGTGTAGTAAACAGAAGGTTCAGTCACGCGTACAAATATTCTAATTTAATTTATTGCTTTATTTGTCACCTGTAAACATAATGACTTCATGATGGATATGTTGGATATCAATGTCCACCGAAAGCAGCAAGTCAGAAGATATTATAATTGTATGTCAGCGTAATGCTCAAAGCAAAGTAAATAAGGAACGAAATGTAGTTCCATATGAATAATTTGAGAAACGTGATCCCATTAGTGTAATGAATTTTATTTATTTGTATTCTAATGGAGTCATGTCAGGTATATTTAAGCTTTGAACGTTGAGTGTGATTAAAATTGGAATTTTAAAAGAGATTAAGTAATTTGTGTGTTGGCGTCTTGTGATTGTTTTAAGACTTTTTTGGCTCCTTCTTGGTATAGAAGAAACAGGACACGTCAGAATAGAACACCGCCGAACGAACCTATTGTTTCATTGTTTTCCTCGTTCTTTTGTTCTTTTGTTCTCTACTGTTTCACATTAACTGTGTCTTCTACGCCGAGTAAGAGCCACTTTTTTCCTAAGTGATATTTGGATTACCTAGAGATTCGAATTAGCCCATCACTAAGAGTGAATTCAGATCTCCACAGGAACTTAAGTGGCCAATCACAAGAACTGAATTAATTTTTAACTGAGGTCATCATTTCACCGCAAGATTAAAAAGAAAAACAGCCATTTTTTTTTTCGGAACTGACCTATTTCGCGACAAATTGATAATAAATTTGAAAAAAAAATTAAATGAAAATTTTCCTTAATAATCCGGAATAATCTGATCACGAAATTGGAAAAAAATAGTTATCTATTATCTGAACTCGTAAGAAAAAACAACGTATAGTGCCAATTTCATGGGGTGACCCGAGATTTGCTTAAATCTAGTCAGCAAACTTAAACAAAAAAAAAGTCAACTTTGGCTTATGGTATTGTCATTTTCACACTTGTAATCAAGCGAAGAGATTTTGCCAGTGTGACTCATTTTAGTGACGGGGTTCAGAGGGCGTGGCGGCGGAGAAGGGTAGTAAGGAGAAACGAAAATCATTTTTAAAAAAGAAGTCTTAGAGTGTTTCAAAATAACGTGAATTAGTTAACATCAGATTTGTCCATTGCGGTGATAATCTATTGAAAGAAGTGCAAGTCAAGTTCCCGGTGGAAGTGGATAGGAGGCTCTCCGTTCGGCTTTTTCGTAATAACCCCTCACGAAATTACCTGGCGTTTGATAAATACCCTACTTGTCTAAATGTCGCGAGTTATATGTTTTTGCAAAAATCAAGCTCCATATTTCGCGAGTATTAAAATTAGAATTGGAGCGTGCTATATGTAGCTTTGACCTTTGAACTGTAAGGACATAATTACAATATGATCGTCATCCGTGACAATGGCAAGCAAAACAAGCTAAAAATAACACATCGTAAGATAAGGCAGAATCTAAAAACACTTTAAAAAACATTGTTCTTATTTTCTACTACTTCTAAGTCGCTAAAGAGATCCTGTTGGGGCTGGGTTGGGAGAGTTTCGTTTCACCTCTCACAACGACACAGCAACTACACGAGCAAGATTTGAAGGAACTTAGATGCAAGGGACAGTTCAGGCAACGAGAGTGATAAAGTGGAAGATAACTGATGGACAGAAACCAGAAAACTCCTAAGAATGAAGCTTGGATTTCATCATTTTATTGATATTACATAGTACTAAATATTTCTTGTAGATCATTACGTCATGTGACGAAACCAGACGTCATTAATTTTGCCATCTTGTATCACCTATCTACTATTTTTATTCCCTTGAAAAAACGGAAACAAACAAACAAAAAAAAAATTAAAGAGAGTAAAAAAATAAAAAACCTTGAGTTTTTATATACAAATTTGACCAACGTTCAAGTTATATAAATAGCATCGGTTCCTCACGTCGCTTTATACTACAGCTGCTGAATACTCGCGTTGGATCTCATGGGCTGCAAATTAAGAAGCACGGTATTCCGGAGCACGAACACATAGTTTGAAAGCGCGTCTATTTCGGGCTAAAGCTGAAAGATAAAGAGAAACATTTGGAAGTTAGTTACGACACAGTCGATAACCAGGACCGAATTTACTATGGAGAAAAAATGTCTTTGTACCTTCCCCGGCGACGTAAGGATAATAAAGTTAACCTATCTGTACTATTTCGTTGCTAGTAAGACCGACTGACTGATCGACCGATCCACAGACCGAACGAATGCTGGGTTGGTCCACTGTGGAATGTATTTCTCAGCGGCGAGTATAATTTCGAAAGTGAAAATATAATACAAAAATGGAAGAGAAGTGAATACTTGACGACGGCGATTTCATCCCATTGTCAGCCATCATCCTCCTGACCATGGCAAACGGGAATAGACAGATACTGTCTTGTGTAGGCAACCGAGCGGAGGTTGCTAGTATTTTTTTGAAAGGCAGCAATTACGCGAATGCAAATTCATGTGTCTACATAATAAGTTTTCAAAAATCTTTCAGTTGACAAACCTTGAATTTGTTTACATATAAATCGTCACTCGACATGGCGAAATAATATTTAAAATGAATTAAATGACTGACGAAATCAAGAACCACTAGATCCTCAGTACCGACGTTTGGAAATAGAAGTATTTTGTAGTGACTGTTGTTATACCCGACCTAAGAAAGTTACCACTTGACTTTGGAAAGGTCCACGTTAAAACAGCTTAAAAGTAGACCTTTCCAAACTAATTCTTAAAAGCATGGGATGGCACGTTTTTAGAAGAAATGTTGGAGCCTGGGTTTATTATGTGGTCAAAGTTATTGTTTGAAATCTATTTTAATTCCAGGTTAAAATACATCTAGAATTCAAAAATAGACTGAAATCACCAACCCATACGGATGCTTTTAAAGATTTCTCAACACGTCGTTAAGCATATGTTTCCAAAGAAAGATGCTGTTGTCTTCTCTGAACAAATTTAAAAAAAGGCTCAGTATTGTTTATATGAGTAAAGTATCGACTATGGTTGAAAGAATCGTAGCAATTGCAATTGCAATAGCAATTAATTTAACTTTGTCGCTATTGAATTTTAAACTTGTGGCACGATATAGGTAATATTTAGCTCTTGAAACATAATACGATAATATATCACGACATCTTTAAACTACACTATTCAAATCATTAAGGCAGTTCATAAAGAAATCAAGGAAGGTATGAAAGGAGGGGCTAGTTTAAAATGGCCATCAAAGTTAGCTAGAGAAGTGTTAACAACATTCTAAAGCAGCTAACAAAGAAACGTAAATAAAGACATATATCGTGGAGCGAAGAATTCATTCAGAACATAATTATAGAATTTTCAGTTTATCTCAAGAATTTTCCGTGGCTCCCGACAGCACCACTCCGAATTAACTGGCTCGTAGATAATTGTTAACATTGTAAAGATAACGCTACCAGTGCGACAAGGCACCATTTTAACCTTACCGACAGCACCACTCTGAATTAAGCTCGTAGATAATTATTAACATTGTAAGATAACGCTACCAGTGCGACAAGGCACCATTTTAACCTTACTGACGTAGTTCAAAGTTCCAGGACCTCGACTTCGCTTCTTGGAATGTTTTGTTTGGTCTATAATGTCACGGTGAAATGTGGAACAAGGAGACTTTGGCTGAGTGATAATTAGGCTTCATTATCCCCAAACACACGAATATTGTATTGTTTTTCGTTTCTTGCCTATTTTTGTCAACTCCTATTTTGTCATGGGCGTATCTTGATGCGTCATTACCCATTTTATTCAGTCTTCTCTACTACATTGGGAGGATTGATTCAAAGCTATGTTACTGTCTAATGGAAATTCTTCTGTTAGTTTTTTATGTGAACGAACGCGTCAGACTTTTAGACTACTATTGATGTCAAGTGATGATTATCAGAAATTAGCACTTCTTATGGCCGACACGTTCGATGTATCAATATTCTAAATGGCTCCGAGGATTTCAGGACAAATTTCTATAATAAAATTTTTGGTGCGGTTTTCTTTGTATCCAAGTCTCTTTTGGGAATTGAGAGACCAAAAGATACTTTAAAAAAGTTTACAATTTTGACCCAAAAGCCCCGGAGCCATTTTAAAATATTGATATATCGAACGTGACCTGTTAAGAGGTGCTCTCATAACCCATTAACTATATAGCTTCAATGCTGCGTAGTGGGGTTAGCAAATATAGTGTTATCAGTATTATAATTTCCTGTGATACTGTGATAATTTTAGTGGCAAGGCCATTTATAGCGCGGTTTTGGCAGACTAGAAACTACAACCCTTAAACCTACAACTATTCGAATAAAGGGGGCAAAGCTTCGTTTTGGACGTTCAAGACAGGAAATCAAGATGAAGACTTTATCCCTTGTAGCACTCGTTGGGTGTATACTAGCCATAGGCTTAGCAGTACAATTTGATGAGATTGAAGATGGTGATCAGCTGAACGCCGATGACTTGATGGAAACTGAGGATTTGCCATTTTTGAGAAGAGCTGATGGGTAAGCTACACTTGTCACAGGGAAGTAACAACGGTATCAATAGTTCCCTTAATCTCACTGCCAGGTTTTATACAGTGTATGTAGAAGGTGAAAACGGACAGCAAGGAGAGCGAGCAAAAGGACTTTGTAGAGTTCGTGATGCTAATTTGAGACGCGTTCTCCCACACGCTTGTAATTATTATTCCAATTATGTTTCGAAACGTTTATCTGGTATCTGGGTTGTACAATGCAATACATCGTCGAAAAGGTTTGTAAAGATGGTATATACCTGTATGGGTTTCTTGTCAATCCTGTGTCTTAAAAGTCTGAAAATTTTCCGATAAGGCAATGTGGCATTCTATTTTTTTCATTGTCTTTATTTTCATCAAAACCCCTTAAGAGCATGTAAATACTTGCCAAACTGACCCTTCATCTACATTGTTTACATTTTTGGTCATCAACATAAGATTTTGGGGTAGGGTACCAACTTACTCCAAACATTTATAGAGCAACTAGTGAAATGTTTGGTGCTTTTGGTTTAATACTCAGGAATGGATGGATTTTAATAAATGCCAAATACCTGGCCGGCAAAAACACTACTAAGCTCGTAATTTTTTTGTCAGTTTTCCAGTTTTAACCACGCGTCTTAAGATGGTTGCTCAATTTATTTTCAATCCATCGTCGCTATACATACGGAATATAACTTTTAATCACTCTAAGAAATATAGGTTTCACGCTGTAGTGTGTCTGTTCATAAATATATCACAGATGACGTCATAAAGTAGTGAGAACAAAACGTGGGACACCAAGCGATAGCCGAGTTAGTCACTGATGCTCTCACATGTTGACGTGTTCTGTGATCTATTACTGAACTGACGCACGACAACATAGAACTATTTAATTTATGGTAAAGAAACAGAAAATGTTAGTGACATCATCTATGCCTCTGTCCTCCAACCAAACATCAGTAAGAACCAGCCAAAAGCGAGAACAATTCGACATACGAAATAAACCATGATAGCTAATTTATACAAAACTATGAGGCCATTATCTCTTTTAAAAGTGAATCAAATTGGTTAATTTCACAAGTTTGCTGGACAATACATGTAAAGACTGTTTTTTATCTAAAAACTAAGAAGAAGAAGAAGTGACTTTAACACATAGCTTATTGTCCGTTTTAAATATTTCTCAGTACCTAGACATGTATGTTATTATTTATAAGCTAATCGAATGTAGTTAGGTGTTCCTCCTTAGTGGACATTGTACGGTGTACGCTAGTGATTTCTGGCACGATAATTAAGTTCTTACCTACTTACTTAATTACTAATCTCATTTCAACAGGAAATATACCTTTGACACAGAAGCTGAAATCCTCGGTGGTAACACGATCGACGATGACTACGATGAAGATAGTGCTAACGACAATGACGGTGATGCTAATAAATATGAGGCCGATAAAGACGTGAGTCTTAATGACCAGGATGCTGAAGCAAAATCCAATCGGGCCGGCCAACTTAAGATTCTATCTGATCCGCAGCGGATACGTATCCGACCCCGAGTGATGCGTCAAGTCCGCCGCTTTGTACGTAAGCCTCTTGCGGCCAGGCGCCGTCGAAAATCCCGCCAGTCTCGACGCAAGAGTCAAAATGGTCGCTAATCACATTGCCGATCTGCTTACTATAAAAATCTGTGTTTTGAATTCTGATGCCATAATCATACTTGTACTTTGTTTCCTTCTACCTACGTATATTTGCAGCAGCCGGAACAACCAAAAATTACCATATTGTTAAAAAGACTTTTGACGGATTTGTGACTAAATTTCTTCGGGAAGTGGTGCAAATCTGGATATTCTTCTACTTTATTTGATGAAAGAATGCTGAGCAATAATTATGATTTTAACTATTTATTTACATTTTTCTACTGAGGATCTTTTAACTGTACAAAAGTCAACCTAAACTGTAAAAAGGGATAATTAATATCCTAAGTTCTGTCAGTAATATGCAACATCAGTTTCTATAACGTCTGACACTGAAACGACAGCCAGTGCGATAACGGTTTAAGGGAACTGTCCTTCTCATTGTGAATGTTTATTCAACTTATCTTATAGTTGCCTTCAGTGTCATTTTAGAGGAATCCTCCTGCTCTTTTTAAAATAATTTATTGTATTTCAGGTGTTGTTTCATAAAAGTGGCTCATAAGTTGTAATATTATAAATAATGTAAGCTTAAAACTAAGGTTAAGGTATTTCTATGTTTTAGATCTATGTTTTAGATCGATAAATAAAGTCTATTACAATTGATGGTGAAAATGCCTTTTCTGAAATTAATGTTTCATTATCAACTTAACCTCGTTGCCAATAATTAAGGTGTCTCGAAACTGTTTACAGCGCTTTCCCAGACGTAGATTTTGAAGCCTACTCTACATTGTTTGATGCCAAACGCATGGTATCAACAATCCTCCAATCATTATTGAGAAGGTTGCGGTCAATCTTTTGGCTCAATAGCTTACCACAGCAACAATATAATTTTAGCTTTAAGCTCTTATAACTCTTTGAAACTGAACTCACTCCGTAGAATTTTTTTTAAACTATGCAATAAGTTGCATCGTATAATGGTTATCGCAATTCGATAATAAAAAATTGGGGTTACCGAGCTTGTTTTTGAGCTATAAGAGGTAAAATTAAGGGTGTGTTTAGCAGGTCATATTGTTGCTATGGTAGCCTGCTCTATAAAAAGGATGACCGAAACTTGTTTACCAATGATTGGAAATTTGTATGATTATTATTGTAGCATCACGTGTTAAACAGTGACAGTATTCATCTTTCAAAAAGTATCTGAAACGTGCTGGAAACTAGTGCCAACCTCCTTAGCTTTGAAGGTTTCGTGTTAAATATATTTGTATGGCAACGGGTGGTTACTCCACGTAGAGGGTTTCGTTCGAACCAAAAAAAAATCCTTTATGACAAATATAATGCCTAACGGAACATTAAGGACCAATGTATTATACGATACTCGACTACTTACAAATGATCTTTGTGAAGTGTGTTAGCGGCTATTATCTCGCTAACATTTTAGTTTCGCAAATCAAGTTTATGCACCAAAGCAATTTGAGACCAAAGGCTCAAGGTTTGTCCACTATTGTACCTAACTGGTTTACGAAACGAAACCGTAGCCATGCACATCGTTACGTGATTTATAGCAGCAATTGTGAACGCTTGTAACTGTAAAATCAGTAAAGCAATGAATTTTCCTAGATTGTATCTGGAAAATATTCAGTATGAGATGTCAGTGGTAAAGTATGTTGATGTTTGGGTGGAATCGAATGAATGGCATGGATTTGGAATTTACTTAGAAATGATACATTTGGCTGTCTTGATGGTTTGATTATAACGGTTAACTCTCTCGCCAAGTGTTACCACGTAGGATATTAATTGTGTTATCCTAACAAAAAATATCGTGTTCCTCTTTAAATTAAATTAAATAGTCCCGAGCTGTTCGTATTGCGCTTAAATGAAATCTACTATGAGACCTACTATAGGGGGATCCTTGCTGACGTAATTGTTTACATTTTTGCTCATTTGCATAGGGCTTTACCTACAGAAGGAAAAGTGTTAGATATAAATTGACTCCAGGC
>OMLO01000943.1_pt1 | contig 21119 bp, 5 predicted proteins | sample 1674811 | NCBI WGS metagenome assembly OMLO01 (sample SAMN06265003, study PRJEB25207) | coral metagenome | isolation source: Coral host | place: Mexico:La Bocana,Puerto Morelos, Mexico | collected 2008-11-13 | reverse complement strand
ATCTGACAAGTTCCTTTTTGTTTCGATTAACAGCATCTTCGCTTGGTTGTAATGTTCTTGTGCCTGCTTAAATTCTAAATCCTCAGTTTCAAGGTTTTGGCTCTTGAAGTCCTCTAAACTGTCTAAATTCAATCTTTCTAATTCAATTGCTTCTCGTTCTCTCTTTTTTCCTTCGTTGAAGAGCGCTATTTCTCCTTCCATATGTTTCTCAAAATTCTCTGACGACTTTTGCTCGTCTTCCTCAAGAGAAGTTAGTCGAGTTCTCTCTATTGCAGCGATCGCAGACGTGCGTTCTATATCTTTATCAATGTGTGATCTTTCTTCTTCGGCGCATTTTTCTAATCTCTCTGTGAGCTCATTTAGTTCCTTAACTTTCGAGTTCACCACTTCTTTCCTTTTCTCTATTTCCTCCCGTTGTCGTTCGGCTTTTTGTTCGTAATCTCGTTTCTTTTGTGCAATATTATCCTCGGCTGTTTTCATCCTTTGACTCAGCTTTTCCTCCATGTCTCTTAGCTTCTGTTTCGCTTCTTCAATTTTTGCATTCTCTTCTTTTGTTCTCATTTCGAGCGTGTTCTGTTTTTCCGCTAAACTGTCAGCGGCAATGTCCATGACAGCCTCGTAGCCATGTACTCGATCTTCGAGGTCAGTTCTTTCCCTGTCCAACACATCCTTCTCTTCCAAAAACTCCAGCTCCAGAACTTCGCGACGTTTGCGAATGTCATTGTTAGCAATATCAAGAGCTGCTTCTCTTTCAGTTCTTAACTGCTCCAGTTTGCTTTCTTGTCGTCGAATCTCTTCCAGTGCTAGGGACTTCTCGAGTTCAAACTCCTCTATTTCCAACATGGCTTCCCGCCTGGACTCTTCGAGAGCGTTGTACTTTTCTTCATATTCTCGTTGCTTTTCCTGGAGCTCGTCCCTTTGTAATTGTACTTTTTTAGATTCTGTTTTCCATTTCTGTTGTAATTCTTCGCGCTCCTTTATTACTTGTAATTTGGTTTTGTCTCTTTCTTCTTCTAAGTCCATAATTGTTTTCATGTTCTCGTTCAGACGCAGGAGTTCTTCTTCTTTCTGCTGTCTTATTTCTTTCTTCAAATCTGACAACTCCTTATCTGCTTTTCGATCCATTTTCTCGATGTCGTCTCGCAACTTATCGACCTGTTCTCGCTGTACTTTTAATTCTTTCTCCCGTGTTTCAATTTCTTTGGTTAGCTCAGTTTCAACCGTTGCCCTCTCTAGTTCCGCTTGCGTGTGTTTCTGGTTCAATTCTTCGACTTTACTCCTAAAAAAAAAATAAGACGTTTAGAGGAACCAATGACCATTCTATACTCGGGACGCATAATCAACCTTGACGAGCTTCGGCAAGATAACTTAGTTTGTCTGGTTGTGCTTTTCAGTATCAGGACGGACAAAATTTAGTATCAGACTCCTGAGTGGGTACAGTGCTAGTATCTGCACAGACCTTGCTTCTTCCACACTCTGCACTTCCATGGCATGAAGCCTCCTTTGGCGTTCCAACTCAGCCCTGAAGATAAGAGGAAAAAAAACCATCCGTGTCAGTAATTTTAAAGCTATCATTTAATAAAAAAGACAAAATAGAAGTCTAGGCAGTTATCAACAACTTATTTCCCATTACAAGGTAAAGTCGTCTTCGACTCCAATCGAGCCAAGTGTCCATAAAACCGGAGTTTATTGCGCCATCTGTAGCATGAGGTGAATAGACGTATTTCAACTCCCCCTGGATGGGATACTAGTCCCAGAACTGATTAAATCCGCCGGTGCCCATTTATACGGTAGGTAGAGAGGGGTACTGTCTCCTCAGTAGGTGGAGAGAACGCATTACAGCTTAAGGTTCAAACGAATCGAGGACGCTTTTGATCGCTGACTCGAGTTTTATCCTGCGTTATCTTCGGAACATTCTCAACTGTTGTCCGCATAACTAATTAAATCACGTATGCTTTTATCATATTTTTTCGCATACTGAATGATCAGAAATAAAGATATTCTTGTTCTCTATACAGCCGTACAAAGGTATCCATAAACGACATCTTACCTCGTTTCATTGAGCCGTTTGGATTCTTCCTGTATCTGTGATGCAAAGTCCGCTCTAGGGAATACAGGAACCAAATAAAAAGTCTCAGCTTTAAGGAATAAAAGGTCAAATCTGCGTACGAGCTAGGTGACCCATCAGGCCAGTGCTTATCACGGTTTCTATAGTATGAAGCGACTAGGGTTATCTCTACTCCCCCCCCCCTCCCCCCCGGATGGGATTCTAGTCCACTGTAGGGTTACGCTCAGCATTCAATTCGCCAGTACCTATTTATACACCTGGGTGTAGAAAGTCACTGTGAAAGAAAAGTGTTTTGCCCAATAACATAACACAATGTCCCGGGCCACGTCTCCAACACGGACCGCTCGATCTGGGGACGAGCGCACTAACCATGAGGCCACCGGGCCTCCACAGCTTCAAAACAAATAAGAGTTATAATGAAAACACACGCTGGATCACCAGTAGTTTTCTAGTAAAGAGATGAAATTACGGAACGTATGGAACACCAATTAACAAGGCAACAGCTGTAGAATAGTTTTTTTAGTTTGAGGTAAGTTGAGTTTTTTTCTGTTTGAGGAAGATCCACGGTGACACCAACAAAAATAAATACTGTATAGTTAAAATTTGACTTCAATGTTTTACTTTTTTTTATCAATGTTTTACTTTTCATATCTTACCTTGCTTCTTCAATTCTCAAAGCTTCCAGTTGCTTCTGCTTCTCTAGTTCATTTCTACAAGACAATGAAAAAGAGAATTTTAATGTCTTAATCTACTAGCCTTTATATCGACAAATGCATAGACATTAAAATAACTTTGTCCTACCTTGCTTCCTCAAGCTGCCGAGTCAGCGACTCTTCGCTGGAGAATCACAAAAAAAAAACAGAAAAGAAAAAAATAAATAAAATACAAGGAAAGAAAAGAAAATAACTAGTCATCTAACCAACAGAATTGATAAAAACTGGCGGAAAAAAAGAAGGATACGCTCGTGGTTTGTGCCATTACACCCGAAAAAGAAAGCTAGTGATGTCACTCTACAGATATCCGTGCCGTGTTTTGAATCGGTGAGAGCTTGGTTTTAAAATTTCGCGGGAAAGTTACAACCAATCAGAGACACTACAGGATCTCTTAGACCTACGTCATCAATTAGGATTTTTTTTTCGGCTTGGATCTGTAAGACTTCTGTCCAGCGAAGGAGGACGATTGATTGCGCACGAACGTTGATTTAAGTGTCAAATATAAAACAGAATCGAGAGCTGTCCTACGGTGCAGTGCGGTGAAAGTAAACTCTAAAGAATGTATGCGACAGTTGAACTAACAGTCTTGCCCAAAGTCCTGATGGTAACAACCTGAAACAAGGGACATTAGGTTGATCTAAACAATCTTCTTTATGTGATACCATCACCAAAGGCAGTAATGTTACCTTTCTTCTCTATAATTTTTTTTTTTTAAAAAGAAAATCTTCCGAGCGCCAAGTGCCAAACTGAAGGTATGGACAAGTTCAAAGTTTCCAGAAGGACGTAATATTCCGTTCAAGTGAACTGATCGTCATCAACCCAATAAATAAAACGACAATCAAAGCTTGTCCTATGCCTTTTTGAGCGTCTTGTGAGAGTGTCTAATTAAAGTTCTTTGCCAGCTAAGCGTCTAAAAAATCTACTTGAAAACTTTGCCTTACGTGCTTACAAAGCAGCTTTCTTTGTTATGTAGCATACTTTTACTGTAATGAATTTATATCCTACTATAGATAGCCATTGAAAACCACAAAAAAGAAAGAACTAGTGAATTCACGCTAACGAAGCAAGAGCGCATGCGTACATGTTCTACCATAAGGAATAGCACACGAAGCGCGTGATCCGTATGTAAAGTGTCTTTCACCAAGTATGTGGTCGACAAATTCATCTTCTGTGTTCTAGAAAAGTACTACCACACGGAAAGCACGGATTTTGTTAAGGTGAAAACCACTGTATGTAGAGTATGCCGTATCTGGTCCACCCCACCTCTACCCCTTCCATGCTGCAAGACTAATTGAGTGATTGATATTAATAAAATTATGGCTTTAGTGCGTTAGTGCCTGCCACCTAAACCATCCCAATAATGCACTCTGCAGTAAAATCTCCCACACTATTGCAATATGCCTTTTCAACAATGGACGGTATAGCGGACACAAATAGCTAGCTAAGGATGAAGGCGACTGCTATGAAACCTGGGTCCTAGCACCCAGGACTACTCACTCTGTGCCTCGTCTGTAAACCAGGTCAGTTTCACTGCGGAATTTAGTGGACCACGCAAGTGAGGATGTCCCTAATGAACTCTGTCAATCAAACAACAGAAATGATGTAATCAATAGAATGATATTTCTAGCAGCTAATAATTCATACTTACAACAATCACAAGCAACACATCTATGGTAGAATCGTGAAGAAGGGTAAAAGTTTCTAAAGAAACTATGGCGCTGCGTCGGTGGGGGTAGCAAGGTAATTTGGTTATATCAACTATGTTGAAAATGTAAATTGGCCACCGTAACGAGTTATAAAGCTGACGTTTTGAGCGGTAGCCCTTCGTCAGAAGGGAAGAAGACGAAGGGCTAACGTTCGAGACGTCAGCTTTTCAGCTCGTTACGGTGGCCAATTTACATTTTCAACTTAGTTGATATAACCATATTACCTATGGTAGAATCGTGTTTACAAGAAAACCTCGTTGCTAGAGTACTTAAATAAAACCTAAATAAACCTCAGTTAAACATCAAGAAATTTTTAACAAGTTTAGCACAGTCACTTTGTTTTACTTTGTCACGTAGGACATTCAGATTTGGTGGCCGGATAAATATTACTCCACTTTAATTGCAAGGAAACAAATCTTCACACTTAGTTAAAAACAAATCTTTCTAAAGGTACATGTAAATGACTAAGGAAGCAAATTAGACTCTTGTCACAAAAATGAGTGCAAGCACGTAATGCAGCAAGGGTTTTAAAGCTTATACTTAGGTTTCATAGCGTTTGTTGTTGAATAAATGATTAACTTATCTTAATTCATTAATTTATTCATAAAATCGTGAAATATTATCTCAGTAAGGGAAACCAGGAGCACGAGAAAACATAGGAAAGAGGAGGCAGCAGCAGAAGTGGTAGAGGAAGAGGAGGAGGAGGAAAAGGAGGAGGGTGGACGAAGAGGAGGAAAAAGGAGGAAGGAGGTAGGAGAAGGAAAGAAGGAGAGAAAGAGAGAAGGGAGGAGAGAAGGAGGAGGGAGGAGGATAGAGGTAGGAGGGAGGAGCGAGGAGGGAGGAGCGAGGAGGGAGGAGGGGAGAGGGGGGAGGGAGGAGGGGGGAGAGGGAGGAGAAAGGAGGGAAGAGGGGGGAGGGAGGAGGGAGGAGGGAGAGAGAACAAGGAACATGTTTTAGTTAGTAACTTACCCCACGCTCTTCCTGTAAACAGTTGTTTTTGCCATTGATAACAAATCAGCAGTTAGAGAAAAAGACAAGCAGATTACGACTTAGAATGATTAGTAAACAAACAACACAACATAATGCAGGTGGGGGTGGGCTAGCAGGCTGAGGAACGCAGCCTCTGTCAGCATCAGAGGTTGAAGAAAATTAACCTTATCTAAAACAACTATATGGCAAAAGTTAGAATTTTCAGCAACTCGTGGCGTGTTACAGATTAGTACATTACCAGCTGTGACAGGCACATAAAACATAAAATTGAAATAAAAGGGAAAACACGTCACATTAAAACAACCACAGTATCCATAGTAGCTGTTCATAGTAATATTTAATGATTTCTGATCCCTATTAGGAATGGATGGTTTAACAGATGTTCAGAAGTGAATAATATATTATTCAAATAATTAACACATTTTAACGCTGTTCACCTTTCTCTTCTCTCTTAACTCTGCTGCTTCTCTTGGATGGTTGAAGCGAAAGACGTTTGTTGTTCCCAGAAGAATCACATCACCTATACACATAATAAAAATCATGAAAAGGTACTAAACTAAATAGGCGCCAGAAAATTTCAAATGAAATCCAGATGTTTTGCCTCTTCAGTTGAATTTGTGCACAACTCAACAGCCAAGAGCTTTTATTATCCAAGAACACACTTGGGAACATTGCAAAATTGAATAATTTCAGCCACAATGACATGAAAATTAATCCTACTCCATTAGGTTAACATCAAAACAAATGAAGATCCATTAAGATGTCTTGTACGTCAGTGGAGTAAACAAGTCCTTGTAAAGAAGTGCTATTAAATATATTTACAAGTGACAGGTCCATTCACTTTAATTGATGCACTCTTAAAGATCTTGCAAACACAATGAATATAGGTGATGAAAAAAGAAAATAAGCACAGGGTGTCCCATTGAGCTTTTATAGTGATAACTTATCTCTTAATGGAATTAAAATTTTGAGTGTTAACTTGAAAAAAAAAAACAGTTCTATTAAAGCAGGGACTACTAAAAACTTGATTAATTTGTTCTTGGATGTAGCTAAATGTAATTTAGGCTAAGTAAAAACGCAAAGCAATGCTAGCTAGCAGTTGCTTCCTGGGCATTAGCGTGGGGTGGCTGGGGTCACCTGCAGGGGTTCTTGCATGGTGCACATGATGGCTCAGCTTCAGTCAATCTGTCCTTGTTATCACTACTGGCTAGTTGTTGCTGAGTTTAGGCCAGGCCCACCCCCTCCCTCTTGGCATGGTAAGTATGAGGTAAGTATTTTAGTTTCCACTGTTCTTTCAGTGTGACGGTGCCTGGTGGTTGCTGCTCAGGGCTGTCATGGATACCCTTTGCATTTAGCTTGATTGACTCCAAGCTCTTCTATTACTGAAGGGTTTAATTGTATTTTATAATTTTGGGGGGTAGTTCTTACACTCTAATGATCACAAACAATTTCCATACAATGAAAAAAACCTACATTAAATCTTTAAAGTCATGAAACAGTAAAGGATACCATAAACACCGGTATTTCTCTAAATGAAATTTTGAAAAAATATCTTATTGATAAAAATTTGTTTGTAAGATCTGTATTATTGAGAATTATAGATAAACTAAATGTAAGTTACTCAAAGTACAGTTTTATATATTTCTGATTTTTGTTGTATCAATAAATAACATTCACTGATTTTATTCCTTGCCCACCTTGAATTCTGTCTGAAGCATGGTTTCCTTAAATCCTAATCTACAATGTACAATATGCATTCTTGCACAAATATTAGTTAATAATAAAGATACATAGTCTATCTGGATTTAATTCTCTCACCTTGAAAGAGTCTTGTTGGTTTGGAAATGCTACTGCCATTCACAGCACATGTAGACTCCAGAGGGTTCAAGATCACGTGTCCTTTGTTGTGCTCAAATATACAGTGATTCTGTTCAGTGTCAGGCCCACTGATAACTAAAACACAAACACAGCAAGGGTTTTACTAACAACAGTAGTCTTTAACTGTGGTTTCAGAAAAAAAGACCAAAAAAGTATTTGATCAGCAACAAATATTGAAAAGACAGTGTTCACAGTGCCATTGTTATAAAGAGTGACTTCCTTTGATTTTGAGGATATTGTTTCACTCTTTCAGAGGTCAGAGTGGTGCTTGTGCACTGAGGGGTCTAATGCACATCAGCATACATAATATTAGCAATATTACATAAGCGTTATAAGGGGGCATGTAAATATATATATATATATAACAATACTGGCCCGGCCTGTTTGAAAGGCGGATGATGCTATCCACCAGATAAATCACTGTCCAGTAGAAAGCGTGGTTCGTTTTCAATGAATAGTGATTTATCCACTGGATAGTGTTATCCAGCCTTTGAACAAGCCGAGCCAAATCTAACAAAAATGTCTGGCTAACAGAAGTATTGTTAATAAAAAGAATAACTCTTTACACCAAAAACATCACATACAATATTCTCAATAAAATTCTTCAAAAGTACAGCAACTCAAATTTGTTCAGTTTAGTTGGGGTTTATATTTCTATGCCATAAATAGTTATGATTTATGATTGATCATCACAGTTATACACACAACTTAAGCAGTTGTGAAATTAAAGCCTGAAAAAAATTCAGGCCTAACAGGATTCGAACCCATGACCTCATAAATCTTATCTTTCTCCGCAGTTCAAATATATGATCTTCCATATGTTCATTTGTATAAATAGTTATTTTAACTATTTTGGGCATGACTTTAAAAGATCAATATTGCTGACAGACTTTTCTGAATTTTAATTGGATCACTACAAAGAGAAGTTCTAATAAAATTTGATGTCAAATGTCGACTTCAGATATAGTGTTATATAACCAGGGAGAAGACATATATTTTAAAGAACCTTCTGCATTTTAATTCCCTGGATATATATTTCAGGACCTTCATTTAATTGAGAAGTTATATTTAGGTGACAAAAAAGCTGCAAATTTTTAAATTGTTATTTCACCATACTTATTGCTACAGGTTTTTCAGAGAAAAATCACAACAATATTGACAATGTGTAGTTAACAATTTCCTTTTCTACCGTAACACATGCATCTGCTTAAAAATATGTTACAAAGATAAAAATCAAGATTGTTAAAAAATCTGGCAAAGTCTGTATTGAACTGATATTGGAAGAAAAAATTTTAGACAGACATTCATTGTGTATTAGGGGAGTTTAGAATTACTTGCATTGTAAAACTCAAGGCATAAATGGCCGCTTAATAGCCATAAAGAACATTAGACTTGCAGCAATTCATTTAACTTCGTGGAACCCTTTGATATGGTGATCAGTGAGGAAACCTATAACTGAAGTTAAAACTCAATTGACATTGCTTGAAGTTTGTCATGAGTAATAATTATAATCAATATCTTTGATTAATCCTCTTGGGGTTTACTGCGTAACGTCTGTTAATTAATTCAGTTGTAAGATTTTAAACTTATCTCAGAAAATGACAGAGATTAGTAACAATCATGTCATTATATGCACACTTTACTGTCCAATAACTGGTACATTGAGAACAATAAAGTCTGAAATTCCAAGAGGAACTAAACTGAAATGCGTTAAGACATCCTGATTTAATATTGCAACAAATTCACAAAAATAAACAGTACCAATGTCTTGTTTCTTGGAGTTTTCAGCAAGTCCAACTGTTGTCAATCCCTCCTACAAACAAAGCCAAGGAAATCAGTTATGCCAGGCCTCAAATTATAGAATTCATTTCAAAACATCTCACACTGTATGATTATGCAACACAATTGAACTGCGTGTCAATACCTTAATGTAACAAGGAACAAATTCTTTATATTCTTTCAGATCCATCCAAGCATGAAATGCAAATTAACTCTAACAACTTTTCGAACACAATGTCTCTAAATCAAACTTTTCCCTCAGAATATTTGACAAAATGTGTGATCCTATTGCAACATCAACTTAATCTTTCATGCATTCAAGGAATTTATTAGCCCCAAACAAGCTTTGTACAGAGGATATAAACACTGAAGATTAAGGAATGCATAAATTACCACTTGCACAGTATTCAAACATACCATCCCATTGTTTGGAGACAAAAACCTTTGTACACTATATTAATCATGTTAAAAGGCTAAAACGTCTGTAAAAACAGTAATTATTGCTACAAAACAAAGGTGGTCTTTAATCACACCAGCATCTATTTAACATGTAAAACCTTTTTTTACACTGATGTTTAACTGCATGCTAGCAATGAAACATGACAACTTTCAATCTAACTTGTAGGAACTCTGACACAATTTTTTAAGAATTGACAAAGACTTGGCTAATCAGAAGTGTGGTCTTTTCAACTTATAAAAAAAACCATGATTGGAATCATCAGTTACGGCACAAAGTCCTAAATGAAGCACATGTATACTGTTGCCTTTTGATAGTAACTATTATTTTTAATAATAAACTATTGGTAGACCTCTAAGATGAGAAAAACTCATAGAAATAGCTGTTTACACAATGAACCCCCCCCCCCCACTACAGAATATTAAACCAACGAGTAGCCATGCAAATTTTACTCCAACCTTCAGTCCCCTGTAGATGTATAACTATGATAAATGTGCGTACATTGTTATGTAATAAAATCATCCATCGTAAATCCAAATTCAGATAATTTATGGAACCAAGTGAACTAAATTTTTCTTTAATGGACCAAACTGCCTTTTTTGTGTATTCAAGAAAGTATCCATACCCACACATTGAAAGGGTTTTAGTTCAATCCCCCTCCCCCACCACTGTAAAATAAATACAAGTATCAAAAGCCCATCCCCAGTCCTGTTCCATTCCCTTGCAATTTCCTGTGACCTTCCTTGGGCTAACTATTGAGTACACATATCGTCTTGATATGCGCAACAAATAAGTAAAAAAGCAATTAGGAATTAAAAGTCATTCTGATTGAACTACTGAACCTTGAGATGATAGACAACTATGCCTGTGCTGAGGAGATCGTCATCCACCAAAACTAAATGAGGAAGCACAGAGTCCATCTTGATTCCAACACCTTCTTGTTGAAGTTTCATTTCCCTTTCCTGCAAAAAATGAAAGATAATGTGCAATTAACAGATGTCTTAACAATTTCTTCATTAGTACTGCAGTTCTCTCACCTTCCCAGAAAAAGGCATAGGAATAGTTAATATAACCACCTAGCTGAGAAGACTGCAGCAAAGAATTACTTAACATACTTATTAAAACTGGATCACTGGATAATGCAATTCAAGAGTTTTCATTGGCTTAGCCATCATGGGTTATGAGCCATATACCATGCTCTACAAATAAGATAAGTGTACACATGAATTGTGGGGCAATTCTTATTTTTATTTCCGTCTAGTTTTCTCTAATGATGATTATAAGCCTTGTGGGCTATCTACCATATTATCTCCAATGCATGCTTGTCCAATATTTAATAATTGCTAACTAGTCTGTACCTCTAATATCTTTTGAGTCTCTCTCCATCTGTCCTTCCAGCGGTCAGTCAGCTCTGTAACACGAGCTTCATTTTCAGACAGTTTCTTAGCAGCAGCTATTTCAGCCTCTCCTAACATTTCCTGAAGAAACAAATGTTTACAGTACATGTAGTTATTTATAGAAAATTCACTTTTTGCCATTATGAGTCACTTGTTCATACTGAGCCTCGCTAGAACAGTGTGTCCTATATGTATGCGACTGTCAAAACTGTGCTATGATAAATTATTATTGTTCTGAGAAGGTTGTTCAATCACATGTTTAAAAGAGACAATACTCATACTCAAACGAAATGAGCAGTTAATCTAGACTTGTTCCTCAGTCTTTGTTCCTTACAGTGCAAGCTTGAAAGTTCTGTTACAGGCTTGGTTTTGATTGGTTTTCAAAGCAATGGAAATAAGTGAAAAAATGAGGCATGCACTTGCCAGCTAGGTATGAATAATTCAACCAGAAGTCCAAATCGGATCTTTCTAGGGTCTTTCATTTCCCTGCCACTGGTCAAGGGAAACAAAGACGTTAAGTATGAGGGTGCATGAGTGTTAAATTCCAAATCATTCTATTTGCCATGGATAACGTAATTTTCTTACTGGACTGATCATATTCTTCAGTCTGTCTATTTCCGCACGCAGTTCTCTGATGAGCTTCACATTGGTATCCTGCAGTTGCAAAGGAAAACAAACAATATAGTAAGAACTACGGTCGAAATTCCTACTCACAATCACATTAATTTATAAAGCCCATTATCAAGCCTGAGTAGATTATTAGGCTAGAGCATTAATTTGATTTTTGTAACATGAAATGACTAAGGGATTCCCCTAGAAGGTAAGTCATTAGTACAGGTAAAAACTCAGCAACTTTGTCACATTGCTTTCATACCAGCCTCAATTACCGGTAAATATACCTCTGGTTTTCCACAAGGACACAACTCAATGGCCTCGATCATGGCTCAAATCCAGCCTTCACTGGACTACACATTGTAGCTCACTTTACCTTTCTAATCTAAAGCTTGTTTATAGATGAAGTATCTCACCTCGTTGATTGTGGGTTTGTTGATGATGTTCTTTGCACGGTTTGCATACCGCAGGGTACTCAGGGTCTCAGCATAATTTACATCTGCTGGAGAGATGGCTGAAAGAAAAGAAATGAATTGACATATATGATATACATTGTGTGTCTCTCTTATATATGTTCACATGCTTAATTCTTTCCCTGATCAATAGAGGTCTGATACTTAAAATAAATATTCCATATTGTGTTGTATGATTATGTTGCTATATAGAAAGGTGTGAAATGGCTGGGATTGGTAACCCTGCAGTTGTCAGTTTGAGGTTGTCAAAAAAATTGGAAAAATCTTCTCTAACCACTTAATTGAAAACTATAAGAAAACCCTGTTGGTTTTATATCAAAATGTTAACAAAACTGAGCCACAACTTTATTGGTATCAGATATACTGAAATCCTGATCTAAACACACTTAAATTGTAAGCAACCACTTCTTACTAGCAATCATAATGGTCTTTGAGTTCCCTCCAAGACTGTCCTTTAGAAGCCAGGTTAGAACAGAGTCTCTGTATGGGATGAATTTGTGATGATGATGATGAGCTGAACCACCTGTTGAGGCATCAGCTAAAGAAAATACAAGAGGAGGAGTATCAATACTATCATCTTATCTGTCTACCTAAACACATTAAAGACGCAAGGAAGAGGCAGATAGCTGGAGGCAGGGGAAATGGGGTAGGGGAAATGGGAAGAAGGTAGCAGATAAGAGGCTTTGGACAGGTGACAGGGCATAGGGAACAGGGTGTAGAGAGCAGGAGGCAGGAGGCAGGAGGCAGGAGGCAGGAGGCAGGAGGCAGGGCTTGACAAAAGCTTTTTACACCACTTTCTACTGTAGAAAGTAGATTTCAAAATTTTACTTTCCAAAATGGATTGCATTTTTTTGTAGCTGCTAACTCATTTCTTTACTAGATCCTTCATGGTATGTATCTGTCAGAGGCAGGGGGAGGAATCCAAAATGGCAGATCCAATTGCACCATACCACATGCATTTATTGTACGCAGACCTACTCAACAGCTCTCTTGATATTCCAACATGGCAGATCACTAAATGCTAGAATGCTGCAAAGTCATCCTTTTGAACATGGTAAATGACTGTTGAATGGTTATTTTTATCATTTGATTATTTCCTATACACGTTTTTCACTCAGAAATTTTTAGCATAAAATTTACTTTCCAGCATGGCCCAAAATTTACTGCCTAGGTCAGGTAAGAATCTTAGTTCATTTTTTTTTACTTTCCAAAGAGTAAATTTACTGCTCAGTGAAAAGTGGATAAGTGTTAGTGTTAAGCCCTGTGGAGGCATGCTAAGTAAGAGTGGCAGGAAGAGAAAGCGTGGCCAATTTGTTTCATGAAAGACTTCATTTCATTTTTAATATTCATTTATTTGATAATTCATTACTGTCAGTGGTAACTACCTAACGCTGAAATAACTGTTCCTAAAGTGACCAGGGACTTGTTGATGTTTGCTCCTTCCTTCAGTCTCTCACCAGTCAGCCCAGTGGCATCAGCCCGTTCACTGTGCACAGACAAACACATGACTCATCAGCAATTCAAGGCAAATTCTGTTCATTGTGATGCTCTTGTTCATCCACAACATCACTCAGCAATAAAAGGCATTATATATGCTTTCTCTTTTTGCACAAACTTCTCTCTGTGCACAATAGCAGATATGCACGTTGTCGTCATTTGACTACAACTACCAGAATTCCTAGAGTTTTGTTTTGTCTTTATTATATAAATTTTGAAGTCCTAGTTGGGTTTAAATAACAATTGCCCTAATTAGCATAAGAAACGGAAAAAGTGAAGGATTCTGGTAGTTTTAGTCAAATGACATCATCATGCAAATCACCTATTATTTGAAGTAACTAATAGTATTGACAGGCAAAAAGCCCATGATCGTATATTATCAAAAGGCAAGAAAATTGTGATATTTATTTAATAACACAACACAGTTAGTGTATTATCTAAACCCAACTGCAAGATAATGGAAGAAACTGAAAACTTAACATGTACCTTCCAGCTAAATCCACCAGGTTTATTTTACTGACAGTCTCACAAGGCATGTCATGGTCAAACTTAGCCTGCCAAGGTGAATGAATACATTTCTTTAATACTTAATATATTCACAATTTTCACAAAAGGAACTGTCTTACAATAATTTTAGCGAGGCTGTTTGCCACCCTTTGATTAATGATATACTGTAAGGACTAAACTGCCATTCATAATCCCCCATTATAGGGCCACATACATTTCTTCCAATAATAATTATTGGAAGAAATGCCCCTCTAGAGTTTAAATGAAACTTATTTGATTTATTAATGATGATTTTAAGCTTAGTAATTAAAAGCCAGTGGAAAAATTATTCCAATCAACACTGTTGTAGCCCATTTCAAAATGCTTTTTAAGATATAGTTCACTCCCCCCTGGAAATATGTCCCCTGGTTTACAAACACCCTTACAAAGTTGTATATGCTCATGGCTTATACCCGTAAGTGGCAGTTTACGGTATGCAAGTGACTGAATATATGAGAGATCATATTTTTAAACTGCGGCAAAAGATGTGAAGATGTCAAGCTTTGCAATTTGGGGCTGTAAACGCATCCAGGCTTGAAAAGAATTCAAACCCATGACCTCTGGCCAGACCCCAGTTGGCTTTACATCTCAGCTGGAGGAGCACTCCACTGGCATCATGGAGATCATAGGCTTGAATCCGTTCAAGCCTGAATTTTTTTAGGCTTCATTTTGAAAGCTGCTTAGGTTGTGCATAGAACTGTGATGATTTTTGTCTTCATAGTTTATAGTATGTGACAGATACTAAGAGATATGTGTTACATCTTGCATGTACCTGACTTTCATGGCCAATCACTAATCATATCACTAATAAGGCATGTTAATGCAAGACTGTGTATATCCTGGAGCACTTGATGGGTGAGATGAGATCTTAGCTTCAACATAATTTAATATGTTTGCTCCAAAATAAAGTGATGGAAACCCTTAAGATATGATCTTGTTGTAGACTACATGTAGGTTAGAAATAGGAAACATGTATGTTCCATGTTTTTCTCAAGCTGTAAAAGTGGAAGATAGGGATCTCATGAGAAATGCTGTGGGAACGCAAAATTACAGACAAGTGTTTCCACAGCTATTTCTATTTCTACCAAGCTTATGATTTTAGAAACAAAGAGAACATAAGAATTATATTAATTTTTATTTCTTTCAAAAACAATGAGATGAAAAAAGAGGCCCAATTGAATGCTTATTGTGATCAAAAAACTGTAAATTCTCTTTGCTTTCGGCATCATTACATCAAAAGCTCGTTCTAGGTCTATGGTTCTATCAAGTCATAGATATACTGCTTTTAACGTTCACTCCCTTACAGGGTGTTATCTAAAATTATCTACTGTATCTTCTACAGGCAATTTAAACATTTAAATTGAATACTAACCTGAGTGAAATTAATGGTAAATATTGCATGAGATCGGCTACTGGTATCGTTCATACCAGTACTGGCCGTCACCCTTCACAGAAAATAAAATTAAAAAAAAAGATTAACTATAAAATATATAAATGTTAATTTGATTTTCATTTATTAATCATTATTTCTAACTTGCCACTTTTTCTTATGCCTGACTAATTTAATCCTGTATCGCTAATCAAATGCAAACAGAACATGATTGGATACAATATGAAGAGTATCCGAAAGTTGCATCCCTCAAATCACACCTCGTGCTGTCATTAAGGGTGGTAACCCCTAACACTGAGTATGTTTGATTTTCCCTTGGTGCTACAGGTGAAATTGCCTGTTGTTGATAGAATTCACACACAAAGTGACAAATTTGGTAATAGGTGTGAGAAACAAGGCTAGAGGTGACTCAAAACATAATGACAGCCCTGCCAGCCTAAAACATGTTACATGCTCAGACAGCAGATCGCACACTATTGTGGCCAATTCCTCTCCGTGTTATTGCATACCTGTGTGTATTTCCCTGTTCCATTAAGTGTTCTATTGCTGCATAGTCTGAGACAAGATGCCTTGTAAGATCTGCAGCAGAAAATACCAATTTATATATTCAAGAAATATTTTTTAAAAGAATTATCATAAAATAGTTTTATTTTTATACGTTTAAATCTGACACTGAGGACAGTTAGTCAGGAAAGCCATAACACAGTATTATTTCAAGGATGTAAGCGTGTTATTGTGCAAAAAAGGAAACATATAAGTAATGAGCAATTCTGTGCAACTAAGGTAGAAATAAAGGACAAGAGAGACAGGATAATAATAATTGAATAATAATAATTATTATAATAATTACTTTATTTGAGTGTCAATGTCTTCTAGCGCTCTCGCACTAATCGGGGACACTTTCCAAGCTAGAATTGGAATTTGGAAATGTTGGTTTTTGAGGAGAGGGGAAAACCGGAGTACCCGGGAAAAAACCTCTCGGAGCAGAGAAGAGAACCCACAACAAACTCAACCCACATATGACGCCGGGTCCGGGAATTGAACCCAGGACACATTGGTGGGAGGCGAGTGCTCTCACCACTGCGCCATCCCAGCTCTCCTGAGGAGGCTCTGTCCTCTCTCTTCTTGAACCATTTACACAAGACTGGTTATTACTGGTACCCTTTCCTTTCCTTTCCTTTAAACATCATTCAACATAAATTTCAGATATTTCTTTGCGATTTGGAGAAGGCGTGAGCGTATGAAGAAAGGCATCATTATTTTGTTTTATTTAGTTGCAAAGGAATATCTTGAGTTCATAACGACATGTGAAGTAAACATACTCACCTTGTACATAAGGGCCTTCCTTTGGATGTTCCCTGACCTTGAGAGAGTGCACAGGCCTTCCCTTCATGGGGGGCCTCAGGAGATCCCTCACACGCTCATTATAGATCTCTAGAAAGCTGACTTCAGTTCTGTATGAAGGGCCATTATCGTCACTGTTGCGCATGCCAGTAAATAAGCCTTCGCATATGCGTGGAATAAGTCCCTGATTGTCAGGAGATCCCATCATACTGTAGGTTTTGCCTGAACCAGTCTGCCCATAAGCAAAGATGCAGGCATTGTAACCTTCAAATGCAGCTTTAAGCACATCTGTACCAAGGTCTTTGAACACCTGAAATGACGGTTTATACATGTAAGGTGAATTATTATATAACCTTAAAAAACTCCATCAGATCAGGAGCTAGTCAAGTACTAGAATAATGCTGGATTATGCTTAGTGCTGAAAAACAGGTTCTAATCAGATTTTGAGAACAACTTAGGTTGGAGGTTGGATGTAATGCTGTTGAGTACACAATGGCTTTCCTGTATTCTGATTGGCGGTATTTTCTTTGTCATGGACGTACAAAAGTCTGCAAACCTAATGACTCATCAGCTTGGTGTTTATTTCTAGTTTTAGTAACATGAAGCTACCAGAAGTATTTCTATCCCCCCCCAGGATGGGATGCTAGTTCACTTGAGGGTTAACCCAGAATTGTATTCTCTGGTATCCATTTGTTTGCATGGATAATGAATGAGGCACTGCACAAGAATAGATGAACATAGACCCCTTGATCCAGAGTCCAGTGCCTTCAGGCTAAAGGTCATTTCTGGTGTGGGTTATGCATGACATTTTTTACATTACCCTTTAAATAAGAAGTGTAGTTTGGTTTGCACCAAAGTACACTTGATATTAGTTCAACCATTCACAGATTACCTAAAATTTCAATAAATCTTAATTTGGAGTCACACCTGGTTATAGCATTTAATCTACTCAAAATTATCAATGGGAAGATAAAATTGTTAAAATTTAAACACATCTAAATAACTAATGATTTAAACTGCTTCTATGAACAAGGCTTCACATGTGAAGTGAAACTCTCCTTAGCCTTTAGTCACGTTAAAAATACTTGATTAAACATGAATTAACATTGTTTATGATTATCATGATAATCCAATCTTAAGTAAAGGAATATTAAGTAAAGGAAACTTTTATCCCCAAAGATGAAATCTTTGCCTTGTAATATAGACAAAGGGAAAATAATACAAAATAAATATATAAAATTTCTTAGCCAGATTGACCCAAAATCACTTTTCAATGTGTTTTCATTTTCAATAATTAAGAGCATCTGTGCACTTTTACAATCAATTTATATTTTTCCAAAACATAGCATTAGATTTACATTAATTATTTAGTTTCAAGACAAGACCAAAACAGAACTAAAATTTTTTAATTATTGTATTGATAGGAGTTTGATTTATAACTATATTTTAGAGGGTACAATTTCATACAGTCAGATAACAATTTATTAAGTTGCTTCTAATTGAATGCTTTCAAAAGAAACATACACAAAACATGTTGAATCACATAAGTACATCCTGCAGTTTCACAAAATTACTGCAAAATGACCCAGCTGTTTGGAGGCAAATTTTACAACAGCAAAATATGCATTATTAACCCGATCAATCTGTTGTCATGCAGTATAGAATTTCATCGAGAAAAGTCTCTCTCTTTGTTTTTATTTCAATGCACAGTTTTAATTTTAAAACTCACATGTCACAAAGACAGTTATTTCCAGTATAATTGTCTTTATCACATTATTGTTTTTCCTATTGAAAATGTGACAAAAAAGAGACCAATTCAGTTTTGTTTTCGCCAATAAATGATTTTGAATTGCAAATTACCAAACTCCGAGATATAAAAAAATACAGGTATTTCTTTAATAGAAAAAACAACAGGATCAACCGGAAAAATAGCAATTAAGTTTCCATAACCTTAGTGCGAATTGAGGGAAACTCGAAGTGAACAATTTGAATGAGAACATATTGTTTAGTCTGACACAAGAATCGAAAATTGCTTCTTGTTAATCCAAGTGCACCGTTTACTTAAAACGCGAAATCACTGGTGGCTTAAAAATTGACATGTTTGAACGATCAGTTTCGTCAAAATTTACAAGAACGTACTCAAATATCAGAGTGTAAACGAATACGCATGCGATCATACTGTACGTTCGATTTCAGGAAGAAGACTGTGTAAAGCAATTTATTATGTAAATCTCACCCGCTCTTGTGAAGCGTAGTGTCGACTCCTCTCTTCCACAGACCAGTACGAAAAATCGAACGAGAAATCCTTCATACGGTTGCGTCTCTCGCCCTCGCCAGTCAAGGAACTAGCCTACAATTCAAATACCGAACGGACTTTAGCCGGTGTATAGTAGTTACATTTACTAAGGCAGTACTATTTTTCCATACTCGCGGACTCCACATGATGCCAGTTTCATAAAGTTACAACATGCCTTAGTACAACAACAAAAGAATGTTTGTGATTTTACATTGTTTACCTTGATGTTTAAAATCCTGGTTTTCTTGCCTTCCATCTCAATTATTGCCTGGGCTCCCATGACTTTTTCCCTGAGTGTTCAAAAGGCGTGACATCAAAATAACGCCAACAGAGCAAAGAGATGAAATTCACAAAAACAAACTTCACGATGTCAAAATATATCATTGAGTACCTTTGGTTGAAGGGCCTCACTCTCACAGCCACCTTCACGGAAGCCATTGTATTCTTGGAAAATTCTAAAACGAACCGAAACAACTGCTGCCTTCAAACAGCCTTTGCGCTAGAGAGCCAATGCGACTGACTACTTTAAGACGTTGCACTGGACAAACTGTAAAGGTAACCAGAAGTTACAGATCTTTGTAATCGGAAAAAGCTCGAGAAGTGCTTAAATTTTAAGCCATCCATTTCACAGTAAAGTAACAGAGTCTCTCAACGTGTCTAAGCCATTCCTTGCTGCACACAATTCGTAGATGTAAAACTGAAATGCTCGGGAAAAAGAACGATCGCGAAAATCTGAATGAAATCAACGTGTCGCCACAGCGAGGCTGTAGGTCGGAGATCACGTGAGAATGTGCTTCTTCCGATATCGTTTGTTTACTTCCGGTAAAACTGTTGGACACGCAATCTCGGTTGTTTTGTTTTTAAATCTCCAAGACCAGGAAAGGGTAATTTACTGCGTTCTATACTTCAAACCTTTGCGTGATAAAGGCCAAGTTTATCACTTGTACTTATGCGAACTTATAACTTCGATTAAGGGAAGTATTAGGGCGTGACAGGGTAAGTGGTGAGGTGAAAATTTTAATAACGTGGCCAGTAAGTTCCTTTGATATCATGATTAAAACCGGCCTTAGAAAACGAAATTAGTATATAACCATTAACAAATATTTTGATTAACGAGTTTTTTTATTATGAGGTACTGAAGCATTAGCGCGCGGTAAAGGCCGTGTAATAACAGCTCATTTGAAAGTGAAACAGTTCTGCGGCTCCTTTCGCCCACAAGGCCTCTTCTAAACCATGCGTGACCTAAATTACTCGCCTATAGACGTGCCGCTCTCTTGTTAATGATATTGCATGGGTTGCTTATTCATGACTGAAGCTAAAAATAGCTCTAATCTTTAAAGTAGCCCTAGATCAAAAGAAGATTATGGACTTGAATTAACTCAGTATTTTCGTCTGGCTATCTGATCCTGATTACACAACCTGTAGTCTACATGGTTTGAATTGAACTGAGTGGGAACTTGGCGTCAGTGTTGCACTTGCAGGACGCAAAGCTCAATTCCTACATGTATATCATGTTATATCATATCAGTGTTCATGTTAAAGTGATTGCAGTACGTCGACAAAACGAAAACTTCATACACCCTTTGAGAAGGAGGGAAGGCACGAAGTTGGAAGAGGATGAAAAAGATAGCCTCCCACGCAGACATTCTTAGGGGTTGGTCACGCGTTCCTGCATGATTACGTGACGAACCGGTAAGAACGTCTGCGTGGGAGACTATAAAAACAAGGATGTTTGAAAGTATCTTTTTAAAAGAAGGATATGTTTTATAGGAATATCGCATATGCGAAAAACACAAAATCAGAGCGAGTCGTACGTGTGTTTGATTCTAATAATTTTTCTGTAAGAAGTTATTGGTTAGTTGTGTGTGTCATATTTAACAACTATTCACTGAAGTGGAGGTGAATAGCTGTTTTAGTATATACTAAAACAGTGAGATAATACAGCCCAAAAAGATTTTTTTAACTCATTTATT
>OMLO01000942.1_pt1 | contig 21124 bp, 15 predicted proteins | sample 1674811 | NCBI WGS metagenome assembly OMLO01 (sample SAMN06265003, study PRJEB25207) | coral metagenome | isolation source: Coral host | place: Mexico:La Bocana,Puerto Morelos, Mexico | collected 2008-11-13 | reverse complement strand
GAACTGAGAGCTGTCCTCAAAAATAGTCTGAAGTCGAATAACTCGAAATCAAAGCAATTTATTTTTACCAGACGACAAAGACCAGCGATTCGCAGAAAAGAGGGAGTCTTAAGAATGATTAGAATTTAGTAATTAGAAGTTAGATATGCTCCAGTCGTTTGAGTCTTGAATCAAAAAAAAGCATATAAAGACGTAAACCCTGATTAATCTTTTGCAAGATTACACAGGCACCTTGGAAGCTAGAGAAATGCAATTTATCTTTGAAATTATCATATTAATGCATTAATTTTGATCATATACATATACATATCATGAAGGTAGAGCAAGGAATCCCTCGAGTGGCGTTTTATTCTAACATTTTATAATAAAACTCATTCATATTCACATTAATTGAAGTCTTTAATTTAAGCCAGTCTTGTAATCAAATAACCTAGTTTAATTTAAATATGTCGGGTTTGCCAAAGCCCATATTTCCCAGGCTCTCCTCGCCGCATGCCTCAATCAAGTTTCAGTATGACGTGGTGGTTGTGGGCTCCGGTTATGGCGCATCCATCGCCGCAAGTCGCTGTGCGCGCGCAGGTCAACTCGTGTGCGTTCTGGAGCGAGGCAAAGAGTGGTTACCCGGTGATTTCCCTGAGACTTTCAGTGAGGCGACAAAGAAAACGCAGGTCACAATTGGCGGGAAGGGAAAGAAGAAAGGTATGCAAGTATTTTTTTTTTTTATTGTTTCATGTTTTCCTCACTCTTACGCGTGGAGCGCTTATTTATGGTTGCTCTTGCTGTTCTACTGTTGAGACACTTTCTCGTACCAGCTTGGTTCCCGGTTATGCTAATACTAAAAGTAATTTACCGCGTGCAAATGCTCTGATCTTCTCAGGACAGTCATCAGACTTGTACGAGTTCATTGTCACCGATGACCTCATTGTAGTTCAAGGATGCGGTCTTGGCGGAACCTCCCTCATCAATGCGAATGTGGCACTGGATGCAGAACCTGCAGTATTCCAAGACCCATCGTGGCCGGAAGAAATAAGAGAAGACATGGATCAGTTGATGAAGATAGATCGACAGCACTTTGTAGATATGATTAAGCCTACACCATATCCAGATAATTATCCACCATTGCATAAAATGGAACGGATGAAGGATGGCCTCAGAGAATTTGACATCGAGGACCTAGACAAGATGTTTTACAAGACACCTCTTTATGTGAATTTCCAGGACACACCGAGTAATCACGTTGGAATCCCTCAGCCCAAATGCACAGGATGTGGAAATTGTTGCGGGGGGTGCAATGTCGGTGCCAAAAACACTTTAAACATGAACTACCTACCCGATGCAAAAGTGCATGGAGCCGAGTTGTTTACAGAGGTAGGCACTGAGCCAGTAAAATAATAAATTTAATAGTTTACACTTATTTTACTTTATTATTCTGTCGAACATTGTTTTGAAATACTGTGAAGGAAGGAGTGAGATAAATTGTTCTACGTATCTTTGACAATAATTATGTTTCACACTTCAAATCACTAATAATGGAATACCACCTTGTCAAAATGTCAAAATGAAAGAATACAGTCTAAAATTGATTTTAAAAAAACCTTATTGGGACAAAATCAAAACAGTAAGTATAGAAGAATTGAGAAATATGTTTAATTCAACGGATGTTTACTACTGTTGAAGTTTAGATCCGACTGACGACTTTCAGTTGTTTTGATACAGGTCGAAGTAACTGCTGTCTTGAAGTCTCACAATTCCAATGATTGGATTGTCAGTTACAAACGAATTGTCCCTGGCAGTTTTGACCTCGAGGAACAAACAGTCCGTGCTACCTTTGTCATTCTCGGTGCCGGTGCGATAGGTTCCACAAAGATACTTCTTCGTTCAAGAGAACGTGGTCTCGACGTGTCCGACGAAGTTGGAAAACGCTTTTCGACCAACGGTGACGTGCTCGGATTTAGCTATAACGGCGAAAAAAAGGCCAACTCAGTTGGAGTTGAAACCAAGAATATGACTTCTGCCCAACCACCTGGTCCATGCATCACATCCGTGATGGACTTTCGTAAAGCAAATGGCGGCAGTTTCGAGGACAACTTTGTCATCGAAGACGGAACGCCTCCGTCTGCTCTATCTATACCATTTGCGGTTGGCTTGAGCTTCAGCGCAAAAGTCCTAGGAATTGATAAGTACCCTGCGATTGATCTGCTGGAGAAAACATTCCAGGTTCGTACATCAGGCAGTTACATAACGCGCGGAACGGGATAATGTTTTTTTGTAGTATTAGTCCAGTATTAACTGAGAAGATTTCAATTTTGCGTTAAATTTGAGAGCCCGACAAGCTTCGAAGCTGAAGTTTGCTTAATCCCTCTCCATTATTAGACTACATTAACTGGACGCTGTTAGTTAATAAATAACAACAGTTCAATTGTTCTGCTGTCTTTCCCTTAGGAGCTACAGGGTAAAGGAATTGACAACACCCTTTCCTTTCTGTGTATGAGTCACGATAGTGCATCTGGAGTAATTTCGTTTATAAACAAAACCGACAACATCGATATAACATGGGAAAGGGTGAGCTTTGAAAAAAATTTCAAAAATGTCAATCAAGCATTAGAGAAAATAACACGTGGTCTAGAAGGAACGTTTGTGAAGAACCCGACGTGGCTGGAATCTCTGGGAAGGAGTGTCATATCAGCTCATCCTTTAGGAGGTTGCTCTATGGGAGAATCTGGAAGAACAGCTGTGGTGAACCACGCAGGGCAAGTGTTTGATGGTAAGATTCTGTCTTGTCCTTGTTTTAAGTCACTGCTGCACTTTTATTGAACCGCCGAACTAAGGAAACATCTTTTTTTAAAAAAAAAACTCAGGACTGAGTTAATTTTTGTAATTCTTGTCGCTTTTAATGAATTGTTAAACCTGTTGGGTCAGGGCAATGTCATTTAAATGGCTACAAAATTATAATGTCTAATAGGTGAGACAGATGAGCTGCTTGATGGATTCTATGTCGTAGACGGATCCATTCTTCCTCGAGCTGTGGGAGTCAATCCATCGCTAACCATAGCGTGCCTCGCGGAACGTTGTATTCGCCTCCTAGCCGAGACAGAAGGGTGGAAAATCGATTACAACAAATTTGTGCAATTAGGTAAGGCCGCAGGTTCTGGCAATCAGCTCACTTGGTAGCAGTTAGTATATTTATAGTATTAGAGGACAGACATCCAGAATACTTTCACTTTTAAAAAGTTGGTGCATTGAAATCTAAGGAAGTATATAGCGACATTCACATGACAAATGGCCAAATTTTATTTCTCTGAAAAGTCATATCAAATTCATACTGGAATCGATGATTAGCAAAATAGTTATCTATCTCAAGTGTGAAATACAGTAGGCGTAGAGTCGCATCATATATTTTGGAAATCTTTCTGGTTCCTAGCGATCAACGGCTATAGTGTTTATAAAGTGAATGACATTAACAACGTGCACTCTTGTCTCCTTACAGACAGGTCAGCGTTTGCTAAGAGAAAGCCCGGTATCCGTTTTACGGAGAAAATGATCGGAACCTTTACAGAGAAACAAAAAGGAGAAACAACTTGTGAATTCATCGTGACTATAGAGTCTCAAGACGTCGAGAGCATGCTTAAATGTGATCCATTACATGCCGCTAATGTAAGTGGTACGGTTACTTGCCCAGCACTATCCGACGCACCAATGACAATAACTCAAGGTAATAAACGTTTACAAATTGTTCAGCTAATTATATTTTTTTCACGAAGTACTGGGTATATACGTTAGAAAAAAAAAACTTAAGGCAAAGCGAAAAAAATAAAACAAAACAAAACAGCTTAAGGAAAATGGCAACAAAAAAAGGATACGCAAAGAAATATCTCCACCACTGTCTCCACCTTTTTGCTTGCACTCCGTCCGCAGTACCCGCTAGCATTTGTCGCGTTAGCACTAAGGAAGCAACATCCTAAAACAAAGCTGCAGCCTAGGTGGAAAATATTTTTCTTTTCCTGTACTGTCATATAGTATTGCCGCCCGTCGAAGAGTAGAGTTAGTTTACATCGGGGAAAAAAATTGAAATCCATACGATATATATGGCATTTTCCCCATGTAAACTATACAGCTTAGAATAAACTTATCAAGCTTCAACATTTAAACTATGTTACTGTTTGGTATTATTTGGCCACATTAGGTCATTTTCAGCTTTTAAATCAAAGTACCGAGCATATAGACACTAAGGAAATGGTTTACAAAATGATTCTCACTGGAATTCGTGGCAAATCATTTTCCTTCGATGGCATCAAGTACGTAAAGAACAACTCATTTGGAGAAATTGGACTGAAAGACACTACGACCTTGTTCGTTACGATTTATCAGGGGAAAAAGTTCTCCGGGAAGCCTGTGGGAAAAGGAACACTTTTTGTTACATTCCCCAATTTCATGAAACAGCTGTACGCAACCGAAGTTACGCACACAGACAGCAAGATGGAGAAGTTAAAGTGGGTATCACGTTTTTGTGCCTTCTTCACTGGCAGTCTTTTGGACATTTACAGTCCTGTTACAACAAAGAAGACTCACTTTGATCTTAATGCACCGCCGAGGCTGAAAAGACGCCTTCAGTTGCATGGGAGCCATCCAGAAGTCCATAAGTGCGTCACTAAAGATAAGGTAGCTGTTATCCACCTCGCAAAAACTTATTAGCTATTGCCCAAAGCCTACGCGCAAAGTATAGGCAGAGGGAATTGTGAGGATATTAGTGAAAAAGCATAAATCGAAGAACAGCAGAACTTTTCCTCTCTCTCTTTCTCGGTAGCAAACAGCAATATGCAAAATTATTGAAAAAAATATAACGTTTACATGAAAAAGTTACCGTTTACTCCCACAGGATTGGTTTGCGACAGCGGCATAGCCGCCCTTTCATTTTTTTGCCCTGGCGTTTGTGGAAACACCTTATGAACACGCTCATTATTCCTTTGTTGTGCGCAAGTAGTTTTGCGAGAGCAAAGTTTTATGAGCCTCTCAAAAAATAATTAAATTGTCCGTTCTTCCTTCACAAATCACATAGTTGATAATATTAAAATACAAAGTTTGACCTTGTCAATTACAACAGGGACGAGCTTCACCACAGAGATTATGAGGCAGTAGATCTCTAGAAATATATTCTATAATATCATGATGTGATACATAGGCTTCATGAGTTTCTTACAACATGTTAAGAAAATCTTCTTAATTTGGTGTTCTCACATACAATGTAGTAAGACGACAATTTTATCATTATAGTTTGAGCTGCGATTGACGCGGTTTAATGGCGGGGGAAAGGGTCCTGTGGTGATGTTTCACGGAGTTGGAGTGAGCAGTGGGATTTTCAGCTTGGACACTATTGAAACCAATCTCGTGGAATTCCTTGTGAAACACAGGTACCATTATGATCTGATAATTTTCCTTGTTGCATTTATCATCGTCGGTACTATCGATCATCTGTGCGATAGAATACGTACTAGTTATTCAACGGTTTAGAGTAGTATACCATTGAATATCTCACGGGTCACTTTTATTTTCTCGTATACAAACGAGGCGAGTGTCTCTATAGCATGGTATAAAAGGCTTCATCTCTAGGATGTCAACAGCTTAGGGCGCTTATTCAGATTGGTACTGACTATTAGTAGTAACCTAGGTAATGGCATACCAAGACAGCAGTAATGGTTAAAGTAGTGTGAATGGACGTGGAAGTGGTAGTGGAGGTGCCAATGGTGGTGGGAGCGGAGTGGTTAGGGAAAATGTATACAGGTAGTTACCAGCTCTTCCAAATTTGTCTGGTGGCAAGTTGCTAAAGGTGAATTTCTGTGGCTTCTTTCAAAATATTGATAAATACACGAATGTCCTTATTCCTTTTTTAAGATACGACGTGTGGCTTGTTGATTGGCGGGTGTCTTGTGACCTTCCATGGGCTGTGTACCAGGATTACACACTGGATGACTGCGCCACGTTCGATTACCCTGCCGCCATAAACAAAGTCCTTGAAATCACCCAGCAGGTATTTCTCCAGAAAATTTCGTGCCACAGACTGTCTTTCTCGTGGCAGTTATTTCTAAAAATTAAATTTTAAAACGGAATAGCACCTACAACAAACGCATATAGTGATAATATAATAGTTTAAATTTCCCAACAATAGGTCAGCTATAGAGAAGAATATATACAGCCCCTTCCCTCCCTCCATGTCTATTATCTTTTTCTACTAGAAAAACGTTGTTGTCGAGTTTTACATATGGCCGAGTATTAGGGTCTTAAGGGCCTATGGAAATGTTTTGATCAACTGAGTGTTCTGCTTTGTTTGCATATAATCGATTTCATCATCATCATTATTATCCATCTTCGTTGTCATCCTCGTCAACAACCATAACAACAACTTAATTGAGAAAAAAAGGGAAAAAAGAAACACAAGAATCAGTCAAGGAGGCATTAAATAGACCAACGGTATTTATTTCTATAGGAAACTGTTCAAGTGTTTGCCCATTGTGCTGGATCCTTGGTATGCTTTGCTTCCCTTTTGTCTGGGGTGCTTGAGGGAAAAGTTAGAAGTCTGGTCTGCAGTCAGGTGGCTGCAAACCCTGTTCCAGCCCAGTTCAACAAGCTGAAAGCAGGCCTGTATCTACCAGGCACAGCGGAAGCGCTTGGCATAGATGGACTCACTGCGGATACTGATGACTTTGCCTCATTCAGTGAGAAACTTTTTGACAAGTTCGCGAAAGGTGCCACCAATATATTTTTGCCTTATGACGAGTTATGCCACAATCCCGTTTGCCATAGGTAAGTCCCAATAACATTACGCATTAGGCATTTTTTAAGATGTGTATCACGACAAGCTTAATGCCTTCTGTCTCAATTTGATTGGTTCGAACTGCATGGTCCTTGTCATTTTTGAAGTGTGCCTACATGTACACTGTTCTTTGACATTAATATCACAAAACCCAATTGGAAGCCGCCTTATTGTAAAAAGAGAACTATAAAATAATTGATTTGGAGAAAAAACATGTTTTGTTATATCGATGCATTGAACATGGATCCAACCATATTAGAACCAATTTGCTGTAAATAAGACAACAACAAAACGTGCTACTAATGGAAGAGTGTTAATACAGTTTGTTTTAGAACCTGCAGCTAGAATACCTTTTCCGTTTTCAGTTGTAACGGGCATTCTTATCTTTTTTCAGAATTACGTTTATTTATGGATTACTTTGGGAACACGAGAATCTGAACCCCCTCACACACGATTCCTTGCATGAGTTCTTTGGCCATGTGACTACCAAGGTAGTGAATCAGCTAAGCCTGACGATGAAGAAACGTAAGTTGGTTTCCTCATCAGGCGAAGACATCTACTTGCCAGATATGGAGAGGAAAGATCGTCTTGATTCGACAGCATACAAGAAGCATATAAGGAGACTAAACTTACCGATATGTTTTATTGTCGGTGAGTAGCAGGTATTCTGTAATAATGGCGGTGTTAGTGTAGAAAGAGTAGTAGTATGTGCTGGAGCAACTTCACCTTACCAACTACCTCTTTCGTAGCAGCCACCGCCGCTGTTGTCGTCACAGTCGTGGGTTGTGGCTTTGTCTATCGATCGATGGCAATATCGAACGATATATATATTTTTTTCGTTTTCAAACCTGTTATATATAAAAGTATTTTTCACTAGAGTAGTCAAATTTATATGTTGTCTCAGTAATGCATTTAGATCACGGCAGATCACGACAATGAACGTAGCTCTGGCATTGTTAATTGTAGCTAAGCTTCGATCTTTTTAGGCGAACAGAACAGTTGTTATTTGCCTGAGAGCACCTTTAAAACTTTCAACCTCGTTAAAGAGTCTCATCCCACACAAGAATACACTTGGATCCAGATCCCTGGCTATGGTCACCTGGATTCTATTTACGGGAAGGCTGCAGTTCACGATGTTTATCCACACATCTTGAAAGCTTTGGATGCACACGCCGAGGATAACCTTCTGCTCGATGCGATTTCCCGCGAATCTGTAACAAGCGCAGTGGTATCTCTGAAGTCTAAAGTTGGTAAGTGTTCCTTGTTGCTTCTTTTCTAGTAATCTAGTAATCTAGAGTCGACAATAATAACAAGCGAACGTAATCAATTATACAAAACAACAACACAAAAGTGACGTCCACAGCACACAATATAAAAAGGAGGGATTCCTTGGAACTTTCTGAGTAAATGTTTTGCCTTTTTATATTACAGGCCAAACGGGTGGCTCAAAAGAGACGACAACGACCTTACCAGCTCCACCAAAAGATCTTGAAGTAAAACATCTCGATGTTGATTCTTCGGATGATGAAGAAGAACTCAGTTATCCAGCAGAGGCCAAAGACGTCTTCCAACTCGACAAAGTCAAAAGTATTTGGGACGAGCTGCAAGAAATGACCCCGTTAGAGGCTTCGCAGAAATGGCCATCTAAAGCTACTAGAAAGAATACAGTGAAGAAAGAACCCAGGTATGATTACAGATATAATACCCTTCTGGTAAAATACTTAACCAAATGATTGATTGATGATTGATTGATTGATTGATTGATTATTGATTGATTGACGTATTTGGTACCTATAGCTATCACCCTCCCAAGAGCACGGATGCTGAGAAGGTCGAACTTCGAGAGATGGTCAACCCCAATCACCCAGTAAAGAACATGATTTTGTCCATGAGCGATCTTCATCTTGGCAGTGAATGGAGCCAAAATATGCACGAAAGACTTGACACTTTTATCACCAAACTGGCAAGTGTGGCTGAGGTAATATCAGATGAAAGGAGGTTTGTTTTTTTGTTTGTTTGTTTGTTTGTCTTGTTGTTGTTGTTGTTTTTTTTTCAGTGAAAAAATAGGAAAACCAAGAGATAAGTATTGGGAACAAAAATAAAACTAGTAATAACTGTAACCCGCATATCATGCCAAATCTGGGATTCGAAACTCGTGTCAGATAGGTGGAAGGCGAGGAATTTCGCCATACATGCTCTCCTAAATTTGATATTGACTTTAAGTGTTTAATTATTGATAGAATGATAAATAAATAAATAAATAAATAAATAGTTAAGTAAATTAATTGATTAATTAACATTTTGTAGTACGGTTTTTAAGAGGAAGTCATTATTCTTCTAGCTACGAGATGGCGCAGTATCACCGTTCAGTATCACAGCGTTTTTTTCTTTCCAGCACTAACTCGAGAATTCTTGTGAAGAAATCATCTCGTTGTATTTCTATTCACAGGTTTCGTTAAACACCTTGGTTCTTCTTGGAGATGTCCTTGAGATGTGGCTGGAGCCAATGACCCTCTCGCCTCTCACACTGATGGAGCGTATTGCCAAATGGAAGTCGAACGTTACTTGCAGCCTCTTCCTTAAAGTTGTGCGAAAAATGGCCGAGGAAGACGGGGTCAAAGTGTTTTACATAAGAGGCAATCATGACCACGAGATGACTGCCGAAGCTGTGGCGCAGCTCATGGGAAAGAAAGTGGAATTCATTGAGGGAACACTCATATACCTCATCAACAGTGACGACGGGCAGCAGTACAGAATACGTTTTGCACATGGGCACGACTGGGATCTATTTAACACGTATTCATTAACCAATCCGAACGATCCCCTGGGTGGCAGACCCATAGGGTACTACGTCACAAGAGCAGTGGCTACGACAGAGGCAGTTATAACTGAGACTGAAGAAGTAAGTATACACAGCTATCTCAATTTGCATTATCGGACAATTAACTGTTATTCCGCGAGAGTGCGTTTGATATGGCATGGTAGATAGAGTTGTCTATAATCACCACATACACAAGAAGCGCGAGTGAAATACCTGTTTTTGTTTGTTTGTTTGTTTGTTTGCTTTTTTGATTTAAAAAGCCCCTAAAATAAATAAACTTAACTAGCCATTATATTTTCAATCAGTTTTGAATTTTGCAAAAACCACGAAATTGTGAACCCAAGTTGCTAAGTTGAAGATGGTAGATTTTGGTTGGAATATATGACAATTTTTGTTACCTAAGTATATAGAGTACTAGATGCTGAACGACCGGGTACCTTACTCGTCTTGTCCAGCATCAGTACTCAATATCGAGATTATTTTTCAGTAATCCACAGAAAGGGGAAAAAGCACCTAGCTCCATTATTGTTACTATAGCATACATAGTACCGAATGCTTTTTGAAATGACCGACCGACACAATGAATATTATAAGATTTTTTTTATAATCCATAAAAAAGAGGCAAAAAAACTCCAGACTTCGTTTCTGCGGATAACTTAGCACCCGACAGAGCTTATTTTTTAAAATGTACAGACGCCGAGGATTGAAAACACGGGGGAATTTTTGACGAGCGTCGAGTTGTTTAAAGATGTGGTAGGGCACAGTCTCTCTGGTTTGACATATCTTATCAATAAAAAATAAAACTAAAGAGAGGACTGAGAAATAAAGGCTTAATAATCTGCGCTAATTCAGTTCAAATATCCAAACATAATCCCAACTGCTGATTTTGATAATGGATTACAGTACATATTACGTTGCTCTTAGGTTCTGCGACACGTAACCAGGACACTGATGCAGATGCTTCGCGGGGACTTTGGATCTTTTGTTGTTGAGATGTTGGCAAAGGCTCCATTGCAAAAGAAACTTACCGAGTCCCTAATCGAGCGAGCCTTGAGTCGAGATGTCAACGACGATGAATACATCCTTCTTGAGGAAGGGAATTGGATAAAAATGTCAAATTTGCTCAAATACCGCTACATTAAACGAGCAATTAAAAAGGTAGAGTCACTTTTACCTAGCTAGGCGATAGTTTCTTTCCTCTATGTAGCAGTAATGATATTATTGAAACATCAACAACTCTGTGATGTTACAAGATGTTGTTCAGCCACGAAATATTCCGCTTTTATATTATTTTAATATCTTTGGGCTATTTTTGTAATTTGTGACCCGACCCTACGTTCAAACAGACCGACTAACAAAATTGGGAGTATATCACTTACCTGCCCTGGAGGTTTTTGGAAAGAGAATTCACTCTGTGATGCTAAAACGTTCAGTAACGTTCATCGATTTTGATGTTTCAACTACCTGTTAACGTGTGCCAACGTGTCAGGTACCGCTAAGGGTACTTGACGTTTCCATGGCAACCGCATTTTGACATACGAGTCAAGCAAAATCTCGTCTTTTCTGAACGATTTCCTCCTCGTTTTGTTTTTATCTATTTATATCGAGCACCATGAGTTAAATTAAAACTTATCTTACAGTCTATCGCCACTTCATATCAATTTTTAACTAATTTATCCTACATCCTGACTATCTGGTAGAACGGCTCCAGCATGATGGATCCAAGATGGCGAGCATAATGCATCTTGTGAACTTGTTGTCATTACCGAGGAAAATCTATACCATATTGTAGAGGAAGCAGAGAGCTATTTACGTTTTGTTGTTGCTGTTGCTATTTTTGGCTTTCAATGTTCTTATTTTAAAATATTTGATGTCTTACTATGAGGAGAACTCAGCGAAGGGGCTCCTTTGCCTACTTGTTCTACAGTGGTGATATAATTTCATGAATTGGTATCATCCAAAAAAAGCCGCGCAATAATCTTTATTTTTTGTTAACAGAGTTCGCAACCAGAAGTGTTGATGACTTTGTTCGTCTCTATAAAGATGCTGAAATTTCTTAGTTATTCACGACTACATCAGTATAGCTTTCTGTATAGTTAAGGTATTTATTTGAAATGCTTCTTTTGTTTTATCAAAACCAGTTTGGCTCTAGCTATACTTACAGCCTGCTGAAGGGATCAATAGGAAACTTTGACGATTTTCTGAGCCAGTGTGGCGAGGATATCGTTGTTTTGGGACACACCCATGAATGGCGAGACCACAGAATCAAGAACAGAACAGGAAAAACAATCTACATCAATACCGGATGCTGGATAGATAATGCACATGAGGTGAGACTGGAAAATAAGCCATGTCCATTTGTTTTGGTGTTTTAGGAGAATTCCTGAGAATTCAAGCCCTTTCCATCAATCAGTTTAGATAAATCAATACTACTATTCTTTGTCATTTGATGTAACAACAATGGTATTACACAAATGCCCAGTCTTTGGAAAGACAAGTAATCCCTCTTATGGTAATGGTAATGAATGTATATAGCGCATTTTCTATTGATATATATATTCAAATGTGCTTTACAAGCACGTGATCTATGGACAAAGACCAGACCGCAACACCGGGAACTACGTGCCCTACTCTTTACGATGAGTGTGTGTGTTCTTTAACGTCCCCTGCTAGCCATTACAGTGAAGATACAGGAGACGGAGCCTACGGTTTATCGTCCTTATCCGAGAAGACTAAAATATCTAACCATTTGCAGATGTCATTGCAAAAGCGGTATATTCTCCATAGTTATTTTAAGACCCTGAGTGTTGGTCCGGTCTGGGGCTCGAACTCGAGACCTCCCGTACGGTACTTGGACGCTCTACCAACTGAGCTAACCTTTCGGCGGTCCTCTTAGATAACGCAAACACCCTCAACTTCAGTTTTGAGTGCTTATAACTCAAAAACAAGTTCAGTGAACATATTTATTATTATAATTGAATTGCGACAACTATGATATGGTGGAAACTCTTGCAAAGTTCGAAGATTTAAGGTGGCCTGAGCTTTTACTGCATTTTCGAAAGCGGTGTACTACTGTAGCTTATTGAGGGACAAATCAAAGCTTGCAATACGTAGATACTTATGACCTTCAGGGAGGTTGCCTAACCTGGCCACTTGATGAATTGAAGAAGCGAATTTTAAGACTACAATATATTTAAAGAAGTAATCATAAAATACAGCGATAGAAAATGTATATATTTTCACTTTTTACAGTTTTATTTCCTATCATTTCCGTTTTGTTTTTCAGTTTTCCTACTCAAGCATAGTCCCTCCAGCAAAATCCAGACCCGGTTCTGTTGAAGTCAGAAGAGATCATCTGGAGACAGACGGCATTGTGTAAATTTGATCTTATATGGTAACAAAAAGCCATATTGGCCTCAAGAAGACATGTTTTTTTCAAGGATATGTTGCGCTTTCGTTAAAATATCACTATCGCGTTATTTCTACAAAGAACACAAGTTTTTCTTTCAAACTACTTCAATCAATCAATCATTCAGTCAATCAGTCAATTGACCGGTAGTGCAAACCGTGCCCAACACCTGGGCTCCCATTAAGAGTGCCTGCCTGAAAAAATCAGACAAATTCGTAAGTTTTTCGCGGCAAGGGTCGAAACTTAGATTTCGCTCATATTTTTATTTGTAGATTGGCTAGGGCATGACGAAGGTCACTGGATAGTTTTTTGTTTTGGCCAAAATATCCTAGGCAGGTCCAAAAGCCGTGTTTCTTTCGCCATTCGTCGCATACAAAGTAGTACTGAAAGTAATATGCTTCTGTTTAGACAACGTCCGACGTACATCGCCAACAGTCAACGTATTTAATGGTCGTATAGCGTGAATCTGTAATCATCTTTCGGCTCATATGATCGCCACTGTATCTAAGTCAAAAACGGCTTATTCATTTGTAGATAGTTGCATGTTTTGCACTACACCAAAATATTACCTTTGAATTGCTGCTAAGCTTGTCCTGTCCTTTGTTCGTCACGCAGTGCTGTCACAGCATCCTATTTTAACCAGTAGGGGTACAATTAATAGCTGATAAAACGCCTGTACTCACTACAATTTAAAAAAAAGCCCTATAAACAAATTGTAGATCAAAGAAGCACAAACTAGCTGAAATAAAAATAGGAAATCACAACGTGACTCGTGAGAAAAACAGACTAATTGTTAATTAGTACGTAGTTACCAGAGTAAACAAACCCTGGTCACGCCACTATATTTGGCGCCTTTTTTTTAGTTCAGTTTTGAAACGAAAAATATAGGTTTCTTCTTCTTTTAAATCTATTGTTGGTGCAGTTTGTGGCTAGATCGAAAGCGTAAAACTGAAATTCTTCCGTTGTTTTCGTGCAATAGAAATATCAACAATGATAAGTTTATTAATAAATTTAATTTACTGGGCCTTAAGATGAAGTCGAGCTAATTTTATGCCGAGCGAGGAAGTTGACCAAAAGCGAAAGATTGCGCGTCATGACGAATAGTCCTAACCATCGCACACAACTTGGATTATGGGGCTACTCGTAAGAAATTGTGAAAAGAAGTCCTAGTAGGTATGTGCGGCTTGGATTTTTTTCTCCCTCTTTGAGGTACTAATATGCACATGACAAATAATCTCCCTGTCATTTTTTTTCGGCTCAATATTTTCTTGCTGTGGACCTTTTGACGCTTAGCATCCCAGGAGGTACCAAAAAGCGTTTTTAATCCCTCAAAATACGACGAGCAGCCGCGTAATTTTTATGTGGAAGTTCCTAGCCCCCCGGAGATCCAGCATCAGGTGCAGGGTTCTGAAGGAAATTCCCTGTCTTACCTAAAGGCAAAGGACCGTTACCAAAAGGTGAAAGAGTTTTGGGAAAGAAGGAGTAAGAAGTAATGTTTCCACAAAAAAAGAAAAAAAAAACTTTCTTACAAGAACTCTTGATTCACAAGAGAGTGAAATAGGTTAAACAAATGGTTATTGAACACAGTTTTTAAAACTATCCATTAATCCTTCTACGCTAAGATTAACATACAGAGTCTATACAGGATATTTCAGACTCCAACTGCACAACATGAATCGATGAAGCCTCTTAACCACTTCATCCCTCCTTCCTCAGCCTGGTTCAATGGCAACGGCACGACATAATGAGAATAATTTTTTTCTTGTTTTCTTGTACATATTTATCTTCTTCTTGCTTCGTTGTTCAAAGGCATCATAATGTTGAGTTTTTTTCCGTTTGCGCGACCTTGTTGTTATTTCGATCCTGGGGGTACTCTAATATGAAAAGGACGGGGTGCTGCTCGAAAATTTTGAAAAGAATCCATAACAGAAGGTGGATTGAAATCTAAAACAGAATTTGAACCCCTAAAAAGAACGATGAACATCCCCGTCCTTTTTAAATGGTAGTCCCCCCCCCCTTGATGGTCGATGGTGTCATCCAGGCGTTAAAAGTTGCTTTAATGATTTGGTTCATAGAGACTAATTATTTTGTAAATTGCTAACAATCATTCACCGCTCGACTAAGCTATAAGCATATGAGTAACCTATTTAGTGCAAACAACACAGGTCAGTTCATATCCATGAATATACGGCTTGCAAGGTAAGGCATGCCTACAATCCCCCTGTACCACGTACAACGTAGCCCCGTTTGTGCTGTTTTGGCTTCCTGGCACACCCTCGGCATCTAAGTCAACGCACACAAATTCACTAGGATGAGGATGGGTGTAGTGGGAGGTCATCAGATATCCATAGTACTCTCTGGTCCAGCCTGATGGACACTTGTTGGTTCCAGGAATCATCACTTGGGAGCCTCGTGATCTGACGTAGCACAGAGCACACGGTGCGTCATGGTTGTCAAGGCTGTCTCTTGTAAAGCCGGGGAATGATGTTTCGTACTTGGTACCATACATTGCTCCTCTACGTACTTGCCATCCACTCTGGTACTTATCATAAATGGGATTGTTGGTGAGACAAACGTAGTTGGTACCACCACCGGTGTGACCGTAATATCCACTGCCCATCGACCCTTCAGGAAAGGCAAAGGAAAACATCAAATACTGGTTCTAACAATATTGCAAAGGATCGAGTGACTCTCTACGAGAAAGATGAAAGCGAATAGTGTCATAGACCATGTACTGTTGTCACAAACCCCCTATGTGCGAGCTGACGCCGAGTGGAGGTTTTGCTATTACAACCTTCAGCCAGGTAATCTGGCTTTGTGTTAATGGTCGCCTTGAGGTTTTGATATTATTACGCTACATGTAATTTTTGAGTACATGCTTTTTCCCTCCTTACCTGTGTACACTGTAATCGCATCTCCAGAGCACTTCGTTCGGCCCCAGCGGTTGTAACTCACACCTGACAGACCCGGTCCCTCTGGTCCCATTGTTCCTTGAGGCCCGGCAGGTCCCTGCGGCCCAGGACTTCCTGCTCCACCAGTATCACCTGTTGTTTGAAGGAAAATCCACATAACGTGTAACAAAGATTAGCAATAGAGTACTATGGGCTTTGGCATGAAATTGATGAAAACTCAAACGTAGTTAAAACATCTGTATGTGGATAATCGCTTCCCAATACTTTTGAGCAATCAATGTTTAAGGGTAGGGGTAGCCATAGAGCGATGCTACTGACTGATAAAAAAAAAAACAAAACAAAACAAAACAAAAAAAAACAAAAGCAGGAAAAGAAACAAAAAGAACTTGCAACAGCTGTTTCAGATACCTTTTGGTCCTTTAATCCCTCGAGGTCCCGCGGGACCCTCTCTTCCTTCTCTGCCGTCCATTCCTGAAAATTTTAATACATCATCTGTTAATTTAAACTGACAAACGCATCTGATCTGACGGTTTTAACAATTAAAGCTAATTGCGAAGCCAACGTCAAGCCAAGGCTAAGACTTCCATCTAAAAGATATTTTTTTCAGACCTTCTGACAAGTTAAGAGAGCCTTAAGCTCATAATCTACGAAAATAGGTTATTTGCTTATTTTCTATCAGTATAAATATGTATTCCGAGAGCCGACTGAAACTTTTCATCTTGCAGTCGATTGTGTACCCGTCACTAGGGACAAAACATAGAGGTGGAAAATCATGTTTTCTCACGGTCCCACGAAAAAAGAAAAACTGAGAGCTAATCTGGATCTAGTCTGAAGTAGGTTTGTTTAGTACCAGCAGATCCGGGGGGTCCTGGAATGCCATCTCTTCCGTTTCGACCTGAAACAGTTTTAAATAAGCCAGTCAATTCTTAAAAATGGGTTCATACTAAAACAATTATATCCGCTCTTGATCTCTTTGTGTGACGCTGTTTAAACAATAGAGTGTTTCTGTCTAAGAACTATTTACTGATAGTTGCCCCGCGGAAATTCATGTTCTTAAAACAAATATTGCCCGAGAAGCGAAGCTCAAAGTCATGATCTAATGGTTAAATATAGACACTCATATTCCCACTCGCTTCTTTTATTCTAAAAAAAAAACCAAAAGTAAAACATGCATAATATAAACAGCTCGATAAACGGAAGAATCGGAGTTCGATCCTCTTAGATTATACGTACATATATCTATAAGGGCCTTGGACTAATAATCTCTTAATTAGATGAAAGGTAAAGTCTGATTCTACAGGCTTACTACAAGGCAGTGATTCCACTCGCCTTTCGATCCAGTTTGTCGTATTTATATTTCGAGAAGAACTTAGATAATGGAAAATGTAATTCGTTGTGATTTTGAAATAAATAAAGGTATGCTAATAAGAACAACTAACATTTAATTGTTTACTGACCCCGAAGCGAGGACTTCAAATGCAAGTCTCTAGAAAGTTTTACTGTTCTGCGAATTCAAGAAAAAGAACACTTCATTAACAGGGGTCTGTTTCATGGTATAGTTTCCACCTTCTAGTCTAACTGACAATTTGCCAAGAAAAAAAAAGTCAAGTTGCCGGCAGAAGATGCAAGAAATCCAAGGTCATCCAAAGATCCAGAACTGATCATAACCTCGCTCATGTCACGCGACAAATGCATGACAACCTGCTGACTTAAGTAATTTATAGACAATATCATTTTTCCTTCATAACTTTGGTTAGAATCATTCTTTTTTCGTAGAATTTTTGTTTTAAATTAACGATAGCAAAGACTAAGATCTAATTTTAATTTTTTAGCTTAAAAAATTGTTAATTTTGTGGTCATGGTACTGATATCTTCAGTGGAGTCAAGTGTACTATACATATAAATCAGATATACCTAGACAATTAAATCTATATCTTACCTGCTTTCCAGTGAAATAAGTCTCTTTGCCAGGGCTGACAAAGTTGATGACGGGTTAGCATTTCGCTCATGTCTTACATGCAAGGCGCCTTCTTTGACGCCGTTCTTAGAATTCTCTGAAATCTCACTGAACTTGCTTTCAAGTAAAGTAACTCGCCTTTCCATGGCGGTCAGTGAAACAAACAGAATGACTAAACAAGAAATTATGCACACAATAACCATGAAGTGCGCGAAGGAGCAAAAACCATCCGACATCAATTTACGATTTCCTGGTTTTCGTTCCTTAGTTGATTCATGCTCCATTTGAGGTGAGTGGATTCAAACCCCAGGCTTTGGCAGTGTATTCAGTAAACAGTTGTGACGAAATGTAAATCCCACGACAGTGATGCTTTAATTTGTTTTCATAGAGAGTGGACCTTCTGTTACTGATATCACGTGCAGAACGGCCTTTATATCACGGGTTATACCGAAATTGTTTTAGTTGGTTTTAATTTCGTCATTTTTTATAATTGAGTTAACCTACATTTTTTTCTTCACCTAAAACATTCTACGCTATTTTATGTATTCAGCGCTAAAAAAATAAATATCTTTTCAATTACCTTATTTCTTGTAATTATTCCAGACAATTACATTGAGCAAGTCACAACGCGCACTGGCTTTCTTTAAAAGTTACATATTCGAGTCAATGGACATTTAGCATATACGACGCATTCATGTGAAAATCCTTTTTCTGGTAACATAAACACGAGGCTTACGATGTACAAAGTATTGTAATTCAAATTCCATTTATGCAATTAAAGGGTCTTTTTACCTTGGTTATGATTTTAATTGATGTGTAAAAGTAGTAGTAGACATAACCACAGAAGAACACTTAATACTAAACAGTGAAAAAAGAACACGCAACAGCCATGCTTTTAAGTATAGGATGCTAAAAGTATCAGGAAGTATTCAGAATGATGATGATGATGATAATGATGATGATGATGATGATAGCCTCCTTCGGTCAGGCATGCATCATCAGTACACTCCTGCATTGCAGCGAATCATGGACAACATATGCCAAGCAGGAACGAAAGTTGAACAGCTTTCACTATACGCTGCCTTCGCCGCATCCAAATTAACATCTAGAAAAAAAAGACTATATTTTGCTTGCCAGGATTTGCTACTTTGATTTACAAAAGGATACGAACACCTGGAAATATGGTCAAACGTCAGTTTATTGAGGCATCTGGACACTGCTTTATGACCGATCAACGAAATGGTACTTCATCTTTCTTAAAACATTTATGATTTTTCTTCATCCTTTTGTTTGTTCCTACGCTCATCTCGTTATACTTCTGTTAAGTTTTTTGGCTGCGTTGTTTAAAATAGCAACGAGCTTTTTTACCTGATTTTGCAGTTGCGTTGTTTCGGCCCTGGTGTAAGCCAAGCCTAGACAAAACTAACAAAAAAAAACAACAAAACTTATAATTCGGTTTACAGAGTATCCTTTTGGTACAATGCTAACAATCCATTGTAGTTCTACTGTGTTTGCTTTACATTTTCGCGAGTTATTTGGTACAAACAACACAAGTCAGTTCATAGCCATGAATGTACGGCTTGCAAGGTAAACCATGGCTACAGCTCGCCTGTACAACGTACAACAAAGCCCCATCTGTGTCCCTGTAGCTTCCTGGTAAAATCTCGGCCTCTACGTCAACGCAGACAAATTCACTAGGATGGGCATGGTCGTAGTGAGAGGTCATCAGATACCCATAATACTCTCTGGTCCAGCCCGAGGGACACTTCTTGGTCCCAGGAATCATCACTTGGGACCCACGTGATCTGACGTAGCACACAGCACACGGTGCGTCATGGTTGTGAAGGCTGCCTCTTGTAAAGCCCGGAAATGATGTTTGGTACTCGGTACCATAGATTGCTGCTGTACCCTGCCATCCACTCTGGTACTTGTCATAAATGGGATTGTTGGTGAGACAGACATAGTTGGTGCCACCACCGCTGTGAGTGTAGTATCCACTGCCCATCGCGCCTTCAACAAAGTCAAAAGACAACATCAAGCATAAGATAACAGAGAAATGATTGGCCTGTTGAAAAGGAAAGCGGGAGGTGATGAGGACACTCTGAGAGATAGGTCAAGGAACTTGGTCAAAGGCAGACACTGAAACAGTTTAGTTAAGAAATAATTAATCTCCTCCTTCCCCCCTTTAGAGGGATTGTTTATTAAGCCATGCAAACCGTTAGATCGCGTCAGGAAATCTCGAGGAATTTTTTAGGCTGCAGCAAGGTTGTTGTTGTCATGAAAGGACTGAAGAGGTACAATAGAAACTGGGATTTTTGATTTGCCTACGGCGGTATAATTACTTTCGGAAAATGGAATGGATTTTGACCACCGTGACTCGGAATCCCTCCAAAAAGAGAAATGGACCTGGAATTACGAAAACTATAGCTCACGAAATATGATGCAAAGCATGGGCTTGGAAATGGGATCAATTGTCCCCAACCCCTTTAATTGTCCCTTCACGCCCTTTTCTTTTTCTAATTTAGTTACCTGTGTACACTACGCTGGCATCTCCAGAGCAGTTCGTTCGTCCCCAGCGGTTGTAACTCACACCTGATAGCCCCGGCCCATCTAGTCCCATTGCTCCCTGAGGCCCAGCAGGTCCCTGGGGTCCCGGACTTCCGGGTCGACCAACAAGACCTTAAGAAAAGAAAAGCAACATGATGCGTTGTAGATTTTTAACATAGACACCAGGGATTTTAAAAGGAATAAACAATCCATCGTAAAACCTCTATTTGGGAGATAGAAAAAGCGCGAAGGATGGATCCACGCTATAAACTAGATAAACCAAAAAATTGTTAGCAACGTTTACGTTGGCTAACATCAAATACCTTTTGGTCCGGTAAGTCCTGGTGGTCCCGCGGGACCCATTCTTCCATCTCTACCATCCTGTCCTGAAATTGTTAATATAGTGACCCGCTACATTTTCAGTTGACTCTCATTACATAGTATGTGCTAACTACTAGTAAGAACAGGAAAAGATAAACGCACAGGCAACGAACTAACAGGGCCTTAAGTTTACGCAGTGCCGTAGCATGGGGAGGGGCCGGGGGGGCCCGTGCCCCCCCAAAAATTGGTGAACTCAAAATTAAAATATTCAGTTCAAAAGAAGCGCAGTAACAATTTTAGAATGCTGTTGGATTCCGTAAGCGTAATTATCAGTCCGGTTGACCTAATT